>Ga0210383_10002972_pt1 | contig 15273 bp, 7 predicted proteins | sample IncBWC14OmetaG_FD_160072 | JGI IMG/M metagenome (GOLD analysis project Ga0210383, IMG submission 160072) | Forest soil microbial communities from Barre Woods Harvard Forest LTER site, Petersham, Massachusetts, United States - Inc-BW-C-14-O ...
GGCTGCGGGTGATGGCGATGATGTGCAGGGCGCGGTTGATCTGGCGGTTGCCGCCGCGGTCCAAGCGGTGGCGGTTGTGGCGACCGGAGGAGATCGGGATCGGTGCGACGCCGGCAAGCCGCGCGAAGTGAGCGTCGCTCTTGAAGCGCTCTGCGCCGGCGGTCTGTCCGATGAGGAACGCGGCGGTCAAGGGGCCGCATCCTGTCTCGGCGAGCAGCTCTGGGCGCTGTGCGCGGATCAGGTCGCGCAGCTCGCGCTTGAGGGCCTCGGCCTCGCGCGTGAGCGCCCCGATCCGCAGGGTCTGCTCGCGGGCGATCCGAACCCTCGCGGTCTGAGGCATCGCTCGCAGCCGACGGCTGACGCGCTGGAGCTGGCCGGGGTAGTCGAGCTTGCGTGATGGGATCTTGGCCTCGAGCTCGGGGTCGAGGATCACCAGGTTGATCCGCAGCCGGTTGATCAGCCGGCTGCGCTCGTTGACGAGTGTGTCGCGGTGATCGAAGAGCAGCCTGATCTCGACGGCCTCCTCGCCGAGCGCTTGGGCCCAGCGCAACGCTTCGACATGGCCTTGCGCCTTGGCGGGGATTGCTCGCTCGGCGATGAGTTGTCCTGTGTTCGCGTCGACGGCCGCGAGTGCGTGGGTGCTCTGGTGGACATCCGCTCCGATCACGATCATCCAGTCCATCCCTTCCAGTCGATGGTTTCTCGTTTGACTGGACCCTTGGCGGACAGGCCTTTCCTTGGGGCGGTTGCCACGCTCCTTAGGTCACGCCGCAGGTCCTGGGTGGTAGCGGACGACACAACGAGCGTCGGTCAGGCCACGGATGGCCGACAGACAGACTAAGAGTCAGTCCGCCACCCAGCCCAGGACCCAACCCGGCAAGCCGGACGGCAACTGCAACAGCACCTTCCTGCCAGCTGGCGTCCGGCAAGCCGGCCGCTGCAACCGAAAACGAGCCCGCTTCCCGAAGCAAGCTCATGGTCTCCAACAGGCTGGCAGGAAGAGGACGGACTACTGCCGCGGCTCTCTGGGCTCCCCGACCTCGCCGAGTCGAGGACGACCGTCTTTGGTGTCCTCGCCGGCCAGCGCGATCGGCGGCGACGATGACGATCCTACGCAAGCGCAACCGTTTAGGGTACCCTACTTAGGGCTCCCTAATATCGGGCTCTACCGGTGGCAAGGCCGGATAGGCGAATCGATGGGGGACGCTGAAGTGCCAGTGATGCAGGAGGAACCGGCCACTGACGCGGCGGCGCCCTGCTCTTGTGATGCGCCGACGTTCCCTTCAACACGATCGCCTCGACAAAGGAGCACCGCTTATGACAGGCCGAAGCACCTCGATCAGGACGCGCAGATGGCCCGTCAAGGCCGCGGGCGGTGCGTTGCTCGTACTGCTTGTTGCAATCGTCGCGTCGGGTTGTGGAAGCTCCAACGGCGCCACCGCCGGCTCCGCTACGACGCTCACCCTCTACAACGCCCAGCACGAACAGACGACAGCGAGGTTGATCGCCGCATTCACCAGGCAGACGGGGATCAAAGTGAGGGTTGAGAACGACGACGAGGATGTCCTGACCGCGCAGATCGAGCAGGAGGGCCACCGCTCCCCGGCGGATGTGTTCTACACCGAGAACTCCAACTGGCTGCAGCAGCTGGGCGAACGCGGCATGCTGGAAAAGGTCGACGCGGCGGCGCTCGCCAACGTCCCCAAGCAGGACAGCGCCGGCAACGGTGATTGGCTGGGCGTCTCAGCAAGAATCAGCGTCCTCGTCTACAACACGAGCAAGCTGACCGCCTCACAGCTGCCCAAATCCGTGCTCGGACTGGCCGAACCGCGATGGAAGGGAAAGATCGAGATAGCGCCATCGGAGACCGACTTCTGGCCGATCGTCAGCTCGGTCGCGCGCGCCGACGGCCATGCTGCCGCGCTGGCGTGGCTCAAGGGCCTGAAGGCGAATGCCGGCGAAAACGATGACGTGCCCGACAACGAGACCCTGACCAGTGACGTCAGCCAGGGGACGACCGACCTGGCCCTCATCAATCACTATTACTACTACCGCCTCCAGGCCGAGGTGGGCAAGAGCTCGGTCCACGCCAAGATCGCCTACTTCGCCCCGCGCGACCCAGGCTATGTCGAGGACATCTCAGGTGCGGCAATCTTGAAGTCATCCAAACACAAGCCCGCGGCCCAGGAGTTCCTGGACTTCCTGACCAGCAAGGCGGGACAGACCGTCCTCGCCCACAGCGACAGCTTCGAGTACCCGATACGCGAGGGCGTACCGGCCAATGGCGAGCTGACGCCGCTGGATCAGCTGGCACCGAATTCGTTCACGCCGGCGGAGCTGGGCACGGGCCTCGACGCGAAGACCCTGCTCCAAGAAGCCGGACTGCTCTAGGCGCAGGCCGACCCGTGAGCGGTCTCACAGCAACAGGTCTTTCTGCGAGCGCGCAGCCGGGCGGGCGGCTTCGCCGGCCGGCCGGGCGAGGCCGCTGGGTGGTGGCGCTCGGTGCGCTCATCGCCCTTGTGCTTTTGTCCCCGCTGGTGCTGATCGCGCTCGATGCCCGCAGCGCGGGGTGGGGCGAGATCCACAGGGTTCTGTTTCGGTCGCGGTCGGGTTTCCTGTTGCGCCACACAGTGGTCCTGTCGCTACTGGTGGTGGCGTTTGCAGCGAGCATCGGGACAGCGGCGGCATGGTGCACCGAGCGGGCGGGCATCCGCGGACGACGTATCTGGACCGTACTGCTGGTCGCGCCGGTAGCGATCCCTGATTTCGTGGTGGGATACGCGTGGCACTCGATCGCGCCACAGATGAACAGCCTTCTGGCCGCCGCGATCGTGATGACGTTGGGCACCTATCCGCTGGTTTACCTGCCCGTCGCGGCCGCCTTCCGGCGGGCCGACCCGACAATGGAGGACACCGCCCACAGCCTTGGCGTGGGACCTGTGGCGACGTTCCGTCGTGTCACCCTGCCGTTGATACGGACCGCTTTGCTCGGTGGCTGTGTCCTGGTCGTACTGACGGTGATCTCCGAGTACGGAGCTTTCGAGATCCTGCGCTATCAGACCTTCACAACGGAGATCTTCACGGAGTTCCAATTCGAACCCCAGGCCGCCGGCGCACTGTCGATCCCGTTGGTCCTGCTCGGCCTGCTCGTCCTCGGCACGGACCTGATCATCCCCAGGCGGCGCTCTGCTCGGATCGCCCCGCGCCGCACCGTCATCCGCCGGCGCCTGCGTCCCAGGACAGCGATTCCCCTCGCTGCTGGCCTGGTGGTACTGATTGGACTCGGGGTGGGGGTGCCCGTCGGGACGATCGTCTACTGGATGATCCAGAGCCAGCACACGACCCTCCCCGCCGCCGCCACGCTCGGATCGGCGACCTGGGCGACGCTGCGATACAGCGCCCTCGGGGCCGGTGTCGCCGTGACCCTCGCGCTGCCCGTCGCGATGATGACGTTTCGCCGCTCCAGCCCCACTCGGATGCTGCTCGAGCGAAGCACCTACGTAACGCAGGCGCTTCCCGGGGTGGTCATCGCGCTCAGTCTGGTCTACTTCGCGACTCGCTATGCCTACGGCGTCTACCAGACGGGTTTGCTGCTCGTCGCCGCATACGCGATCCTCCATTTCCCCCTTGCCCTGGTCTGTGTGAAGACCTCCGTCGCCCAGGCCCCCAGCCAGCTGAGCGATGTGGGGCGCTCGCTCGGTAAGGGGCCTGTTGTGGTGTTCCTGCGCGTCACGCTGCCTTTGCTCGCCCCGGGACTGCTAGCGGGGTTCTGTCTGGTATTTCTCACAGCGGTCACCGAGCTGACAGCCACGCTGGTGCTGGCCCCGATCGGGGTCCACACGCTGGCGACACAGTTCTGGGCCTACCAGAGCGAGGTCGCCTATGGTGCCGCCGCGCCCTACGCACTCGTCATCATCGGACTGGCGATGGTGCCCGGAGCCCTGCTGGGACTGTGGTTTGACCGCGAGCGTCTGGTACCGGGACGATGAGCGCGATCGAGCTTCGCGGGGTGGAAAAGCGATTCGGCCGCACAGGAGTCCTCGCGGGTGTCGACCTGGAGGTCCCGGTCGGATCGACCACGGCGATCTTGGGCGCCTCGGGGAGCGGAAAGACGACGCTCCTGAGGCTGATCGCGGGCTTCGATCGGCCCGATACTGGCACGATCGCGATCGGCAACAGAACGGTCGATGACGGGCGACGGACAGTCAGGCCCCAGGACCGCGGCGTGGGCTACGTGCCGCAGGACGGAGCCCTGTTCCCGCACCTGACGGTCGCTGGGAATGTCGGTTTCGGTCTTGGCCGCCGCGAGCAGCAACACGGGCGTGAGATGCTCGAGTTGGTCGGGCTGGGGAGTCTCGCCCGGCGCTACCCTCACCAGCTCTCCGGCGGGCAGCAGCAGCGGGTCGCCCTCGCCCGCGCGTTGGCGATCAGTCCCCACGTGGTGCTCCTCGATGAGCCCTTCAGCTCCCTGGACGCGACGCTACGCGTCGAGCTGCGACGCGACGTCATGCGCATCCTCAAGGAGACGGCCACGACGACGGTGCTCGTCACCCACGACCAGGACGAGGCGCTGACGCTCGCCGACCATGTTGCGATGCTCAGCAATGGCCGGATACTGATACGTGCCGAGCCACGCGAGCTCTACCATCACCCACCCGATCTCATAGCTGCCACCTCGCTCGGGGAAGCGAACGTTCTCGATGCTGTGATGCACGCGGGACAGGCTCGCTGTGCGCTGGGGAACGTGGCCATCTACGCGAATGGGCAGCCGCCGCCCGACGGCCCGGCCCGCCTGCTGCTGCGCCCCGAGCAACTCGCACTGCACCCACAGCCGGAGCTGGGCACGACCCGGGCCACCGTTACGGAGGTCCACTTCCACGGTCACGACATACTTGTCCATCTCCTGCTTGCCGACACCGATCAGGAGACCCTGATTGCCCGATGCCCCGGCGACCTATCGCTGGGGGCGGGACAGACGGTGTGGATAGAGGTCCTTGGCCTCGCGCGAGCCTGGTCCGCCGAGACGCCCAGCCCCGACTGAACAACCGGGCAGCCACGAGTCGACACCGTCGGCTGAACCGCTTTAGTGTCGACGGGGACGGCCGACGATCAACCGCCGAGTCAACTCGGGTGAGATGCTCGCTGCAAGTCGATCGGCATCAGCGACCGTCCCCGGCTCATCGAGGCCAAGGACTTCATGGGTCAAGACATGCGCGGCGTGACGGCGCGCGGCCAACACCAGGGCGGCGCTCGTGCCCTCGTGCGTTAGTGCAATCCTCTCACTCTCCAACAGGCCAAGCCGGCGCAGCCTCCTCACCATCTCGAGGGCCGTGGGCGCAGCTACGCCCATCGAGCGCGCCAGCGCTGCCTGTGTCGGCGGAGTTCCCGCACGGGCGAGATCCCGAACAGCAAGCAGATAGCCCGCCTCACGCGCACTCAGATCAGCGCACGGTGGCTCCGCCCCCGTAGGACCGGGTTCTCGGGCTGAAGGATCCACAGTCATATCCGCATCCACGCTAGCCGACCTCGTGAAACAGGCACTCGCCACATGCGCTGAGTCAACTAGACAGCAGTGGCTATCGCGGAAGTGAAAAGTTACGGAAGCGCTACAATGACGCACATGGAACTTGTGGGTATCCGTGAGATGCGCCAGAACCTCAGCCGCTACGCCCAGCGGGCTCGACGCGGGGAGTCGTTTCTGATCACCGATCGTGGCCAGGAGATCGCACAGCTTACGCCTGCCCCCGGACGCGCTTCGGTCATAGACCGGCTCGTCGCCGAACGGGGAGCCATGCGCGGGCAGGGCAATTTGCTTGACGTTCTGGAGGAGCTGCCCGCGCCGATTGAAGGCCCGCCCTCCAGTGAGGTGCTGGACGAGCTGCGCTCAGAGCGCCTGTAGGGCGCTTGCCCGACTACCTCGACACCTCGGCCTTCGTCAAGCTCGTGCGCTCCGAGCCCGAGGGCTCTGCCCTGCGCCGCGAGCTGGCCGGCAGTGAACTCCTCAGCAGCACGCTACTGACCGTGGAGGGACGCCGCGCCGCCCGGCGTTACGGCGAGCTCGCCACCAAACGCGCCCGTGCTGCCCTCACTGCCATCACGCTGATTCCGCTGGATCAGCCGATCCTCGACGCCGCTGCCGAGTTGGACCCGGCCGAGCTGCGTTCACTCGATGCCCTGCACCTGGCAACCGTTGTGAGCCTGGGCGAGGATCTCGGGCGTCTGTACTGCTACGACGCTCGCCTGGGAGATGCCGCACAGGCTCTTGGCATCGAGGTCTCTCAGCCCCGCTGAGATTTGCAGACTCCCTATCGGTTGCGGGTTGCAGCCGTTTTGATCTGGCTTGCCGCGAACCCGGATGGCCGCGCGTGCTGGCTGCGGCTCTGTATGTCACCTCGTTGCTCGCGAGTGCACGCCTCAGTCTCGGCATCAGGGGATGTCGTCTAGGAGCTTCGCTGGTGGGATGCCGAGTGCCTGGGCGAGCTTGACGATCGTGGCGAGCCGGGGATCGCGTGCGCTGCGCTCCAACCTGCTGATCTCGCTCGTGTTCAGGTCGCATTGGAACCCGAGTGCTTCCTGGGAGAGCTTCAAGCGCTGGCGTTCAGTGCGGAGATTGCGGGCGAACGTCTCGCGGGGCGTCATCCCGACGATGCTCCCCGCACAAGGCCAGAAGCTCCAGGGCCAAAACCTCAAAAGACTTGCTAGCATGCCGCGCCATGAAAGTCCGCATATCGGTTCTTGTGATGGTGCTCGCCGCTGCCCTGGGGAGGTGCCGTGCTGCGTTCGGTCTCATTCAGAAAGAACTTACGGATCGCTACTTTCTACCTCAGGGTGCGACCCGCTCTCGATCCACTGGCCAATGAGCACGGAGCACGGAGAACGCCTTCTTGAGAGGACTATCGTTACTATCGTTTTAGGACGGTTGGAGCCAATAGTAGGCGCGGGCCTGGAGTTGCTGCTGGAACGGGAGCCCTGTGTGCATCTGTTCGCAACTGACGTGGATCACGCTGGGCTCGAGGATGCCGTTACACAGCAGCAGCCACGAGTGGTGATCGTGGGGGAGTCGAGTGAGTATGACCTGTTGCTCGCTCTGAAGGCGACCAAATCCGTCAGGGGAGTGTTGGTTATCGCGGAGGCTCCATCGGTGCTGTGTGGAACGTTTCTTCTTGCGAGTGGGGTTGGTTGTCTGGCTAGCTCGGCAACTGTGGCAGACCTACTCGCGGCTATCCGCTTTGCCGCTGCTGGTCAGCCTGTATTTTTGCGAGCCGGTGCTGACGGTGCTGTCCGTCGTCGGCTGGGGGAGGGGCTTTTGACACCGCGTGAGAGCGAAGTGTTCGAGCAATTCAGACGAGGCACGACATCCTATCGTAGGGTCGGGCGAGCCTTGCACATTGCTCCGGAAACGGTTCGGTCCCATGTAGTGAGCATTTGTCGCAAGCTAAAGGTTGCCGACAAGCAAGAGCTGATCGGAATGTCTCTCCAGTTCGAGGAGCTGGCTGGGTGTAGCAATTGACAGCAGCAGGCGAGGGTGGGGTCCCGGTTTCATGCCCGCAAATATCCCCGCTTTTTGGGGATAGACAAGCTGCCGGGTGCTGCCTAGTGTGATCGCGGATGAGGACGAGGCTCAAGCAGGTCGTTGGGCCGCGGTGGGAGCTTCGTGTACGTCAACTGCGTCGCCTGCGTTGGATCACGAAGTACCGACTGATGCGGAGCTTTAAAGGCAACGCCGGTGTGCTGCGTCGGCTGTCATATGTGCTGTTCGATCCTGAGTTGGAGAGCTTCTCGTTCGAGCTGGCCGATGAGAGTGGTGTTCTTGTGGCGCTTGCGGTCGCGCTTGGATGCTCGGAGGATGAGCTTGCTCGGTATGCCGCGGAGACGCACACTGATCCCGAGCTCAACGAGCGGCTTTCGCGTCACGTGCGCTGGCGTCTGGACTTCAAGCGGCACATGCCGATCGGCTCGCGTCTTGCGTGGTATGTGACAGCCCGTGCGTTGAAGCCCGAGCTTATTGTCGAGACGGGTATCTACATGGGGCTAGGGTCGCTCGTGTTCCTGCGTGCGCTTGAGCGTAACGCGGAAGAAGGGCATCCCGGTGAGCTGATGTCATTCGATACGAATTCCCTCGCTGGCAGGCTAGTCAGGAGGGACCTGCGCGGCCGCTGGCACCGAGTCATTGGATTCACAGGTACGACGTTGCCCCCAGCGTTGAGGGGACGCCGGGTGGGCATCCTGGTCCATGACACCGCTCATACCGAGGCGACCCAGCGGCTAGAGTTTGAAGCAGCGCTCGCACATGCTGCACCGCGTCTGGTCCTCGTGGATGGAAGTGGCGGATACGTACCCACACTCGAGGAATTGTGTCGAGAGCGCGATGGCTCCTATCACCGCGTGCATCTACGGTCACACGCACATGTGCATCCTGGCAGCGAGTACAGATTCGCGATCTTTGAAAAGCAGATGGACGCGATCTCCAGGTGTAGCGAGTCGGCAGCGACCCAAGCATCAAAGTAGAGCGAGCAGCGCATTGCTTCGTCTTAGGTAAATGTGTGCACAGAGCGTTCCCGCAGCGATGCGTTTGACTACAGCGTCGTGTAGTGCGTCCGTCGTCTCATGCCCGGAAATATCACCGCTTTTTGGGGATAGGCAGGCCAGGAGCCATCGAATACGGTCATCCGCAGTGATTCCGATAGCCGGGCGTCGCGAGCGGCCGGGCACTCATTTCAACGGGGGCGAAAACATGAGGAAGGCCGTACTCCGAGCCACGAAGTGGACGCGTGTCTGTTCGGCACAGCGCTTGTTGCGGCTTCAGGGCTGCTTTGCGTGCGTCTATGCGGCGCTCGTTGTGTGTGTGCTACCAGCCGGGTGTGAGTTGCTGTTCCCGGTTGTGGTCTCGGCTGCCGGAACTGCTTCGTCGGCTTCGGGTCCACCCCCGACTTTGCTGAGCAGTAGCCTCGCGGTTCCCGCGGTCGAAGAGTTGACCCGTAGCGGGCAGGAGGCTGCGGGTCGCGTAGCTATGCTCTCAATGCCGCAGGCTGTCGCGGCACGGGCTGCATCTCGGACTCGGTTTGAGAGCCTTGACCGGGCCGGTGCGGTCGCGCTTGCGGAGAAGACGTTTGGCATCCAGCACCCTTCGTGGACGGCGCCTGATAGCAACGGGGAAGGCCATATCACGACGTATCTCGGCGAAAACATCGCGAGTGAAGTAACGCCGGCGGGTCAGCACCTGATGTTGGCTTCGACTGTGCGATTGCGGTCCGCTGTCGGGTCGGGGCGCCTCGCGCCTACCTCGCTGACGCTCCAGCAGCACGGGAATGCGTTTGAGCCGGTGAACCCTGTGGTGCCAGTTTCGATCGCGAATGTCCCGGCGAGTGGCGTGCAGCTACCGTTTGAAGTCTCGGTCGCGCCCCAACAGGCGGCGGCGCCTGAAGAAGCGATGACTGTTGGCAATCGCGTCGTCTATCCGGGAACCGCCACCGATACCGATTTCATGGTTGAACCTGTGCCAGCGGGTGTCGAGCTGAGTTGGCAGCTGCTCGGTGAAGACAGCCCGCAGGAAAACGCGCTGCGCTTTAGCTTGCCCGCCGGGGCATCCTTGCAGCTGAGCAAGAGCTCCCAGGGCGGTGCAGAAGTGGTCAAGGAAGGCAAGACTCTGGAGGCTATTCGGCCAGCGTCGGCGATCGAGGCAGACGGGACCGCGCTCCCGGTGTCGTACACGGTGGCCGGCGATGTGCTTGTCACCCATGTGAATCTCGAAGGGAGCGTGGCCTTTCCGGTTGTCGTGGACCCGGTCGTGGAAGGCACGTATGGGAGCTACGGGGCTGGGACGTGGACTGGGTGGGAATCGGGTGATAACTGTGGGACCGGGTGCTACGGCTTTTTCGCGAGTGCGAGTCAGCTAAACGTCGTGATCGCGAACGCGCCATGGCCGTCGGGCTATGAAGGCTGGTGGAAAATCTTTGCACCAGGTGCGGGGGCACCGGAAGGAGCTGGGATCGTGCGCGTCGACGTCGACGGCGTCAGCCATGACTCCGAACAGTCGATGATGTCCGCTGAAATCAACGGGAGCGACGGGAGCGCCCCTGGCTGGACATTCAATGGCGGCGAACCGATAAAACCTGAAGATCTCGGACAGTACGAATCGCCACAGTTGCTAGGAAACGCGGGGATGGCGTTCTGCGCACAAGAGGGCGGCGGTAGCAACGAACAGCTGTGCAACTACGAATACACAGGCCCTGATTTCATATTCCGTAACGAAGTGCTCGGCTCGACGTCGGTATACAACTACACGGAAATCACCGGAGCTGTTGTACGGTTTCGCGACATTGCGGCGCCGTCGTACGTACACCTGTATGGCCCGGTCGCTGAAGGCCACTGGACGAACGGGGCTGTCAACGAAAATTATGAATACATCGAAGCGAGCGATGTAGGTGTCGGCGTGGCGTCGTTGGATCTTGAGATACCGCCAGGTGCAGAAAACCAGCTTGGGCAGCCTTACTGGGCCCACCAGGTCTCGTGTCCTAACGCGGGGTTCGACGGATGCCCACACACAACCTTCGCAGGTGGCTTCGGATGGCCGAGCTCCCTAGGAACCGGGATCTACAAAGTCGGCGTATACGCGATTGACGCTGCCGAAAACATCCGTGAGCAGGAGCCGGCGCCGGAATTGCATTTGGATCGCACACCGCCCAAACTCACCTTGAGCGGTCCGCTGAACGAACAGAGCGGGAACGTGATCGGTGAAGGAAACTACGCGCTCGACATGAGCGCCGAAGACGGCAGCACGAGCGCGCCTCAGTCGGGAGTTCAGGAAATCGTCGTCCATGTCGACGGATGGACCTCGGAACACGTCTACTCGAAATGCTCCGACCCCGTCGGTGTCCCGAAAGGGGAATGTTTCGGGCTGAATGGGACCTGGACGTTTGGTGGGCAGTATTGGGGGGTCGGCAAACACACGATCGAAGTCACGGCGATCGACTGGGCTGGCAATCGCACGACCACGACGCTCCAGGTAACTGTGCGCGCCGCAGCCACGCAGCCGCTTGGGCCGGGCGCCGTCAACCTGAGGACGGGCGATTACAGGCTCGAAGCTACCGACGCAAATATCGCTGCTGCTGACGCCCAGCTAAGTGTGAGCCGCGTGTATGACTCGCGCCAGCCGAATCAAGGTGGAGGCGGTCCGCTTGGGCCCCAGTGGGCCCTCAGCCTGCCTGATCTCCCGGCAGACGGGATCTGGAACAGCCTGCGCGGGATGCCGAACGGCAACGTCGCGGTGACGTTGGCATCGGGGATGGTGGTCACCTTCGAAAAGAACGGCAGCAACTTCGCCAGCCCCGCCGGGTTCCAAACGTTTACGCTCAGCGAGCTGTCGGCCAGTCCGCTCGAATACGAGATAGTCGACGCCGGCGGGAACGCCACGACGTTCAAACTCGCAAGCGCCACGAAAGAAGAAGCTCCGCTACTTCTCCCGGCGACCTCCAGCGAGGCGACAGCCGCTGGCGGCCTGGACAAGCTCACCTACGTGTATGCAACCTCTGAAGGGACCACTCAGCCGACTGAGGTGATTGCTCCCTATCCGTCAAGCATCAACTGCGTCGCCGAACTCGTGCGCGGCTGTCGCGCCCTCGAATTGCGGTACGCGACCGCGACGACCACCGAAGGCGAAGGCGAGAGCCAGTGGAAGGAATACAAGGGCCGCCTAGCGGAAATAAAGCTCGTCGCATGGAACGGCAAAGAAATGACGAAAACCCCAGTCGCCGAGTACGCCTTCGACGCCCAAGGGCGGCTGCGAGCGGAGTGGAACCCTCAAATCGCGACGCCACTGAAGACGATCTACGGCTACGACAGCGAAGGTCACGTCACCGCCGTGACCGGTCCGGGGCAAGAGACCTGGGCCTTTACCTACGGAACGATCGCCGGCGACGTGAACAGAGGACGCCTCCTGAAGGTTCTGCAGGCCCCGCCGGCGACGACGCTGTGGGGTGGAGAACCCGTTGCGAACTCCGAAAAACCCGTCTTGTCCGGCTCGGCGGAGCAGGGGGTGAGGATGGCCGTATCTCAGGGCAAATGGTCTGGGAGCCCAGTCGCCTACAGCTACCGCTGGGAGGACTGTAATGCCTCGGGTGGTGAATGCACCGCGATCCTGGGGGCGGATAACCCGAACTACACACCAGTGTCGGGCGATGTGGGCCACACTCTTATCGCGCAGGTGCAGGCGACGAACGGTAGCGGGTCGCTCACGGCGAGCACCGCTGCGAGTGCGACGGTTGGGACGGCGAAAGGCACGGAAGCGGGCCTGGTTGCTGCTGCTCCAGGGTCGACGGTCGAGTATGGCGTGCCGCTCACGGTCAGTGGCCGGCAGTCGATGACGAAAGAAGAAGTCGCGAAATGGGGCCAGGGTCGTGATGTGCCGGTGGAAGGGACCGCGATCTTCCCGGCGGACGAGCCGCAGAGTTGGCCGGCGAGCGACTATAAACGCGCGACGATCTACTACCTGGACGCCAGTGCGAACACCGTGGATGTCGCAAACCCAGCCGGCGGAATCGCTGCCGCGGAATACGACCCCCACGGGGATGCGACGCGCACGCTCAGCGCAGACAACCTCGCGACCGCGTTGAAAGGCGGCACGAAATCGGCGGAAGTCGCGAAACCTCTCTACACCGAATACCAATACAACTCGCCGGGGACCGAGGTCGAAGAAACGCTTGGGCCGGAACATGAGATCAAGCTCCCGAGTGGTAGCGAAGTCGAGGCCCGCAAGCAGGTCAAGTACAGCTACAACGAAGAAGGCGCGCCGGCTGGTGGCCCTTACCGGCTCGCGACCTCAACAACCGAAGCTGCGTTGACCGGCGGGAAAGCCGAAGACGCGCGTACCGTCAAGAACTCCTACTCAGGCCAAGAAGGTCTCGGGTGGAAGCTGCACGAGCCGACCTCCACCACGGTCGCTGCCGGTTCGCTGAACCTAGTGCACAGCGCTCTCTATAGCTCAACCACGGGGGCGCAGATCGAAACCGCGATGCCGGGAGCCGCCGCAAAAGAAGCCGGGGGACTTGGTTATCTGCGGGGCTTCGGTACCGAAGGGGAAACGCTCTATGCCCCCAGTGGCGAGGCGATCGACGCCCACGGAAATCTGTGGGTCGCCGACGCGGCCTGGGGACGAATCGATGAGTTCTCTTCCTCGGGAGCGTTCATCAAAGCGTTCGGCTCGTGGGGTGCCGGCGTGAATCAGTTTGAAACGCCTCGCGGGGTCGCAATCAACCCAACGACGAAAAACATCTACATCGGCGATGAGGACTCTAGCCGCGTCGTGGAGCTCAACGAAAAAGGCGAATTCATAAAAGCTTTCGGGTTCGGGGTCAGCAACGGAGAAGCAAAACTCCAAACATGCACGACCAGCTGCAAAATCGGTATCGCGGGCGCCGCGGCCGGTCAGTTCAGCGAACCCCAGGGCATCGCGATCGACTCCACCGGAAACCTCTGGATCACCGACTTCACAGATAACCGTGTCGATGAGTACACCGAAAAAGGCGAATTCATCGCCGCGTTCGGGTTCGGCGTATCCAACGGCGAAAGCAAACTGCAGACTTGCACAACGACCTGCAAAGCGGGCCTGATAGGCAACAGCCCCGGCGAGTTCTACTACCCCTCGTTCATCGCGATCTCTGCAAGCACGCTGTACGTCACCGACTATGGCAACAACCGCGTCGAGAAGTTCAACACCGCCAAGGAATATCAGTCCGAGTTCGCCTCCACAGGCAAAGGCAACCTCCAGCTGCTGCAGCCGAGCGGGATCACGGTCGGCCCTGGCGGGAACCTCTACGTCGCGGATTACGGCAACAACCGGGTGCAGGAGTTCTCCTCCAGCGGCGGTTACGTCGCGCAGTTCGGCACAGAAGGCGCAGGCGAAGACGAGACGAAAGGGCCGGAAAGCGTCGCGATCTCATCTGGCGAAGACATGTATGTCACCGACAAGGGCAACAGGCGTGTCGATGAGTGGGCGCCGAGCCTAAGTGGCAACAGTGGCGCATACACCAGCCAAACGATCTACTACACCCCAAAAACCGAAGCAACCATCGCGGAATGCCAAAACCACCCGGAATGGGCGAACCTGCCATGCCAGACCCAACCCGCGCACCAGCCCGAAGTGGCCGGGATGCCCGCACTGCCATCCACGACCTACACCTACAACCTCTACGACGAGCCAGAAGTAACGAAGACAACAGCAGTCGAAGGAAGCGAAGCCTACACACGAACACAGACCAATAGCTACAACGCGGCCGGGCGCATCACGAGCAAGGAAACAAAATCCACGACCGGCACAACGCTGCCCAAGGTCACCTACACATACAGCTCCACAACAGGGCTACCCATCAAGGAAACCACGGGCACTGGCAGCAGCGAAGAGAAGCTCACCGAGGAATACAACAAGGCAGGCCAGCTCACCGCGTACACCGACGCCAGTGGAAAGACCACAACATACGAATACGAAAAAGAAAAAGATGAGCGCCCCATCAAAGTCGCCGACGAAAAGGGCAACCAAGCACTGGGCTACAACGAAACCACTGGAGAGCTGACGTCGCTGAAAGATTCAAGCGGCACTACGTTCACCGCGACCTACGACGCTGAAGGGAATCTCGCCAGCGAAGCGATCACACCGATCGGGCTGACAGCTACCACGACACGCAATGCAAGCGGCGAACCCGTCAGCCTCGTATACAAGAAGGAAACCCACTGCACCGAAAACTGCGAATGGTTCTACGACGACGTAGCTCCATCGATACACGGCCAGTGGATCACCCAAACGACGAACCTCGCCAAAGACACCTACGCCTACAACGAAGCCGGCTGGCTCACCCAGGCCCAGGAAGAACCAACGGGCGGGAAATGCGCGACCCGCCTCTACGCCTACAACGCCGACGGCGACCGCACCAGCCTGACGAAACGAGCACCAGCCACGCCCTGCGCCAAAGAAGGCGGCGAAGTCCAAGAACACCACTACGACACCGCCGACAGACTCCTCGACGCCGGCATCACCTACAACCCCTTCGGTGACATCACCACACTCTCCGGCAGCGACGCCGGCGGCGAACCACTCAAGAGCACGTTCTACGCCGACGGGCAGCTCGCCGGCCAAGAACAAGCCGGCCAGAGCAACAGCTACAACCTCGACCCGGCCAGACGCACAAACGAAACCATCTCCGTCGGGCACACCACCGCCACCTCCACCGACCAATACGACGGACCGGGAGCAACCCCAGCATGGCTCGCCTACATCACCGG
>Ga0210383_10002973_pt1 | contig 15267 bp, 8 predicted proteins | sample IncBWC14OmetaG_FD_160072 | JGI IMG/M metagenome (GOLD analysis project Ga0210383, IMG submission 160072) | Forest soil microbial communities from Barre Woods Harvard Forest LTER site, Petersham, Massachusetts, United States - Inc-BW-C-14-O ...
CCACCCTTTGGAACTCGGTAAATTGATCGTCCACCAGGTCAGGGCGAGTGCGAGGTCCGGCTTCAGCAGCCTGACTTGGATCCGGCTGGGTTCGATGAATCCCATCGCACTGCGATTCGGATAGTCCTTAATGTAGGAATCATGCAGCTGTTGCCAACCGTTGATCTGCTCAGAATCGATCACCACCAGCAGATCAGGCGACTTCCAGTAAGCCTCTAGAAGTCCTTCGATGTCGTGGGCATTCCACCGATTGAGCATTTTCACCAGGACTTCGTAGATCACCTGGGCATCGGGTTTGGCTATGTCTGACTTGGAACCCAGGGAGTCGAACTGCCAGGCGTTCCTTTCCTGCGCCATCAAGGGAAGGCAGAAAGCGAACGTCGCTATCGCCAAAATCTTGCGGAAGGCAGGCAGGTATTCTCGCAACATGAGTTAGTGACAGATTTTAGAAATGGTCCGGTAATTTCAGGACACGGAGTTTATAGTATACATTGTATTTCTTATTTTTACATCCAAATGCGATTCATTGCATCTTTTCTTGCTTCCGCTCGTCAGTTCTTGACTTCGCGGCTCCCGGCGTGCGGCGGGATCGGATCACGCACGACGAACAGGTAGATCATGGCTGAGACAAACGCGATCGCCGCCCCGGTCAAGAGCGCCGGCACAAAGGAGTGGGTCGCTTGCGCAATCGCACCGGTTAGGATCGGCGCCAATGCCCCGCCCAGAAAACCGCCGAAATTCTGGACCGCGCCCAGCGAGGCTATCCGGTTGGGCGGCGCGGCGGCGGTGGCAAGCGCCCAAGAGCAAGCACTTGCCGCATTGGCGAGGAACACTACGACCGAGATGCAGGCCAGCGCCATCACATTGCTCGACACCAACGCCGCCGGGACCGTGAAGAGCGCCATGCCGACCATGGCTGCGACGACCGGAATTTTGCGGCTTCGAATGGGCGATGCACTCCGTTGCGTCAGCAAATCGGAAAACCAGCCGGCGACGAGGCACCCTAAGAAACCGCAGAAGAAGGGGATCGCGGAGGCAAAGCCGGTCCCGAATGTGCTCATGTGCCGCTCGATTTCGAGATATCCGGGCAGCCAGGTCAGGAAGACCCAGTTCAGATAGACTGAGCCGAAGAAGCCCAGGATCATCCCCCACGTGGTGCGGTACGCGAAGAGGCTGCGCCACTCGGCGAATGTCGGCTTAGCCGATGTTTCCTGTGCGGCGCCGTCTGTCAGGTGGGCCCGATCCTCCAGGGATAGCCCGATGGCCTCTGGATCCCGGTAGAGTAGTGTCCAGATCGCCGCCGCAACCAACCCAACCACACCCATGGCAATGAACATCCAGCGCCAATTAAAGCTAAGCATGAGCATGGTCAGCAACGGGGGGGCGAGCGCCGCGCCGAGCGGAGACGCTGCGTTAAACACTCCGGTGGGTACACCCCGGTCCCGGACGGCGAACCAATTGCTGACCACGCGGGCCGAGGTCGGGTATTGGGGTGCCTCGCCAATCCCAAGGAAGATGCGGGCCCAGATAAACTGGCTGAAGCTGGTGACCAAGCCTCCCGCGGCTTGCGCCAGTGACCAGAGCGTCATCCCTACTCCCAGCAGCATCCGAGGCCCCACTCGGTCCACCAGGCCGCCAACCGGGAGCTGCACCAGCGCGTAGCTCCACGCGAAGGCCGAAAGTAGCAGTCCCATCTCCCCGATCGAAACACCGAGATCGCTGCGAATTGCCGGATTCGCCACCGAGAGCGCACCGCGGTCCAGATAGTTAATCGTGCCGCAGACTACCAGCAGGACGAGCGAGATCGTCTGGATGCGGCGTATCCGCGGTGGTACCCGACGTTTGGTTTCTTTCATGTGTTATCCGGCGCCGGAGAATTGTCGGCAAAAAGGTAAACGAAGACAATGTGGATAAGATCCTCTTGGGGAACGGGCAAAATCCATAATGCATGGTATTTCTCACAAAATATGGTAATTATATACACCACCGGACTTTTTTCTGTGCATATAGCCTTTAACCTTTCTCCTTTAACCAAACTCCCGTGCTCTGCGCGCGGACCTCATAAAGTCTCCAGACGGCCACACCATCTGACGAGTGTGCTGACAATTTTTTTCCTTTTCCTCGCGAGCGGAAGCCGCGCGGCAGAGGTAACTAGGGCCGATTCACCGGGTGAAATTGTCCTCGGAATGTCTACCGCATTAACCGGCAGCGCTCAAGACCTGGGCAAAGACATGCGACAGGGTGTCCTGGTCGGATTGGACCGCACAAACCGTAACGGAGGCGTGAATGGCCGCAAGCTGCGGCTGATCGCACTCGATGACGGGTACGAACCAACCCGCACGGAGCCCAATATGCGGCAGTTGATGGAAAAGGATAACGTTGTCGCCATCATCGGCAACGTCGGCACCCCCAATGCGTTCGTCGCCGTGCCATTGGCCAACGAAGACAAGACCCTGCTTTTTGCTCCCTTCTCGGGCGGTCCGATCTTGCGAAATGATCCGCCGGACCGCTACGTCATCAATTACCGCGCCGGATACGCCGAAGAGACGGCAACTATGCTCGACGCGCTCATCGATATCGCTGGATTGAAGCCGGAGGAGATCGCCTTTTTCACTCAAAGAGATAGTTACGGTGATGGCGGCTTCACCCTTGGAATGGTTGCCTTGCAACGTCATGGTTTAAAAAATCCGGGCATGGTTTTGCATCTCGGTTACGAGCGCAACACGCTCGCCGTGGAAAGCGCGGTGGCGAAGCTCTTGATGGCGGAGAACCCGCCGCGCGCGGTGGTGTTGATTGGCGCATACGCGCCGTGCGCCAAGTTTATCAGGTTATGCCGGGATTCGGAGCTCAGCCCGCTATTCTTGAATATCTCATTTGTCGGCAGCAACTCGCTCCTGACCGTTCTCGGCAACACCGACGCTCACATCATTGTCACCCAGGTCGTTCCGTATCCCTCGGACGAAAGCGTTCCTATTGTTCGAGAATACCGGGCTGATCTTAAGGCGATGGATCCTTCGGCTACGGCGGGTTTTGGCGATCTCGAGGGCTATATCGCCGCCAGAATCCTGACGCTCGCGCTGGAACGGATTCACGGATCCCCAACGCGCGACGCAGTCGTCGATGCGTTGGAAGGGTTAGGTAAATTTGATCTCGGCCTCGGGGCACCCTTCATTTAAGCAGGACGGAACATCAGGCGAGTCATCAAGTCTGGCCCACTGTCTTAAAAGAGGGTCGGTTCGTGCCGTTTCAGTGGTCCGACATCCCACTTCTCCTGAAGGGTCAGGCACAGCGATGAAAACGACCCAACGAGGGCAACCTATTTTCTGGATGGTACGGCTCCTCGCGGCTCTCGGCTTTGTCATGGTGGCCGTCATGATCGGTCAGAGTGGTTCGCAGCTTCAATCGATGCGGACCGGCCGAGTGCGGCTCGAAGATGAGCAAGAACACCTGAACCAGCCAACACGCGAAATCCTCCGGCACGCCAAAGAGGCGCGGACAGAAATTCAAGCGGCGCTCGATGAAAACACACCGTTTACCGAAAAATCCGGAGCCGTGACGAGTCTGGGGCAGGCCGCGCGCCAACTCTCACAATCAACGGACGACCCATCCGCCGTAGTGGCTCTTAATCGATTGGACGAGGTGGCCAAAAACATGGCCGGAGTGGAAAAACAGGCTCTGGACTGGCGTACCCGATACGATGTTACTCTGCAGGATTTGGCCGAGCAGCGAACTCAGGTGCGCGCCTATCTCACTGCGTTGCGCAACGAAGCGGAACTGGCGGAGGGCAGACGGCGACTGCAAGAGGCGATTGAATTCAAACACTGGCAAACGTCACAAGGTGAGGAGGCACGGCGCCTGGCGCTGAGTCTCACCGAACAAGCCCGACAAGAGAGCCACGGTCTCAGTGAATTTAAGACCGAATTAGCCGACCTGGCGCGGATTGTCGAATTATTCAATGGCGAACAGAACGTCGATAGTCTCACCGACCTGAAGGACAACAAGCTCGGGCCGGCTCTCGAACGAGTAACTAATCAAGTTGAGTTAATGCAGGACTTGAAAATTGCCCTCTTCGGCAAAGGGTTCACCCTGGACCCGCAACATCAAAGAATCGTGGTCGCCAGCGGCGGCCTTTATACGGTGTGGCGGAACACGCTCCTGTTGCGACGCGACCATGAAAAACTCAAGGACGCCCTCGGATTGGTTTCCCATGACATTGACGCTGCCGTCGCAGCTTTCGCGGAATCAGCGCAAATCCGTTCCCAGGCATTGGCGATGCGGATGGAACGGATCTTCGCGGAAAACTTGCAACGGATGCTGATTTTCGGCGTCGGCTGTTTAGCGCTGTTTTGGGCCCTCGCCTGGTTTATCTCTCGTGCGATCCGCGATCGGGTACTTGCCATAGAAGTGGCAAAAGCGGACGCAGAAACGGGGCGGCAGACGGCTCAACGGTTAATGCAGGGCCAAAAGGCAGCTAACGAGGAGCTCGAACGCCTGGCGGCGGCACTTACCACCTCAGAGATATTTCTCCATTCTCTCGTGGAAAACCTTCCGGTTGCCATTTACCGGAAAGATACCGAAGGCCGATTCATCTTCGCGAACAAACGTTTTTGCGCTTACAAAGGCCTGCCGCCCTCCGAAGTTCTCGGACAGACCAATTTCGACATTGATCCTCCTGAACTGGCCCGGATGTATCTGGAGATTGACAGGGTCTTAATGGAAACACGCCAGCCGTTTGAAATGGAGGACAGCTGGTTCGATTCCACCGGTGAGCATCGGTGGTATCGCATTATCAAGATTGCGGTCCTCGACACGAGCAACCGTGTCGTCGCCACCCAGGGAATGTCCTGGGACGTTACGGCAGCCAAACTCGTTGAACAAAATCTGAAGCTAGCCAAGGAAGCCGCCGAAGGGGCGGCCAACGCTAAAAGCGACTTCCTCGCCAAGATGAGCCACGAGATCCGAACGCCGATGAACGGCGTTATTGGGATGACCGATTTGTTGCTCGACTCCGATCTCGCCGCCCAGCAACGCGACTTCGCCGAAACTATTCGCGTCAGCGCCCAAATGCTCCTGACGATCATCAACGATATTCTGGACTTCTCCAAAATCGAGGCAGGCAAAATGACGATGGAGGTCATCAATTTCGATCTGGTGAAAACGATCGAAAGCACCCTGGACATCGTGGCCGCGGGCGCATTCCGAAAGGGAATAGAACTCGTCAAGTCCATCCCGGCGGGTACTCCCACTCGGCTGCGGGGGGATCCCGGACGGTTGCGGCAAATTCTCACCAATCTGCTTGGCAACGCGATCAAATTTACGAATCGCGGAGAGGTCGTTATCTGGGTCGGCAAAGAGAGCGAATCACCCACCCATACCGTGCTGAAGTTCAATGTTCACGATACCGGCGTTGGCATAAAACCCGAGGGGCAAGTGCAACTGTTTGAGGCGTTCAGTCAGGCTGATGGTTCCACCACCCGAAAATATGGCGGCAGCGGCTTAGGGCTCGCCATCGCTAAACGACTCGTGGAGATGATGCAGGGAGAAATCGGCGTGGAAAGCAAACCTGGGGTAGGCTCGACTTTTTGGTTCACCGCCCGGTTTGAAAAACAGGCCGCGAATGCCCCAACAACAGACCAGCGCGAGCTGCCGGCCGTACGAGTACTGGTGGTCGACGACAACGCGACCAATCGGCGAATTCTGTGTGATCAGATTCTAGCCTGGAACATGCAAGCGGCTAGCGCATCAAGCGGTCCCGAAGCGCTCCAGAAATTGCGGACCGCGGCTCAAGAGGGCAACCCTTATGACCTCGCCTTATTGGATCTCAAGATGCCAGAAATGGATGGATTGACTCTCGCCCGCTCCATCAACGCTGACTCGCACCTCGCCGGTATTCGACTCGTGGCCTTGACTTCTCTGGACCAGGCTTGCAGCACGGAGGAATTGAAATCGGCCAATATTGACACCTACCTCGTCAAGCCGATCAAACAATCGCGGCTCTTCGATTGTTTGGTCAATACCATCGGCAAAGTTCCGGTCCGCTACACCTTAGCAAAATCGGGTCTCTTTGCCGCTCCGGCGCCCTCCTCTCCGGCCGATCCGCAATCCGGAAAAGCGCGCATGCTCTTGGCGGAGGATAACGATATCAATCAACTAATTGCGCGAGGTCTATTACGAAAGCTCGGCTACAGCGTCGATATAGTGGCGAGCGGTTTGGCAGCTCTGGAGGCGCTCAAGTCGATTCCTTACGACGTCATTTTCATGGACTGCCAGATGCCGGAGATGGACGGATACGACGCGGCGCGCACGATACGCAAGCAGGAGGAAGACTCAGGTCAGGGATTCAACGGGAAAACTCCGGTTCACATCATCGCCATCACTGCCAATGCCATGCAGGGCGACCGCGAAAAATGCCTTGCCGCCGGGATGGACGATTATATCAGCAAGCCAATCCGGCTGCCGGAACTGCAGGCAGTGCTGGAACGTTGGAGGGCGGGCCACCAAGGCCAGCCAATCGCGGCGTCTCCGCCTATCGACGCGTCTTCTTTCATGATTTGACGCGAGAATCCGCGAAAATCCGGGTCACTTTTATTCTCGTTTTTCCGGCTTGACGATCACCGGTACCATGTCCCCTGGCACCGCCTGCGGATCACCTTGGCAGGTAACCTCGAGCCGGGAGCCGCGACGTTTTCTTTTCCGTTCGAGATTGAGGCCGGTCGAAAAGATCTCCGCCGCATCTTCCAACGCGTCGCTCTGCAGGTGCACGACCACCGATTTCAAGGACTGTCTTTCGACACTAACTACCGTTGCCAGGATCGCTTGCTTCACGTGGACCGTTCGGCGCGCGCGCAGAAATCGGATCCGCCAGCGGGGACAGAATTGTCAAGCCGGTTAATAAATAAAAATCTTGCCATTTATCTTACTTATTTAAATTAAATTTAATTCTTGTAATTATGATCTGAATTTCGTAGTGAATCGGTCAAGAATATCAACTTGGCACTCCGCCAATGACCAATTCCAAGCAAATCAGCGCAGTGGTGGCTTTCTCCATCGTGGCCAGCTTTGCCATCTCTCAAAGCCTGACGCGCCGAGCGGGACATCCGCCGCCTGCTGGTCCCATGCAGATCCCGCACAGCCCGCCCAAATTCTGTGATCCGCTTCCCGGGCTTACCACGCAGCAAGCCACGAATTTCACGCTCGGACAGGCCCAATTCCAAGTCATCGACGGACCGGCCGACGGTTTAGCAACAAGCGGTCCTGGCTTTTCTGAATTCGATTTGAGATGTCGGGAGGAAAAACGGTGGCAAGGTACTGCCGGATGTTTTGATTCCACCATTCGGGGTATCTTGCCGCCAGCGACCCAAGCGATTCCTTCTAGGGAAGCCGTATCGGCTTGCTCCGGGGGGCGCCGGAGCCGGTGAAGTAAGGCGTCCCGCCTTACTTACGTCGAGCTGACAGCGGGAGCGGCCACCGGCCGGCCGGCGGAAGTCGCGGTTGGATCGGGTATGAAGCAAATACCGCGGGGATCTTTGATCAGATGCAGAACACGCTTGAAGTAGCGATGCTTGGTCTCGGGTCGGCCGATGTTGATAATAGCGGCATCCTTGAGGCCGGCGTTAAAGAGACTGATGACGCGCTCGCGCGCGTCATCGTCCAGAGCGTCGAGGACTTCGTCGACCACGACCCAGTGGGGTTTGTGTAGCACGATGCGTGCGAAGACTAAGAATTGCTGCTCGTCATCGGTGAGTTCCCTCTCCCAGCGCGCGATGCGGTCGAGCGAAGAGGAGAGACGCTCCAAGCTGGCACTCTTCAGCACCGCAACGAGCTCCGCGTCTTGGTAGGCGGTTTCTGGCGAGGGATAGGCAAGTGCCGCGCGCAGAGTTCCCAGTGGCACATAGGGCTGGCGCGGCATGAACATCACGTCTCCTGGCGCCGGCAGTGCGATCCGGCCCGAGCCCCAGGGCCACAAGCCGGCGATCGCCCGGAAAAGCAGGGTCTTGCCGGTTCCGGGCTCCCCAACGATAAGAACACGTTCGCCCGGAGCAATCTCGACATGCTTCTCGCTCAACGAGGTGCAACCCGTAGGCGTGGCGACCTCCAGACTCTCCAAGGCAAGCTTGCCGCCACTCGCCTCGACGAACTCAATCCGGTTGTCGGTCGCGCCGAGCCTGTCCATCGTTAGGACCGTCTCGCGGAAACTCGCAATGCGCAGCAGAGTGGCCCGCCAGTCGGCAATAGTATTGAAATTATCGATGAACCATCGCAGGGACCCCTGCACCTGAACAAAGGCGCCCACGACCATCATCAGCCCGCCGAAGGAAAGATCGCCGCCAAAATATCCAGGTGCCGCGATGAGGATCGGCGCGATAATGGTGAACCAGCCGTAGCCTGCCGTGATCCAGGTGAGCCGCATACTCGCGCCGACAATCCGCCGCATGATACGGAGAACGTTCTCGAGCTCGATAGTGAGGCGCTGTTTCTCATCCTGTTCACCGCCATAGAGCGTCACGCTATCGGCGTGCTCGTTGAGGCGGACGAGCGCGAACCGCAAATCGGCCTCCCGGGAATAGCGCTCGGAATTAAGCCCGATCAACGGACGGCCGACCATCCAGCTGAGCCACGAGGCGGTGCCCGCATAGATAAGAGCGCACCATACCATGTAACCCGGTATGCCGAAGCTGTGGCCGCTCACGTGGAAGGTCACGTTCCGCGACAGGAACCAGAGGACGCCAATGAAACTTCCGAGCAGGAGCGAAGACTGCAGGAGCCCGATCCCGAGGTCAGCCGACAGCTCGGTCAGATGGCGGGCGTCCTCGTGGATGCGCTGATCGGGGTTAGTGCCCATCTCCCCGGCATTGACCAGTTGGAAGGCGCGGCGAGGTTTGAGCCACTCTTCCAACAGGTCGCGCACCAGCCCTTCGCGCAGCCTGAGTTTGGTCATCTGGGTGAGCCAGGCCTGGGCCACGTTCAAGACCAAAAGCCCACCGGCAATCACGCCGAAAACCGTGAGCTGGTTGAGAAACCCGCGTAACTGCTTGTGCGCGAGCGCATCGTAGAAAGGCTGATTCCAGGCATTTAGTTTGACTTGGCCGAAAGCCGTGGCACCGATCACCGCGACGAGAGCAACGCCGAGGAGCAATATTTTGTTTCGCTGCGGCGAGGCCCAGAAGGTCCGGAACATCATCGACATCTGCGGCCAGAGACGCAGCCCGGCCGTTGGATCTGCTGCGGTCGCGGGCACGTGGGACGGTTTACTGGGTCGATCTGCCATGGAACCGGCTTTCTTCTTGCCGAGGCTTACCTTAACAACACCTCTTAAGCAATAGCACTGCTAGGAACCCTTCCGCCAGAACTCTGTGCTTGCGCGGTGCAGATGCAACCGAGTCGGCCCAGGCAAGGGTAAGGCGCATCCCCTATTGTCGAATAGGGACGCCCACCCTTCCGAATAGGATCCATTGCTCCATGAAGAAGTTATTATTAGCTCTGGCCATTGGTGCATCAGTTGTTGGCACCTCATTAACGGCCACGGCCGATGAGGACCATCGGGATCACGGCTGGAATGATCAATACTGGCATCATGAGCATTACGGCTACTGGCACGGTGAACGAGGATATTGGCAGACTCACCATCACAACCATGAATTCATCCGGGTCGGCCCGGTCACGATTGAAAAAGGGCACTAAAAGCCGATTTGCTGGACCAGCATCTATCCAACACCCCGCGCGAGCAGCTGCTCGCGCGGGTTTCTCCTCTTTTTTGTTCGCAACGATCACGTGAGCGAAATCAGGCCTGGAACGGGCAGCCTCGGTTTTTGTTTGAAGGGCGTTCGGCGTCGCAGTTAAGATATCGGCGCCGCTAGCAAGGCCGAGATCAGTAGATCTCACCATGACAACAGAGACGCTGTTTCCAGAAGGTCCCAGAATTGAGCTGCAGGTGACGCTCGATTGGTCCAAACAAAGAATCACTTTTGACTGGAAACCGTACCAGACCGACAAAAAGCTGGCGCATGGAGCGGTCTGGGTGGCTGATGGGATGCTCCGATGGCGAATTACCGGAGAGGGCGAGGCCGACAACTTCGATAGTCTCGTCACACCAAGCGCCATTGAGATGGCGTTAGAACACGTTGCGCGCCATCTACCGATCTCGAAACGAGACATCGCCTTTTTCGGCCGGAGGTTTAGCCCAATTCTCAATACGTGGGAAAAAGAGCGCTTCGCCAAAGTCCGAAATCCCTGGAAGTACCTGGCGCTGGAAGTCCAGGAAATGGGTGAACAATTGCTTCGTGCGAAGTCGGCTCCACGCCCGCCTGTCGATGACCCGGATGTTTCTTCGGAAATCGTTCATCTGCTGGAGAAAAGAGCTCAACGAGAGGAAAAGAAACGACTCGAGCGGGAAGCAATCCAACAGCGTGTCGCGAGTGCCGCCTCACGAAACCTGAGGCGCCAAACGGAATCTGAAAAACGGCCTTCCAAAAGCTCAAAGGACGATCTGCCTGTCGAAATCAAGAAACCGCCCACGCCGCTGCCCGAGGTGCGACTCGAGATCGGGGCTGCTGAAATGCCGTCGTACGATCTTTTCCGCACACATGCCGGAATCGACAGCTTTCTCAAGATCGAGCGTGCGTCGCTGATGTGGATCTCGAATCAGTCGGACGATCTGCTCTGTCTTCCGTATTGTGCGATCGATCATCTTGAATATCAGATCCGTACCGCGCTGCGCGTCACTGGAGCGCTGCGTGGCCGAGCGCTGCTATCCGATGAAGTCGGCCTGGGCAAGACGATCGAAGCTGGGCTAGTGCTTAAAGAATATGTCACGCGAGGCATGGTCCGCCGCTTTCTGGTGTTGACTGTTCCTTCGTTAATTGACCAGTGGGCGGAAGAGCTCGAGGCGAAGTTTTCCCTGATGTGCGCGACGAGCAATCAGCCGCAGTTCCGCGCAGATCCCGAACGATTCTGGACGGAACACGGTGCGCTTATCACCTCCATTCACACTTTCAAACAGGATAGCCACCTTGCTCTAGCCACGCGCCGCCCCTGGGACATGGTCATCATCGATGAAGCGCATCACTTGCGAAACCGCACCTCCAAAGCATGGCAGGCTGCCAATGCTCTGCAACGGCAGTTTCTGCTTCTGCTCACTGCCACCCCGGTCCAGAACTCGATCGAAGAACTTTACAATCTCGTCACGCTTTTAAAACCCGGTCATTTGCCTTCGCCGAAAGAATTTCGCCACCGATTCGTCAACGGCGACCGACCGTACGAACCGCGCGAGCCGGAACAGCTGCGGCAGTTGCTGGGACAGGTTATGATTCGCAACACGCGAGCAAATGCCAACATTCAAATGCCATCGCGTCATGCCGAGACGGTGCTCTACGAACCGGAACCTGGCGAAGTCGAATTTTGGGACCAATGGGATCGCGAGCTGCGCGCCGCTCTTCGAAACATGCCGCCCGGCAAAGCGAGTCTTTGGGGACGATTGCTCTTGCAGGCTGTCGGAAGCAGCCCTGCGGCGTGGCTGGAAGCGTTGAAAAAATTTCCCGATCCGGAACTCGTTCAACGCTGGCGAGAGAAGGCGCCGTTGGAACGGAGCTGGGAGAGAAAGAGCTCTGTCCTACCGCCACTCACCCGGGTTGAGGGAGGCCTCGTGATTTTCACCCAATTCATCGCAACGCAATCGGCGTTGGCCCAGAAGCTGGCCGAGAGCGGTGTAAAGACCTGGATACTGAACGGCCAGACGCCGACGCCCAACCGACAGGGACTGGTCGAATCGTTTCGCGACCATGGTGGTGCGTTGCTCCTGACAAAGAGTGGAACCGAGGGGCGCAATCTACAGTTCTGCCATCGCCTGGTGAACTTTGATTTGCCCTGGAATCCAATGGAAATAGAACAGCGAATCGGACGTCTTCACCGAATCGGCCAGGGACGCGTCGTTGAGATCTATAACTTGGTCCAGGCAGGAACTTTGCAGGAACATCTGCTCGAGATTTTACAGGAAAAACTGAATTTGTTCGACCTGATCATCGGCGAGACCGGTCTGATTCTTGGCGACCGTTTTATGAGCGAAGACTTTGAAGAAGAAATCTTCCGTCGCTGGCAGAATTCGGAAGGCGACTTTGCGGGAGCACTGAAGACTCTCGGGGAGGAACTCAGCCGCGGCCGTTCCAATCTCGACCAGATTAAACGACTCGACGAAACATTGTTTGCCCACGACTACGAAACTATCTGAGCATCCGGATTCACCATGAAGTTTCCGAAGATTCCTCCGCGTGCGGAGCATTTAATGGATTTTTTTGAGCAGGGTCTCCTCTCTCTGGGCGCTGTTTGCGAACGTTCGTGGCACGATCGCCTGGAGGTCCTGGCGGAAGGAGATGGCGCACGTCTTTGGCGAAAAGAAGGCGAATTGTTTTCCGGCGAGCTTAATTTTCGTGATTCCGGTGCTGCTGAAACGCAGGATCCCCAAGTTGAGGTATTTCCCGGCTGTCCACTGACGTTCCAGCTGGTTGAGGCGCTTTGGCATCGCCTTCTCGCTCATTCCCGAGTTTGTCTTTCCACGGGAATCGGCGTCAAGGCGCCGTCGCCAGAGGTGGCGGACAAGCTTTGGCAGGCGCAGTTCGGCACGCGCGCCGGTTGGCAGACAACCCCGTTTGTCCCCGTCTGGGCGTTCTCCGTTGTGGCGGCGGTGCGCTGTGAGGTACAGGCGATCGACCAGAGTTGGAGCAGCCATCGCCTGGCGTTTACTTTGCCTGAAGGCGAACGCGACAGTTCTTTGGAATTCACGCTCGACCAGATGAGCCCTCTCGATCCAGTGGGCGAAAAACCGGCTTGGCCAACGCTGGATCTTGCGAAGGTGTCCGCTTGGATCGGCCGGGCACTCAGCACCGAACTGGCTCCTGAACTCACTAAAATCAAGGAAAGGCAGGAACTCTTTCTCCGCCGAGAGTTAAGCCGGATCGACGAATATTTCGAGCATTACGCCCGGGAATTAAGCGAACGGCTGGGCTGGCAACGTAAAGAGGAATCGATCAAACGCCAGGCGGATCGCCTGGACGCTACTCGCGCGGAACACCACCGCCGACGTACCGATCAGATCGAACGGCACACGATTCATCTGCTCTCCCACGTAGATGCCTTGCTAACAGTGGCTGAACCCGGATTCTTGACCAAAGTCAGCTGGCGGACAGGACGGGAAGAGAGAATCGTTCCGGCACTTTTCGTTCCGAGAACCCGCCGCTGGCATTCGCGTGAGTTGGCTACTCGTGATTCAAAGACGAAAGAATGAAACCCTACTGACGCTGACACCGGCAAACTTCTTCGGTGGATCCGGCAGTGTGGTCCGTCGCGAATTGAATTGCGCAGGGAGGGGATGGGTCCCAGATTCCACGCAACAATTCAAATGCCCGATGCCTTAGAAACCAAAAAACCGTTTGAATATGGGAAGCTCATCGGTTTGGCCTACCTTGTCCTGATCCTCTGCGCCTTCACCTGGGCAAAGGAGTTCCTGCTGCCGCTCGTTCTAGCGATCATGATCAGCTTCTTGCTGGCACCGGTCGTTTCTCGCCTCGAACGGTGGGGACTTCATCCGGTATTAGCGGTTCTCAGCGTCGCAACGTTTGCTTTCGCCCTTCTTGGAGTACTCCTCGGGACGATGTCCATGGAGAGCCTGGATTTACTCAATTCGCTCCCGAAATACCGGGACAATATTCATGCCAAGTGGGCCGCAATCCAAAAAGGACCATCCGGTCCGCTCAATCTTGCTCTTCGCAACATTGGCGCGCTGACCGAGGACCTGAGCAAAGTCACGGCACCTGCAGGAGCCGCCGAAAAACTTCAGCCCATGAAGGTGCAAATCGTGAGCGGTGCAGACAGCGCCTTGGAACTCGTCAAAAACAGCGTAGCACCCATCCTCGGACCGGTCGGTGAGTTCGCCGTCATTGTGGTGCTCGTCGTTTTTATCCTTCTCGAGCGAAAGCGATTTCGCGAGCGCTTTCTCCGCTTGATCGGACATTCACGCCTAGCCACCACCACCCTCGCCGTCGATGAGGCAGGATTTCGAATCAGCGGTTTTCTTTTGGGGCAATTGCTGGTCAACGGTGGGTACGCCATTATCCTCGGGATTGGTCTTTTCCTGATTGGTATCCCGAATGCCTTTCTTTGGGCCGTTCTAACCCTCGTTTTGCGGTTTCTGCCTTATGTTGGTCTGTGGATTTCCGCCTTCTTCCCGTTAGTTCTTTCGGTGGCGATCTCAACGACCTGGCGAGAGCCGATTCTGACCCTGGGTCTTTACTGTTTTCTTGAAGTGTTCACCAACAACGTCGTCGAACCTATCGTTTTGGGAGGTAGCGCAGGAATGTCTCCTCTGGCCGTGATTGTTTCAGCCCTTTTCTGGACATGGCTTTGGGGCCCGATCGGCCTCTTGCTGGCGACGCCCCTCACCGCCTCACTGGTAGCGTTAGGCCGTTATTTTCCGGCTTTTCATGTTTTCAGCGTTTTGCTCGCGTCGGATCCACCTACACCTCTGGAAACGAAACTCATTCGCTTTCTCACGGAGAGTCGGCTTTCCGAAGCCAAGGCACTGATTCACGATCAGGCGGGAACGCAGTTGACCATCGAGATTGCCGAAGAAGTGATCGTGCCCGCAATTCGAGCGATCGAAAACGAGCTTTTTCCTGGCACCACCGCCCATCAGACGAAGACCCGCATCTACGAGCAGATGCGTGAGCTAATCGAGGAGTTGACCATCGCGACGCCCGCGGATGAAGCGCATCCCCTGGAGTTGGACAAGCCGGAGCCGGAAAAACCGGAAATTGTCATTGTGCCTTTCCTTGGGGAAGGCGACGAGGTGGTGGGTAGAATCCTCGCCCGTCTTTTGCAAGCTGAAGCACTCGGTGTTCAATTGCTTTCCTGGCGGACACTGCGGGCAGAGAAAGCCGAGCGATTGAAGGAAATAGAACCGAGAGCAGTCGTCCTTTCGGCGATCGAGACAAGATCTGCGGTCACGGTCGGCAAGATGGCTCATTCCATCCACCAGTTAGTGCCAAGCGCCCTCATTTTCGTCGGCCTGTGGAGCTTACCCAGAGAAGGCGCAGCGCGTTCGTTTCGGAAGATCAAGGAATCCTCGGGCAGCGTCGTCTACACCAATCTGAACGAAGCCGTTCGCGGCATCACCTCCTTGATTTCAGCAGTCGAAAAGCAATCGCAGCCAGCCTTGGAAAATAAAGAAGTCGTCCCGCAGTAATCGGTTGTCAGTTGTCAGTTGTCAGTGGTCAGTGG
>Ga0210383_10002975_pt1 | contig 15266 bp, 17 predicted proteins | sample IncBWC14OmetaG_FD_160072 | JGI IMG/M metagenome (GOLD analysis project Ga0210383, IMG submission 160072) | Forest soil microbial communities from Barre Woods Harvard Forest LTER site, Petersham, Massachusetts, United States - Inc-BW-C-14-O ...
CCCGCTGGACCTCCGGGCTCGCGTTGCCCATGGCGATACTGAGCCCGGAGTGGGCAAACATGAGCACGTCGTTGGCGGCGTCACCGATCGTGGCGATCTCAGCGGCGGGGATCCCGTAAGTCTGCGAAAGGTAGCGAGCAACGCAGCCCTTGTTGGCGTCGGGGTGGGTGACGTCACCGTAGTACGGCTGGGATTTCGCCGCCGATACGTGATCGCCGAACCGCTCCCGTACCGCGTCCACCGCCCGCTGGACCGCGTCGTAGTCGTCGCTCACCCCCACGACCTTGGCCACGTGGTCCGAGACCGAGGCGAAGCTGCCGACCTGCGTCGGGCCGAACTTGACCGTCCACGCCTCGCGGGCCACATGAGGCCCGTGCGGGTCCCGGACGAACCAGTCCGCGCCGCGGTAGACCCATACGTCTACCCCATGGGTGCCGAGCAGCTCGATCACTAGCGGCGTCACGTCGTCGGGGATGACCCGCTGCTCGATCACGGACATGTCGGGCCGGGCGAACAGCCCGCCGTTGAACGCCGCGATCGGCGTGGTGATCCCCAGCGGCTCGATGAGCATCGACATGCCGCGCGGCGGGCGGCCGCTGGTGATCGCGAAGAGTATTCCGGCCTGTTGGAGCTTCCCGACCGCGGCGATGGTCCGGTCGGTGAGGACCTTGTCCTGGGTCACGAGCGTGCCGTCCACGTCGGCGAGGAGCAATCGGATAGCCATGTTGCCTCCGGTCCGGTCCGGTGCGTCCAAGAGCTAGACGGCGAATCCTTTGACGGTCTCGAGATAACGATCGGTGATCTGGCACGCCGCCGTCCTGCGCTCGGCCGGGCCGGCGATCAGCGGGTCGTCAGGTCGCCGCACGGTCGGCCATCACCAGTGACGCCGCGGCCTCGACGCGGCCCGCCGGGATCGTAGTGTCACCCGCCAGGAGCTTGGCCAGGGGCTCCTTCTTGTCGCTGCCGGTGACCAGCCAGAGGATCTGACGGGCCCGCGCCAGCGCCGGGTAGGTCAGCGTCATCCTCACCCGGCCCTGGTAGGGCTGGGTGAGGGCGACGAGGCGATCGGTGACGGCCAGGACCGGATCACCCGGCACGAGCGACGCAGTGTGCCCGTCGGGGCCAAGACCCAGGTGGACGAGATCGAAGTGCCCGGGCAGCAGGGCCGCGTAGCCCGCCGCCGCGGCCACGAGATCGCTGTCGTTGACCGGCATGGCCTGCACCTGCGCCGGGGCCGGGCCCAGCGCCTGGCGGAGGTGGGCCAGGTTCCGGTCGGGGTCATCGGGTGGCGCCACCCGCTCGTCCACCTGGTAGATGACGACCGCATCCCAGGGGACCACCTGCGAAGCCAGTTCGGCGAACATCGCCCACGGGGTATGGCCACCGCTGACCGCAAAGTGGAAGCGGCCGCTGGCGGCCACCGCCGCCCGGGCCCGCTCGGCCACGAACCTGGCCCCGGCCGCGGCCACCGCGGCCGGGTCGGGCAGAGTTTCGAGTTCGTGATGCATGCCGTGACCTACTGCTTTCTCTCGGCGTGGCCGCCGAACTCGCTGCGCATCGCGGAGAGGATCTTGCCGGTGAACTCACCCAGGCCCCGCGATTCGAACCGCTCGTACAGCGACGCTGTGATGACCGGAGCCGGGACGGCCTCGTCGACGGCGGCGAACACCGTCCACCGGCCCTCCCCGGAGTCCGAGACCCGGCCGGTGAAGCCGTCGAGCCCGGGCGAGCGCGCGAACGCCTCCGCGGTCAGGTCCACCAGCCACGAGGAGACCACCGATCCGCGCCGCCAGACCTCCGCCACCTCGGCAACGTCGATGTCGTACTGGTAGGCCCAGGGATCGCGCAGTGGGGTGGTCTCGGCGTCGGCGTCCTGCTTCTGCATGCCGATACTGGCGTGCTTGATGATGCTCAGACCCTCGGCGATCGACGCCATCATCCCGTACTCGACCCCGTTATGGACCATCTTCACGAAGTGCCCGGCGCCGTTCGGGCCGCAGTACAGGTAACCTTCGGGCGCCGTGCCACCACGGGTGCGCCCGGGGGTGGGCTCGACGTTCCCGGTGCCGGGCGCGATCGACTTGAAGATGGGGTCGAGCCGCCGCACCACGTCGGCCTTCCCCCCGATCATGAGGCAGTAGCCGCGCTCGAGCCCCCACACCCCGCCGCTCGTCCCGCAGTCCACGTAATCGATCTCCGCCTGCGCGAGCCGTTTGGCCCGGGCGATGTCGTCGCGATAGTAGGAGTTTCCCCCGTCGATCACCACGTCCCCGGATTCCAGGATGGGGACGAGCTGGTCGAGTGTCGGTTCCACGACTGCCGCCGGCAGCATCATCCAGACCACGCGGGGCTTGTTCAGCCTGACCACGAAGTCCTCGAGCGAGGACGCGCCCGTCGCGCCCTCCGCCGCAAGCTTCTTGACCGCGTCGGCGTTCACGTCGTAGGCGACGCAGCGGTGCCCGTCGTGCATGAGCCTCCGGACGAGGTTCGACCCCATCCGGCCCAGCCCGACCATGCCGAGCTGCATCGGTTTGTCAGTCGCCATGTCCGCTCTCCTTAGCCCTTGAGCGCCCGGTAGCACCGGATCAGCGTTTGGTCGACGAAGCGTGGCTGAGCTCCGCAATATGAACCGTACTCAGCGGCCGGCCAGGCCGATGGGGTCGGCCTGGCCGGCGCAGTGCTATGACCTCATCGTCCCAGCGCTTGGCCTCCCGCGGATAACTGCGAACCAGAGGCTTGCCAGATTGGCCGCGCGGCCCGCGGCCCGCTTCGCCAGGGCCCCAGGGATCCACCAGGGATTCCCACGGACGCGATCCTTGCGGGCGCGTGACGATGAGGTCATGGGTAGGGAGAACGCCATGACGGTCATCTCCGGCATCAACCGGGACAAGGCCAGCACGGAAAGGACTCATCATGAAGATCGTCGTCATAGGCGGCAGCGGACTGATCGGGTCGAAGCTCGTCAGCAGGCTCCGCGAGCGGGGGCACGAGACAATCGCGGCGTCGCCGGCCTCCGGTGTCAACACGCTGACCGGCCAGGGTCTCGCCGCCGCCGTGGCAGGCGCCTCGGTGGTCACCGACGTATCGAACTCCCCATCCTTCGAAGACGCGGCGGTGCTGGAGTTCTTCGAAACATCAACCCGCAACCTCCTGGCCGCCGAATCGGCCGCCGGCGTAGGGCACCACGTCGCGTTGTCAGTCGTGGGGACCGAGCGCCTGCCAGACAGTGGTTATCTCCGGGCGAAGATGGCCCAGGAGAAGCTGATCGAAGAATCCACGATCTCCTACTCGATCGTCCACGCCACCCAGTTCTTCGAGTTCGTCGGCCGGATCGCCGACGAGGCCACCACCGGCAACACGGTGCGCCTGGCCCACGTGCTCATCCAGCCCATGGCCGCCGCCGACGTGGCCAGCGCGCTCGCGGACGTCACCGTGGGCCCACCGGTGAACGGCATCGTCGAGATCGCCGGGCCCCAGCAATTCCACCTCGACGAACTGGTCCGGAGCACGCTGCGCGAGCGCCACGACCCCCGCCAGGTCATCACCGACCCCCACGCGCCCTACTACGGTGCCGAACTGCACGAACGAAGCCTCGTCCCGGCCGCCGGCGCCCGCCTCGCCAAGACCCGCTTCGACGACTGGATGACCCAGTCCACCGGTAACAGCTAGGCGGCTCACCGCGGTCACACAGTGGCCACCGATTTCTCGCAACCGCAGGAGAGGAAACCTCATGTCACTCAGTCGCACGGCGCGGGGCATCAGCCTGCCCGCACTCCTCGCGATCGTTCTGGCCGCCGCCCTGCTAGCGATCGCACCTGGCCGCGCCACCCCAGCAGGAGCCTCGGCCGGCGCCGCGGCGGCAAACGGTCGGCACCCGGCCAAACCGGTGATCGTGCTTGAGCACGGCGCCTGGGCGGACGCCTCGAGCTGGAGCAGCGTCATCAGCCGGCTGCAGCGCCGGGGCTTCACCGTATACGCACCGCCCAACCCGCTGCGCGGGCTGCCGCAGGACTCCGCCTACCTGCATGACTTCCTCACCCAGAACGCGGCCCTGGCCGGGCAGCCGATCGTTCTGGTCGGGCACTCCTACGGCGGGGCGGTCATCACCAACGCCGCGGTCGGCGACCCCGAGGTCAAGGCGCTGGTGTACGTGGACGCCTTCATCCCCGATCAGGGAGATACCATCGGCAAGCTCGCCAGCGGATCCTGCCTGGGCAGCGACAGCTTCAACGCCGTGCCCTACCCCGGCGGGCCGCCCGGTGACGTCGACCTCTACATCAAGCCGAACCTGGTGCCCGGATGCTTTGCCACCGGCCTGCCCGCCAGCCAGGCCGCGGTCATCGCGGCCACCCAGCGGCCGCTGGCGGCCAGCGCGTTCAACGAACCGTCCGGGCCCCCGGCCTGGAAGACCATCCCGTCCTGGGCCGTGATCGGGACAGCAGACCGGGTCATCCCGCCCGCGCAGCTGACGTTCATGGCCCAGCGCGCGGGCGCCCACATCACCGATGTCAACGCCGGGCACCTGTCCCTCATCTCCCGCGCGAACGTCGTGACCCGCGTCATCCTCGAAGCCGTCCGGGCTACCGGATAACCGCACTGAAACGCCGGCCCGGCGCGCCATGCCGTCGGGTCGGCTTTCAGCGTCGGCGAAACCGCCGTCATCATGGCGGCCGCCCAATCGGGGCGGGCTTTTCCTGCCTCCCGTCGTGGACTGGACTCCTGCCGGGCCGGGAAGGAGCACATGGTGACAGACAACACATCACAGCCCTGCGGGCTTTTTGGCGTCTATCTGCAGGCCGGTGACCTTGACAACTCGCTGTCGTTCTACCGTGACGTGCTGGGGCTGGAGGTTGTGTGGAACGACGGTGCGCTGGCCGTACTGCACAGCCGCCGGGCCCCCGCCGACTCGCTGGTGATCCGGGAGATCGGCAAGGCCGCCCGGCACAAGATGGGTGAAGCCGGGGTAACGCGCATCCTCTGGCGTGCGCGGGACCCTGCCGAACTGGACAGTGCCGAGGAACTCCTGACCCGGCGGCAGGTGCCTTACCAGCGGCATCCCGACGCGGAAGTCGACGGCATCACCATGCACGATCCCGACGGGCTCGAAATCGTGCTCCTGTGGATCGGCGAGAAAGTCCCCGCCACCGGGCCGCCAGCATGGCTCTACTGGTACTACTGAACGGCGGTCGCAGGTCCTGACGGCCGTCCTGGCGGTCAGGTGGAGCGCTCGCCGGCGCGGACCTCGCCGACGGCCTGCCAGTCAACCAGCACGCGCTCGACCTCCCCGGGCGACTCAGCAACCACCGCCTGGCACAGTTCGCCCGCGAACGCGGTCAGGTGATGATCGGGCAGGGCGCTGGCCCAGGGGAACGCGGCCGGCAGTACCGCAGGCAGGGCCCCGGCAGCGGTCTCATTGGTCAGCAAGACGGCGGCCAGCTGGGCAAGCGCCAACGTAGATAGAGAGACGATCGCGGCGACGCGCTCGCCGTTGACGGTGATGTCCGTCGCGACACCGCGGCGGGCGTTCTCGACGGCGCTGAGCAGGGTATCGGCTGGCAGTTCGGGCGGGGACTGACCCATGCTTTCAGCCTAGCCGTCCAGCCCCCGCCACGCAGCCTCGGCGCGGCGGGTAGCTGGGGCATCTGTGGGCCGCTGATCATTGTGGGCGGGGTGGGTGGCTTGCGGTGGCGTCTTGGACGAGCAGCGCGATCTGGACCCGGTTTCCGGCGCCGAGTTTGGCCAGCAGCCTGGATACGTGTGCCTTGACGGTGGCCAGGCTCATGTGCAGCTGGGCGGCGATGTCGGCGTTGGCATGCCCTTGGGCGATGGCGGCGGCGACTTGGTGCTCGCGGGGGGTGAGAGTGGCGAGCTGGCGCCGCGCTCGCTCTTGCCGGGCGGCGGTATCGGGATTTCCGGCAACGAGGCTGATGAGGCGGCGGGCGACCGCGGGCGATAGGGAGCCGTCGCCGGCGTGCACGGCCTGGATCGCGGCCACGATGTCGGTCGGGGCGGTGTCTTTGAGCAGGAAGCCGGCGGCTCCGGCTTGGAGCGCGCGCAGCACCAGTTCGTCGGCGTCGAAGGTGGTGAGCACGATGACCTGGGGCGGGCTGGGCTGGGTGCGGAGCAGCCGAGTGGCGGCGATGCCGTCGAGGCGGGGCATGCGAATGTCCATGAGGACAATGTCGGGATGGTGCAGGTCGGCGGCGGGCAGCACTTCGCGGCCGTCGTGGGCTTCGCCGACGACTTCTATTTGCTGAGCCCCGGCAAGCAGCAGTTTCAGGCCGGATAGGACGAGGGGGTCGTCATCGGCCAGCAGGACCCGGATCGGAACGGTCATGGCTGCTTCGGGATGGTCGCGCGCAGGATGAAGTCCCCGATGGCGTTGGGGCCGTGCTCGAGCCGGCCGCCGACGAGTGCGAGCCGCTCGGCGAGGCCGATGAGCCCGGCGCCGGCCCCGGCTGGTCCTGCCGGGGCCGGCCCGGCCATGACGGCGGGCCGGCGGCTGATGACCTCGGCTGTCACCGCCTTGCCGTCGGTGGTGACCGTCACCGCGACGGGTGCGCCTGTGGCGTGTTTGCGGGCGTTGGTCAGTCCTTCCTGGATGACCCGGTAGACGGTGCGGCCAGCCGTTTCGGACGCCTGGGCGGGGCCAGGCAGGTCGATGTGGGCGTGCAGGGTCATTCCGGCTGCGCGTGACTCCTCCAGCAGGTCCGCCAGCTGGCCGAACCCGGGCTGGGGCGGGCCATCCGCGGCGGTTGCGTCTTCGCGCAGCACGGTGATGACCTGACGCAGGTCAGCGAGCGCAGCCGCGGCGGAGGTTCTGATCACCGCGGCAGCCTTAGCGATGTCGTCCGGCGGGGCGCCGGGGTGGAATTCCAGTGCTCCGGCATGCACGCTGAGCAGCGACAGCCGGTGGGCCAGCACGTCGTGCATCTCCCGGGCGATCCGCCGCCGCTCGGCCTCGCGTGCCTGCTCGGCGCTGCGCTGCTGGTCTGCTTCCAGCCGCTGCGCCCGCTCGCGGAGCGAGGCGACCAGCTCACGCCGGGCCCGCAGGTACAGGCCCAACCCGAACGCGATGACCGTGACCAAGAAGGCGGGGAAACCGACCCTAAGGATCTCGCCAGCCGAGGGGTTGACGAGCGGGAACACCACGCTGTCCGCCACCGCGAGCACCACGACCACGATGAGAGCGCGGCCTCGCGCCCGCGAGGCTGCGGTGCCGACGGCGACAAGCCCCGCGCCCAGGGCCAGCGGCGAGAACGCCGCCGCCCCGAAGGCAACTACAAAGACTGTCATCGGGTGGGCGCGCCGCCACCACAGCGCCACGCAGGCCACCGCGCCCACGGCCACATCGAGCCAGTCGAGCACCTGCCCGTGGCTGTGCCATAGGTAGCCCTGGGTGATACCGCCCAGCACGACCGCGAATGCGAACAGCGCCCCGTCGGCCAGCCGCCCGGCGGGCAGCCAGCGGTCGGCGGGCGGCTCGCGGAATACCGGCAGGTACCGCCACGGCGCCGCACGCCTGCCGGTCTGCGGGGTTGTGGCCATCTCGGGGCCAGCGTACGCGTGGGGGCCCGCCGGGCACCCCCTACCAAAGTCGATGCCTTCGCCGGCCAAAGGGCCGGGTAGGGCATGGCCAGTCAGCCGACGCGGCGGCAGGTACCCGGCGGCGAGGCTGGCGCCATGACAGCTACCAGCAGCACACAAGGCAGCGGGCCGGTGGCCCGCCACGCCCCGGCGGCCGGGCGCCGCCCGCCCGCCACCGCAGGCCCGGCGATCCAGGTCGCCGGGCTGCGCAAGAAGTTCGGCCGCATGGTGGCGGTGGACGATGTGTCGTTCACCGTCTCCTACGGCCGGATCACCGGGTTCCTCGGCCCGAACGGCGCGGGAAAGACCACCACCCTGCGGATGATCCTGGGGCTGATCCAGCCCGATGCCGGCACCGCGGCCATCGCCGGGAAGCGCTACGCGAACCTGGCCAGCCCCGCCCAGACCGTCGGCGCGCTGCTCGACGCCGCCGCCCACCCCGGCCGCACCGGCCAAGGTCACTTGCGGGTGCTGGCCGCCGCCGCGGGCCTGCCCAGCAGCCGGGACGCCCAGCTCCTGGAACGGGTCGGCCTGGCCGACGCCGCCCGACGGCGTGTGGGTGGCTACTCGCTGGGCATGCGGCAACGGCTCGGCCTGGCCGCTGCGTTGCTGGGCGACCCCGCCGTGCTGATCCTCGACGAGCCGGCCAACGGCCTGGACCCCCAAGGCATCCGGTGGCTGCGCGACCTGCTCCGCTCCCTGGCCGCCGAGGGCCGGGCCGTCCTGGTCTCCAGCCACATCCTCGCCGAGGCCGCCCAGACCGTCGACGACATCGTGGTGATCAGCCGCGGCCAGACGATCGCCCAGGCCCCGCTGACGGAACTGCTGGCCACCCGCCCCGGCGTCACCCTGGAAGACATCTACCTCGAACTGACCGGCACCCCAGAGGGAGGACCGTCATGACCCGCCTGCTCCGCGCCGAGGCGCTGCGCCTGCGCACCGCCCGCAGCTACTGGCTGCTCGCCGCCGGGGCATTCGCCCTGATTGTCGGCTGGGTCGCCCCCACCGCCGCGGCCACCAGCCTCACCCCCGGCACCAGCCCGGCCCGCGCCACACTGGCCATCGCCGGGCTGGCCCAGACCGTCGCGCTGATCGCCGGTGTGCTCTCCGTCACCGGTGAGTTCCGGCACAAGACCATCACCTCCGCCGCCCTGATCACCCCCCGCCGCACTCCGCTGCTGGCCGCCAAGCTCGTCACCCTGGCCGCCGCCGGACTGGTCTTCGGCCTCGCCGTGACCGGGACGGCCACCGCCATCGCCTTGCCACTGCTAGCAGCCCGGCACATCCTTACCGGCATCAGCGGCACCCAGGCCGCCGCCATCATCGCCGGCGGCGGGATCGCCACCGCGCTTTTCGCCGCCATCGGAGTCGGCTTCGGGGCGATCATCCGTAACCAGACCGGCGCGATCATCGCCGCCCTCGCCGTGCTATATGTCGCCGAACCACTGCTGGGATACATCCCCCACCTCGGCACCGCCGTCCAGCAATACGGCCTCGGCGGCCTGGCCGCCGCCACCACCCACACCACGGGCTTCCCGGCCAGCGCCCACCTCCTCGGGCAGCCAGCTGCAGCGCTCGTGCTAGCTGGCTACGCGACCATCGCCCTGCTCACCGGCGCCGCCCTACTGAAAAGGCGCGACATCACCACCTGACCACCCATCGCAGCACCCTCAGCTGGGCCCGGCCGCATAAACGCCCCGGCCGGGCCCAGCGCCGCCGGGCAAGGCAAGGTACCGGGCCGGCGCGCCTGCAACGCCCGCCGCCCAGGGCATCCCAGCCGCCGGCCTGCAGGCCAGCACGCCGTGGACACGATCCAGGCACGGCCCGCCTGGCCCCGGCCGCCCAGGCCTCCGCGCGGTCATGCCTGGCTACCGCGGACTTAAGACCTTGACAACGCTGCCGGGCTTCGCCAACACTTAGGTATGTGCCTAAGTATTCGGGGCTTGACCGGATGTTCCATGCTCTCGGCGACAGCAGCCGGCGTGCCATGGTCGAGCGGCTGTCTCGCGACCCGGCGTCAGTCAGCGAGCTGGCCCGGCCGTTCGAGATGGCACTCCCGACGGTCGTCCAGCACCTGGGCGTGCTGGAGGCGGCCGGGATCGTCACTTCGGCGAAGGTCGGCCGGGTCCGCACCTACCAGCTCGTACCCGGGGCTTTGACGCCCGCTGCGGACTGGATCGGTCGGCAGCGGCTGCCGGCCGAGCGCCGCCTGGACCGTCTCGGCACTCTCCTCGGCCGCCCCGCCACCACTCGAAGGAGTGAAACGACATGAACGACACCATCGAGCGCAGCCAGACCCACGCGACCTTCGTCATCGAGCGCACCTACCCCGTGCCCGTCGAGGCGGTCTGGCATGCGCTGTCGGACAACGACGCGCGCGACCAGTGGTTCACCGCAGGACCGGCGTTCGAGGCCCGCGAGAGGTCGCACGAGTTCCGTGTCGGCGGGCACGGCACGGAGGAAGGGCAGTGGCACGGCGGCCCGCGGTCCAGATTCCACTCCACCTACACCGACATCGTGGACCTGCAGCGGGTCGTGTTCACCTACGACATGTGGGTCAACGGGCAGCACCTGTCGACGTCCCTCACCACGATCGTGCTAGATCCCGGCCAGGGCCAGACGCGGCTGACCTATACCGAGCAGGGCGTGCACTTCGATGGCCTGGACAGCGTCGAGGGCCGGGAAGAAGGCAGCTGGGGACTGCTCGACCAGCTCGGCTCCTATCTCGCCCCCGGCCACTAAAGCCCGCAAATCCCGGTCTCCAGCGAAAGGCAGAAACTCATCATGACTATCGTGACAGCACAAATGTCCGTCTCGGCTGACGGCTTCTACGCCGGGCCCAGGCACGCCGACATGCAGACCTGGCTTGAGGGCCCCGAAGCCGCCGGCTTCTTCCGAGTCACCCGCTGGGCCATCGATGCCGAGGCATGGCGCCAGCGCCTGGGCTTCACAGGAGGCCAGCAGAACACCGACTCTGAGGTCATCGCAGAGACATTCCAGGCGGCCGGCGCCTACGTGATGGGCCGCCGCATGGCCGACGGCGGCGAGATCCCCTGGGGGGACGACCCTCCGTTCCGCGCCCCGGTGTTCGTGGTCACCAGCCGGCCCAGGCAGACCCTGCACCGGCTCGGCGGCACCAGCTTCACCTACGTCACCACTGGCATCCACAGTGCGATCGAGCAAGCCCGCGCAGCTGCGAAGGAGAAGAACGTGGCCATCGCCGGCGGCGGAACGCTGCTCCGGCAGGTGATCAAGCTCGGACTGCTCGACGAGCTGGAGCTGCACATCGTGCCGGTGATCCTCGGGGACGGGATGCGCCTGCTCGGCCCCGAACTCGGCCTGGACAGCATGCAGGGGATCGAGCTCACCCCCGCCCGGGTCATCGCCAGCCCAGACGTCACGCACATACGCTACAAGGTCAACGGCCGGCGCCCGCTTGTCCTCGACAATCGAGGACGAGACGACGAACCCATCCCCGCCTGAGCAGAGGGTCAGGGCGTCCGCGGCCCTGAACGGGGGCGGTGGCGGCGTATGGCTACGCGCAGCGGCCAGGCGGTGCCCCACATAGCCGGCGGCGCACAGGTACTGCCTCCATCGCCGCGCGCTCGTCGCCTGCGAAGACAACGCAGAAGCCCACGCTCGGTATGGCTGGCAACGGAGGGTGATGGGTCCGGCGATCCTGCATCAGCCAGCGAGTCCAGAACCCGCCTCCAGCAATGGCGCCGAGTCGGACCAGGGATCCTCGGCCGCTATGAAACCGCCGAGTGCCACCTTGTCAGGCGGAAGCTCCCGGAAGAATGTGAGAACCCAGTTGTTGTAAATCTTGGTTCCGCTTGGCAGGTGAATCTCCTCAACTTCCCAGCCGCGAGCCTCGCCGATCGTCTTGGTGATTTGCTGAATCAGTCTCTCCTTGGCGTCGTGCTTGAGGTCCGGTGGGACGGCGAGCGTGCACCTCGAGCGCATCGGTGCGTTCTCGATCCGGTCATCCTGGCTCTGCGCTTCGTTCGGCCATTCTCTGATCAGGACACGTGTATCAGGGATCGGCAAAGCCTCAAGAATCCCTTCGTACCGGGACGACAACGGTGACAGCTAGTCTTGTTCCGGGCGACCGCAAGGCCGGCTCCGAGAGGTTAGACGCGGCCTTCTCCCCCCGCCAGCTCAGACCACGGCAGCGGAACTCTGGCGGGTGCGGCACCCAGAGGCTCCTCCCTCCGCGATCAGTGTCGCCAGAGACCAGGTGTCCGGAGAAGCAGGAGAACTCAGTTCGCGTGTCGTACGGATAACGTTAGGGGTTGGTTACCACCGCGTAAGGGATGGGTAAATAGTTCCTGAGTACGGGGGGTGGCGGGATGTCCGGTACAGGGGCGGATGGCCCGGTGGAGGGCGCCGAGGGCGAGGGCGGCCAGCTGATCATCACGCTGGGCAGCGCAGCGGTGTTCGGTGCGGTCGTGGACTGCGCGCGTGCCCGGCCGGGGAGTTACCAGGACCGGTGTATCAACGTCCGCCGTCAGCGCTCCGTTATTAGTGGACTGAGCAGCCGAGACTGCCTTGACGATCAAGGAAGGAGTCGCATGCAAGAAGATGGGAAGGATCTCGTCTTCCGATCCGGCTCACCTAGTTTAGGCATAGCGAGCGTGCCGGGATGCAACTCAACGGGCTAAAAGGGCTAATTAACGTTTCACGCGAGGTCGGTTATGCACTTGGTCATGTACCTGATATTCGCATCAGCGGGCAGCGCCGCGGCCACCTTGACTCTCCTCGTCGTGATTCGGTACTTCTGGAGGAGGGACAAGACACTCCAGGAGCCCTGAGCGCCGCCTACAATGTACCAACGGTCTGCTACGTTACTTCTTGGAGTCCGTTGTGGGTGGCGTTCACGCTGGCAACAGTCGCCTTGTTTACGGCCCGGCACGTCCTCCTTACCAAGCACGTATTGCCGCTAGTTCCGATCTTGGGGATCGGATTCGTAATGCGGGTGGTCCCGCTCGTCACGTCTTGGTTCGGTAAGCTCTTCACGACCACGGCCGAGCAAGGCCAGGCACTTGATCGCTTGTGCGTCGTCGTGGCTGTTCCCGTTTACAACGAGCACCCAATGCTCCTCGATCGATGCCTGTGGTCACTGGTCAATCAGTCCCGGCAACCCGACGTGATCCATGTCGTCGAGGACGGTCCGTCCGCCGATTATACGATTCTTCGCGACTATTGGCCGAGGCAGCGTCCCGGCCGGGTGAGAGTGCAGTGGACCCGGCTGCAAGAGAACGGTGGGAAGAAGTTTGCCCAGTCGATAGTGTTCGTGAATCACCCGGAGGCAGACATCTTTGTTACGGTGGACAGCGACACGACCCTGGAGCACCGGGCGGTTGAGGAAGGATTGAAGCCTTTTGCGGACCCCAGCATTATGTCCGTAGCGGGCGTGGAGGAAAACTTCAACAAGGACGTGAACTGGCTGACCCGCTCCGTCGCGATACGGAACACCTACAATCAACTGACGGTGTGGGGCGCGCAATCGATATTTGGCGACGTTCTTGTTAACCGTGGAACCTTCGCCCTATACCGCGCCTGGGTCATCCGGGAAATCGTCCCGGCTTACGTCGGTGAAACCTTCCTTGGCAGGCCTATCAAGCTTGGCGATGATGCGGCGCTGACACTCTTCAGCCGAGCATACGGCAGGACAGTACAGCAACTATCCGCGTTCTCTCTACCAATGCACCCGGAAGAGCTGTCGCACCATTTCAGGCAGTGGCTGCGGTGGGCTCGTGGTTCGGCCATTCGTAACTGCTGGCGACTCCGGTACCTGGACGTAAAGTCATACGGGTTCTGGTGGACGCTCCTGGTCTGGTACACGAGCTTCATGTCAGCTGCCGTCCCGATCGTCTTGCTCGCAACCTGGCCACAGTCAGAGCGTACCCTTGAGCTCATCCTGGTGGCTGCCATCTCCTGGAGTTATCTCGTTAGTGTTCGCACCCTGTCCGTGCGCAGGAGCGATGACAGCGTGTGGTTCCGTATTGGGTCGCTGTTTCTGTACCCGACGGGGATCCTGTGGACCACGCTCGTGTTGCGCCCGGTCCGCTTGTACGGGACGGCGACCTTCCTGAAGCAGCGGTGGACTACCCGGCAGACTGGGCCGGAGAGTATGAAAGTGCCAGCACACGCACCGGCGCCAGAACCACCTCCGATGCTCCCGGAACCGGATGGAGTTCTCTCATGAAGCGGCGAGCAGCCAAAGTGCTCGCCATCATGGTGCCCCTCCTCGCCGCCGCCGCACTCCTCAGCTGGCAGCTGACCAAGCCTGCTGCCCCGGCTTCGGCTAGATCCGGTGCGTGCCTGGCGAGATGCCACTATGTGGGCATGGTTATCACCGTCACGAGCCAAGGCCGTCTCACGGCGTTCGAGCAAACTACAGGTGTTACGCCGAGAATCGTTGAGAACTATCAAGCGTTTGGGCAGCCATTCCAGTCCTCCTGGGCCGAGACGCTCCTGGCCCAGGGGATCCTGCCACTGATCCAGATTAATCCCCGTCTGGTTACTCTCGGGGCCATTGCCGCTGGCCGGTATGACCGCTACCTGAGCCAGTATGCTGCGGCGGTACGTGCGCTCGGCGGCCCTGTCGGGCTCTCGTTCGCGAATGAGATGAATGTTTCGTGGAATCCGTGGGGATATCGCCACGTTCCACCTGGCGTATTCGTCGCCGCATGGCGGCATATCCACCGGATCTTCGCTGCGGTTGGGGCGCGTAAGGTCATCTGGGTGTGGACGGTTGCCCGCATCCGGGATACTCCCGGGGATCGGAGAGTCGCTCCGGATCCCCGTCCATGGTGGCCGGGTGGGGCGTATGTTGACTGGGTTGGGTTGGACATCTACTACGTCAGCCCGGAAGTCACGTTCCGGGGAGAATTTGTTCCTACGATCACTGCGGTGCGAAGATTCACCGATGACCCGATCTTGCTTACAAGAACGGCCGTGCCCAACCAGAGCGGCCAGGTGCAGCAGATCGCCGATCTGTTCGCTGGAGCCCGGGCCTCGCACCTTCTGGGCATCATCTGGTATAACCAAAATGGCCGTCAAACGTGGCAGCTCAACCAAAGCAGACCCGCTGCCATCGCCGCATTCCGTCGAGGTGCCGCCGGGATGCTCGCATCCAGATAACGCTCAATCCTGCCGCACCCGTGGCATAGTACGTCAATCGATGGCGCTAACCGGGAGTTGGAAGGTCAGGGTCACGCACAGACCTCGGGTCGTGGCTCGCCGCCGGCATATTGACGCCACTGTTGCTGTGTTGGTGACCCCACGTCGGTACAGAGTGCCGCGTAAGGACGCGCAAATAGCGACACCTGCCACAAGCGGGCAGTGCCGTCGCTGCCGGCAGCGGCGAGCAGTTTGCCGTCCGGGCTGAACGCCACCCCGTTCACACTGCTCAGGGAACCGGTGGCGTGAAGAGGTGCGCCGACGGGCTGGCCAGTGCGCGGATCCCACAACCGGGCCGTGCCGTCACTGTCGGCGGTGGCGAGCAGCTTGCCATCCGGGCTGAACGCCACACCATTCACACCACCCAAGGTGGTGGTGGCGTGAAGAGGCGGGCCGACGGGCTGGCCAGTGCGCGGATCCCACAACCGGGCCGTGCCGTCGCTGCCGGCGGTGGCGAGCAGCTTGCCATCCGGGCTGAACGCCACACCATTCAC
>Ga0210383_10002976_pt1 | contig 15266 bp, 9 predicted proteins | sample IncBWC14OmetaG_FD_160072 | JGI IMG/M metagenome (GOLD analysis project Ga0210383, IMG submission 160072) | Forest soil microbial communities from Barre Woods Harvard Forest LTER site, Petersham, Massachusetts, United States - Inc-BW-C-14-O ...
ACAGCAGGGGCTGGTCCTACAATGCCCAATCCAATACAAATGTTCGATGCAGAAGTCCTGCAGTCTAGAGAAACCATCGAGGTCATTGTCCAAAACATGCTGAGGAGATTAGGTCATGAGAAGATAACATTTATGGGAACTCATGGAAAGAAGTCGAGAAGAACTAGGCATTCCGAAATCAAAGCACAGAAGGCACTTATCAGCCAAGAAGAGGACTGCTTGTGGAAGGTACGCCAATGCCAAAGTACTCTTAATCAGTATAGCCAAGTGTGTGTCCACAGAAAGCGATACGTGAAGTATGGAGGAAAATATTCCATACTACAGGGTTCACCAACTTCATGCTCTACACCCCTGCAAACAAAGAGGATTTTGAAGCCTGCAGTAATGGCAAGGGAAGTGGCCCTGGCAAGGACATGCGGCTTGACTTTGGTAAAGGTTATTCTAGCTCTAGGTGGAACAGATTGATCCTCAAGCGAATTTACAATGATATCATGGCCACTCATAATGAGCAGGGCGGCTGGGGCCTTCCTGATGTTTCCGAGGGATATCTCATGGGGGAGCTGGCAGGTCAGCTCAAGAGATCGCAAAAGGCCTGGAATCTGGTTCAGCCTCACTTCTTAACTGAGAACGAGATGGAGAGGCCTGAGCAGGTCGCAAGATGAGTTGACACATATTCGACTAAGTAGATGGCAGGTATATGCTCAAGAACAATACGGAAACGAGTAAGTTCATATTCTGCAGGGGAGAATTCATTCTCATAGTGACTATGGTGACAGAAATTCAACAAACAGATCCAGATCGTGGAGAGAGTTGTTCATATCAAGGCTAGCAAAGACTCTGTTGATCTGCCAACATGGGAGTACTTCCGCGAACTCCTCAACAAGCTTTCTATTGGAGGCATGTCTTCCAAAGAGGCTGGGACCAAGAAATTAGGCGACCGCACAGTATCAGTGGATTGTGTGAAATTATGTCTATGGCGGGCCAAAGAGATAGGTGATTATTTCAGAATCATCAACAACGCTGGAGAGGTACCCGGCTTTGTTGCCACTAAGGGAGCTAAACCTACTCCCAGAGTCAAAACCATGACACCTTGCCAATCGGGCGCTCCAGCAGGTTTGCCATGAAAAATGTACAACCACGAGTGGCTCGAGGAGGAAACAGAGAGACCATTCTATATGGAGGACAATTTGCGGGTATCGGAGGAGGCATTTGAGCTTTTGGTGCTGGCCATAGGGAATATTTGATATACAGAGTAGTCGTACTGCCAATATACCACATCAATTTTTGTTGCGGATGTCAATGTGGGAGGTGGAAAAACATATGATCAAGATGAACAGATAAAGTGCACAGCAGCAGCGCATGGCGTAGAAAGGAATCAGTGAGAAGTCATCCATAGAGTTGAGGAGGGTGGTTGAAGGTCAAAGAAGAGAAAGCCTGAACACCGCTGGAGCTGTGTGCAGTGCGCAGAACTGGGTTAGAATGCCATGCGACAGTCAAAGTTGCAGTTGTACACAGCGTTGAGTCGGTGTGGGTGGGATAAGTGTACATGTGTTGGTGAGCCGCGTTGGTGGAAGAGAATGGAGGGAGTAGGTGCTTTGGCGGCCGCTATGACGGTAACCTTAACTGTGAGAAGACAACGGTCAAGTCAGCATTGATAGGTGGTATAAATGGTGAGAAGAACATATGTAGGCCACTTGCCCACCGCTTGTGGAGATGACTTGGGGGGATTGGAGCTTAAAAGTGTATCCAGCTAGGTGCCCCAACCCCAGTGGCAGAAGAGTCTAAGAAGCGTTATCAGCAAAGTTACCATAGGCAGAAGAGATACAGAGAAACCAAAAAATAAATGAATAAATATTCGGTTCAGGGATTTTCATGTGGATAGGATGTCACAGAGGTGAGGCCTCCCAGACACCATCTTCCCACCTTCCGCGTACACAGCATGAGGCACCTTGGGTGTGCAGCAGGAAGAGTCGATGAAAGAAAGTGAAGGCAAAACATGCCAGACACTTCAAAATAGAATAGCAAGGTAGTGAAAGTTAGAAAGGATGCTTACCTCAAGAGATAGTGAGAGAACTTGAAAGAAGAACGGATGAGCATGCACTTGCATGGAACAAGTGAAGCTTCTGTGGGTCTGATCTCAGAGCCCTGCAGTCAAAGTCGTTGAGCGCCTGCCATAACCAGCTTTCTCATCCGTCAAAGGTCAAAGAAAAGAAAGTCTGAACACCGCTGGAGCTGTGTGTAGCACAGAACTGGGTTAGAATGCCGTGCAGCAGTCAAAGCCAAAGTTGTCCATAGTGCAGAGACAAAGCCTGGACAGCGTTTGAATGCTGTGCAGCAGTCAAAGCTGAAGTTGTCCATGGCGCAAGGAGAGAAAGCCTGGACAATGTTCGAACACTGTGCAGACTTGGACAGATGTGAAGATCATGAGAAAATTGACTTGACATGTTTTGAGTCTCTTTCATCAAACACAACCACACATTGCTCGGCATCAGCCACAACTCTCTCTTGCCTGTCTCTTGCCAGTCTCGTCAAATATGACCACACATCAGTAAGCCACTCATCCGAGTCACCTCTTTTGTTGTTCTACTTGAACCCAACTCCCCACAACCGATAGGTGTTCTAACACCAATCAGGTTTAACCACCACTCTTTCCCGCAAATGCCTACTGGCCTTTTGTCTCCCTCTACAACCCAATAGGTGTTCTAACGTCAGTTGGGTTGTTTAACCGCACCCTTTCCCACCCACTGGCCCTTCCTATCTTAATTTAATCCAACGCTAATCGGCTGCTACCATGACATTTCCTGTCTCCCCACAACCGATAGGCGTTCTAATGCCAATTGGGTTTAACTGCCACTCTTTCCCATGAATGCCTACTGGCCTTTTGTCTCCCTCTATGACCCAATAGGTGTTCTAACGTCAGTTGGGTTGTTTAACCGCATGCTACTGTTTTCGCCATTTTTTAAAATCACACTTATTTCAAGTCAAGTCCTGGGTGAGTGACTAAGACTGCGCCTCATATCTTCCTTTGATGTATTCTCCATGTATTAGATGAGTTCACCCCTTTACACTTTTGATGGTTGCCATGTCCTCATTGGTGACACTCTCTACACAATTATTTGAGGGGATTCGAAGATTTTCCATCACGTCCCACATCATTGGAATGCCGAACCATCTTCTGTTGTCCTAGATGATATATGGACGATGGGGTGGATTTCAAACAAAGTCCCGTTCATGTCATTCATCCCAGTGCATCGACTATTCTACGGCCCTCTTTTCTACCAACTACACTATCAAGACCACAACCTTCCTATATGATTTGTTAGAGACGGTGGTTGGTTCTTAGACCCTGATGTCATCATGGAATGGGTGTCTTTGGAACAGAACATGCAGGCGCTATTGTCAGTGCTGCTCCTCTATTGCACTGCACCACTACCTAATTTTTTCCGACTTTGGTCTTTTCCGAAGCAATATGGCTACGAACTCTCCTATCACTGTCATAGGCATGCTCAAATTGTAGCATCATGTTCTAGAGATGTGTTCGTCCCTCTCATGGCAGCAATATCCTTCATGCCTATGCTTATGGACTGGCAAAAAAGACAAATCGAGAGTTTTGATTGGCATGCAAAGGTGTTGACAAAAACTTCAATTCATCACCAATGACTGGCAGACTTGGAGATGTCGGCAGTGGCAGACTTCACCACCCCGAAAATGGGTGGAATCATTGATTTTGCAACTTGCGATTTTAAGTGGATGTTGCCAATTCTTCACAAGTTGAATATGCCATTATACCTCCACTGGGGTCCCATTGCAGATTGTCCCCTACATGTGCCCGAATTTCTCCTGGATGGGGGCTTCTTGCCAGGTCATAGAGAAATCAATAACCTGCAATCCATTGCGCGGTCTACTCACCATGTTCATCTTATGCCTGAATCCCCTGTAACCACTTCTGCCAACAATGTTGTTTCTGCTGTTGTTACCTCTCGGACATTCCCTCTGGTCGAATGAGGTAGCAGTCAGCGACAAGGCGAGGACTGGAAATCCTTCTTTACACATCGAAAAGCACGTGATGTTTTGAGTGCTTCTCAGAAAAGGGAACAATGAAGCCAAAAAGAGAAGAACACAGCCATTGGTCGTGTTCCAGGGGAAAAGGGTGCTAGAGTCTATATTTGGGAAGAGGAATACGGTTTTCTAGTGCGCAGAGCAGCTGGCTGGCCTAACTATGAGATGGTCTGACAACAGTTTGGTCTCAAACAACACAGATACGACTCCTTCCGTGACGAGTGGGATTTCTGTGAAGAGTTTGATCCGACTGATGGCCCACTCGACAACGATGATGGCGATGGTGGTGACAACCATTCGTTAATATTCCTCTGCTTCCCAATGACAATCCACACCATCTCCCAGATTACAATGAGGGGTCCTACTCTTCCAGTGCTGATCTGCAACACATCCATGCTCAGGATTCAGATGACCGGGTTTTCAATTTCAATGATACCTCTGTTGACCTGGCATATTATTGTTTTGGCTTTGTGAATCTGATTGGTTCAGTGGATGAGTCCATGTGGTGAATGTTATAATAATCCACCTTCAGTCCTTGTGGAGTCCCTGTAGTGAGTGCTATGATAATCCACCTTCAGTCCTTGTGGAGTCCCTGTGGAGTCCCTGTGGAGTCCTTGTGGTGAGTGCTATGATAATCCACCTTCAGTCCTTATTGAGTCCCTGTGGAGTCCCTGCAGAGTCCAGGTGGAGTCCTTCTGTGGACCATTGGGTAATCATCCTTAAGAAGTCCCTGTGGAGTCCCTATGGAGTCCTTGTAGAGTTCTTGTAAAGTCCCTCTGCTGTTCCATATGATATTCCTCCTTATGGAGTCCATGTGGACTCCACATGGATGGGGACTGGAGTGGATGAGGACTAGGGAAGGACTAGGGAAGGACTGAAGGTGGACTGGACAAGGAGTGGAGGGACTGGAGGTGGACTCCACAAGGACTCTACAAGGATCCCCGGGGGAGTGATAAATACACTCTTTTTGCATAGTCAAATTGCTGGATGGGGACCAGATAATAGACATCCTTCTAAAAAACTGCTAATCCTGTTTGCAATGGAAATCTGTTATCACCAACTTTGCATAAAATTCTACAGGAACAACCACATTCATCTTCTGATAAATATATACCAGGTAAACTAAGTTTGTGTATAGGAATACTTGTAATGTTTAGACATAATGATGCAACTGAATGTTGCAAGGTCCTGGAGGTCAAAATGCTTTATGGCAGTGGTGAGCCAGATCAGATGGTCAGCTGGAGGGCTATCATGGGGGTTAGCCTGGGAAGCCTCTCAAATGTTGCCAGGCAACATTGTTTGAGCTTATAGAGCTGGTAATTAATTAACACCCACTGGCAGGAAAATAGTAGGTGGTTACAGACTTGTATGAAATAAGAGACCAAAATTCTATACTCAGGGGCAGGTCTAAGACATTGAGAATTATGTATAACAGATTCTAACTCTACTAATAACTAGTTATACATGTTTGCTTAAGACCTCTGTCTTAATAGGGTTTCTTATCTAATCACACTTTCTAGCTTATACTTTTCACCTGCTAGCATCCCTCTGATATATATATTGGTTATGTGCATTTGAAGTGGTGAAATACATAAGTATCAGACTCTATCAACCCAGAATTTCTTACATTCTGCCATTATTGCATTTCTTGCTCTTCTGGATGATGCATTGTCTATGGCATTTGTGATCTGGTTTTGACACATCTGTGGACTCAATAATTGCTAGAGAAAAGGAGATTGGAAAACCAGAAGGATCAACCTAGGATTTCAACAGTTTTGATGATATTAGTATAAGAGTTGAAGATATTAATGGAACAACCTTTCTTTTGAAGTGGTGCATTGACAATTAGGATGTGTCTATCTTGGAATATGATCAAAAGATGGGAAGTATGCTGAAGGGTGGTAATGAGAAGGGCACTGGTCCATGTAGCCAGCTTCAACATTCTCATGGATGTCTTTGAGCAGCTTGTTTTCCTTTTCTGCCTATGGTGATGTTGCAGTAATTAATCACAACTTGAGCTGAAAATTAATACTTATAACTATATGGGCCATTTGAAATCATATGGCAATGGGTGATGATTGAGGATCAGGAAAGTATATTGTAATTTTGATGACATCTTTACTTAGCGAAGGCTAGGAAAATGGGTTAGGCTTATTAAGTGTTTGGTTGATAACTGAACTGACTGACTGGCCATCCCTCTTCTAGATTACTGGGTAGTTCAGGCTGCAGTAATTGGTTAGATTAGAGGCAGTGAAAGGATGGAGTGACTCACATCCCCTGCAAGGTCAAGGAATATTGGGTATGCTTTTGATCCCAAGTCCTTTTCTTTGCTGCTTTTGGTTTCATTTCTGGAACGCCCACTGCTTCTGGCAGATCTTCTCCCGCTGGAATTTCCAGTGTCAGTGCCTATTCCAAATGAGCCTGGTTTTCTTGAGTACTTTGTAGTTGAGCTATGTGTCTCAGTGCCTATGGAATGTGCCAATTGAGAGTAAAAGGTAAGTGATCTTGTGATAAATTTATGCTAGTGGAACTCACATAAAAGAGCTGTTCTTTATTCATAGATTGTGAAGCTCTGTTGTGTGGTACCAAAAGTAGAACAGGTGATAGGGCTGTGAAAATTTGAGCAAACTGAAGGGTTGCTTTGATCTGACTTGCCTCAGGAGCCCATATAAAATCCCATTGCTTTGCCTTCCTGTACATTTAAAGTTCAATCTGTATGCATGAAGGTGAAGGGGTCATATATATGCTTGCATATTTTGCAGCAGTTCCATTGTGCTATAACTGATACTGTAGTGGCTGCACTTTAGATATATTCTGACTGTTCTACTAATGATCACTGCTTTGAAAAGAACAAACATCCCATATTCCTTTTCCTTCGAAATGAAGAGGAAGGTCAACCCATGGCTGGCCATGCCTGCAAGTCGACCCCCTGCCATATCTTTCCAGCCACCTTTCAGTGTATGGCCATTGGAGATATATTGGTGCCTCCATCAACACAAGGGATGGTTTGCACAGTCTAGAAGAGGCATCTATGGGACCCATCATTTTAAACCATGATCCCAGCCTCTTCACCACCACCCAATGCACCACCCCTGAGTCTTTTTCCAACATGCAACCCCAGGCAGGCATGGCCCCTGATATTGATGGCTTGTTTGACCTGGTTTATCCTGAGCACAGGCTCTCAAATAACTTCAAAGGAGCTGGCAGTATGGCAGATGGTTTTGTCAATTTAAGAGCAGTTTCCTTTGGTCAGCACTCACTGGCAGTAGTAAGGAGACAGACTTCCTCTATAAAGTAGCACTTCCAGTAAGTTTCACTTTCTCTCACTTTTGTATCCTCTTTCTTAGTACTGGTTTCATGGACAAAGATAAGGGACATACCAATCATTACCATGAATTTTAAGAGCTATCCAATGTGATCTTCTGCACCTACAGAACTTCAAATGGACTTGTTGGGAGACAGCCATGACTATACATGGCAGATTACTTGTCCCTTTTTGGATGTTGCAGGATGATATTTACACATGTTTTTGAGTATACCCTACTAGCATGGCCATTTCCCAACACATGTCAATAGTCACTGATTAGCTTTACTAAAATCACCAAGAAGACCTTTTTTATAATATGACATTAGCTAAATTATTGATGTTAGTTCTATTTTGACTATAAGGAAAAGATTTGGGATATTTTTGATACAAAATATCTCTTACTTTGTTATATATATATTATAAGGTTTTATTATTTTCTTTGGATTTCAGAGAATTCAAGTTTGTGGTTTATGAGTCCTTACATTTATATAAGAATGAATTGTTTTTACATCCTCATTGAATACATCTAGATTTAAATAAAATATATTGGTTGGAAAATAGTTGAGGGCAAGCATCACCTGAGAAGGTTGAAGGAGTTACTGTGACTGGGGAGCCCAGATCACAGTGTGTGAACAAGTAGTACTATATAGTAAAAGTACCACACTTCTGAGTCTGAAGTATGTAGTATACTACTAGTACTAACTTTAAGTTGTTTTAACTTCTTAAAGTTTAAATTGAATATGGTCAACAGGTGGTGTGGGCCAGGAATCAGGAATCAATGTCAAACAATCCTGAGTCTCACCTGTATTCAAGTTTCAACTCAGACTTGTTTCCAAGTCTGACTTTATGACTGTCTCAGGCTACTACCATTAATGGCTCCTGGCATGTTATAGGCTCCCCAGACATGTCACCACATATAAAGATTCCTGGGTAGAATAGCCTAATACTTAATTCACAACTCCAATTGCATAGAACTAATGAATACATATCAAGGGGATGCAGGAGTATGAATAAGTATAAGCTTTAGAGAGTGATTAGGTAAGACTATCTATTAAAGCTGAGGCTTTAGATAAACATATATAAGTATGCATTGGTAAATGTAGATTCTGTTACACCACAGGTTATATTCTCTCTTATCTTGTCTCATGGAACTTTGTTCTGGACCTAGTACCCCGCTCACATGTGCCTCTGGCAGGACATTGGTGTAAGTACTGCTTTTTTATCATGAATGTGCTTAAGTTAAGTTTACTCATCTTCTTTCAGATTGCCAAGAAACACTCTTGGTGATCCCAACATGTTATAGATTCCCCAGATACATTATCTACATGGTTATACCATCTCTTACCTTGTTTCATGGAACTTTGGTTAGATCCAACAACCAGCTTGCATGTGCTCCTAGCATAACTCCAATCATGATAAATATCACTTTTTCACCCATAAATATGTTTACTTTCAGGTTGAACTTACTTATTTTCTGCCAGGTTGCCCAGAGACACTCCCAGTAATCCCAACATGTTCTGGACTCCCCAGACATGCCAGAATCTATCTGGTCATACTTTTCCTTGCCTCATCTCATGGAACTTTGGCCCAGACCTAATATGCCACTTGTGTGCACTCCTAGCAGAACCCTAGTCATTGTATTGAATGTGCTCAGGTTGAGCTTTGTCGCAGACTCTGATTACCTAGAAATATTGATTGCCTTTGTTACCGACACTTTGACAATTCCCAGATACATAAAATCATTTATCCAAGTAATCCCTTCTCAGATATACCAAACTTTTTTTCTTTTTAACAGACCAATACATTTTACTTGCCAACAGTCATTTTCTCCTATATCTGCTACACTATCGAGGTGACCTCGTCCACAACATCCAATTAATCTTTCTCAGTGAGGTCTATAATCTCTACCTTTGTACTCTGGCAGTAGTGTATACAAAATGCCCATTTTGTAAATATGATGCACCAAGGATACATGTTGGATATCAGAGAAGGGTGAGGATCTGTGGCAATTGTAAGCATGTCCAATGAGGTGGATGTCATCCGCTACAAAAATCTTCCATTGTTAGTCCAGGTTGGGTATGAGCATCTATTTGCAGAAGTGTCTCAAACAGACTAGTAATGGACTAAACAGGAGCTTACAGTTTGAGAAGAAGCATGACATTGATGTCTGTCAATATTATCCATCAATTGTGTTCTCAAGGTAAAGGAAAGCAGAGACTTACTCAGAAGGATGTAGGCCCTCCTAAAGGGTCTCAAACAAGCAACTTGATTAATTCATCATTAGCATGCTAATCTGATGCTGTAGGGTGCATAAATGGAATATCTGATCTATTGTCATATACTATTGATTGTTGTTTGGAGAGGTGCAAGACCTTTCAGGATCAGGGTTCTCCATTGCCTGTAATGCAAAGATCAGATAGTTGACTTAAATAAAATTTACAATAACTCTTACCTCTCAGGTTATACCACCTCACTAGTATGTTGCCCTTACTGTAAGGACTTAGGGTGGCAATCCAGTTGAGTCATGACATATAGTCAAAGTAATGAATCGACAACTCACCAAAGTACAGACACTCTTGCATGGCACATGAGGCCATATATTCCCCTGTATGGCACTCCCCTATGGCCATGAATGTAGCTGACTCTTTGTATCCAGATTGTTTTCCCAGCCCTAAAAGACAGAGGCAGCAGGGGCCAAGAAATTGCCAGTGGTGATGCAAATCTGATGGCACTATGCACCTGCCTTCTCCTTCTCTTGCCAATTGTAGAGGCATGGATGGGGTGTAATGGTGCACAGATCTGTACAAATAGAGATCCCTCATCAGCAAAAACCATGGAATTCTGGCAAAGCTATGGGAAGTGTAAACATGCAATAACCCAGTGCCTTGATCACTCAAACCACTTTATATTCCCTTATTTGTGCTGTATGTTTTACTTGTTCTTCACTATCTATAAATTTTTTATATCTGAACTAGACTGAAAGTGACCTTATTCACTAGGTCAGTTGTTATGAGAAAGGTAGAGGTATCTAATCCAATAACAATTATAGATAGAATTTATATTTTTTATTATCTTGAGTATTAAGAAACCAACACAATTCAAATAGACTGTTAAAGTGTTGATTTTCTCAATAAGTCATATTATTTAATCTTGGTCACTCAAGGTAACAAAGAGTATAAATTCTATATAAAATTGTTATTGATTAAACACCTCTACCTTCATCAACAACTGATTTAACTTGAATAAAGTTACTTCCAGTCTCATTCAGGTATAATATTTTAATACAATGACATTTCAAGGTTTTAGAACACTTTGCTGAAAAACTGGTGGGCTGATGGAGGAGGAGAACTGGGGCTAGGTAAGTGATGGTGAAAAGTATGAGGCTAATGGTAGGGGGATAGATGCTAAAGAAGATAGATAACTATGAAGGCCAGCCAATGCAGTGACCAGATCTAGAGGGGGAAACAACATAGATGATGATGATACACACCATGGGCCTTTGAATACAGAAACTGACTATTTTGACATTTTGCATCACACTGCAACAGAGGAATTCAATGCAAACCTTTTATACTCATTGTCAGTACCTGCTGACATGTCTTTTAAGGCATTAAGAAGTGAATTTTGCAGCTGGTACATCTGTCATTCATTCCCACTTGTCCCTCCATTCTCACTGTTGCTAGTCTATCACCTCCATATTCACAGTCAGGCATGGTCTCCCCAATTCAAAAGCAATTTTGTCAGAAGTTTATTTACTAATTAATTGTGAAGCCACATGGTTCAGATTATATGTTTGTCAAGTCAGTAGCCATCCTCATCGTCATCATTGACCATTTTGTTCATCGTGTGATTCACCAAGTTATGGAAAAGGTCTATAAAAAGATTATTAAATGGTGCACACAACCCTACAAAGTATTATGATGTATCAGGTGATTCTGAAATTCTTGGGCCCATTGAAAGGCTGGCGCAACCTAATTGTGCCCAGGTGGCATGTATGCAGTGAGACAAGTTTTCACGGTATGCATAATAATGGCAGCCATAATGGTTAATTGGAAGTCAGATAGATGATAGAGGGTAGAAAGAGAAATGGTGATGTGTCAAATGAAAACAAATATCATGTGATTAGTTTCCTACACCACTTCACACAAACAATGACTGGGGACAGTCATGATTTAAGTGAAGAGGACACATATTGTTATCTTAAAAATCATATTATCAATTTTTGACAAGTCCTGATTAATTTTGCGTTTATCTATAGGCTCGACAACGACCCAGATCATACCTTTTCTTTCACACCAACAGATTTCTCGTCAATCTACATGTTCCAAATCGCACTCGATCCCATCATATATGCACCCATGATCTTAAAACAACTATCAATATGTTTCCTCATTTGATAACGCATAAGTTGCATTTGATTTTAGATTTTGAATCTGAATAGGACAATTGTACAACACATTGAGGTGTCTGATCGGATAAAAATAATTAATCATCATTTTCCTTGTCACACAATTGCTATATCATCATACCACAATGTCTATCACATCATTTTATGGACTCCTTACCTCAAGTCTGCACATTCATCAATCGCATTAGGCCCTAATCTACTGAGGTTGCTCCAACTGGACAGCTCACAATTCACCACATACTGCCACTGCTGCACCAACATTGTGTACAGTTTCTCACTCGAACATGAGTCAATACCCCTACAATTGCAATCACATGGTCATGTGATCATGGATATAAAACCTAAAACCCACACTCATCCAATCTTTCCTATTCCCTAACTGTTTCCTATCCATCTGATATTTCAAAGAGGCAAAATGCACCTCACAATGCAAGGAAAACAGTGACATTGGTCATTGACTCAGAGGATAAAGACAAGGACAACAAGTCCTTTACATCTCCAGCTCCAACTCAAAGCCCTTTTATAAAAAAAGGCAAGAAGTCCATAAAAGAAAGGATATAAAACATATGTATATAATATTGTTGGCAAACCACTTTTCCATTTCTATGATCATGTGCTGGAGGATCAAAAGAGATGATCGATCCATCATATGATTTAACCAACTTTTATGACTCAAATCAAAATACTTACACAAGAATGCCAGTCACCCCAATCACATAATGGAACCTGCCAACAATATCCTCACATTTCAGACTATAATGACCATGCTTAACATCCTCCAAGATGGTCCGACTGGCCATAAGCCTGGTGCTTTCTTCAGGAATACCGATGACTTGAAGGCACAAAAGCTTCTAGTCCTTAATGCAATTGTGACCCTGCTGGTCAGGCAATATGAAGTCACCTCAGTAGCATCGGCAGCCAAATGGAACAAGGTGAACCTTGTAGCATCTCTGGCTGGAACGGTATGTAGCCGGAGTGTACATGGTTCAAAGGTGGCACTGATATGAATAATTAATCACCTCCATCAGTTTCACATTTATTTATCACATGAAGATCTGTATTGTTCTATTAAAACAAGCAAAACAACTTTTGGAGAGGTCCTTATGGTACACCAATTACTGTTAAGGGATTCTTCAGAAAAATGATCTGCCTTCTGGCATCAATGATATTTTTACTAATACTGGGCCAATTGCATGCAGTTGTTATCTTACACAGGTTTTTAAATTAGTTTTAACTATATTTAACTAATATGTCAATTAATTTCCTATGTGGCTGAAGTCTATAATTTCCATTCAAGTTAAATATTTGACAAAGAGTACATGACTACAATTTTATCTATTTTTATAATGTTGTGATTATAATTCCATTTTTTTGTAACATCCACAGCTGTATGCAGTATATATTATGATTCTTAAAGCAGAAAATTCCACATGAACTAAAGGCCTAGACTACTGTAAAGTAAAGTAAAGTGCTTCAGAATATCATACAACATTGTGCTGTGACAGTTTCCTATAAAATCCAACCCCTTCTTGCAACCCTAACCCAACCTAATCTGTCTCCAGGGTCCTGCATCAAGATTGCCAATCCAGTCTGATAATGCTGCTCTGATGCCTCAGTGCATGCTTCATTTAGCCTCTTTTTGTCCAGCCTGGTCTAGGCTATTTTTCAGAACCCATGCAGGAATAGTGCGACATTCTCTTGGCCATTTTTAACTATTCTGGCAGGACAGAGATTATGCAAGTTGGAGGTAACAATGCTGAATGATCTGCTTTCCATAAGCTATGACCAGTGTGTAATGGTGCAGGATTACATGGTAATAACATAAGATGAGGCCTGCAATGCAACAAATGTGGGTGTTAAATGATAATGAGGTAATTGGTATGGCAAAAGGTGAAGGATTTCTAATAACAGCTAAAACATTTCACTGGATAGGGTTTGAACCCTGAGTTCACAGTCCAAAGAAATATTGTATATCATTGTTGTTGGTGCCTGCCGGGACTGTGCAATGGCAGGCTTGGTGATGGGTACCACCACACCACTACAAACAACATCTTTTGTTATACAACCAGGCACAGAATCACAGAATCAGATTATTAAATTAAATAATATTACCACCCTAATTCTACTAGTTTCATTGGAACAAACAGAAAAATATTAAAAAAGCCCTTAAAAAGTCTGAGAAGTCCTTAAGAACTGTCTGCAGAGTCTGAGAACTTGTTGAGAACTGACTGACTTTTTAAAAACTGCTTAAAGAGTGGAAATTGTTGAAGCACTCCTTTTTAAGGAGTTTCCAAAAAAAAATGCACATACACTCATTCTGATTCATTCCTTCACTGCCCCAATTTGGACAATTTCCAATTGCTTAAATCTTAATTTTGGAGTTACATATTTCATGTATCTTAATTTAGTTGCTTGTTCTGACTTTTGGCAGGGACTATAGAAGTAAACTTTATATTGCATAAATAATTAAAGTACTTTACAACTGGGACATAAAATTCAAACCCACAGTTGATTATAAACATTAACAGCCAACATGTGGAACAGAGTCATTGATTAGTGCTATCTGAATTTTGATAATATTGATTTCACTCTTGATAAAGTAAATAAGAATGCAGAGGCAAATACAATAAAAAACATGGAAAGCCACTGGGACTTGTGGATGTTGGACCACAGGCACCACTTGGCACAGGTATGTATTTCATAGACACTAATACAATGTTTGACCTAAATTATTAACTCAGACTGTGGGATCCTTATAAAGGAACCCTGGGTGGTTAGCTTATCACACAATTCACACCTCCCAATGCATACAACCAATGTATAATTCAAAGGGGATGCAGGAGTAGTGACAAGTGTAAAGCTAGGGAGTGTGATTAGGTAATGATTCCTATATGGCCAGAGGGCCTTAGTAAATATGCACAAATATCCATAAGTGCTGGATATGTTACAATTACCAAATTGAGGGACACATCCAAAACAGTTTTGGACTGCATTCCAAGAATTGTGACTTGCCACCACTTGAAAAACCAATTACTAAATCTTGGTCTTGAAGTTCATGAGGGTTGGGGGTTTCTCATTTCCTGGTGAGGCAGAGTAGTGGAATGCAAGAGTTCAGTTGCTTGAATAACAGATGTAGTTAGCAAACACAATCACCTGGAATCATGTATACTGGGTAGTGCTATTGTATACCTGCTGTTTCTTCATGAACAGGATGAGTAGGTATAAACTGACAACCAGATGTGCCATATTGAGAGCCTTCATGAGATCAAAGTCATCCAATTCAGGGTGTGGTTAATCTACATCTTTTGCCTCTCTGTTATAATAAATATGAGTATGTCAGGCATTTGGGAAAATCAGAGACAAACTTTTGGATTATTTGTTACCTATGAGCAATGGGAGGATGAGTTATAGTAGAAAACCCAAGAAATATACCTTGGGTGTACCAGCATATAGAGAACTCAATAGTGACAAAATTTTGTTAGCTTTTGCCCA
>Ga0210383_10002978_pt1 | contig 15261 bp, 9 predicted proteins | sample IncBWC14OmetaG_FD_160072 | JGI IMG/M metagenome (GOLD analysis project Ga0210383, IMG submission 160072) | Forest soil microbial communities from Barre Woods Harvard Forest LTER site, Petersham, Massachusetts, United States - Inc-BW-C-14-O ...
TGCGCCCGGCTGACCAGCACGGGTTATGGCCCGGGCGGGCTCAGGCTCAGCCGGGACGTCATATCAAGCTGGTATGCGCAGAACGTCACCGGCCGCTCAGCGTCGTACACGCAGAAGGCCTTCGCAGCTGTTCGTGTTTCTGAGGCTTGGCTATTGCTATCTGCCGCGTTCCAAATCATTTCTCCCGAGGCTGCCACAGGCCTCATTACTCTCGAATCAAGACGCTCACCGTCGGCGGCTCGCCTTCTTGGGATGCTCTTACGCTGCCCGACAAACGCTGATCCCTGGCCCGAGATCCCCCGGGCGAGCGGATCGACGTGCTCCCCGCGGCCGCGGGACGAACCCACGCTCTGGTCGCCGATCCCGTTACCTGCGGGTCGACGGTCGGCGTTCGCGACCTGGCGGGCGGGCTCCGAGTCACCCTTCTCCGGCGCTGGTCAACGCCTGGCACACGTCGATAATGTCGACCACCCCGCGGAGGCCGGCGTCGCCGGCGACCGGCAGGTGACGGAAATGCCTGGTCGTCATGATCTTGGCCGCGTGATGGATGCTTGTCGTGGTGATGAGGGCCGGGCGGGTGGTCATCACGGCGTCGACCCAGACGTCGTTGACGTCTTTCCCGTCCGCGGTTGCGCGGGCAATGTCTGCCTGGGTGATGATGCCGGCCGGCTGACCGGTCTGCGCATTCACGACCAGGAGAGCTGTCGTGCCCGTATGTTTCATTAGGTACACGGCCGCGGCCGCGTGGTCGTGATGGCCGACCGTCATCACCGGTGTCCGCATGACGTCTTCGACGGTGGCCGCGGCCGCTCCCGAGTGAGACGACGATTCCTGCGCAGAGACGCCTGTCATGATCTGCTCCATTCTCGGTCTCCTGAACTGTCGGATGGCGATCTCGTTGTGCTCGGTGGGCGTGGGCGCGTTCACTAGGCCGCTGCCTGAGTCCCGGCCGCAGGTGTGCCGACCGGTGAGGGGGTTACCGGCCCGGCTGGTGAGGCGGCGGTGGTGGTGGTGGTGGTGTGCAGGTAGCGGTGCACCAGGGGGATGGTGGCCGCGCCTTCGCCGACCGCGGAAGCGACCCGGTTGACCGATCCGCGGCGCACGTCGCCGGCTGCGAACACTCCCGGCAGGCTGGTCTCTAGCGGCAGCGGCGGGCGGCCGGGTGGCCAGCGGTGGCCGGTGCCGGCTGGCAGGTCCGGGCCGGTGAGGATGAACCCCTGCCGGTCGCGTGCGACGCTGTCGCCGAGCCATTGCGTCCGAGGCTGTGAGCCGATGAGGACGAACAAGGCCTCAGCGGGGACGCTGCGCCGCGCCCCGGAGGCGGTGTCCTCCAGTACCAGCGATTCGAGATGGCCGGTGCCGGTGCCGTCGGCGACCTGTACGCGGTAGCAGACGTCCACGTTCGGGGCAGTGCCTATCTGGCGGATGAGGTAGTCGGACATGGTGCCGGCCAGTGACTTCGCGCGCACCAGGACTGTCACCCGGTCGGCCCACTTGGCCAGGTGCAGCGCGGTCTGCCCGGCGGAGTTGCCGCCTCCGGCGACGAATACGGTCCGGCCGCGCATGGCCGGGGCCTCGCTGGTCGCGGCGCCATAGAAGACCCCCCGCCCCTGCAGGTCCTCCAGGCGCGGGATACCGAGCCGCTGGTAGGTGGCGCCGGTCGCGATGATCACAGTGCGCGAGGTGAGAACGCCGCCGTCGGACAGCCGCAGCCGGTAGTGGCCGTCCTTTGCCGACAGGCTCTGGGCCTGGCGCATGTACAGGAATGTGGTGCCGAAGGCCCAGGCCTGCTGCCAGGTCTCCTGCGCCAGCTTGGCGCCGCTGATGCCCTGGGAGAAGCCAGGGTAGTTGCGGATCATCGAGCTGGTCCCCGCCTGGCCGCCGATGGCCTCATGCTCGACAACCACAGTCCGCAGGCCTTCGGAGGATGCGTAGACCGCGGCAGCGAGCCCGGCCGGGCCGGCGCCGACCACCGCCACGTCGAAGACCTCCCCGGCCGAGATCGGTGTCATGACGCCGAAGGCGTCGGCGATCTCGGGGTTGGAGGGGTTGACCAGCGTTGCCCGCTCCGCTCCGAACCGGAGCACGACAACCGGCAGTTCCGGTGACTGCAGGCCGAGTTCTCCCAGCATCTGCCGACCGCGCTCGGAGGTGGCGTCGTAAAACCCGGCCGGGACCCGGTGGCGGGCGAACAGGTCCCGCAGCTCCTGAGACCGCGCGGACCACCGCTGGCCGATCACCTGCACCGGCTCGAAGCCACCACCGCGCTGGCTGCTCCACTCCCTCAAGAACTCGGTAACCGAGCGGTGGAACTCCTCGTCCGGGGTCTGCACCGGGCGCGTCACCCAGTGGTCGACCGTGCCCACGGTGACCGCGTCGAAGATGGACCGCACCGATTGCCAGTCACCCCAGGTGACCGCCGCCACCCGAAGTGCCGTCGGGTCAATGCGGCGGATCGCGGAAAGCACCTCGATGCCATGGCGGTCCTGCCCGCCGACCCCGCCAATGACCAGCGCGACCGGCAGGCCAGCCTTCCGCAGGTCCCGCATCCAGGCCGCCAGCTCGGCGGGCCGGTCGCAGGTGACGATCTGATAGTCCGCGCCATACCGCTTGGACAGCTCCCGGTGGAGGATCTCCCGGACGCCAGGTTCACGGCTGACTATGACGATGGCCGCCTGTGCCCCGGCATTATCACCGCGCGCGGCGCCAGCCAGCCCCTCGTACGCGGCGGCGGCAACGCTAGCTGACTTAGTCATGTCGTCCTCTTTCAGGTACGTCGCTGGAAATCCAGTGCACTGCCGAAGGTATGAATGACAGCGTTCGCGTAGCGCTCGGCCGCATGCGCTCGTGCGATGCCGCCGGGAGAACGCCCAAGCCGGGCGAGGAACCCCTACTATCCGTGGCCTTGGCCGACCGCGGAAGGCCTGGACATCCGCTTCCCGGCCAGGCCGGGCGGTGACCGCATCAGAATGCGGGTACCGCGCCGTGCTGAATGTCGAGCCAGCCCAGGCCTGCGGTTAGCGCCTTGTCCCGGGCCGTGCCCGACCGCGGCTCGCGGACGGTGAGTGCCAGCAGCACCGCAAGGCCGTCCAGCCGGCGCGCCAGATAAGCGATGAACCGCTGCGACGGCTGATCGGCCCAGTGCAGGTCGTCGATCGCCAGGCGCCTGGCTCAGCAAGGTCGCCAGCCACATCTGCCTCAACCTGCTCGGCTCGGCACGCGCCTTGAATGGCACGACTCCTCCCGCATCCGGGTGGGCGACCCGGCCGTCAGCGGCCTCTCATCTCTCCGCATGCCCCATGGCCGGATCATCGCACCACGCCACCGGGCCGCCGCGCCGGCATGAGCGGTCTGCCGGGGCGAGTCGGCGGCCTGCGAAATCACCTGAACTGAGCGATGCCTGCTCACCGTCTCCGGCCCAACGCTGGCAGACAAGAAAGGCAAGGGAGCACGCGATGTAGATCGGACTCCCGGAGCCAGGAGGACGGTATGAACGCTTCTTACCACGATCGTCAGGTCCAGATCGCCGAGGTCCTGGTCCGCCACGGGTGGGACCAACTCCTGGAGTTCCTCGGCCTGGAGGACCTGGTCGCGTTCGAGCGCTTGCTCGGTGGCGGCTCCGGCCGCTCACCGGCGAAGGACCTTCGTCTGGCCCTCGAGGAACTCGGTCCGACATTCGTCAAGCTCGGCCAGTTCCTCTCGACCCGCGCCGACCTGCTGCCCCCCGACTACCAAGCCGAGCTATCCCGGCTCCAGGACCACGCCCCGGATGTTCCCTCGGACGTCATCGACGACATCGTCAGCCGCGAGCTCCGGAATCGCACGAACAAGACGTTCGCCACGTTTGATCCCCTCCCGCTGGCTTGCGCGTCCATCGGTCAGGCACATGCCGCCACGCTCCACGACGGGACCGAAGTGGTCGTGAAGGTTCGCCGTCCTGGGGTGGTGGAGCAGATTGACCAGGATCTCGAGATCATTCACAACCTTGCCGTCCGGGCAGGCCAGCGATGGGACGAGGCGGCGCGTTGGGACATCGTGGGCCTGGCCGATGAGCTCGGGCGGACGCTTCGGGCCGAGGTCGACTACTTGCAAGAAGCGCGCAACGCGGAGCGATTCGCTGCCAACTTCGCCCGCGATCCGGCTGTGCAGATTCCTCGTGTGTTCCATGAAGCGACGACCTCCCGCGTCCTCACGCTCGAGCGCCTCAGGGGAATGAAGATCACCGACGTCGGGGCACTCGACGCGGCCGGCGTCGATCGGCCCGGCCTCGCCGAGCGGACGACGCGTGTCGTGGCGAAGTCCGTCTTCGATGATGGCTTCTTCCACGGCGACCCCCACCCGGGCAATTTCTTCATCCAGGCCAGCGGCCGCATCGGGATCATCGACTTCGGCCGGGTCGGAACTCTGGACGACCATCTCCGTTCCCAGCTCCGGAGACTGTTGATGGCGTTTGCCCGCCGGGATCCCGACCGACTTACTGACGCCTTCCTCGCCCTCGGCCCCGCGACGGGTCACATCGACCGTGCCCGCCTGCGCGAGGACCTGTCGGGGCTTCTAACCAAGCGCACCAGGGAAGGCGACCCGAGCGTGACGGTTGGGCCGATGGTGGCGGACGTCCTGGAGATCGTCCGCCACCACGGACTCCGGATACCCCTCGACCTGGCCTTGCTGTTCACGGTGATCATGATGGCGGAAGGCATCGCAACGACACTCGATCCCGACTTCGAGCTCTTTGGCGCCATGGCACCGTTCGCCAAAGCCGAATTCGCCCGCGAGCTGTCGCCTGCCGCCCTGGCTCTACGAGCGGAACAGTTCTGGGCCGATGCCGCCGAAGTGGTGATCGACCTTCCCGGCCAGCTTCATCGGGCGCTCGAAGCGCTCGAGACCGGCGATGGGTTCGAGGTCCACTTGCGAGCTGCCGAGCTGCAGCCACTCGTCGAGCGGGCTGAGCGTGTCGGCAACCACATCGCGGGCAGCATTCTGGCGGCGGCGGCGATCGACGGGTTGTCCGGGCTGATCGCCCGGCGAGGTGGGGGCCACACCTGGCGAACGTCGGTGCTCGCCGGGCTGGGAGTGGTTGGCTCTCTAGGCGCTTATGAGGTATGGCGACGCTCGCCAGCAGCGGCGATGCTCCACAGACTTCGCTCAGCGTCCAGGTAGAGCCGACGCTGCCCTGTGGCTCACCAAGGCGGGAGCGGCCGAGGCAGCGAAAATGCGGGCCAAGATGGCCGACCTGGACGTTCCAGCGCGCTCAGCATCCGCAGGCCCGGGGCGGCATCGTCCGCACCTGCAGGTGCTTGTCCGCGCAAATATCGTTCCGCGGCGAGCCGGACCTCGATCGCCGCGGCGGCCCGCTCGGCGAGGTCGGGGAACACGTAGCCCGCGCGCAGCAGTCCGAGGGCGGTCTCGACGATCTCCCGCGCGGGTCATCGCAGCCTGTTCCACGCCAACCTGGTTCACCAATAACTATCTGGGTCAGGGTCCGCTGGTCCCGCTGCCGGCCCAGACCTGGGCGAAGGAGTCGGCGACCGGCCCGATCGTGACCAACTGGAGCACCGACCCGGCTAGTTCACGGTGTCACCTCCCATCCTGCTGGGCGCACCGAAAATCGGCGCTAACTTCTGTGATTCCGTCTTAAGCCCTTCGTGCGGAGGGCGCGAGCAGGCCTAGGACGCGGCCGCGGTCCACCGCCTCGCCGCGGCTGTGGACGCCGAGCTTGGCGTACAGGTGGCGCCTATGGGCGCCGACTGTGTTCACCGACACGCACAGCTCACCGGCGATCTCGTGCGCCGTGAGGTGGGTCGGCAGATAGCGTAGGACGCGGGTCTCGCTGTCTGTGAGCTGCTCATCCAGGCCGCGATTGCCGACCCATCCCGTGTGGCTGCCGTGCGGCGGCGCGGACCTGTTCCCGGCGAGCAGGTCCTGGATCTCGGCGATTAGGGCGGGGTGGACGGTGCGGTGCCGTGCGTGGTCCTCGAGTAGGCCCGCCGCGGGGTGCAGCAGGAACAACGAGAGCGCGCCGTCGGGCTCGATAAGGTCAAGCGCGCGTTCCAGGGCCCGCCCGGCGGCGGCCGGGTCGCCGAGTGCGTCTCGGGCGATCGCTTCCAGCAGGAAAGCGTGGGCCAGCCCAATCCACGGGAGTGCGAAAGAGCCGCCGTCAAGGACCGGCGCGAGCGCGGCGGCCGCCGCGTGCGGATCGTCTTGGGCGAGCCGCAGCACCGCGGTGGCGATGCGCGTCTCTCCGTGGTCGCGGTCTTGGCTGCCGAGTTCGGCCAGGGCCTGCTCGGCGGCCTCGGTCTCGCCAAGGCGCACCAGGGCGTGCACCAGCAGCGCCCGTGCCCGGGGGACGGTGTAGTGCGGGGCGGCGAGCCGGCGGGCCAGCGGCTCAGCGGCCCGGAACGCGGCCAGCGCGTCGGCGTCCCTTCCGCGTGCCAGTTCGAGCAGCCCGCGGATGTAGCGGATGACGTGTCCGGTCGCGGGCTGGGCTTCGGCTGTGAGGGTGCGTTCGGCGCGCTGGACCCAGAGCTCGGCCTCGTCCAGTCTTCCCTGCCAGGTCAGCATGGTTCCCAATGCCATGCAGGCGGTGCCAGCGGCCGGGTCGCTGGCCCAGCCGTGTCGTTCGGCCAGTTCGATAGCTTGCCTGCTGCGTTCGGCCGCCCGTGGATACGACCGGAACATCTCGACCGGCGCCAGGTGTGCCAGGCCAGTGAACTCCAGAAACGGCCGCCCGATCCGGCGCGCCAGCGCGACGCCCCGCCCCAGGTGCCGCTCTGCCTCCTGGAACCGGCCTGTCCAGACCTCGGTGATGCCAAGGCCGATCAGCGCGAGCGCGCGCAGGTCCTGGCCCAGGCCGGGCTGCGTCGTGTCCGGGGCCTCGGCCAGGACCTCCAGCCGCCGGACCTCATCGGCCACCGTCGGCAGATCGCCGCGCTGGCGGACTACCAGCAGCCGGACGATGCCAAGCAGCAGCTGCGCCTGGACACCCCGGGCGTCCGGCGCCGAGGCCGTTCTGCGCTCTGCCAGGCCCAGGTACCGCTCGGCCGCCTCCAGCGACCCGTAAGCCAGCTCATCCGCCGCAGCTACCGCCGCGAGCCCGGCATCGACCGCACGGGCACTAGGCGGGAATCCGGCGAGCAGCTCGTGGGTGGTGGCGGCCTGCCCGTCCAGGTGCAGACCGGGCCAGTGATCGGCGAGCAGCCCGGCGGCCAGGCCCCAGTCCCCAGCGGCCTGAGCGTGCCGGATCGCCTCCACCGAGTACCCGTGTTCCGCGAGCCAGTCTGCGGCTGTCCGGTGCAGCGCGGCGACCTCATCTGAGGCGGCACGGCGCAGCTCCAGCTGGAGCAGCCCGGCGAACATCTGGTGGTAGCGGAACCAGGACCGCGACCCGTCCAGCGAGACCACGAACGCGTTCGCTTGCTCCAGGTCCTGCAGGACCCGCTCCCCGCCCTTATCTTCGGTCAGCAGGTCGGCTAGTTCCCCGTTCACCCGCTCCAGTATGGAGGTGCGCAGCAGCAGCCGCCTGACCTCTTCGGACTGCCGGTCCAGCACCTCGGCCAGCAGGTACTCGGCTACCGTCCGATCGGTGCCGGAGAATCCGGCCGCGAACCGCGCCGGATCGGGATGCCCGGCTAGCGACAGCGCAGCTAGCCGCAGCCCCGCCGCCCACCCCTCCGTCCGCTCATGCAGGCTCACCAGAGCCTCATCGGGCAGCTGCACTCCCGCCGCCGTGAACAATTCTCGCGTCTCCGCCGCGGTGAACCGCAGATTAGGCTCGCGGATCTCGGTCAGCTCGCCCTCCAGCCGCAGCCGGTGCAGCCCCAGCTGCACATCATGCCGGGTGGCCAGCACGAACCGCAGCCCCGGCGGCGCCCGCATCATCAGCAGCTCCAGCTGCCGCAACGCGTCCGGGCCTAGCTCGTGCACGTCGTCGATAACCAGCCAGATCCGGTCCGCCAGCGGCGCCAGGTCCGTCAGCAGCCGCTCCACGATCGCCCAGCTGTCCAGGTCCGGTGCCGCCGTCAGCGCCCGCACCAGCGCCGCCCCCGGGGCCGTCTCGCGCAGCGCGCCGAGCACCGACAGCCAGAACCGCTGCGGATCCCGCTCCTCGCTATCTACCGGTACCCACGCGGCGTGCCGGGCCAGGTCAGCCTCGGCGATCCAGGACCGCAGTAGCACGGTCTTCCCGCTCCCGGCCGACGCCGATATCTGAACGACGCGTTCCGCTTCGGCCAGCCGCCCGAACAGCGCGCAGCGAGACACGGCTCCTCCTCTGATAGGAGGAGCGGCCCGAACATCCGGGGTTCCTGGCTCCTCGGCGGACGCTGTTGCGCCCGTCATCGGCCAGGGGCCAACTGCGACGTTGCCGGGCCCGTCAGGATGGGCTCGGGAAGGTCTCGGCTCGCGCGGGACCACCGGGCGGGTGGCTAGCTCACTCATGCTCCGCTCCCCGGTCGGCCGGTCGGCCATCGAGATCGGCTGGTTCGTCATGCTCGTGCCCGGCTGGTTTGGAGGGAAGCGGACTCCACCAATACTGCGGGCGCCCAAGGCGCCTTGCCTTGAGTCAACTGACTTCGCCCTGTCGCAGAGTGGCTCAGCAAGTGACTCAAACCGCCAGATTCCACTCCGTGCCCCGCACCAAGGTGGGCGCCACAAGCGCCAGGGGCTCTGGTCGGGGGTGGACCTGTGAGCTGGGCCCGAGCTCGAGGCGGATTGATTGCAGGATCGGAATCTGGTGCTGGTGGTGAAAACGTCCAGGTCCGCGACGGCCAGCACGCCGGGTCTGCTTCGCTATGGCTTGCCGTGGCACGTCTGGCCGCTCAGACTGCTGGGGTGACCCTTGCCTGGGGCGCCCGATAATGGCGCCAGAGCTGATCGGGCGGGACCCAGAGATCGCCGCGGTGGAGTCGCTGCTGGCCCGTATCGGCGACGGCGGCGGGTCGTTGCTGGTGCTCGGCGATCCGGGGATCGGGAAGTCGGCGCTGGCAGCGGTCGCCGGCCGGCGCGCGGCCGATCGCGGGATGCGGGTGCTGGCCTGTGCGGGGGTGCCGGGCGAGGCGCACCTGTCGTTTGCCGGGCTGCACCAGCTGCTGCGGCCGGTGCTGGCAGAAGCCAGCGGGCTGCCGCGCGGCCAGCAGGATGCGCTGCTGACTGCCCTGGGGGTGGGCGAGGGGGTGTCTGCGGCCCTGCCGCTGGTCGGGCTGGCGGCCCTGGAGCTGCTGGCTGCCGGGGCCGGGCGGGCGCCGGTCCTGGTGATCGCCGAGGACGTGCACTGGCTGGATTCCTCCACGTGCGAGGTGCTGGCGTTCGTGAGCCGCCGGCTAGGCGCGGACCCGATCGGGCTGGTCGGCACCGCCCGCGAAGCCGAACTGGAGGACAACCCGCTGGCCGGGGCCGGGCTGGCGGAGCTGCGGCTCGGCCCGCTGGACCCGGCGGCCGCGGCCGCGTTGCTGGACGCGACCGCAGTGCGCGATCCGGTGGTCCGCCAACGGGTGCTGGAGCAGGCGGCCGGGAATCCGCTGGCCCTGGTGGAACTGCCGACGGCGGCCAGCCAGGACGACAGCGGCGGCGCTCTGCCCAGGTGGATTCCGCTGACCAGGCGCCTGGAGGAGGCGTTCGCGTCTCGGTTGCCGGGGCTGCCCGCCGTGACCTTCGCCGCGTTGCTGGCGGCGGCGCTGGACGAAGGGGATGCGCTGGCAGAGGTGCTGGCCGCGGCGAGCTTGGTGGCGGGGGCGCCGGTGTCGGTGGGGAATCTGGCGGAGGCGGTGGCGGCGGGGCTGGCCGAGGTGGACGAGCCGAGCGTGCGGTTCCGGCATCCGTTGATGCGGTCGGCGGTGTGTGAGGCAGCCGGGCCGGCCCGGCGGCAGGCGATGCACCGGGCGCTGGCGGAGGTGCTGGCGGGCGTGCCGGACCGTCAGGTGTGGCACCGGGCGGCGGCCAGCCTGGGGCCGGACGAGGATGTGGCAGCTGGCCTGGAGGCTGCCGCGGACCGGGCCTTCGGCCGCGGAGCGATCGCGGAACAGGCCGCGGCGCTGGCCGCCGCGGCCCGGCTTAGCCCCAGTTCCGCCCAGCGCGGGCACCGGCTGATCCGGGCCGCGTGGGCGTTCTACGAACTCGGCCGGCTGCAGACGACGATGCGGCTGCTGGACGAGGCCGGGCCGCTCGACCTGACATCGGGGGACCGGCTCCGGCTGGCGTGGGCTCGCGAGACCATGGGGGCCGCCACCCGGTCCGGCGCCCGGCCGCTGGCCGCGCTCGCCGAGGTGGCCGACCAGATGCGCCAGCACGGGGACATCGACGAGGCGCTGCTCACGCTCGAGAACGTGGCGCTGCGGTGCTACTGGTCCAACCCGGACCGGCGGACCAGGCAGCGGATGAGCGCGGTAGCCGAGGCCGTGCCGACCGCCGGCGACGATCCGCGGCTGCTCTTCGTCTTGGCACTCTGCGACCCAGCCGAGCACGGCGCGGCGGTCCTGGCGCGGCTGGCCCGGCACCAGCCCGGCTCGGGTACGGCCTATCAGGACTACCTGCTGGGCTACGCTGCTGGGGCCGTGGGCGCGTGCGAGCAGGCGGTGGGGTTTCTCACCGCGGCAGCGGCCGGGCTGCGGGCCTGCGGCTGGCTGGGCCTGCTCGGCCCGGTGCTGCTCAGCCAGGGGTGGTCGGCGTTGCTGCTCGGCCGGGCAGGCCTAGCCGGGCCGACCGCCGAAGAAGCCGCCTGGCTGCTGGCCGAAAGGGGCAGCCCGCTGTGGGCGGCGTGCGCACAGCTCGTCCAGGCCGTCCTGGCCGGCAGGCGCGGCGACACCACCACCGCCACCGACCTTGCCAGCCAGGCCGAGCGAGTCCTGCTGACGGCGGGCCTGCCCCCGCTGCTGGCCCAGGTCCAACTCGCCCGCGGAACCGCGGCGCTCGGCGCCGGCCGTCACGACGAGGCCTACGAGCACCTGGCCCGGATCTTCGACCCGCAGGACGCCGCCTATCACCCGCACCTGCGGGCCTGGGCCCTGGTCGACCTAGCCGAGGCCGCCGCCGGCGGCGGCTACCAGGACGCGGCCCGCCGCCATTGCACCGAGCTCACCTCCGAGGCAGCCGCGACCGGTTCGCCCCTGCTACGCGCCAGCCTGGCCGTGGCGGCACCGATGCTCGCCACCGACAACGCGCAGGCACTATTCGACGCCGCCTTCGACGCCGGCCTGACGGCCTGGCCGCTGCACGGCGCGCGCCTGCAGCTCGCATACGGCATGTGGCTGCGCCGCCGCCAGCAGGCTGGCGAATCCCGCGCGCCGCTGCGCGCCGCGAAGGACACCTTCGACGCGCTCGGCGCCGATGCCTGGGCCGAGCGCGCCCGCCGCGAGCTGCGCGCCGCCGGCGAGCGCAGCGGCCAGCCCGCCCCGCGGGCTCTGGACCTGCTGGCCCCGCAAGAACTGCAAATCGCGCGGCTCGCCGCGGAAGGGCTGAGCAACCGGGAGATCGGCCAGCAGCTATACCTGTCGCGCCGCACCGTCAGCAACCATCTGTACCGGATGTTTCCGAAGCTGGGCATCACCTCGCGCGCCGAGCTCGCAGCCGTCGTGGGCGCCTCTCCACATCCCGGTGTAGGCCACTCGTCCTAGTAAGGCAGCGCCGCCCGCCGCACCGCAGGCGGGTTCAATCACTGAAATTAGGGTGATGCCTGCTCACCTCGCCGTACGTCAGCCTGACTCCGTACCGGCAAATCGGCACTGTGGGCGGCGGGTCATCTCAGCGGCACCCTCCCGGACGCGGCCCAGCCAGCCATCCGGACGCGAGCCGGTACACCGCCGACCCCTTAGAACACGACCTAGCCGAGTCAGCCCGCTCCGGGCTGCTCGCCTCCGTGCCTGGTCGGTTGTGGCTGGACCTTCCCGGTGTTTACGGTTGCGCAGACCTCCCGGACTACAGCGACGCCACCAGCAACATCGGGCCGCGCCTAGTGAACACCTGGCGCGGAGATTGGTGCGGGGACATTTCGGTCGGCCGGGCGCCGGAGGAGGCCATCGGCTGACGAGACTAGCGATCAGACTCAGACTGCGCAGACGATGTCAACGCAGCCAGGCTGGCCGCAGCGCGCCGGGCGGCGGGCTGGTCGAAGAGATACGGAACCGCGTTCGGGAAGGCCGTACCGTTCGAGGGCGACGGGCTGGTTGCGGCGGCCGCCGCGATATAGCGCAACGCGAGATCGTGGATGACCACAAGCGTGACCGTTTCTGTCCTGCCCAGGAGGCGTCGCAGCGCGCCCGCGTAGCGCCGCAGCGCCTCCTCGATGCTCTCGCCATGGGGCAGCCGGTCACCCGGTGTGTGCTGGTCCTGCCAGGACCAGTAAGCCTCGATGGGCGCGCCTTCGAGGTCCCCGGCACGGATCTCGTCAAAGCCGGGCTCGATCAGCGTTGGCACCTCCCGGCCGTCCAGGGCGATGTCGATAGTCTGCCGGGTCCGGAGCAGGCGCGTGCCGACCGCGAGATCGACGTGGAGGTTGGCGAGTTGCGCGCCGAGGGCGCGCGCCTGCGTTCGCCCACGCGCGGTCAGCACGACAGGCTGGGACGGATTGCTGTTGAGCATGTTGGCGGCGTTGGCCACCGATTCGGCGTGCCGGGCGAAAACGAACAGGCGGAGCACGTCAGCAGGCATCGCAGGCCTCCTTCTGCTAGTACCTGCGGGCATCTGGAGGTCATCCCCGACCGCTCAGATTGCCCTGGAGCATGGAGTTCGTGTCCCCGCCGCCGTGCTCCAGCAGGAGCACCTGGTTGTCCGGGTCCTCAGAAAGCCGGTTGGCCAGCACACAGCCGACGGCTCCGGCGCCGACGACGACGTATCGAAGTCCACCATCGCCATCCTGTTCGCTGTTCAAAGAGTTGCCTCCCGGACCGGGACGCATCGGCGCTCTACTATCCAGGACAGGCCCTCTAGGTGTTGCTCCATCTCCCGCCCTGCGCCGTCGGCGTCTCGTGCCCGGAGCAGTGCCAGCAGCCGGCGACGCGAACTGGCGATGATGTCGTCCGCCGCTGGCCCGACCGTAACCATCAGGTCATATAGGTGCCCCGGAAGGTTCCTGACCAGAAGGGCCAGGACCGGGTCCGCTGCAGCGTCCGCCAGCAGGTTGACGATCTCGGCGTACGCCATGGCCTTGCGGTCCCAGGCGAACGTGGCCGGCAAGCAGCACACCTGCTCGATGCTGTCGGACAGGGCCTTCAGGTAGCGCGGGGTCATCCGCTGGCAGGCGACACGGGCCGCCAGCCCGGCCACCCGGATCAGCTCATCGTCCATTGCGCGAACCCTTTGACGCACGCGGGAGCCGATTATGCCGACCTGATCGCCGAGCGTCCCGCCGCCGGGCTCCTGCCGGAGGCAGAGCTGTCGAGCAGGGCCATCTGCCGTGTCCTCGGGACCAGGTGACCCTCCAGGCTCGCCGCCGTGGCACGAGACCACCGCATCTGGACGGCTGCGGTCTCCGGGTGGTCGCTGCGGCGCCGACACGAACAACGCGTCGGCCGGGAGGGCGCGGACGCTGTGAGGGTACATCGCCGTCCTCCCTGACCGGCTCAGCGGTCCCCAGCCTGTGCCGGAGCCTTTAGGGCGCGCCTGCGCCCGGCAGGCCCGCTTTTGTCTTAGCAATGAGCCTCGGCCTCGGCGGGGTGAGCGAGCGTCACCTAATCGCAGTGATCTGGTTGGCCTGCTCACCATCCCCTGGGGACTCGCCGTCGGGCGCCTGGCCAACGGAACCGATTCACCCGCCCGCTATCCCCTGTAACCCCTGCCCGTGATCCGGAGGGTGCCGGGACGCTTTCGCGCGGGTCGTGTCGGGTCTGGACCGGTCGGCGCTGTAGGGCGTGCCAGCCGAGTTCGAGGCGCTCGGCCTCGAACTTCTCAAAGTCCGCCAGCTCACATCGGAACGCGAATCACCAAGATCAGGTAACAGCGGCTCACCGCGACGGACGCACCGTCGGGCGCACCCAATCCCCATACGAAGGAGATTGTCATGAAGAAGCTGCAGCGCGCTGCCGTGGCCGCGGCCCTCGCCGCCGCCGGCCTGGGAGTCGCCGGCGCCACCGCGAACGCGACGACGGCCGCCCCCGCGCACCGCACCCAGGCGGCGGCACCGTCGTGGCGCGGCGCCGGGTCCGTCAGGGCAAACGAGCAGGTCGTGGAAGCATTCCTCCAGGACGTCGTCAACGAGCACAACGGGGGCGACGCGGCCAGCTTCCTCACCCCTGACACGCAGTGGTACGGCGGCACGGTGGGCACGGTCTCGGGCAGGGCCAACGTCGCCAGGCTGTTCGCCGGCGTCGTCGCCGCGTTCCCGGGGAGCCCTTCCCGCGCCGGGCGGCTGGGAGGCAGAACGTCGTAACGATGTTCAGGAACCTCTCGGAACCCTGGGACTTCTTCTTTCAGACGACGCATACCGGCGTGATCGACGTGGCTCCGGACCACCAGACGGCGACGGCCAGATGGGAGATGCGCGAGATCGCCCGGACGCCGGACGGTTCGCAGTCTTACGACAACGTGGCAATGTATTACGACCGGCTCGCGCGAACGCAGGACGGCTCCTGGCGTTTCGCCGAACGGCGCTACTACTACATCTGGCTCTGCAGCGCCGATCTCGTGGGTCGCTCGATCCTCGCCCAGATGACCCGGCATAATCGCACGGATCCGGCCGAGGAGCAAGCCGCGGAGTCCGCGAGATCCCGTGAGCTGTTCATGCCGGTGTCGTTACTGCGCGGTCCCGGCGAGGCGAATCACCGAGAATCGGTGATGACCTCTCACCTGCCTGACGGAAAGCCTGGGTCCGTGGCCACCGACATCGGGAGCCCGGATATGACAAAGCGCAACCGCGACCTGGAGCACCGGGGGCCGGCGGCTTCACCGCCAGGAGCGGCCAGGCCACCAGGCCGCCGGCCGGCAACCCCCGCGCGCACAGGCACCGCGGCTCACCGGTTGGTCCTGGCGCACCTGACCTGCCGCGCGCGGCCGCCGCCTGGCCGGCTTCCTCCCGGAGGGCCGGCTGGCCGAGGTCGACGACAGCTCCACCCTCATCCCCTGGACCGGCCAGTCAGGCGTGTGCTTACGCAGCTCATCAGGAATTCACCCACACCGGGCACACTCCCAGCCACGCTGCCGGCACTGCCGCTGCGCGGAAGGATCCAGAAGAACAGTCGGCCCAGCTCGGCGGCGCCCGTCGCCACCGGGCCAGATTCGTGCGCCCTCTTGACAGTGGTAGCCCTTATGGGTGCCGCGGACAGGGTCGAGCGCTGT
>Ga0210383_10002979_pt1 | contig 15261 bp, 8 predicted proteins | sample IncBWC14OmetaG_FD_160072 | JGI IMG/M metagenome (GOLD analysis project Ga0210383, IMG submission 160072) | Forest soil microbial communities from Barre Woods Harvard Forest LTER site, Petersham, Massachusetts, United States - Inc-BW-C-14-O ...
GCATCGATGAGCACGGCTACCGCCAGCGTAAATCCGAGCATCTTAACCACCAGAAAACTTCCAAAGGTAAATGCCGCGAATACCACAATCATGATCGCGGCGGCGCTGGTAATCAGTCCCGCCGTTCTGGCCATCCCCTCGGGGATCGCCTCCTCTTCACTCAGCCCACTCCTCCTCGCTTCGAGCACTCGCGCGACCAGGAACACTTCGTAATCCATGCTCAGTCCGAAGACGATGGCAAAGGCCACGATTGGCACAATGGGAAATATGCTGCCCGTTCCCTCAGGAACTCCAAAGAATCTGACTGCGTGTCCGTCCTGAAACACTAGAACCAATGCTCCGAACGACGCCGCAACCGAGAGCAAGTTCAGCGCAATTGCCTTCACCGCGACGAACAGCGATCGGAACCCGGCAAGCAGCGCCACGAGCGTCCCTCCCACCACCAGCGCCATTACCGATCCGAACCGATCCCTGACAATCGTCTGATAATCGGCGGTCAGCGCCGGGATGCCTCCAATGCGCAGCGTGGCGCCCGGTATTCCCGTGAGTGCAGGCGCGCCGTCTTTCCGCAGCTCCCGCACCCAGTTGACCTGGTCGTTCAAGGAAACACCAGCGGCGGGTAACACTTCGAGCAGCGCCGCCTGCCCGTCGCGACTCAGGAAACTTCGCCGCGTCTCACGCGAGAGGCTGCCCAGTGCGGACCTGTCACCCCCCGCCATCGTTGTGAGGGAGATCACGCGGCCGGCACGTGGGTCACTCGCGATCCGTTTGCTGAAACGATCGAGTGCATTCCACCCCGCGTCGGTTTGCGCAATGGAATCGGTTGGAAGTTCTAGCATTACGCGCAACGAGTAAACTATGCCAACCCGATCCATTTGTTCAAGAGTATGCAGCGCGCGAACCGATTCCGCCGCCGCCGGAAGCCAATCCCCTCTGGGGACTTTGGTATCGAGCCGCACCGCCTGTGAGGCGAGTGCAAGCAAGGGGGCGCCTGCCACTAAGATGGCAAGCCAGGGATGCGCGACAATCACCTTCCCCCATCGCCTCCAGCGGTTTCCCGTGCGTGCTGCTCGATGCGCATCCAACTTCGCAAGAAAGGGCAAGCACCCAGCGTTGATTCGCGTTCCGAGAACGCCCAGCAGTGCCGGAACGAGTGTGCTTGACAGCAACAGACTCGTCCCTGCCACCAGGAATCCAGACACACCGATGGAGCGGACTTCGCTGATGGGGACGGTCAAGAGGGCTAGAAATCCGATGGCCACAGTCGAGGCCGAAATCAGCAAGGTATGACCCGCCTGACGTGCCGCAAGGGACGAAGCCTTGACTCCGTTTGGCTCGACCGCAATTGCTTCTCGGAAGCGGCTTACCATGAGGAGCGCGTAGTCGATTCCCAAGCCCAGCCCCAGCATCGTGGCCAGATTCTGAACCAGAATGGACAAGTGCCAACGCAGCGCCAGGAATCCTGCAATCGCCAGAGCGGTCGCGATGGCAAGCTGGCCAACGGCTACTGGAATCAGGGCCGCCACCAGGCTTCCGAAAGCCACCAGCAGAAGCACGAGGGTGGCAGGAATCACAAGGGTTTCGGCGTGGTGTACGTCGTCGGCGCTGGCCTTCCGAATGTCGAAATTAAGTGGCGTCTCCCCTGTCAGTTCGAGCTTCACCGCCGGATAGCGGCTCCGCAATTGGTTTTGCAGAGAGCTCGCCAGCTCGTGAAGCTTCGGGACTAGCGACTCCACGGGACCGTCGGTCGAAGCGAGTCCCACCAGAATAAAAGTTCCTCCTCCCTTGCCCAGGAAAATCGGATCGCGAAAATCAAGATGGGAAACCACTCCGGACACGCCGGGTTCCTTCCCCAGTCTCTCTTCAATGATCGCTAGCGCCTGCTCACCCTCCTCCGAATCGGCAGGGGGGAGCCCCTGCACCACCAGGACCACGCGGTCCACGAATGGCGAACGAAAGCGAGTGTCCAACTCCTGCGCGACAATTTCCGCTTCGCTGCCTTCGATGCGCGTCGCAGTTTCCAGATGGTGCTCGGCGTGAAAAGAAAATGGAAGCAGCGCAAGAACCGCAACAAGGACTACGCCAGCTAGCCAGAAACGGCGCACATGCACGAGATTCATAATTTCACGCGAAATCGGATCGCGGGCTAATTCTTCTTCCTTTGGCTAGAAGTCATCTCATAAACGGGTTTTGGGAAGGGCACGCCTTCAGCCGTGCCACCCAGCGGCCCGAGATTCTGGCTTTAGCCTCTGAGGCTTCGCTCGTGTCCAACGTCCCCGAGGATTTATGAGATAGCTGCTAGTCGGAATCCTAGAGGATCGTCAGAAAGATCGGCAACACGGAATTAGCCCACTACCCAAAATCGTTACCGTTAGGGAGATCTTCATCCGCGCGCAGCCCGTTTCGGACTTCCGGATCCATCTGCATTTGCCGGCTCTGTTTCCGGCTAACCCGGTGCACATGGGTTCGCATTGCGGAGGGATTCGTATTATGGTGTGGTAAGGATACACGGTTTCGAGCAGGGCAAAGCAGGAGGACCAATGCACAAACTCGCGTGGCTCGGGCTCGTTGTCGCCCTTCAACTCGGTGCCGCTGACCCCCGCATCGGCTCCTGGACGCTCGTCTCCGCGCAGTCTGCCCTCGATCCCCCCAACAAACTCTCCGTCACGTCTCTACACCATGAGGTGCACGTCGTGAGTTCAGGCGAATCCCACTTCGATTTCACCGCGAAGTTAGACGGTCATGAAGCGCCCGTACAAGGCAATCCGGCAGTGAATCAAATCGAGGTGCGGAGGATCGATAAGCATCAAGTGGAAGTCAAAGAGAAGAAGGATGGAGCCGCAGTGGCGACGGTTCGTGACAAACTTTCGAAAGATGGTAACGAGTTAACCAGCATGACTTCACAGAAAGGCCGTGCCGACCGGATCACCGTGTGGACGCGAACCGGGGGAACGAAGGTTCCCGATGACTTATTCTCGGGTGAGTGGACCGAGGATCTGAGTAAGACTCGACTACGGCAAGGGATGAGCGTCAAGATCGAAGCGGACGGAAACCAAGGGGTCCGCTTCTCGGGTGACTTTAGCTACAGCGCCCGCTTCGACGGCAAGGAATACAATCTTAGAAACTCCAACAACGATACCGTGGCCCTCCAGCTTGTCGACGCTCACACCGTCGATTCGACCTACCGGCGAGACGATCAAATCTCTCAAAAGGATCGATGGGTGGTTTCCGCCGATGGATCACAGATGACACTGACCACGACAGGCACGTTGGAAACTGGTCAGCAAGTAAAAGAGACAATCGTATTTCGGAAACAGTGACGTCGCGGTGCCGTGCCCGATGGAGTCGCGGGTGAGCCGCTACCGGCAGTTACTCACGGTGTTGAGCTCACGAGGCGCAACCGAGATGATTCCCTTTCGCCGCATGAATCGCAGGATGCCATTGACCGTATCTTCGAGCGACGGATCCGGTTTTCCCCATGCAGAAGCATCCCGAGCGGCCTGATAACTCGAACTGTCGTAGCGTTTGAACTCCATCGCCGAGATGTTGTCCACCGAGCCCACCAGAAAATCCAGCAGCGGAAAGAGCAAATCTTCTTTCCTGCATCTCCGGATCAGTTCGGGAACAAAGTCAGGAAGACTAAACACTTCAAATTGCCGCCCGGTCGCCTTTGTAATCAGCCCGGTAATGTCCAGCATGTTCGCGTAATCGTCTCTCACTACGTGATATGTCTTATTCTCCGTGCCGGGGGTGGTGGAAATCGCAACGATATTGTTCGCCGTGAGGTCTGCGGGAACGAAACTCACCTGGTTCAGAGCATCGACTCCAATGCCGTGATTTACCATGAATGCCACAAGACGAACGGCGATATCGAAGTTATTGCCTCCACCGGTAATGGAGGGACTCACCAGAGCCGGCCGGAAAATCCGCGTCGTAAGTCCCCGGCGGCAAGCGTCCATGACCACTTGCTCCGATACCCACTTGGACTGGCTGTATCCAAAATCGAGAAGCTCCATATTCTCGTTCAAGTCGGTCTCGTAAAGAACACTCTTGACCGCCCAGCCAAACACGAAGGTAGTCGAGACGTAATTGAAGCTCTTCGGCCGTCCTTCGAACGCCAGTCTCAAAACCTCATTCGTCCCCCGCACGTTCGCGTCACGCATCCGGTCGTAATTGAGCAAGTAGTTTACGGTTGCGCCGTTATGGAACACTGTATCGATTTCATTCGCCAGGAAATCCCAGACCCCTTGCGTCAATCCCAGTTCCCTCTGGCCAAGATCTCCGCAAACTGGACTCACGCGACTCTCGAACATCTGCATCAGCTCTGCCGGGCAAGGCCCCATCGATTCCATCGCCGCCCTCAGTCTTTGCTTGCCCTGCTGCTCGTCGGAAGACCTTACCAAAACGTGGATATTCGCACTCGTTTGTTCCAGCAGACTCTTCACCAGGAACGGCCCAATAAAGCCCGTTCCACCCGTCAGCAAAACATGATTCAGGATTGGCGTTTCAGGCAACAACCCAGGCCCTGCAGGCTCGAAGATGAGCTTCCTGTCGTTGCGCATCATCCGCTGTTCCGCCGCGCGCTGTTCTTCACGGAAAGCCGCCAAGGAATGTCGCAGCGGAGCCAGTGCTTCTTCGGGAGCCCGCTCCAACTGTTCGGCCAGCCGAAACAGTTCCGCAACGCTCACCCGCTGAACGAGACCGATATCCACCTGCCTCGCCAGCATATCGGCGCCTTTATCTTTTAAAAGTTCCTTGATCTCGTGCATGAACACAACCAGATCCAGGGAATCCAGCCCAGCTTCGACCAGGTTGTACGATTCCGTGCCGGTCAGGCTGTAACGCGCTTTCAACACGTCGAAAGGCGACTGCCCGGCACATGTGGATGGTCCATCGTCCTTTTCCCGCGAAAATTCCGAGAGAACCGTAAATTGACCTTGCAGCCACATGTGCTTGGTTTTATGGCGCATGATCTTGCCCGAACTGGTTCTCGGTATGGCCCGAGGCGCGATAAAAGAAATCAGCGCCACTTCCACGTTGAGATAATTCCGCACGGCGGCCGCAATCTTCAGCGCATCCGGCAGCGCTTTTGGATTTTTCACCTCGGCCACGATCGCCAGCGCCGGCTCGCTGTCTTCATTAATCTGGAACGCAGCAACGCAATTCGTCCGGATCAACCCGGACGCCTTCTCCACCACGGCCTCGATATCCTGCGGGTAATAGTTTTGCCCGCGGAGAATAATCATGTCCTTGATGCGGCCGCAGACGAAGAGTTCGCCGTCGTGGAAAAAACCCATATCGCCGGTCCGAAGGTAGCCATCGTCATAGGGGCTGTCGTCCACCAGTCGCGCGTGAAACAGCTTCAGCGTCAGTTCCGGATTGTTCCAGAAACCCTGGCACTTACTCCCTCCCGCAATCCAGATCTCGCCGATTCGACCCGGCTCCAGGGCCACGTGCTTCTCCGGATCCACAATCTTTACCGTGATCCCCGGCAGAGGAGTTCCGCAGCTGACAATCTGCGTGGCCGCGCCGATTTCGGAAACTTCCGTGGTCATGCGCGCTTTCCCCAGCGCCACGGCGTTCTTGTTGACAGAAATAATATTGCGGCCGTCGAGCGAAACCGCCAGCGTATTCTCCGCCAGCCCGTACGCCACAGAAAAGCTTTCCGACTTAAGTCCATGGGGCTGAAAGGCTTGCAGAAACCGTTTAAAAGTCTCCGGTTTGACGGGTTCCGCGGCAACCATCAACAACCGGAGCGTACTAAGATCGCAACTCTCCAAACTCTCCTGCGAAAGCCGCCCGGCGCGCAGGCAATAGTCGTAAGCGAAGTTTGGCGCCGCTGAGGCGCTGGCCCCATAAGTCTTGATCGCGTCGAACCACAGGGACGGGCGCTGAATGAAATCCGTGGGAGCGAAGCCGTAGGTCGTGCCGCCGGTAAGCGCGGGATAAAGGTAGCACCCAATCAGTCCCATGTCGTGATACTGCGGAAGCCACGATACGACTATCGGCGCGTCATGGTCGATCACCAGCGGGCAGTTATGCAGTATGTTTTCGTGCGTAACCATCACGCCCTTGGGATCTCGAGTCGACCCCGACGTGTACTGCAGAAACAGAATCTTCGATGCGCCGTTGGAAGCCCCGTTGGATCCGCCGTGGGAATTACCGTTGAAGGTCTCGTCCGAAACCATATCGACGAAATCTTCCGTTACAACCCAGCGCAGCCCGGAAATGTAGTCGACATCCACTCCCGACGCCGACACTCCGCTTCGGGCAAGATTTGTCTTCAGCGATCCGAGGTAGTCTTTGCTGGTTAGAATGCCTGCCGCCTGGCAATCCTTGGCGATGTGCACCATTTTGTACAGCGCACCTTGGAAGCCATGAGAACTGGGGGGATAGACGGGCACGGGGATCAATCCCGCGCGTACACAGCCAAAAAACGCGCAGATCATTTCCAGCCCCGGCGGGTAGGCGAGCAGCAGACGGTCCTGCGCCGCGAAACCATGCTGCTTGCGCAAATGGCCCGCGATCACCTTCGTCCGGCGGAGAAACGACTCGTAGGAGTAGCCTCCTATCTGGTTGCCATTCAGGTCAATGTACGAATACAGAAGTCGGTGTGGGTGCTGATCCCCTAGACTATCCAGCTTGTCTAAAATCGAAGCCATCATAGATTCGAATCTGTACTCATGGCGGTGGCACCGCCATTTGCTAACCTCCTGATTGGAATGACAAAACTCCGTACCAGAAAACCAAAGTCGCACCCCGTGCACAGGGGCCAGGCCGACTTCGTGGACAGCGGCACAACCACTGTTAAGTCCCTGCTTCTCGCGGTCCTGTCCAGACTAGATCCGGTCAAGATCAGGTCCGGTCAAGACTACCCCTCCGGGCGCCGGATCGCTCGACTCAAAGTTCTTCGCTCCAAATTGTACTGAGGGGTCGATGTTAACAGAGATTAGCATGGCTGGGAAGCTGCGACACGCGTATCACCTCCGAGAAGCTGCGCGGTTACTCCGGCTCCGGATGATCCGGAAATTCCCTTGATCTTCCTTAAGTTTTCGAGCTACCATCAATTTCCCCTGTTTACGCCAGAGGCGGTATCTTGGGCAACGCATTCCGCCCTGGCCTGGTCGATCGGAAGGATGTCCCTCGGCAAACCGGGCCCGGGGGGTGCATCGGGCCGACCTGACATCATTGCGCCGGTGACATCCGAGATGAGGCGGTTATTCGTTTGAAGCCGGACATTGATGACCTTGTACCCTCGGAGGCCTCGCTGCGGGACTCCGTTTCCGCCTCGGCCCCTGAGTCTTCCTTCCCCAAAGTCTTACGCCGCCGCCTCGACGATTTCTTTTCAGACGGGAGCATTTCTCCTAAGGCCGACCTCGCCATGTGGGTCAAAATCGCAGTAGGGCTGGCAGTTCTGGCGGGCAGCTGGATTGCCCTTTACGCGCTCAAGCCGGACTCATGGAGGTTCGTCGCCCTCTATCTTTTGAATGCGGTGGCGCAAACCTTCCTTTTGCTGAACATCGCCCACGACAGCAACCACAACGCCATCTCCTCGTCGCGGTCGGTGAACAAAGCCCTGAACTATGTTTTCGATGTTTGCGGAATCAACTCCTACATGTGGCGAATCCTCCATCATCGCGGCCACCACTCCTGCATCAATCTCCACGGCGAAGACGACGCGCTGACGGGACGCGGCGTCTTACGGTTTACGCCCCACGAACCGCGGACGCGCCTCCAGCGGTTCCAGCATATTTATGCGCTGCTCATGTACGCCCTGTTTTCTCTTGATTATGTGTTCTTGAGAGACTTCGAGTGCTTCTTCTTTCCGTCCCACGATTATCTGAAACGCACGAAGCACCCGGTGCGGGAATACATCATTCTCTTTGCCGGCAAAGCGTTTTATCTCACCTACATGCTGATTTTGCCCGTCGTGTTGTTGCGGAAATCGCCACTGCTGGTCGCCTTGGCTTTCTTGCTCTCCCATTTGATTATCGGTTTGAGCGTAGCGCTCGTGTTCCAGACGACGCATGTGATCGACAGCACCTACTTCCCCGCAGACCGCAATGAGTTCGATAACTGGATCCATCACATCTTCGCGACTACCGCCGACTACGCGACCGAAACGCCGCTGGTCGGTTGGCTCGTCGGCGGCCTTAACCACCATATCGTCCACCATCTCTGCCCTTTTGTGTGCCACACTCACTATGCCCCGCTGACCCGGATCGTGAAACAGACCGCCGAAGAGTATGGCATTCCCTATCGGCAACATTCGACCATGACGCAGGCGATCAAACATCATCTATTACTCCTGAAACAGTTGGGAAACGAGGATCATGTTTCTCATCTCATGCGATTGGACAGCGAGGCATGACCTTGCGGCAAAGCGTGCCCGCCGTTTCCCGATTCCAATCCTTCCTCGATTCGCGCGCCATGGCTCGCAATCCCGTACAAGTTCTCATGAAGTACACCGAACTCCATGGCGACACCTTCCGGTTTTATTTTGGCGGCGTCAAAGAGGCTATTGTCACCACCAATCCCGTCGTCATTCAGCACGTGCTGAAGACGAATTCGGAGAACTACTACAAGTCCGAGATCCAGAAGAAGCGGATGGGCCATTTCCTGGGCAAAGGTCTTCTCACCACCGAGGGCGAACCCTGGCGCACGCAACGCCGCCTCATCCAGACGGGTTTTGAGCGAAAGCAACTCGAAGTTCTGTCCTCAATCATGCAGGACTCCCTCGCCGACTCGCTGCAGGACTTCGACCGGCAAGCCCGCATCGGCCCGGTCGACATCTACCCCCTCATGATGAAGATTACCTTCGCCATGGTCGGCAGATCGCTGTTTGGCGCCCGCTTGAAAGAGGAAGACATCAACCTCGTCAGCCTGGCCATCTCGACCGTCCAGGAATTCATGGTTCGGCAAACCATCCAGCCCTATCTGAATCCCTGGTTCGCCGTCTCCGGCGAGCTGCGCAGGCACTGGGAAATGCGATCCCGCGCCTTCGGTGTGCTGGACGAATACCTCCAGCGGCGTCGCAAAGAAGCCCCCGGCCACGATCTGCTGCAAATTTTGATGGATGCTCGCTACAGTGACGGCGAAGGCATGCCCGACGAGTTGATCCTCAGCGAGAGCATGCAACTCTTGGTCGCCGGCCATGAAACTTCGTCGAACGCATTATCCTGGGTTCTCTACCTGCTCAGTTCGCGTCCGGATTGCGTCGACGAGATACGTCAGGAATTCGATTCTGTGCTGGGCGAAAAACCGCTGAGTTTCTCAGACGTCCCCAAATTCGAATTCACAACTCGGGTCATCCTTGAAGCGCTGCGCCTTTATCCCCCATTTTGGATGGTCGACCGAATGGCTCTCGCCGACGACCGCGCAGGGGATGTGGCCATACCTCGCGGCTCCACGGTGGTTGTGTTCATTTACGGCGTACATCATTCGACGCAGTGCTGGGAGAATCCGGAGACTTTCGACCCGGAGCGCTTCACCAAAGCCAATGAAAAGCTTCACACGCCCTTCAGTCATTTGCCCTTCGGCGCCGGCCCGCGCGGCTGCATCGGCGGCAACTACGCCATGCTGCAGATCCTGATGATTCTGAGTGTTCTACTCAGGAAATACGATTTCCGCCTGGTTCCCGGCCAGACCATCGCAGCTCGCCCCATGGTGATCCTGCGCCCCGAACACGGAATCCGCATGACCTTCACCGAAGCAATCCCACGCGGCGTCGGCAAACTGTCCGACTGTTTATCCTGACCAAGCCTCGGCAGGATCGCGAACAGGAGGCCGGTCAGCACCCCTCGATTCGTGGGATCGAACTGATGAAACGACTATGCCTCAACGATTCGCTCCTCTGAGTGATGAAAGTTGTAGAGTGAGTGCTTTGCACAGATGCCGTCTTCGTTACTTAATTGCGCTTCACCAGCGTGCCGTTGACAACCGTGTCCGCGTCCGTCTCAACGGCCAGCATTTCCTTCCCACAGTCGACAATCACGAAGCTGAAATTCAATACGGACTCGCCTTTCGGCGTTATTGTAAGTGTGCCCTTGCAGTTCGCATCGACCGAGTAAGACCCTGTGACTGGTTCCTCAGCGAACGTGAGAATCGTGCCGTTCTCGCTACCCGCTATGTGTCCGTTTATCACTCCATCTCCAGAAGCGTTGACACTTAACGCCAACTCGCCGATGAGGATCACTGGACCCGCGAACGGCGCTCCTAGGAGGAAGCTCCCCCTCACTGCCAACCCAAACCTACCCCTAACTCCGGCGTTGGTGCAGGACGGGGAACCTTGCGCCACCCAAAAACCTCCATTGGTAGCACCCGGGTTTCCGCTCACTGATTGCAACCCGGCCGAAGTGACCACAGCAGCGAAAGGGTGAGTGCTTCCGCCTTTCGTGGTCGTACCCGTGACCGTGCAGTTTGAAGCGACTTCATAGGTTCCACTGACAGAAGCTCCGGTTTCATCCGTTCCCGTAAATTTGCCTGTGGATGGGTCAAATTTGAACTGGAAGAGGTTGGCCTCAGGCTGACCCTCGGGGTTCGTGCCCTCGCCCAAAGACCCGTAAGTGCCACTCAGGGAGGCGTTTGAACAAGTCGCCGCCCAGGCAGCGGAACTGAGCGCAAAGCTGGCAAGAACAAACATTCGAGCGATGCGAAGTGTTTTGGAAATCATGGTGCTCTCCTCTTCCTTGCGTTTGTTGCTTGCGTTCGTCTATCGAGCCCGGACTTTCCTTCTTAGCCTTTGTTTTTAGGGTTAAACTCGGGTTCGTGTCTGGGGCATTGGGAGCGTAAAGTACACCCGGCGATTTCGCTCAAGTGGCAGTCGCCGGGAATTTGACCGTAATTAGGCTTTACCGTCATAGCCAATCACTCGTCGTCGTGTGTGCGACGCAAGTTATTTCTGTACACCTCGCGGCCGACAGCATGGCCCAGGTGTGCGCCTGCCCTTTGGTCGAATCGATAATGGATGCCGCCGTAAACACGCGCATCGGCGATGTCATCGGCGATCTGCTTGAATGACGTGTACTGCAACACGATGGTGGGCACGCCAGGATTCGTCAACGTGATCGAATGTCCTGCTTCGCCATACAGGCGTCGCATCACCTCGGCTGCCCCGTTCGCGGCGCTGCCATGGTTTGAGGGATAGCTTGGAAAACAGGGAGTCGTGATGAAGGGCGCCCAACCTGTATTGCCACTCGCGTGAATTGCCGTCTCCGGACGCCAGAAGGTGTAGTGATACTTGTTGAGGAATGACGCCACCAGGCTGTCACTGATTGCCATGTTGATCAGGGCGAGCGCGCGTGCATTCTCCGACAGCGACCGGCCTTGTGCCACGGCAACCTGGTCCGCGGCCTGATTAAATACCTGAGTTGGCGAAGACGCTGCGTAGAACAAAGCCACATTCGCCAGGTAGGGAGATCGTTGAGTACTGTTTATGCCGCCCACGGTCATGACTTCGTTGTAAGCCTTGGCATATTCCTCGCTCGTGAGCGCCGGCGGCGGATCGAGAAAAAAGTCGCTCGCGCTGCGGATGCCGAACGGAGTCATGTTCTGCCATTGAAAGGCGATTCCAACCGCGACTCCATTCACAATCGGGCAACTGGGCGTCGCCTGCCATGCCCCGGGAGCCGGCGGGCCGGGTGTATAGAATTGAGCAGGCGACGAGCCGTCGTTCGCTCGAAGGATGATCATGGCCGCGGCAGCGGCGTCACCCACGGCGATGCCATCGGTCTTGCCTTGTCCGTTCGGTATGGCCTGCATGGAGTTGGTCCAGTCGCCATTGAGCGTCGACTGGCTGGCTGGGAAGTAGGCGATGAGCACCTGATACGCAGCCTCGATCGCTGCCGCATCTGGCGAGGCGCCCGCCGGTGCAGTGATGGTCCCCAGATATGGTTGGTACTTGTGGGTTATGGAATTGACCGCTTCAAACACAGCGAGTTGCGTAATCGCCGCGTAGCGTGCCTGGGCGAAGGGATTCTGTTTATTGGTGACGGCGGTGTTTACCGCGATTGCATTCCAGTCCAGAACGGCATCCGCTCTGGCGGCTGCGGACCCGAACAGACTCGCGAGCGAGCAACAAAGCAGTACTAAGGTCTTTGTTGTTCTCCACGATGAAGTGATTTTTCCTTTCATAGAAACCTCCAAATCTGAACTTGTGGACGGCATTGCCACCGCGACATTGGCGCGAAGTCGCTTGCGGGGCAATGGTCGGCGTATGGTTCGTGGGTGTTTTTGTTCTGATCGTGCAACTTGTTGAATGCAGGTGGCTTGTAGGCGCACCCGCATTTTCGTTAGGGGATAAGTAGGTAGTGATAAACTACTGGCCGTCTGGGGGACCTGCCGTGGAGGCGACCGACCGAACCCGCAGAATGCGCTTCGACGCCTTCGAGGTGGACATGCGTGCGGGTGAAGTGCGCAAGCACGGCATCCGGCTAAAGCTTCATCGCCAGCCCTTCCAGGTACTCTCGCTTCTGCTGGAACATCCGGGGGACGTGGTTACGCGCGAGGAGCTTCGCCAGAAACTCTGGCCCGGCGACACTTTTGTTGACTTCGATACCGGTCTGAACAGCGCCGTCAAAAAGCTGCGCGACGCGCTGTGCGACTCAGCCGAGGAACCCCGCTACATCGAGACTCTTCCTCGCCGGGGATACCGTTTCATCGCGCAGGTGCAAAACGGCAATTCGTCTACGGCAGTGGCGCCGGTTGAGTCGCTCGCTGTTATCCCTTTGCGGCCAAATCCAAATGAGACGGGGCTTAGGGCGGAACGTCCGGCGGATCGAGAAGTCGGCGTCCGACCAACCGGGACTGCGCGGGCGCGTCTCTGGCTTGTTCTAGGCTGTGTGGCTGCACTCGCGCTTATGGCCGTCACCTCCCTTATGCTCTGGAGCCACACTGGACATACATCCCAGACCAAAATCAGGTCGCTGGCAGTCCTGCCCTTGAACAACCTGTCGGGCGATTCAAGTCAGGAATACCTGGCTGACGAGATGACCGAAGAGCTGTGCGGACGCCTGGCCAGAATCCATGATCTGCGCGTCATTTCCCGTACCTCGGCCATGCGCTTCAAGGGTACGAAGCTCTCGGTGCCGGAGATTGCCAAGACGCTTGGGGTGGACGCTGTCGTCGAAGGTTCCGTGATACGGCAGGGCAGCCGGATTCGTGTGCACGCCCAGTTGATTCGTGCCTCAACCGACGAGCACCTTTGGTCGGATGAGTACGACGGCGAGTTGGGGGACGTACTTGCTCTCGAGAGCGAGGTGGCGCAATCCATCGCGCGCAGAGTGGAGGTCAAGGTCACCGGAGAAGAGCGTGCCCGGCTGATCGCGGCGCATCATGTCTCGCCTGAAGTTTACGAGAGCTATCTTAAAGCCGAAAATGAATTCAGCAAGAGTAGCAGCCAGGCTGAGCTTGAACAGAGTATTGCCTACTTTGAGGAAACGATCGCCAAGGACCCTAACTTTGCACCGGCTTACGTTGGCCTCGCGAAGGCATACGAGAGGCTCGGGTCAGTTCTTGGCGGTGCCCCCCCGAAGGAAACGCATCCAAAAATGATGAGTGCAGCCCGAAAAGCAATTGAACTGGATCCGGACCTTGCGGAACCGCACGTCTTGCTTGCAGAGGTATATCAGAAACAGTGGCAGTGGAGCGATGCCGAGGCTGAATTCAAACGGGCTCTGGAGTTGAACTCGAACGATGCGGGTGCTCACGTTGGATACGCGAAGTGGTTGCTGTGCCAGGGGCGGACGGACGAGGCCCTGGCCTGGGTCCAGCGTGCCCGCGAACTTGATCCGCTTGGAGGCGCTGGCGTCACTCCGCTGGGCGCCGTGGCCATCACGAATGGCTTCATTTTGTTTTATGCGAGACGTTACGACGAGGCCATCCGGGAACTGCGAAACGACGACCCGGGCCATTGGTATCTGGGGCTCGCCCTGATTGCCAACGGCCAACCGGACGAAGCGATTACGGTGCTCGAGAAGGCGCTCGGTCCCAACCGGAATCCGGCGGTAATGGGCGTGCTGGTTCGGGCCTATGCGCACGCTGGGCGTCGCAGGGAAGCCCTACTCCTGGTGGATGAGCTGAAACGCCGGCAGCAGACAAGCTATGTTGCCGCCGCCCCCTTTGTGATCGCTTATTTGGGGCTCGGCGACAACGAGCAGGCACTTGCCTGGCTGGAACGAGCCTACGAGGAACAATCAAACATGCTGCAGTTGATCAAGGTCCATCCATACTTCGATCCCTTGCGCGGCGACCCGCGCTTTGTGGATCTGGTCCACCGCGTCGGGCTTGACCAGCCTCAATAGCAACCTTCCTGAAGACGGCGAAAATCCGCCTAACATTTCTAAACTCTAAAGCAGCACAAAATTGAAGGTCATCCGCTCGCTGTCTAAAACCGGATCTGCGCTTTCAGTTGGATCATCCGGGGGGAAACATCGCCTCCCAGACCAGATCCCAAAATGCTGGTCGGTGGCATCTCCATCGTCGATATCTCTCCGAACGACGGGTCTGAGCTGTAGTTGTCGGGCGGGCCGAAATTTGGGTGATTGAGAAAATTAAAGAATTGGACACCTATACCCAGCACCACTTGGTCTTGACCGACAAGGCTCGTTTTCTTCATGACACTGAAGTCAGTATTGAAATAGCTCGAATAGCGGAAACGGTTGCGGCCTTGAGCGAAGGAAACGGCACCGCCGGAACAAGGTCCCGGTGAAGTTGGCAAGTTCCCAGTATTGAATCCTGTTTCGCAACCCGTTTGCACGAAATCTGCATTTGGATTGGGCGTCGTTGTGCCGTCAGGCAGCATCACCACTTGAGGAGGCCAACAAGGATGCGGGAAGGGTGGGATTACGGCTCCCGCTCCGCAGGAATGGGACCCGCTGAGCGGGGCAACTGGCACAGAGTAGATTGTTCCATAGAAATTCTTCGGAGCCAGGTTACCGGCTTCTGCGAGATCGATCACGGTATAGGGAAATCCGGTTCGGGCGAAAATCGTTCCCGAGACCTGCCATCCCTTAACCAGGGAATCGGGGCCGTGGCCGTGGAGCACGGTCTTTATCGGGAGTTGCCACACATAGTTCGCATTCCAGGAGTGACGAACATCGTAATCTGCCGCTCCGTAGCTGCCTCGCAGATTAAAGGGGTCCTGGGGGAAGACGGAACTGCCTGCCGTGAATTCGTCTTGGCCGCCGTTGGAAACTTCATCCAGAGCATGGCCGTAGGTGTAGTTTGCCTGGAATAAACCATTGCCGAAACCAGCAAATCGTC
>Ga0210383_10002982_pt1 | contig 15260 bp, 13 predicted proteins | sample IncBWC14OmetaG_FD_160072 | JGI IMG/M metagenome (GOLD analysis project Ga0210383, IMG submission 160072) | Forest soil microbial communities from Barre Woods Harvard Forest LTER site, Petersham, Massachusetts, United States - Inc-BW-C-14-O ...
GCGACCCGGTGACGACGGTGTTCAGCATTCAGACCGCCATCAAGGTCACAATCGTCCGCTAGCGGCAGCGGGACAGGGACTTCGAGACGACGGCGGGACTTTCGGTTCCGCCGTTGTCTTTTGAGCCCAGGCAGACCGAACCGTCGGAAACCGTCATGCTCCGGCTCAGGCACGCCACTAAGCGGGTTGCACTCTTATTTTCGCCTTAGCGCCGTCCGTTTTCGCTTCGCCGCGACCCGACGCGCCGCCGCCAGCGCTAGGCGCGCCCACGTGACCAACTCATCGGGTTCGTCGAACAGCCGTTCCGGCGCGCGCCAAAAGGAGAGATCTATCGCGGCACCCTTCTTCTCGTAGCTGAGGGGCGGAGAGGACCGGGCTTCCTCGAAGGCCTCCCGGTTGTGGTCATCGACCCGGAGGTAGAGCATGTTGTCCGTCACCATCCCGAACATCAGCCCGTCGCAGAACACGCCGGTCTTGCCGAACATGCGCCGCATCGTGACGCGGCCGAGCGGAGCGAGCTGCTCGCGCAGGAACTCGGCAAAGCTGTCACTGGCAACCACCCTGCGTCCTCCGTCCCGGTCCCCGGCCGTCTTGCTCCCGCAGGATAGCGCAGACGATGCCCTGAGCAGGTAGAAGGGTTCTGCTTCGCGCTACCGCTTTTGCAAGGCTTGTTCTGCATAGTGTGCCGCAGAATGGCGGATGGGGTGGGATTCGAACCCACGGTGCGCTTGCACGCACGCCGGTTTTCAAGACCGGTGCCTTAAACCGCTCGGCCACCCATCCGTTACAGTGAAATCAAATACTTAGGCCGCGGCGACATTGCAAACGAAAGCGGAACTGGTACCCGATTGGTACCTGTTTCATCTAGGGCCGGCGAACCACTGATAGTGCGACTGGAACCATTTCCATTTGGCAAATTCGTTCAACCGTCCCGCCTTCTCAATTTGGGTCGCCAGCTTCTCGATATGGCCGCTTGCCAGTTCGAATGTCGGCCCGCGATCGGCTTCGGTCGGCGTGTCTCTCAAGATCTTGGAAAAATAGTTGAGATGCCAGATGCCGTCAGTGTCCTGTAGCTCGCTACGATGTTGTCGGAGAACGACGAGATCTCAGGGTGAGCGATGAACTTGTAAGATCCGTCCTCCTGAGCATGGCCATCAAGCGAGAATGGTGCTCGGGAGCGCGCGAGGTACTGCAGCAAAGGGATAAAGCGCGCAACTCTGGCATCGTCCCAAGATCTTGCGCCCTCTGAGATTCCGAGAAAATCGAGAAACAGGACCATATGCTGCGACAGGGCTGGCTGCGCTGCCGACGGAGCAACTTCTTCGGTCTCAGGCATTACTCACCTAAATTGGAACCCAGCGCAGTCAGCGCCGCATTGATCGCCGCGGCCGACTTGCTGTCGCGCTTCGTGAACAAGTGGCTGTAAATCTCCAAGGTGATGTTGGGAGACTTATGGCCAAGCCGCCGGCTGATCCTGACGACATCGATGCCGGCATCAATCAGCATCGAGGCATGCGTGTGTCTCAAGGCGTGAAGGGTGACGTCGCCGAAGCCAATCTTCGTCGCGGCTTTTCGCCAGTCCCCCGATAGGCTGCGCGGCGACTGTGGCCCGCCGTCCAGGGCAGGGAAGACCAAGGCATCGTCCCGGAGCTTGCCGAGCCCCAGCGCCATCCGGTGCTCGAGCTGCTGGCGACGATGCTCGCGCAAGGCGTCGATCGCCACCTCCGGCAATTCGATGTCGCGCCGACCGCTCTTCGTCTTGGTCGCCTTGAAGCGGATGCCGTGCGCCTTAGTCTCCTCCAGCGCCTCCTGAATCTTTGCGACCTTGTTGTCGAGGTCGACCCGCGACCACCGCAGCGCTAGCAGTTCGCCGCGTCGCAGGCCGGTGAACAAAGCCACAATCGCCTTGCAGTAGATGGCGCGGCCTTTCAGCCCGGCGAGCAGGTCGCCGATTCGCTCGGCCGAGACGATCTCGATTTCCTCCCGTTCCATTCGAGGCGCTGTCTGCCCTTCCTTTCCGGCGACGTTGCGCATGGCCATGTCGAAGCGCACGGCATCGCGCAGCGCCTTGCTGAGGACGCGATGCGCGCCGCGGATCGTATAGGCGCCGACGCCACCGGCGCCGTCCTTTCGACCTTTCGTCCGCAACACCCTGTGCCAGGCCTCGATGTCGAGCGGCTTCAACTGCTGCATGATCATGTTGCCGAGATGCGGCGCGATCTGGCCGGTCAACAGCTCGCGGTAGCGCTCGGCAGTCCTGGCGCCGATGGCTCCCGATGCCTCCCATTGATCGATCCGTGCGGCAACATGCTCGCCGATAGAGACTCTGCTGGGCGCGACGAAGGTGTTCTTATCGACGGCGGTCAGGAGCTCGCTCAACTTCTTCTCGGCGTCGCGGCGCTTGCCCCGAAAAGTCACGACCTGGTAGCGACGCCTGCCGTCGGGCTCGCGCGGAAGCTCGAATTTCAGGCGCCACGATTCGCGGCCGCGCTTGGTGATGTTGCCCCTCATTTAGATTCCTCCTCGTCGAGCTCCTCAATTGGTTGGCCGCGCTGCAGCGTCGGATCGATCGCGAACGCTTTCCGCACTGTCGTTTCCATCAGTCGCAGCTTTCGTTCCAATGCACCTATTTGGGCCGCTATCTCTGTGTTCGCGAATGATTGCTCAATTCGGAATTCGACTTCCTGGCTCAGCGTTCGTCCGTTTGTCTCCGCGGCCTCCTGCAACAAGGCGTGAAGCTGGGGCCGCACGCGCACGGACATGATGTGCTTGCGCCGGTCGGTGTCACGAAGCGGCGGGCGGCCGCGCCGAACGACTTTCTTGGGCATCGAACAGATTCCTTTTTCAGATGCCGATTAGTGGACAAAAAAGGCTTTGTCAAACTCAGGCAACACGCGGATAAAGAGAAGCCATTTGGCACACATAAAAGGAGCTACTCTAATGTCCGCAAAGACAAAGCCCGAACCGGATGTGCTGACGGTCGAGGAAGCCAGAAAGCGGCTTCGTATCGGCCGGAATGCCATCTACGACGCCATCGCCAGGTCAGAGGTCCCCTCCATCAGGCTTGGCCGGAAGATCCTCGTGCCGCGTCTCGCCTTCGAGGCAATGCTCCGAGGCGAGGGCAGGGCGCCGCCCAGCTCCGCCAAGGTCGCCTAGTTTGGGCCGTTACCCAGATGGCCTTCCCCGCCATCCAGGCGGCCTATGCCGCGCACGGCGTCGCCACCTACCCGCTGACGGCTGGCAAGAAGCCCGCCGTCCGGGCATACGACCGCATCGGCGCGCCGCACAGCGCCCAGCTTGCGCTCAAGTTCGCCGCCGCCACGGCCGCGGGCTTCGTTGCAGGCTGGCGCAATCGGCTGGCAATCGGCGACATCGACTCGACTGACGACCGGCTGGTCGCCGAGTTTCAGAAGAAGTACGGCGTCACGCCGCTGCAGGTGCTGACCCCATCGGGCGGCTCGCATTTATATTACCGGCATAGCGGCGAGACCCGCAGGATCCATCTGCTAGACGACGTCGACCTGCTCGGCGCCGGCCATGTCGTCGCTGCCGGGTCCAGGGTGCCCGCGGGACGCTACGAGATCGTGCGCGGCTCGCTGGACGATCTCGACCGGCTTCCCCGCTTGGCGGCCACGGTAGCCCCGCCGGCGCAGACCCGCGATCACATTCCCGAGGGCAAGCGCGATGACACCCTGTTCCGGCTGCTGCTGCGCGAGGCGCGCCACTGCGATGACTTTGAAACCTTGCTCGATGTTGGCAAGACCTTGAACATGAATTGCGTGCCGCCGCTCGACGACAATCACGTCATCAGCAAGGTCAAGAGCGCCTGGAAGTACGAAACAACCGGCCTCAACTGGGTCGGCCGCAAGGCGCGCGCCTCAACCGACCGCGAAGAGATCCTTGCTTTCAGTCGCAACCCTGCCGCTGCACTGCTGCTGAGCCTGTTGCGGGTATCGCACCCCGTCATCGGTACCAGGTTTGCCGTCGACCAAGTCAAGACGGCGGAATTGCTGGACTGGAGTCGCGCGACGTTGATCTCGCGCATCCGCTATCTAATTGAGAACCGCCGCCTGATCATCGTCCACAGGGGCCGCGGCAAGGGCGACCCGCACCTGTACGAGCTCGTAAGATGAGCGCGCTGACCGTGTCTAAGAAACGTACACAATATAATAAAACACCCTCTCCCCCTCATAGAGGGCTTGGGGAAACCGGCTGGTGGGCGTGTAACGTCGCCTCGGTCGGGACGAAACATTTCCTACGGACGGAGACCGTCAGCTGCTGCCGCTGCGGCTGGCTTCCCTGGGGACGACCCCTCTCATCCTGCCGGCCCCAACCTCGCTGTCATGCGCGAGCGCCCTCCAAGGCGCTCGGTCGCGCGCGGCGATCGCAAAGAGCCCCTAACCCAAGGAGCAAGCTCATGAACTGAGTTCGGAGAAAACTGGCAAAAATTTTTGCGAAGTTTCTAAACCAGCAAATGAGCATCACTTGAGAGGCAAAGCCCGGCGACGCTGATGCTCGAAGAGACCCCATCCTCGACATCGTCGAGGAACGCGCGCCGATCACGGTCCGCGGCGTCTGCTACGGGCTGTATGTTCGAGCAACATTGCCTGCGTCTTGCCATCCAGGCGGTTCGCCTGTGAGGCGGAACGGCGCTATGATAGTCTGCTTTCGATAGTGCAGCGTCGTGAGACGCCGCCATCCCTGAGGAGGATAGAGCCATGCCAGCCATCGCCGTAGTCTGCGCCGTTGCGTCTGTCGGCATCGCGGCCGAGGTCTGAGCCGCATCATGGCTCTGACAGCTAAGCAAGAGGCGTTCGCCGTCGCCGTTGCGAAAGGCAGCAAGGCGTCCGACGCGTACCGGGCTGTCTATAGCGCCGGCCAAATGACCGCGAAGAGCATCAACGAGGAGGCATCTCACTTACTGGCGAACCCCAAGGTCGCCTCAAGGATCGCCGAGCTGCGCGCGCCCGCGATTAAGGCTGCCCGGCTGGAGATCGAGGAGACCCTGTGCCAGCTTGCTTGCGTACTCCGCTCCGATGCGCGGCGCATGTTCCGCCCAGACGGCTCACTGATCCCAGTGCAGGAGCTCGACGATGCCACCGCCGCGGCCATCTCGAGCATCGACCTGGATGAAAAGGGGAGGCCGAAAAAGATTCGCCTGTGGAGCAAGACCGATGCGATCGAAAAGGCGATGCGCCACCTTGGCCTCTTCGAGCGCGACAACGGCCAGCGGATGCCGAACCTCGCCATACAAGTCAATTTGGTTGGTCCCGAGCCGCAGCCGGTTGAGGCGCAAGCGAAGACGCTGCTGTGAATCTCTGCCAATGTCCGCCTCGCCCCCGCAAGCGGCCGTGGCGGAGGCATCGGAGCGTTCCTGCGAGAATTCCGCGACGCCTCAGGCAGAGGAACCGCGGGGAGCTGGTCTCAGTTGTCCCAGTTTCGATTGTCCCAACCTTCTGGGACACGCCATGCTGACTCACATTTGGCCGCAGGACTTGATTTGAGGCTGCATGCCCCGCGGCCGCGGCAGCCTCGGGACCCGAATGCGCTGTACGGCCAAGTATGAGCTTCCTGAGTGGTGGATAACTATGATGGGCACCCATAGTGGCTTTCGACAGAGCCACCAACATCAGGCCCGTGGTGAAGCCGGCGAAAACCCAAGAAGCCGTCTCGACATGCCGGCCGATCCCATCCAGGTCGCCGCCCGAGCGGACTCGTTTTCTAGACCCGGGAGACTTCGTCGCCGCGCTCCTGAAAGCGCGGCGACAGAAAAGTCGACCCGCTCATCCAAGCCCAAGCTTGGGGCGGACCCATTGGGCGAGCTTCTTGATAGCGTCGTCGGCTTCGGGCGCAACGCCGGCCAGGAAGTGGAAAACGTGCTGCATGCCCGGAAAGACCTCGACGGTGACGTCCACCCCCGCCTTGCGTGCGCGGTCGGCGAGCCGCTGGCTATCGTCGAGCAACGTCTCGTCGCCGCCGACCTGGATGTAGACCGGCGGCAAACCCTTCAGGTCGGCGTAGAGGGGGCTTGCCAGCGGATCCTTCGGGTTGCCGCCTTCGCCCAGGAACGTGCCGGCCATCACCTTGATGATGTCGCGCGACACCAGCGCGTCCTTTTCGCCATTGCTGTCGAAGCTCTTGCCGGTCGCTTCCATGTCGACCCACGGCGACAACGGCATGGTGGCCGCCGGCATCGGCAGGCCGCGCTCCCGCGCCCGCAGCAACGTCGTGATCGCCAGCGCGCCGCCGGCCGAATCGCCGGTGAGCGCGATGTGCTGCGGCCTGATGCCCTGATCGAGCAGCCAGCGATAGCTGGCGACGACGTCGTCGACCGGCGCCGGATGCACTTGCTCGGGGGCGCGACGGTAGTGCACGATTAGCGCGCGGCAGCCGACCGCCTTGGCGACGTGACCGTACACCTTGCGATGGGTGTACATCGAGCCGGTGACGTAGCCACCGCCATGGGTGCAGAGCAGGACGCGGTCCGGCGCGCCGCCCTTCGGCGTCGCCCACAGCGCCGGCACGCCGCCGGCAGTCACCTCGACATAGTCCACGCCACCGGGCTCGGCGGTGACGTCGCCCCAGTGCTCGAACATGCGGCGCATCTGGTCGAGCTCCATGGACGGGTTGGCGGCGAACGCCGCCACCCAGCCCTTGTAGAGCGTCTTGAGCTCCTCCGATTGTACGCTCGGCATCGTGCCCTCCCTCACTCGGCCGCCGCAGCGCGTTGCGCCTGTGGCGCGCCGACATAGTCGATGCCGACGCTCGGCAGCTCGACCTTGCCGCCGCATTCGCGGGCGATGACTGGCATCACCTCCTCGGCGAAGAGCTGCATCTGGTCCTCGATCTCGCGGCCCTCGAAGCCGCCGAGCTCGAACCAAGCGAGGAACGAGAAGTCCTCGTAGCCGCACTCGGTCTTCATCTTCATGATCTTGTCGATCACGAACTGCTTGGAGCCCTGGATGGCGATCTCGCGCTCGCGCAGCATCTCGGCGGTGACGCGCTTGTTGAGGTCGAACATCGGCTCGTTTAGGCGCGCCACTACGGCGCCGAAGCCGAACGGGCCGTAATAGTCGAACTGCAGCTCCATGGCGCGCGCCGCCCGTTCGAGCGCCTGCTGCTCCTTGCCGGGCGTGGTGATGTGGATGTAGCGGCTGGTCATGATGCCGCGCCGCTTGGTGGCGTCCCAGCCGTACTTGAAGCGGCCGCGGCCGTGCATGTCGGGCCAGCCGGCCTTCTCGGCTTCTTCGTAGTAGATGTCGATGTTCTTGCGCAGGCGGTCGTTGGGCTCGACGATCATCACGCCATTCAGTCCCTTCTGCGCCGCCCACTTGATCGACCGCGAGCTGGTCACCGGCTCCCAGAGCTGCGGGTGCGGCTTCTGCACCGGCTGCGGAAAGACTTGCAGCTCCTTCAGCGTGGTTGTCGTGGCCTGCACGGGATTGCCCGCCGAGTACATGTCCGGCTCGCCGATCGCCACCACATCGTCGAGCGCGCGGCCGGCTTTCTCCATGCCGAAGTAGGCCAGGGTCTGCTTGTGGTTCCACTTGGTATAGGTCGGCGGCACGGAGAAGTTCTCGCCATGATGCGAGAAGGAATCCTCCGTCCAGCACTTCTTCATCACCGCGACCACTTCCTCAAAGGCCTTGCGGTTGCGCTCCTGGTCCTGGATGGTCGAGCCGTAGGGCCGGCCCAGCGTCTCGTTCTCGCGCGGCTGGTAGCCGCGGCCGACGCCGCATTCGACCCTGCCGCCGCTGATCACGTCGAGCAGCGCGATCTGCTCGGCCAGCCGCACCGGGTGATGCCAGACGACGATGTTGGCGCATTGCCCGAGGCGGATCTTCTTCGTGTGGGTGGCGATCGCCATCTGCGTCAGCAGCGGATTGGGGCTCATCTCCGCGCCTTCGGGCTGGAAGTGATGCTCGGTCAGCCAGAAGGACTGGAATCCCAGCCTCTCGGCAAGGATGCCCTGGCGCACCTGGTTCACCAGCGTCTCCTGCGCCGCGCGATGGACCTCCTTGAGCGAGCCATCGTTCACCGCCACGCCGTTCTTGGTCAAGGTCACCGGGAGGCTCGAAGCGCCGTTGTGGAAGACTCCGATTTCCAGCATGTCCTGATCTCCTGTCCTTTGCGTTTCCTCTTTGTGCCGCACGCGGCGTAGCGTTCGGCGCAACCGGCGTGCCAACCGGAAAATCGCGGCCCCGCAATGACTTGGCGAACGCACACCGGTGGATGTGTTGCGCCGCGCAACACGCGCCGGCGGAGCGACTGTAGCGAAAAGCTACAGCATGCTCGATTTACAGGGCCGCAATCGCGCGCCTATGCTCGGGCCGAGCAAGCTGCCTCCTCGACCCTCGATCGCACGATCCGGTGTCGCGCATCTCGTCCCGAAGAGCCGAAGGGGCGAGCGCTGCGATCGGCGGCAGCTGTCGGGAGGGAGCTTGGCGATGAAAGACATCCCATTGGCTCAGCTGTGCTCCAGGGACTACATCCGGACCGTCGGCAAGGTCTGGGAGAGATTCGTCACCGATCGTGTCGTCGACGACGACGCCGTGCGCGATGTCGTGATCGAATCGTGGCGGCGCTGCCGGCAGAACGGCGTCAATCCGGCGACGAAGTCGGCGCCGCTGCGCGTCAACGGTCCTGAAGTCGACCGCTTCCAGCGGCACCATGCGCCGTTCTACGACGCAGTGCGCGCCTGCGTGCCGCCAATCGTCCCTTATCTCAAGGGGTCGCGCACCATCCTGATCACCAGCGATCCCGACGGTACCCTGTTGTCGGTCGATGGCGATCCGCATCTGACCGACCGGCTGGCCGCCGACCACATTGTTCCCGGCGCGGCCTGGCATGAGTACAGCAGCGGCACCAACGCCGTGGGCACCGCCCTGGCGCTCGGGCGTCCGCTGCACATTCACGCCGAGGAACACTTCTGCGAGGTCGCCAAGCCGTGGAGCTGCACCGCCGCGGTAATTCGTGATCCGCTCGACCGGCGAATCGTCGGCGTGGTGGACATCACCGGGCCGCCGGACACGGTCAACGCCCAGACCTGGCCGTTCGTCATCTCGCTGGTCGGCCAGCTGCAGGCCTATCTGCAGAAGAAGGCTGACGCCGAGAGGGCGCGGCTGGTCGATCTGTTCGAAGCCGCTCTGGGCGGACGCCAGACCGCCGCCGTCCTGCTCGACCCGCAGGGCCGAGTGGTCGCCCGTACGGCACAAGCCTCCTCGGCGTTGCGCGAGCATGGCCTCAGCCGGACGCAGGCGATGGGCGAGCTGGTGGCCGCGCCGCAGGGCGGCGTCGCGCCGAAATGGCTGGCGTCGCTGGCGCCCGGCATCAGGCCGGAGTGGCTGTCGCCGTTGAAGGAGGACGGGCATTGCGTCGGCGCCATCCTGCATCTCCCGACGGCCAGGCGCGGCGAGCGGGCGACGTGGCCTCGCGCCGGCAGCGGGTCTCCTCTGCCTCCGGCCCTCCTCGCCTTGCTGCAGACGTCGCCGTCGCTCGAGAGCGTGCTGCATCAGGCCGCGCGGTTTGCAGCGGCCGGCACCCATTTGTTGCTCGAGGGCGAGACGGGCACCGGAAAGGACCTGCTGGCCTCAGCCGTGCACGCCGCCGGCCCGTTCCATGCCGGTCCGTTCGTGCCGGTCAATTGCGCTGCCCTGCCGCGCGATATCCTGGCCAGCGAGTTGTTCGGTCACGCCGACGGCGCGTTCACCGGCGCCCGCCGCGGCGGCGCCAAAGGGCGCTTCGAGCAGGCCAACGGCGGCGTGCTGTTCCTCGATGAAATCGGAGACATGCCGGCCGACCTGCAGCCCTACCTGCTGCGCGTCCTGGAGGAAAATGCAGTGTGGCGGCTGGGCGAGGCGGCGCCCCGGAAGATCGCCATCCGCATCATCGCCGCCACCAACCGTCCACTCGCCAAGGAGGTGGCGGCCGGACGCTTCCGCGCTGACCTCTATCACCGTCTCAACGTCGCCGGCCTCAGCTTGCCGGCGCTGCGCGAGCGGAGGGCCGATATTCCGAGTCTTGTCCAACATCTGTTGCGCAACATCGCCGGCTGGCCGGTCGAGATTGCGCCTGACGTGATGGAGGCCTTCCTCCGCTATGACTGGCCAGGCAATGTGCGCGAACTGCGCAACTGCCTGCAGCGCATGGTCCTGCTGGCGAACGGCCCCGTGCTGGATGTCGAACTCCTGCCGCCGGCGCTGCGCGAGGAAGCGCTTCCCTGTGGCCCGCCACCCGCCTCGGCGATCCGCACCGTCGAACGCGAGATGGTGCTCGCCGCGGTCCGTCGCGAGGGTGGCAACCTCAGCCGCGCCGCTCGTTCGCTGGGGATCGCCCGGACGACGCTCTATCGGCATATCCGCCGCAGCGTCGGTTGAAACCACGGAAACCGGCGTGCTTCCGGCGTATTGGGCTACATGACGCTGACCTTACGCACGCCTCAACCATGCACCGCCTGAAGATGCTCCCTCAGGTGCTAACCGCCACAACGACGGAGCGGGCGCCAACCAGCACCGTGGGCCCGAGCATCGGCACGGGGGCGCCAATGTCGTCTGGGCTTACACGACCGGTGTCGATCACCCGATTCCACGGCCCTGACTCCTGCATGGTGAAGCTAACGTCCTGCCAATACATGTTTGCCATCACATAGATGTCCTTGTCCTCTACAGAGGCGCCATGGATGACGTAGGCAATGGTATGGGAGACTGTCGATAGGTCCGGCCGCCCGGCGGGGCCATACCAGGACACATCGTTGCGCCAGAAGCGTGATCGGCAGATGACGGAATGATTATTACGAAAAGCGATCAGCATGCGGGCGAAGCGCAACATCTCCACATTCGCGGTCACCTTGCTCCAATCGAGCCAAGTGGTGACGTCGTCGATGTTGTATGGATTCGCATTACCGCCTTGGGTTTGCAGGAACTCATCTCCCATGCGGATCATCGGTGTGCCATTCGACATCAGTAGCAGGGTGAGGAAATTACGAACCTGGCGGCGACGCAGAACAAGTACATCGGCAGTGGCATTCGCATCGCCTTCAACGCCGCAATTCCAGCTCGATTGGCTACCGTCGCCGTTGTAGGCAACTTGATCGTACAGCGTATATCCGTCGTGTGAGACGATGTAGTTCACGCTTTGCCAGGGGTGCCGCGCACTGACTGCATCGCCGGGGAACAGATCGTCACTGCCATAAAGGCGTGTCATCACTGAGGGTACCAACCCCATGTCGCCGCGTACGAAGCCACGGAGCTGGCCTCGGTAGTGGTCGTTCCATTGCATCCAGTTCAAACCTGGGAAGTCGCGGCCGATCAGGTAGCCGCCGCCGGCGTCCCACGGCTCGGCTATGAAACGTGTATCAGCTAGTTCAGGATCGCTGGCGAGCTCGGCAAAAATGGGTGGTGTCGTGAGATCAAATGATCCGTCCGGGCTGCGCGCGAGCACGGCAGCGAGGTCGAAGCGAAATCCGTCTACATGCATTTCACTAACCCAGTAGCGAAGTGCATCCAGGATTAGCCGACGTGTGATGGGGCTCGACGCATCCAGCGAATTACCGCAGCCCGAGTAGTCATGATAGCCACGTGGCGGCGTGCCGGTGGTAAGATAATAACCGGTATTATCGAGCGCCTTAAGGCCGTAGGCCGGTCCTTGCTGATTTCCTTCCGCGGTGTGGTTGAATACCACATCGAGAATCACCTCGATGCCGGCTTCGTGCAAGGCTCGTACCATCTGCCGGAATTCGTCGACAGCCCGTTCAGGCGCGGTCGCGTAGGCGGGATGCGGATAGAACACGCTGATCGGCATGTAGCCCCAGCTGCCGCCGCTCAGGGGATCGAAGCAGAATACTGGCATCAGCTCGACTGCGGTAATGCCGAGCTGCTGCAGATAAGGGATCTTATCGATCACTCCGAGGTACGTACCGGCGTGGTCGGAGGACACGCCGGAATTAGGGTTCTTTGTGAAGCCGCGCACATGCAGTTCATAGATCAGCAGATCGGCCCCGCGCAGCGGCCAGGGCGCATTGCCCCAATCGAAGGTCACCGGGTTCTGCGACGGCAGCACCGAGAGCGCGGCTTGACCAGGCGGACCTCCGAGACGGAAGTTTGGTGGAAAAAATACCTCACGCGCGTAGGGATCCAGCAGTTCTGTACCGAGTGTGAAGAGCGTTCCTGCGCCGGTGACGGCGGGGTCGGAATCTGCCTGCAGGCTGTAATACCGGGCTTTGCCGGCTGCTGCTGCAGAGACGCGGCAATGCCAAGTGTTATCTGATTTATTAGTAAGAGGATCGAGATTCAGCGCAAACACCGGATTAACCAAGTCGCCCTCGGCGAACAGGCGCAACCGAATCGCAGTTGCGGTGGTAGACAGGATTGCGAAATTATAAGCGCGATCCGCTGGTACCCAGGTGCATCCCAGCGGAAACGGCGTTCCTTCGATGGCTCTCCAAGTATCCATATGATGCTCCGCAACGGGCCAACAAAGCGTATGGGCCGGCTTGGCCGACGCATGCTGAACGACCCTAAGGCGCTGCACCACCAGCGCCAACGGGACCAAGGTAAACTCGTCGTCGCTTAGCCGATCATCCAGAGCAGGACAGCGGCCGCGGCGAAAAGAGGGGCCCTCTTCTGAAGGTACTTCGCCGGTCTCATCGATAGGGATGTCTTCATCGCTTGGTAACTCCCTCTTCGACCAGTGATTAACGCTGAGCTATGCAGAAACCCCCTCAGAAAAGGCGGCTCCTAACTCATTGAGAAACAAGCACACGCGTTCGCCTTTCTCATCTATGCAAAAAACATTGACTTTTCGTATAAGTAGAGGCTCTGTGTGAGAAGTTCATTTGGGAGCAAGATATGTCGACTAAACGCGCAGCCATCTACGTTCGCGTATCGACCGACAAGCAGACCGTCGACAACCAGGTGAGGGAGTTGACTGCCATCGCAGAGCGCCGAGGGTGGCAAATTGTCGGGTGCTACCATGATGCTGGCATTAGCGGCGCAAAGGGCCGCAAGGATCGACCAGGGGTCGACCAGATGTTGAACGATGCCGGCAAGGGGAGGTTCGATGTTGTGATGGTGTGGGCGATCGACCGCCTTGGGCGTTCGTTGGTCGACCTGCTCACGACAATTCAACATCTTGAAGCGTGCAAAACAGACGTATTCATCGAACAACAGAACCTCGATACGACAACACCAATGGGCAAGCTGTTATTTCAGATTACCGGAGCGTTCGCTGAGTTCGAACGGCATATGATTAAGCAGCGCGTGGCCATCGGTATTAGGCGGGCTCGCGAAGAAGGAACTAAATCCGGAAAACCTTTCGGTCGCCCAAAGCTCGATGGCAAGAAGGAGGCCGCGGTTCGGAAGGCGCTGGCGCTCGGCAATAAGGGCATCCTAAAAATTGCCGCCGAACTCGGTGTTGGCAGCGGCACCGTCCAGCGCATCAAGGCGGAGATGGTCGCTTGACTAACAACCAAGCCGCTTTCTGCCCGAGAATTAGTTTGCTTCGACTGTTCTGCGGTGGCTGTCGCGCGTAGGCAGAGGCTTAGCCCTCTCTAAGCTCGGCTATGCGCAGCCTTGTCCCTCTTGTGCCCTTCGAGCAAGCGGCTCCCATGTCTGCTCGGGTCAATCGCGTCGCGAGAGCGGCGCTCACAGTAAGACCAGCCATTGGGCAGTCACGGCCGCTATGTTCGGGTTTAGGCTTTCGGCACACACAGGTGGGCCGCCCGCCGTCAGCTATTGATTCTTTTCCGGTGTGCTCGGAAGCACGGCTGCCACACCTTCCGGATTGATGTTGAAGGCCAAGAATATCAACGGCTCGTTGCCTGGGTTTCCCCATTGGTGCACGAGGGCGTACGGTTCATAGATCAAGGAACCTGGTCCCCTTGCTTCTGTCTTACCGTCGACCGTGTTCGCACCGGTGCCGGAAATAATATAGTACAGAGCCGCTCCTGACCGATGATGTGGCGGGTTGGAGGGCATCTGCGCCGGAAATGTGACTCGTGTGAGGTTGAGATCGTAACCGCCCGGCTTCAGGTCGGGGATTGGAGTCTCGGTGCGATATAGCTCTCTGACGTCGGCAGGTGCCGTTTCGACAGGCCGACCCAAGTCCGCAGCGGGGACAAGGAAGAAGTGGAGGAAAGTTGATGGCTCTCGGCTGCCCGCCGTTAGCGCCGCCGTCTTTCCGCCGGCGATGAATAGCCCCTCTCCATCGCTGAGCATTTTGGCCTCGCCACCGAGCGAGACCTCGGTCGATCCTGACATCTGGTAGAGGATGCCGTTGGCCGCCGAGATGCCGCGCTTCTCATTCGGTTGAAGAGTGGTGCGCACCGCTTTGAAATGGAGCGGCACGTCTGTGACGGTCGGCAGTTTGGTTGCGGCGACCACTGTTCGTGTAATTGCCGGTGGAGCGGGGGCGGTTTGTGCGGCCCCGGAGGCGGGAAGCGCCATCGCTCCGAGCAGTAGTAGTTCGGTTGTCCTGAACTGCATGATTGCCTCCCAGGTTCAACGGAAAATCGCAGCATCATACGCGCTCCCAGCGCCGCTTGGAATGGTAGGCGGCTTGGAGTTGCTATTGGCGGGACACTGTGCAAACCGGTTCTGATCGCCGCAGGCGTGATCGACCTCGGCGTCGTCTTCGCGGAATTAGACCGAGGATCGCAAAAGACGAGCGAAACTGAGTTCGTGGCCGTCGGGGTCAACTAGGTGGAAGAAGCGCTCACCCCATTCGGCGTCGCGGGGCGCAGTAGTTGGCTCGCACCCCGCTGCGAGCGCACGGTCGTAAAGTTCATCAACATCGGCGACGTAGAAGATCACGCGCCCCCACCAGGACCAGCGCCGCCCGGCAGGCTGGGCGATAAGGTTAAGATAGCTCGCCCCTGCTCGAAAGCTGGTGAATGACGATTCTTCGCCGCCATTCAGGATCTCAAACCCCAGCGCGCGATAGAATCGGACAGCTCGTGGCATTTCGTGAGTGCCCAGTGTGACCGCGCTGATCCCGTCGATCATGGACAGCCCTCCCGTTTCATTTCCCAGTGTCGTCGGCGTCGCGACCCTTACAGAAAGCCTAGTTAGCATTAAAGTGCGTACGCTTTTCTTCGGAAAGTCGCGAAAGCAAGCCAGTAGCCACGTCTGCTTTGCACTGGCGGACTCAATAGGTTAGCGCAACACCTCCTAGTGTTACTGGATCGGGGGGTGGCTCATGGTGACATCACGGATATGGTTCACGGCAGCGCAGAAGGCGGAGCTGTGGGAGCGCTGGAAGAGTGG
>Ga0210383_10002983_pt1 | contig 15259 bp, 14 predicted proteins | sample IncBWC14OmetaG_FD_160072 | JGI IMG/M metagenome (GOLD analysis project Ga0210383, IMG submission 160072) | Forest soil microbial communities from Barre Woods Harvard Forest LTER site, Petersham, Massachusetts, United States - Inc-BW-C-14-O ...
GCGGGGAATCGTCATTTCTCCGATCAGGTCGCCGTTTGCCACCACGCGCGGCACTTGCGCGGGCGGCATCGCGGATAATCTCGACTCCTCGATCGCTTGGTACGCATGCGCGTCGACAATTACATAGGACGCGTAAGCGAGTCCCGAAGTCCCAGCCGCCAGAAATAAATAATACGCCGCGCGAAAAAAGTGTCTCCTCAACCTGCGAGGCTTGCTTTCGATCGAGACGCGTCCATTCACTTTGTGTCCTCTGGCGCGGGGGCCGCTGCGGTCTTGCCCGTTCCCAACATGTAGCTGGAGCGCGTTTGAACGTGAAGCCCGCGGCGACCTGGAACAACTACTCTCACTTCAATCTTTCGAACGACGTGAGAGCCGTCCATCTTCTCCGGTGCAAACCCGAGGGTGTACTGTTCGCGGAGATCGCGAGCGATCCGCGTCGAGATACTCGTCACGGTGTTCTTGCCGTCCGGGAAGTAGACCGTGCCCCCCGTAGCTTTCGCGAGCTTGCGAAGCACGGCCGGGTTTACCTCTTCGTTGTCGCCCACCAGCGCGATCGAATCGATGAGCACTTGAGATTGTTGCGCCAATGCCAGGACCTGCGAGAATTTGTGCTGGCTGGCGTTGTCACCGCCGTCGCTGATTATGATCAGCGCTCTTCTTTCGCAATGACCAAGCTGCAAATGGAGGAGAGCCTCGGCCACGGCGTCGTACAGCGCGGTTTGTCCACGCGCGGAAACGGCTCCCACCGCTTCTTCGAGTTCCTTTGGGTCGTTGGTGAAGGGTTTCCCGCCGAGCAGCTCCACCGAGACAGCGTCGTTGAAATCCACCACGAACATTTCATCTTGGGAGTTGCTTGAATGGGCAAACGCGGAAACGGCTGCGGCTACTGCGGGCAGTTCTGTGCCCATGCTGCGACTGTGGTCAACCACCAGAGCCACAGTCACGGGAGTATCTCCCTGCTGAAAAGAAGTAACCCTCTGCAGCCGCCCGTCCTCGTACACCTGGAAGTCTTGCAAGCTGAGCCCGGAGACGACGCTTCCATTTGCGCCGGTCACTCTTACGGGCAACACAACCAGTTCCGTCTTCACTGAGATTGCGGATTGACTCTTCGCACGAGCTGAATACGGCGGCGATGGGAAGAGGAGTGGCGAACCCGCAAGGCTGCAAGCTACCACGATCGCAGCGGAGAAAAGGCAACTCCGGAAGAGCCAGCGCTGTGACGATGAAATTGTGAGATTCACTGACGATTCTCCTCGCGCCGCGGGAAGCCAATTGCTCTGCAGACCCGCGGCGCCCTGGAGTTACCCTGCTTTTCTGTGCTTTACCTCGCAAGCCGCTTCACTGCGAAGGCGGCCCCGAGCGACGCCAAACCGAGCAGCGCGATCAGAGGGACTGTGCTGGCCGTCTTCGGCAATTCTTCTGTGGGCGCCATTGTTGCCGGCGCCGGAGTCGGATCATCTGCCGCCGCTGTGGGAGTTGCAGTCTCCGTCGCAGGCGCGGCGGTTTGCACTTCCGCGGCTGGCGGTGCTGTTAGGATCGCCTCGGTTACGGGCACTTCTTTTTGTTCCGGAGTTTCTGCAACAATCGGAACTTCTTTCAAGTCCGCTGCTTCGACGGCGAGAGCCGGAACGGCTTCATTCGCCACCACGGCTAATTCCACAGCGCGCCGCTTCGGATAAACGAATTCCTGGCCGAAGTTATCGCCGGGGTAAAACCAAGCCTTCAGCGCCTCCGGGTCATCGCCCGGCCGCTCGGCAAACTTCACCACCGTCTCGCCCGTGGGCTGGAGCCGGTAGTTATTAATCGCCAGCACTGTGGCGATGAGGTGAGTGCCATCTGCGTTCCAGATTTGAACGATATGCCGATCGGCAAGCGAATCGGCGAGCTTGAGGGTGTATGTTCCGGCGGGCAGAACTTGCCCGGGAATTTCGACCGGATGATCGAATGTCATCACAGTCTTCTTATTGTATTCGTCGGCTCGGACGCTCGATGGCGACATACTTCCGAGGATTGAGAGTGCGACGACAATCAGAACTGTCTTCACGATTTTCATTTCCATTTTTCTCCTGAGGTAAGGGTAAGACCTGCTCGCGCCTGGCTGGCCCGCTAGCCGAAAGCCGCTCCCATGTGTTGCGACAACGCATCCGTCCCTGTTGTGAGTAGATTTGTTTCAGGCGGCAACGTGGGTACTTCATCAAGTTAGTCGAATCGGAGTCAACTATCTGTTCACTTGGGCACACAAATGAATATTGTTGGCCGGTAACGTGTAGAGCTCGCCGTAAGAGTTGGAATCGCGGGCATTGCAGGCGCGTATTGCGTTGAGCCAGTCAACAGACAACTCTGGGAATCACGGAAGCGAGAGGAGCGGGATCTTATGAGTCTCTAGAAGCCGCGCTCTTTTCGGCAGAACGAGAATTAGGATCGGCGAGGGCCGCGCCATCGACCATCAGCGCGTTTTGGAGAATTGCCACCGTGCGCAGGAACAAAGATCCTCAGTCACCACGAATCACAAACAAGAATAACCGCAATTCAACTCGGCTTTCTCAGCTCGCTAACGATCCTTCTGGCCTCTCTCATTCTTTCTTTGTAATACGATGGACTTATCAGGACGTCGTTCTCTCCCACCTGCACGCGTTCTTTGATACCTGCTTTCGTCAAGAAGAGTGACAGCGCGACGTAGGTCTTGATTTCCTTTTCCAGAAACAGAATTGCTTGCTCTTTCGATCCATCCATTTCTCACCTCGAACTGCCAATCATCGCGAAGCTTAAAAACAGAAGAGGCTCGGTTCTTCGCCGAGCCTCGCCTGAGTGGAGCAGCCAACTCGGTACTTACCGCATTACTCGATGTTGACTTCAAATGTTAGTGAAGGGTCACTGTAGGAAACTGCATACCATAGCCCATCCGCTCCCATAATGAAGTAGACGTCCTGTTGGTAGAACCACGGCGGATAGGCTCCCGCGTAGAACCAGTATCCACCGAAGGAGTACTCCCGTCGGCCGTCGTAGAAGCGACCACCATTCTCTTCAAAGCGGACATGGTGATCGTGGCCAAACTTGCTTTCGCTGTAGACGTGGCCATGGCTATCTTTCTGGCCGTTGTGGGCCCATTGCCCTTTTGCTTGCTCGGACTTCTGACCCTGCTCGCTTTTGGCCGGCGCCTGTTGATCCTGTTTTGTGGCTTTAACCGGTTTCATCTGTTGCTGGTTATGCGACTTTGTCTGCGCTTGCTGGCTCTTGGCCTGTTGCTGTTTTTCAGGCTTCGCCGGCTGTTGCTTCTCCTGTTTTGCAGGCTTGGCTTCTTGTTGTTTTTCCGGCTTTGCTTGCTCCTGCTTTTCCGGCCGTGCTTTCGGCTGCTCTTGCGCAGGCTTTTCCTGCTGCTGTTTTGCAGGCTTCGCTTTCTCTTCCTGTTTCTGGGGCGTCTGTTGTTTTGGTTCATCCTGAGCGTACACGGGAGCAACGGCTCCGATAAGAAGGAGCAGAACTCCGGCGCTGATAAGTCCAATTGGTTTCATGATCGTTTTCTCCACTGAAGTCACTTGCTGCGCCGTTCGCTCGATCACGTCGGGCGCGGTAATTGTTCCCGGTGGTTATCCTCCGGTAGACGGCTGGCGGAATCTTCCCGCGGCCCATTCACCCTCGCCTACGTTCCGATGCGTATATGGGAGAGCGAATGAAAAAGTCCAAAAATGTTTAAAAGCCACAGAACCGTGGCGATCACGACCACTGCGTTCAAAATCGACTTGATCGTTCTCTGCATCGGTATATAGCTATTCACCAGCCACAGCAGCACACCGACGACGACCAGAACCACGAGTATTTGAAGTAATGGCATTTACCGATCTCCTTCTCTGCAGGCAGACACTCCGGCCGCTGCTCCCATGGCGTTGCGCCAAATTTCTGTGTTGACCCAAGAACTGCCGGCGGCGGATGGAGTGGAAAGGGTCCTGCGACCTCTAGTGCTATTCAGGGGGAAGCTCTTGGACTCGTCTTCGGCCTGATCTTCTTTCCTTTGCCTACAGGCCAACATCTTAGAAGGAACGAACATCGATATCTGTTCACTTGTGCACACGATCTCGTTTGCGCGTTAGCGGCGGCGTGCTAGCATCTCAACCAGGAAGGACATGCAGCCTTGGCAACGCGATCTTCCAATCGCCCGAAATCCACTTCAGAGCGCCAATTCAACGCTCAAGAGTTCCTCGACTCGACCGGCATCGCCCGGACCGCGGTTGAGTTTAAAAAGAAGGAAGCGATCTTCTCGCAAGGCGATCCCGCTAAGAGCGTCCTGTACATCCAAGAGGGGGGAGTAAGACTCTCGGTAGTCAACAAGACCGGCAAAGAAGCCGTCGTGGCGGTTTTGGGCCCGGGCGATTTCTTTGGTGAAGGCTGCCTCGCCGGTCAGTTGATCCGCATCGGAACGGCGACTGCGATCACGGCTACCACCGTACTCCGGATTGAACAAAAAGAAATGATTCGGGTCCTTCATGAGGAACATACGTTTTCCGACCGTTTTATCGCTTACATGCTCTTGAGGAACATCCGCATCGAAGAGGACCTGGTGGATCAACTCTTTAACTCCAGCGAGAAGCGACTGGCTCGCACGTTGCTCTTACTCGCGCGCTACGGCCAGCAAGACGTGCCCCAAGCGGTGCTTCCCAAGATCTCGCAGGAATTGTTGGCGGAAATGGTGGGAACAACCCGATCTCGTGTGAATTTTTTTATGAACAAATTCAGGAAGCTCGGCTTTATCAAATATAACGGCGGACTTCAGATCAACAAATCGCTTCTCAGCGTTGTCCTGCACGACTGAAGTTCAATTTCCCACCCGTCCTGGAATCATCGCGGTTCCCCACGCTGGCGATGCAGAACCGGCGGTGTGTGCCGCCCAGCTGAGGCGTCAGCCGGATCGGTACGGGTTCGTGTCGGCTTGCCGGCGTCGAAAGAGTGCACTCGAAGGTTCGTGGAAAGGGATGGCCACTGTATCAATCGATCTCGCACTACCTTATGTCCACGATTGCGCCGAGTGTTGCCGTCGTTGGTCTCGTTGTAGATTTTGATCGCGATCTCCGCCAGGCGCTTGGCTCGCTGGATCCGTTGAAATTCCTCCGCGGAAGCATCGCGGGCAACGCAACTGTAGATTTCCAGAAAACCAAGCAATTCGCCATGTTGGGCAAAAATGCCCTCGGAGCACAAAGTATGCAAACCGCAGTGCGCTGCACTTCCGGCGATGCCCTCACGATCGGCGGCGCTGCCATCGCAGGGTAGAATCAGCGAGACCACGTTGCCGATATCTTGATCGAGCGAACTGCAGATTTCATTCAGAGTTTCCGAGAGCAGCGTACGGGTCGCGATTCTTTGAGACAGTTGTTCCTCAGTGGTCACCGTCTGGAAGCTTGCATCGCGTGGAGGACGATGCACTTTGAGTTTTTGCGGCCCGTGCTGCCGGTCGAAATGAAATTTGCTCATCCCAGGCCTTTCTTCATCGGGCGATCTGCGTCAATCTGAACAAATGCCAGCCTTCCCATTCGGAAGAAGCGATCACGAAGCCCGTCCGGCACGAGCGGCTCTTGGCTGCTTTTCCTTCATCGCGTATAAAGCGCGGTCCGCTGCGTATAGAAGGGTCCCGATCGAATCGGCATCCTTCGGATAGCTGGCCACTCCGACGCTCACCGAAAGCGCCGGTTCCTCGGTATCCTTCGCTAAGAGATCGCAAATACGGGTTGCGACTGTGGCGGCGGTGTCAAAGACCGTTTCCGGCAAGACCAACGCGAACTCGTCCCCACCTTGTCGGGCCGCGGTGTCCACCGAACGGCAAGAATCAGCCAGGATCTGCGCCAGCCTGCATAGCGCCCGATTTCCCACTAGATGCCCGTACCGGTCGTTGATCTCTTTCAATCCATCGAGATCTAGCAGGAGAAGCGAGAATTCCCGATCGGTCCGTTTCGATCGGCTGATCTCCGCGTGCAACACCTCGAAAAGCCGGCGATGATTGGCCAAACCAGTCAGTGAATCGCACAGCGCCTGCTGCCGGAGATGATCCTCCAGTGCCCGCTGTTCGGTGATATCCACTGCGATGATTTCGCGGCCCATAAAATCTCCGCTTTCATCGAAGACGCCGCGTCCACTGAGCCGCGCTTTCAGGGTCGTGCCGTTTTCCCGCTTCCACTCGATTTCCGCCGGCTCGATACGCACCGTCTCGGGCGAGCCGCCGGCCATCGGCTTTCCCTGGCTGAGATCCCTCATGATTTCCGACGCGCGATTCGATGCCAACAGTTCCGCTTTGGTGGAATACCCAAGCATCACCGCAAACGCCTGGTTCACATCGAGAATCTTGCCTTCCGCATCGCATCGGCAGATTCCGTAGGCGGGGTTCTCCACTAGCGCGCGATAGAGCGATTGCGAATGCCGCAAAGCCTTTCCAGCGTCCTCCAGTTCGGCCCGGAGTTTCCTTTCGTTCAGGGCGCGGCGGACGGCCATGGGTAATTGGGCGAGATGCTCTCGTTCGACGTAGTCGAAAGCTCCATCGGCGGTGAGTTGTGCGATCGATTCGGTCTTCGAAGCCGTGGTCACGAAGAGAAGCGGAATTTCCCCCGCCGCTTCATGCAGCAGTCTCAAATCCTCGGGGTCTTCCGAGTATGAACTCGGGTACTCTGCCACAACTACGTCATAAGCTTGGGAGCGAAGCCGTTCCCTGCATTGGGTCAAGGTGAGGACCACATCAGCACTGACGACGAATTGGGCCCTCGTCAGCTCTTGCTGGCAGGTGTATACCACGTCCGCGTCGCGATGGACGAAGAGCACCCGGATGGGCCGGCGCCTGTGCGATGCCGGCTTCTCGCTGGGAGAAGTCCGTTGATTCCGTTGCAAAATCTTATCGGCCAGCTGCGACATTAAAGCCCTCAATGGCATTTCGCGGGCCGTCGACTGAGGTCCGGATGGGTAGTTGGAGCACGGCCCTGCTTCCGCAGTTCACGTTATGCCAGTGAGGGAAGACGAGTCTGTCCAATTTTGGACACCGGCAGGATGCCGCGCGATCTTCGCAAAAACTTCGTCAGGGAAGGATAGAGCAGGGCTTCACCCTAGCTCCGCAACTGAGGCCAACGGATGGCACCGTCTAAGAATAGAGCCGGAAACGCTCGTGCGGGTCGCGGAGGATCGCTAGGAAAATGGAACACCACCAGAATGTTGGAGAGTCGGAATGTACCCAGAAGGCACATCGTCTGCGAAAACTAGAATCAGACCGCGGAGCTGAGGTTAAGAAGCCGAGGATGCTTTTCGCGTGCCCTTCACGAAACAGGATTCGCAGACGCGAGTTCCGTCTTTAAGAGTGAAATCAACTCTACGACTAGCGTCAATCTCAGCACCACATTTGCCGCAGACATCCTTTGGCGTCTCGTCCATAAACCTCGGACCTTTCCGTCGCAACCTCTAATCTATCGCGCTCAACGATGCCACAAATCCATTGGCACGCAAACGCTTTCACGCTGAATTATTGCGCCACTGATTTTAGAAATGCAAGATTCACCATGGCTGAGCCATGAACGAAAACGAGATTCGAGCCACAGAAACTCCTAAAGCGTCGGCCGGCAACGCCGTGCAAGTCGGTCTTTCCAAGCGCCAGATTGAGATCATCAAGCACGCCGATCTCAGTGCAGACGACTGAGCTTCGACCGTCATAATCCGAATCAACTTGGAATCAGCCCCCAAGCTAGAATCGCGTGCCCTTACTCGCCAATTTATCTGCCAACCAGGAACGACGCCCCTGCGGGATTGTCACATGTGCTTTCGACGCCGGAACGACAAATTCAATTTTCATACCAGAATCGCGCGTGCTCCAGATACTTAATTGTGTTCCACACGGGACAGACAGCCACAACAACGCTACCTAGAATGTAATCTCTAGTGGAATTCGGCGATGCATCGAGTTCGTGAGAACAAAAGAATGCCTCGCCGGCAGCGAAGACGTGAGTGCCGAGTACCTAGCTGCCTCGTAGATCGAGAACGAACGGAAAGCCACTACGAGGGCGGGCAAGTCACGGCGATGAGAGTGCAGGCATAAATGAGATACCCATTTAAAACGTTGTTGTGTATCGCTGCCATTCCGGCGATCTTTCTGGCCACGCCTGCGTCGATGGCGTCGAAACGCCCGGGTTCCGCAACCCGATCGGGCAGGTCCACCGAGCTAGAAATACAAGTGCTGCTCGATCGGGCCGGTTTCTCGCCCGGTGAGATCGACGGGAAGGGCGGCAAGAACAGCCGCGAAGCTCTGGCGGCATTCGAAGCCGTCCACGGATTTAGTGCAAGTGTGCGAGACCACAAGCGGCTGCTCCAATCGCTCGGCGTAGGCCTTGTCAAGCCAACCGCAGTCTATACCATCACCGCGGAAGATGTCGCGGGCCCGTTCTCCCTGAAGATCCCGGAAGACGCACTGGCGCAGTCGAAACTGCCGGGCCTTTACTACACATCCGTGAAGCAAGAGCTCGGAGAGAAATTTCACTCGGCGCCAGCGTTGCTCCAACGACTGAACCCCCGAGCCCATTTCACTGCGGGGGAGCAAATTCTCGTCCCCAACGTCTTAGGAGCCGGGCGAGTGGCGGCCGCAGACGAAAAGAGCGCACCGATTCGGACGCAGGCGATCAAGGTCGTCGTCTCAAAGAGTGCATCAACTCTCACGGTGTACGGCCACGAGGGCCAGATCATTTTCTTCGCTCCGGTCACCAGCGGCAGCTTCCACGACCCGCTCCCTTTCGGAAGCTGGAAGGTCACTGAGGTTCGGCGAGATCCAATTTACAATTACAACCCTGACTTGTTCTGGGACGCCAACCCCGCGAATGCCACCGAGAAAATCGCCGCGGGTCCAAATAATCCGGTGGGCGTCGTGTGGATTGGACTCGACATACCCCACTACGGAATACACGGCACGCCCGAACCCGCAGAAATCGGCCACTCCGCATCTCACGGATGCGTACGGATGACGAATTGGGACGCCACCATCGTCGCCGGAATTGTCGCGGATGGGACGATCGTGGTGTTCGAGAAGTAAGAACCCGAACCTCAAGGCACCGATTTTTCGTGCACGCGTGATGATTTGTGGCGGATTCCACTCAGCATTCTGCGAAACCTTCCGAACGTGCGAGCCTCTCGATCAGACTTAGTGCCGCCTCGGCTCTTGCCGCGTGCGGATGCCCGCCTCTTCGGCTAAATTTCAGTCTCGCGAATGAATCGGTAGACCGGAATCTTTATTGCTCGCGCGAACTTTTCCAGCGTTTCGAAAGCTGGGACTATATAAGCGTTCTCAACGCGCGACTTGCAGGAACGAAGCAAACCAGTTGGCTCTTCGACCTCGCCTGGGGATGAATCCTTACGCGCGCGGCAGACGCTGGACGCCCCTCCGCGTGCGAGTAGTACTAAAGTCCTGAGGACATTCAGGGCACATTTTCCGGCGTTTTCCCGGCCCCACTGCCTTTCCGCGCTAGCCTGAATCCTGGGCCTTTTCATGGACCACTTGCTACAGGTGCGCAATCTCACGATCGAGTACCGCTCTCCGCGGACAGCTGCGCACCGCGCCGTGGCAGACGTGTCCTTCGACGTGTGCGCGGGCGAAGTGGTGGGCGTGATGGGCGAATCGGGATGCGGGAAGACGTCGCTCGTGCTGGCACTCCTTGGACTCCATGAGTGCGAACGAACGGAGATTTCGGGGCTCGTGACGCTACGCGGAACGAGCCTTCTGGCGCTCGATGAACGAGAACTGCGGAGCGTTCGCGGCGAGAAGATTGCGCTGGTTTCCCAGGAGCCTGGGCTGAGCTTGTGCCCCGTGCGGCGAGCGGGCGTGCAGGTGGCAGAAGTGCTCCACGCGCATTCGTCGCAGAACTGGAAGCAGTGTCGCGCGGAAGCGGAAGCGTGGCTTGAGCGCGTGGGGCTTCGTCCGGCGCGGCGGATTTACGCGGCATATCCGCATCAATTGAGCGGCGGCCAGTTGCAGCGAATCGCATTGACGCAGGCTCTGATTTGCCGGCCGGAGCTACTGGTAGCGGATGAGCCGACGGCATCCCTCGACGCGCGAAGCCAGGCGGAATTTATCGAGCTCCTGCGCGATCTGAAGCGGCAGCTCGGCCTTGCGGTGCTGCTCGTGAGCCACTCGCCGGAAATTCAGGCGAGCCTCGCAGACCGCGTGATCGTGATGCGCGAGGGCAGAATCGTGGAGCAGGGGCCGTTTGCAAGAGTCCTGCGCGAGCCGACCGATGCTTACACACGCACGCTGCTCTCGCGATCGACGGCGGCTTCGCGTCGGGATAGCGCGCGCAAAGTTCGCGCCGAGGAGTTTGCTGCCACGTGAGCGCGGGGACCCAAGGGGAAGTCTTGCTACAAGCGCGCGGGCTCGGAAAGAGCTATGTGCAAGAGCGCGCCTTCACGCGCGAGAAGTTTCACCTGCGCGCGTTCGAGGGAATCGATCTGTCTGTCCGGCGCGGGACCACGTTTGCGATTGTCGGCGAATCGGGAGCGGGGAAGTCGTCGCTCGCACGCTGCCTGGCGCTGCTCGAAGCGCCGGAATGCGGCGAAATTCGCATCGAGGGACGCGATGTGGCAAGGGCGTCGCGGAGCGAGCTCTTTGCGCTGCGGCGTAACGTGCAGTTGATTTTTCAGGACGCGACAGCCGCGCTGAACGAGCGCTTCACGGCCGCAGAAATCGTTGCCGAGCCGATGCGGATTCAGGGGCTCTTTACGCCCGCTGAGCGGCGCGAGCGCGCGCTGGAGCAAATGGAGAAAGTGGGCCTCGCCAGGAGCGACGAGCGGAAACGGGTGCGCGAATTCAGTGGCGGCCAGCGGCAGAGGCTCGCGATCGCGCGGTCACTTTCTCTCGAGCCCAACCTGCTAATTCTGGACGAAGCGCTGGCGAATCTCGATTTGGCGAACCAGGAATTGATTCTGCGCCTGCTGGGCGAACTTCAAGACCAGCGCGGCCTCACGTACATCCACATTTCGCACAACCTCCTGCTCGTGTCGCAAATTGCCGACGAAGTGGCGCTGCTGCATGAAGGTCGCATCGTGGAGCAAGGCCGCGCTGCGGACTTCTTCGCGCATCCGCGGACCTCGTATTCGAATGAGTTGATTCGGGCCTTGCCGCCGCTCGAGACGATTCTCCGGAAACGCTTGCAGGAGGAACCGGCGTGAAATTCCTCGCGCGACGAATGCTGCACGCGACGCTGCTGCTGGTATGCGTGTCGTTCTTTTCGTTCGCGCTCCTCCAGTGGGCGCCCGGCGATTTCTTCGACGAGTTGCGGCTGAATCCGCAGATTTCGAAGCAGACGGTTGATGCATTGCGCGGCGAATACGGCCTGAACGAGCCGCTGCCCGTGCGCTATGAGCGCTGGCTTCTTTCGGTCGCGCACGGCGACCTCGGATTTTCGCTCGCATACAAAAGCCCCGTGGGGCCGCTGATTGCCGTTCGCGCGCGCAATACGCTGCTGCTCACGTGCACGGCCACGTCGCTCGCGTGGGCGCTGGCGATTCCGCTCGGCATCTGGTCGGCGCTCAATCGCAGCGGCTGGCCAAACCGAATTTTCGGCGCGGCCACGTCCACGCTGGTAACGATTCCCGATCTCCTACTTTTCCTTTGCCTGCTGCTGCTCGCGGTGCGGACAGGTTGGTTTCCTGCGGGCGGAATGCTTTCGAGCGGCATGGAGGATGCGCCATTTCTCGCGCGAGTGAAGGATTTGCTGACGCATCTCTTTCTTCCCGCTGCCGGGCTCGCCATCGTCTCGCTGCCGGTGCTGATGCGGCACGTGCGGTCGGCGATGATCGATGCGATCGACGCACCATTTGTTCGCGCGGCCCGTGGGCATGGTATTCCTCGCGCTCGGCTGGTCTTTCGCTATGTGCTTCCGGTCGCCGCGAATCCGTTGATTTCGCTTTTCGGCTTTTCGATCGCAACGATGCTGAGCGCGTCGCTGTTGGCCGAAGTGATCCTGAGTTGGCCGGGCCTGGGCCCACTGCTGCTCGAGGCGACGCTATCGCGTGATATCTACGTGGTCGTTGCAACGGTGCTGCTCTCAGCGGTGTTCTTGGTGGCCGGGAATCTCGTGGCGGACTTGCTGCTTTACGCGGTCGATCCGCGGATTCGGGTGGAGTAGGCGATGCGCGGAAACTGCAAACTCGGCGCTGCGTTGATTTTCCTGGCGGCGTTTCACTTGGCGATTCTGCTGGCCGGCTTCTTCGCGCCCTACGGTTTCGCGACGCAGGATCGGGAGATGCCGTTTGCGCCGCCAACTCGCGTTCACTTCGTTGACGCGCAGGGGCATTGGCACGCCCGTCCATTTGTTTACGCGCTGGCTTATGACCCACAGAACCCAAGCGCGTACGTGATCGACACCGCGACGCGCTACCCGCTGCAGTTCTTTGTCCAAGGCGAGCCTTACAAGATCGCCGGCACGCTCACGACCCGCACGCATTTTGTCGGCATCGCAGAGCCCGGGCATCTCTTCTTGTTGGGGAGCGACGCTTACGGCCGCGACCAGTTTTCGCGATTTCTCTATGGAGGCCAGCTCTCCTTGTTGGCGGGACTGCTTGCGGCGGTGCTGTCGCTGGCGTTGGGAATCGCGGTCGGCGGAATTGCGGGATTCTACGGCGGCTGGCTCGACAACTTCCTCATGCGCGGAGGCGAACTTTTTCTCGCGCTGCCGTGGCTCTATCTGCTTTTTGCGGTCCGCGCGGCGCTGCCGTTGCACGTTTCGCAGGCACAAGTTTTCTTGCTGCTCGTCGCGGTGGTCGGTCTGATCGGGTGGGCGCGGCCGGCGCGGCTTGTTCGCGGCATCGTGCTGAGCTCGAAAGAGCGAAATTCGGTGCTGGCGGCGCGAGGGTTCGGCGCCACCGATTTCTACCTGCTGCGCCGGCACATTCTTCCGGAAGCCTACGGAGCGATTCTCACGCAGATCACCCTGCTCATACCGCAATACATCTTGGCGGAAGTCACGCTGACGTTTCTGGGCCTCGGCGTGGGAGAGCCGATGCCAAGCTGGGGAAGTCTGCTTGCTTCGCTGCAGCAATACTACGTGCTGGCGACGTACTGGTGGATGTTCCTGCCCGCTTTGCTGCTGATTCCACTGTTTCTGGCTTTCTACACGGCGGCCGATGCTATTCAGGAACGTCTGAAATCCATCGCACTGTAAAAGGGCAAAACGTCTGTTTAGCATTGGGTTATGAGGGGTCCGCGGGCAGGGAAACGCGTCGGGTGGGCGTGCGCTTGCTTGTGCGGCATGGCGATGGTGGGAGCTTTTGCCGCCGCGGCGCGGAGCTCCGGGCCGGCGAAAGAAGAGCTGGCAGTTACGGAAAGTCCCGTGGGGCGCGCGGGCGGTAATTTGGTGGTCGCGCTGCGCTCCGAGCCGAAAACTCTGAACCCCGTCCTTGCGGTGGACGATCCTTCGCGCGACGTAATCCGCTGTCTCAACGCCGATTTAATTCACATCAATCGCGAGACCTTGAAGACGGAGCCTGCGCTCGCAAAGTCGTGGAGCGTCTCGGCCGATGGCAAGCACTACACACTGCAACTGCGACGCGGCTTGCGATTCTCAGACGGCCAGGCGTTCGATGCAGACGACGTGATTTTCACCTTTCAAGTCTACCTCGACGAAAAGATTCATTCGCCCCAGCGCGACTTGCTCGTGATCGACGATAACCCGATCGCGGTCGAGAAAATCGACGCCTATACCGTGCGATTCTCGCTGCCGAAGCCTTACGCGGCGGCCGAGCGCATTTTCGACGGAATCGCCATCCTGCCGCGGCATTTGCTCGAAGCGAAATATCGCGCGGCGAAGCTCGGCGAAGCGTGGGGCTTGGCGGACTCGCCATCGAACTTCGCTGGGCTCGGGCCCTTTCGATTGAAGGAATACGTCCCCGGACAGCGCGTGACGCTCGAAAAGAATCCTTTCTACTGGAAGGAAGATAAATCGAGCAACCGCTTGCCATATCTGGCCGGGCTCGAATTTCTCTTCGTCGCGAATGAAGACGCGCAAGTGATTCGATTCGAATCCGGCGAGACGGATTTGCTTAGCCGCTTCAGTCCTGAAAATTACGCGCTCTTGCAGAAAGAAGAGTCGGCGAAGCGCTATCACGTCGCCGATTTGGGCGCGGGCCTCGAATACAATTTTCTTTTTTTCAACCTGAACGATCTTTCGTCGAAGGGCAAACCGGAAATCGCGCGGAAGCAGGCGTGGTTTCAAGATCTGCGGTTTCGCGAGGCCGTCTCGAGCTCGATCGACCGCGCGGGCATCGTGCGTCTCGTCTATAGCGGGCGGGCGACCTCGATTTGGGCGCAGGTGACGCCCGGCAACAAGCTGTGGGTCGACGAGGCGCTGCCGCATCCCGCGCGCTCGCTTGACCATGCGCGCGAGCTCCTCCGCTCGGCGGGATTTTCCTGGAAAAGTGATAGCACTCTGGTGGATTCGCACGGAACGGCAGTGGAGTTTTCGATCGTGACGAGTTCCTCGAACGCGCTGCGCACCAAGATGGCGACGATCATTCAAGACGATTTGAACCAAATTGGAATGAACGTGCACGTTGTACCGCTAGAATTTCGCGCCATGGTGGACCGCTACCTGAACAGCTACGACTACGAGGCCGGGATCATGGGCATTGTGAGCGGCGACGCGGACCCAACATCGGAGATGAACGTGTGGACCGCCGACGGCGAGACGCATCTCTGGAATTTGGCGGGCAAGGCTGCGGCGCCCTGGGAATCCGAGATGGACCAGCTGATGCGGCAGCAGGAAGTGACGCTCGACTACGTGAAGCGCAAGCAGCTCTACGACCGCGTGCAGGAAATCGTCGAGCAGAATTTACCGGTAATATCCCTGGTTAGCCCGAACATTCTTGTTGGCGCGAAAGACCGCGTTGGCAATTTCCGTCCGGCGATTCTCGATCCCTACGTGCTGTGGAACGTGGAAGAACTCTATGTGCGCTAGACACGCTTCGTTGGAGCCTGAGGTGAGGCGGCGCGGTCCTGCAAGCGAAGAAGGCGCGGGCGCGACGCAATGGACCGACGCACGGCTCGTGCGCGAGTGCATCCGCGGGAGCGAAGAAGCGTGGGGCGCGCTCATAGATAAGTACAAGCGGCTAATTTTTTCGATTCCGGTTAAGTACGGACTTTCGCAAGCAGACGCGGCAGACGTATTTCAAAACGTCTGCGTCGATCTGCTCTCCGAGTTGCCGAAACTGCGAGAGCCGAAGGCGCTGCCGAAGTGGATCATGCAGGTAACTTCGCATCGTT
>Ga0210383_10002985_pt1 | contig 15255 bp, 15 predicted proteins | sample IncBWC14OmetaG_FD_160072 | JGI IMG/M metagenome (GOLD analysis project Ga0210383, IMG submission 160072) | Forest soil microbial communities from Barre Woods Harvard Forest LTER site, Petersham, Massachusetts, United States - Inc-BW-C-14-O ...
TGGCTGCTTTATGGGCTGCAGAGGCGAGCGCATCATCGGCCTCATAGTCGACCATCGGCCAGACCACGACCCCCATTGCTTCCAGGGCGTCCTCGAGAATAGGGAACTGCGAGAGCAACTCCGGCGGTACGCCCTCACTTGTTTTGTATCCGGGATACAAATCGTTTCGAAACGATTCGACGACATGGTCCGTGGCGACTCCGATGTGGGTTGCACCGTGCTCGATCATGGACAAAACGGAGGTCAGGACACCGCGTACTGCAGCGATTTCCTGTCCTTTCGAATCGGCTATTGAGGGTACTGCAAAAAAATGCCGAAACAATTCATATGTTCCGTCAACTAAGTGCACATCCATGTTGGTCTCCGATGAGATCCCTCGGACAGCGATGTTATAGGATCGCGTAAACGATTTGGGGGAACATTCCCGTGGACCATTCTCTTGTTCTCCCGCCGATCGGCAAACTAGTTCCGAATTGAATTCCCTTTCAACGTGCGTCACGAGGAGCTAACTTTGCTTTAGGTAGCTCCCGATATTCCTTTGACTTCCCCTGGCAATCGCAAGATTCATTCGAGCTGATTTCCATCTCCGCCGGAATGCGCGGATTGCAGATTCTCTTGCTCCTGTGGACTATTTGAGGGTCGCGAAGGCAACACTAAATGCAATTGCCCTTAGCAAGGTCTAGACTAGGGCCGAGAGGTTTGATACTTCGACGATCAGCGACAGGCTTTCCCAAATTCGGATGAACTCATCTCTTGCTATCAGCCGCGCGCCACTGGTTGTCCAGTCCCGGCACGAGCTTCAGTGCGTTCTCGTAATAAATTTTCTTCAACACCTCGTCCGGTACCTGAAATCCGTAAATCCTCCAGAACGCATGGCGTCTCCGGTAGTACTCAAAATACTCATCGCGCGTCTCCAGTGCCCGGAAATACCACTTGTATTCGTTCACGTCGTAAATGTCTTTGCCCATCAGCACGCGATCCTGATACTTCACCAGAAAATTGTGCGCCGAATACGGCTGGCGGCCCAATTCGGCGAGTACCGCCGCAATGTCGACATAAACATTCGGATTCGCGTCGAACAATTTGCCAAGCCGCTCCAGATCGTTGCCATGAAACGCCAGATGGGCCGCAATGAAATTGGTTTGAGGGTGTTTCGCGAACATCCGGTTCCGCTCCGCCATCAGCGTCTCAAACGGCGGATATTTCGAAGGCGGCCTCGCCCGCTGCGGAAATTCCCGCAATTCCTCCCACCGCTCGTTGTGATAGTCCCAAGGATCAAAAAACGCTGACGGTTCGGCGATGTGAATCAACACCGGAATTTTGAGTTCCGCGCACTTCTCCCACACCGCATCAAACTCCGGATCGTCTACGTGTACGCGCTCGCCGTTCGCATACTTCAGGTCCATTCCGTAATTCTTGAAAATCTTCAGTCCTTGCGCCCCATTCTTCACGTCCTGTTCCAGCCGTGCCGCGGCTCGCTTCCCGTATCCCGGCCTGTTCAGATCGTCGTAGCTCAAATTCGCGAAGACCACGAACCGGTTGGGATAGCGTCCCTTCATGACCGCCAGGGTTCTCTTCAGCTCTTCGCCGGTTCCTCCGCTCAGATTCACCAGCACGCGCAGATTGATCGTGTCCATCTCCTTCACCACCTGGTCGACGTGCTCTGCGGTTGGATTCCAGTGATGGCTGTGAATGTCAACGAATGGATACTTCGCCCGCTCGACTTTGTGTTCCGGTGTCACCAGCGTCGACTTGGGCTGATACTCCTCGATCGTCGGCACGCACACGCCGGTCGTCCCTTGTGCCTGCGCGCGCGTCCCCGCCAGCCGTTCCATCCCCAGCAATGCACACAACACGACCCCGCCCACCGATACAACCGCGCAAACCAACGCCCAGTTCCGCAATTTCATCTTCGCCCACCCTGATCAAGATCATCGCTGTGCATTCGCACATCCTGCCGGCATTCTGCCGGAAGCTCTGCGCAATCTCATCACATGAATGAGCGGCTTGCGAGCTCTCATTTACTGCGAAGGGAGTCTGCTGAACTTGTCTGAATCGGTCCTAACTGTGTATGCAAAAAAGGCAGGAAATGACTACTCGTAGACGACCATGCTTCGCAAGCTGTGGGCCTGGGTGCAACTGGCCTGCGATGATTGCCCGGTATCGTGATGCTAGGCAACGCCCTCTCAATGCGACGCCTTCGTCTCATGGTGCACGATTCTCAAGCGACGCAGGAGTTGGGCGTTCAACGCGACGATGATCGTTGACGTGCTCATGGCAATCGCGCCCACACTCATAGGGAGATCGATTCGCCACCGGACTAAGAGTCCCGCTGCAACTGGGATGGCAATCAGATTATAGGCCGTCGCCCAAACCAGATTTTGAACCATTTTCCTGTACGCAGCGCGTGACAATTCGATCGCTCCCACAACGTCGCGTGGGTCGCTATGTACGAGCACGATTCCTGCAGATTCGACGGCAACTTCGGTACCGGCTCCGATCGCAATACCGACGTCCGCAGTTGCGAGCGCCGGTGCATCGTTCACACCATCGCCGACCATCGCCACTTTCTTGCCCCCGGCTTGGAACCGTGCAACCACCGACGCCTTGTCGGCGGGCAGCACTTGAGCTGCGACCTCGTCAATTCCGATCCTCTTCGCAACAGAATCCGCGACTGCCTGTGAATCACCCGTGATCATCGCCACGCGCAGGCCCAAATCATGTAGCTCTTTCACCGCTTCGGCGGATTCCGGACGAATTTCGTCTTCCACCGCTAGACCGCCGATCACCCGGCCGTCCACAATCACATAAAGTACTGTCTGCCCCGCGGATGCCCGGGCCGTTGCCGTCTTCTCCAGTTCGGGCGGAACGACGACCTTCAATTCGGAAAGGAGATGTGGGCCTCCCACGGAAACACTTGCCCGTTTACAGTCGCGCGTGCGCCGCTCCCCGGCATCGCCTCAAAATTCCTGCCCTGCAGGGGATTCGTGCCGCGGCGATTCGCCCCACTGACGATGGCTTTGGCGAGCGGGTGCTCGGAGTCGGCCTCGACCGACGCTGCCAGTTTGAGCACTGTTCCTCGCTTGCACCAGAGACAGCGGCAACCCCTGCAAGCGTCGGCGCACCTCGCGTGAGTGTTCCTGTCTTGTCAAAGATCACGACGTCCAGATTGCGCGACCGTTCGAGTGCCAGCCGGTCTTTCACGAGCAAACCATTTCGCCCCCCCAGTGAGGTTGAAATCGCAATCACCAGGGGAATCGCCAAACCGAGCGCATGTGGACACGCAATGATGAGTACTGTGGCGGTTCGGGTGAGTGCATGTGCGCTGTCACCAGCCAACCACCAATATCCGAACGTCAGCACACCCGAAGCCACTGCAACATAGAACAAGAGCGAAGCGGCACGGTCGGCAAGAGCCTGTGCCCGCGAGCCGGAAGCCTGAGCAGCAGCGACGAGTCGCATGATTCCTGAGAGGGCCGTCTGCTCCCCAACGGCACTTACTCGGACTCGCAGACTTCCTCCAGCAACAACCGTGCCCGCCACCCCGGTTGCACCGGGCCCTTTCGAAACTCCCCGCGACTCGCCTGTGATCAGCGACTCGTCCACATCGGCGGTGCCCTCAATAACCTTCCCGTCCGCAGGCACGCGAGCTCCAGGCCGCACGAGGACGACATCGCCTACTCGCAATTCCTCGAGCGGAACTTTTTCGAGGCCCTGACTCCGCTATGCGCTCTGCTTTGTCCGGCAGTAACGCGGCCAGCGCGTCCACAGCTCCTCTGGCTTGTGCAATCGCCTTCATCTCCGGCCAGTGGCCAAGGAGCATAATGGTGATGAGCGTCGCGACCTCCCAGCAGACATCGATCTGGAAAAACCCGAATGTCGCGGCAAGTGAAGCGGCAAAGGCAACCACGATGCCGAGGCTGATCAGCGTCATCATCCCCGGCCGGCGGTCAGCGAGTTCTCCCCAAGCTCCGCGAATAAACACGCTTCCGCCATACAGGAAAACAATGGTCCCAAGAAAGGCCGGGATATATTGCGAGCCAGGGAAAGTGGGAGCGGTGTAGCCAACCCAGTGCTGATCCTCTCCCGACCACGCGACGACGGGGAGTGTGAGGATCAGAGTCAGCCAGAATTTGTCCCGGAACATGGCCACCGAGTGACCGGCATGCCGATTCATTCAAGTCGTAGTTAAGTGGTAGCCGATACGAACTTTGACCGAGAGTTTTCGAGCGTTTGAAGGAGGCGAGCATGTAATGGCGGAACGAGTACAGCACCCCTGATATCAGGTCTCGGCGGCCACAGCCCTCGTTGAGGATTGCTGAACACTTGCTGAACAATAAACTGCAAATGAACGCTTGTGGTGCAACTGAGGGGCTTGTAACGCTAACAAAACAATTGAAAATCGGTCTGTGCGAACAGGTCAGGGTGAATTAGCAAACCGCCGCCATTCGATATCTTGAGGTCCAACATGGGGTCCAACTTGCCCGTTTTCGGAGTCCAATTTCAGGGTTAAACGGTGCAGAATCAACGGTTCGTCTGAAAATTAACAGCCGAATGCTCTACCATTGAGCTACCGGGGATCCGATTAGGAAGGATCGTACGTTACTTCCAAAGTCTAGCGAACGGTGATTCCTTGTGTCAATTCAGTCGGGGGCGTCGCCGAATCAAGGCACCAGTCGATAATTGTGAATCCCAGCAGCCAGGGAAACGCTCCCACCAGCCGTTTGCGGCAACCACCAGAAGCGGTGAATAAGCGTGTTGTGGCTCTTCAGCATGCGATGCCCGATGTAATCCATGATCGCGGGACTTACCTGCGTGGCCGCATACATCGCGTTTGAGTGCGAGAAGGGTCGCAGCAATGGATTCCCCTCCACGCCATAATTTCCAGAAATAGCGCGCCGTGTGGAGTACGCGTCAAACGCTGCCTCACTGTGGCTGACCGCCATCAATCCATACCAGATGCCGCGTTCGCGCGGGGTTTCCAGCGAAACGTCTCCCCCGTTTTTCAGTAGAGGATTGGAAACGGGCTGAATGGCAGGTGACACGCTCGTTGACGAAGAGATAGCAAGTGCATCGTCCGAATTTGAATTGACCAACGCCTTGGCAGTTGGAGCGTCCGGCAGGGAATTCCGATCTATAGGTGCAGTTTCCGATTTTGAGGAATCGACGGAAACAGCCTTCAAAGAAACTTCTTTTGCGGTGATTTGATTCGCGCCAACTTCGGGGTTCGTTACCCTGGGAGTGTCGGCGGAAAACGTAGCGCAACACAAACTCAGAATCGCGGATAACAGCAAGACTCACCTCAGAAATTGCAGGCAGGGGAGAAGGGTCCGAGCTAGCTGCAATGTAGGCAACTCTACTGCTACACGAGCGGGCCGTCACTGAATCATTAGTCATATCTCGAGTGGTACTTTCGTTTTGGTTCAGTTTGCGTTGCGAAGTGTGCACTTCTGGCACAACCCGTGAAGAATCAACGGAAACTCCTGCTATAATTTCGCGCAGAAAGCCTCTCGTTCTCTTAGGAAGGCAAATGGCAGGTTCCACCTCCTCATCCGCGAAACGCGCGAAAGTTCCGCAGCGTGGCGCACAATCGCCCCGTTATATAGCTATCGAAGGCCCATTGCGCGTCGGGAAATCCACCCTGGCACGCATACTCGCGCAGCGCCTGCATGCCCGCCGAATTTATGATTCCGAGGCCAATCCCTTTCTGGCCGATTTTTACGCCGAAAAAGAAGGCGCCGCCTTTCGCGCGCAGATGTACTTCTTGATGGAACGCCAAAAACGCGTTCGCGAAGCGCTGGCGGACGAAACCCCGGGACCGATCATCTCCGATTTTCTAATGGAGAAAGACCGCATCTTTGCCAACTTGAATCTGGACGATCAGGAACTTCGCCTCTACGAGCGCTATTACGAATCATTGACCGCGGAAATCCCGCAACCCGATCTGGTTATCTACCTGCAAGCTAGTCCAGAGGTGCTTCGTTCCCGCATCGCCAGGAAAAAAGCCCAGGAAGAAAGCCGCATCGCCACCGAATACATCGAAGAAGTAACGCGGGCTTACGAACACTTTTTCTTCCGCTATGAAGCAGCCGATCTTCTGGTTATCAATACTTCTGAAATTGACTTTGTGGAACGCAGCGAAGATCTCCAGCAACTTCTGACGCGACTTCAGGAACCCGTCAAGGGCACGCAGTATTTCCTGCCGCTTGGTGGTTCGGACTAAGGTCCAACCTTCGTGCTCCAGTTTTTTTCCGTGATTTTTGCTTGGAGTGCAACGCAGTGTGCTGACGATTTCAGGAGAGCATCGATGGATCTGTGGACTCGCCGTAAATTTTTTGTGACCTCGCTCGTCGGCAGCGCCCTTGCCGGAGCCGGCAAACTGTTGGGAAGGGTGAGTCCATCTGGTGCGGCGGTCCCGTCATCCGCGCTGCCCGATGCCGGCGCACGACCGCTGATGATTTCTTCCTTCAACGGACTGAACGCCCTGGATAAGGGCATGCAGATTTTGAAGAACGGTGGGGACACTTTGGATGCCGCCGTCGCAGCCGTCACCGTTGTTGAGGACGATCCGAACGACGATTCCGTCGGCTACGGCGGGCTGCCTAATGAAGAAGGCGAAGTCGAACTGGACGCCAGTGTAATGCACGGTCCCACGCGGCGCGCGGGAAGCGTTGCTTCCGTCCGGCGCATCAAGAATGTCTCGCTGCTTGCCAAGACCGTGATGGAACGCACCAATCACGTGATGATTGTCGGCGACGGCGCCAGGCGTTTCGCTGTTGCGGAAGGCTTTGAGGAAATGAATCTGCTCACCGAGCACTCGCGCAAAATCTGGCTGGCCTGGAAGGCCAAGACCAGTTTCAACTGGCGGCCCGGAATCGACAGTCCCGAATGGAAAGAGCACATGAGCATGCTCTTCGATGGAGACGCCGAGAAAATTGCTTACGCGGAGGAGAGAATTGCCCATCCCATCACCGGGACGATCAACTGCCTCGCCGTTAACACCAAAGGCGAAGTCAGCGGCACCACCACGACCTCCGGTCTTTCCTGGAAAATTCCCGGCCGCGTTGGCGATTCGCCCATTATCGGCGCCGGTCTGTTCGTGGATGGCGATGTCGGTGGCGCCGGTTCAACCGGCAAGGGCGAGGAAAATATTAAGATTTCCGGTGGTCACACCATCGTGGAAATGATGCGCAAGGGAATGAAACCCAACGACGCGTGCCTGGAAGCGCTTGGCCGCGTCGCGCGAAACTACAACAACGACAAGAAAAAACTGAACACCTTTCACATTTATTTTTACGCGGTCAACAAAGATGGAGAATACGGCAGCGCTTCGCTGTGGCGCAACGGCTACGAAGCCTCGAAGAACGCCTCCTACGCGGTTCACGACGGCACGCAGGCGCGCTTGATGACCTGCAAACCGTTTTTTGATGAAATCGGTGGCGGCGGCTAGCCCGTTCCCGGTACGCGAGGTCGACCACTACTCATGGATCAAACCAACATCCTCATTATCGGCGGCGGCGTCATTGGCTGCGCTATCGCGGAAGCGCTTTCGCGCGATTGGCAGGACGTTTTTCTCGTCGAACAGTTTCCGAAACTTGGCATGGCCACCAGCACGCGCAATAGCGGCGTGATTCACTCCGGTATCTACTATCCGACAAATTCCTTGAAGGCGCGCCATTGTGTCGCCGGAAATATCCTTACCAGGGAATTTTGTGAGAAGCACAATGTCCCCCATCGCACCACCGGCAAACTCGTAGTTGCCAGGGACGCGCATGAGGAAGCGGGCCTGCTGGCGTTAAAGAAAAAGGGCGAGGACAACGGAGTAGAAGGCTTGCGGCTGCTCGATTCCGCCGGAATTCGCGCCAGGGAACCTCATGTCCGTGGATATATTGCGCTGGACGTCCCCTCGACAGGAATTTGTTCCGCAGAGGAACTCGTCCATGCGTTTGCGCGCGTCGCGGAGGCTCACGGCACGCACATCGTGAAACACGCCAAAGTCACCGCCCTGCGTCCCAAGGGCGGCAAGGTCGAGGTCGAAATCCGAATTGGCGATGATGCCGTATTTGAAACCGAAACGATTGAAGCGCGCTGCGTAATCAACGCTGCTGGACTCTACGCCGACGAGATCGCGCAACTACTCGGTCCGCGTCCATGGAAAATCTATCCTGTTCGCGGCGAATATTGCGAAATCCGTGGACCGCAGACCGACCTGATCCGCAATCTTGTGTACCCGATGCCGCACCACGATGGACTCAGCTTGGGAGTTCACTTCACCAAGACGCTGTGGGACACCGTGCTGCTTGGCCCCACGGCAAAATATGTCGATAGCAAGGACAACTACGAGCGTGACCGTTTGCCGATCTCCGAATTTGCCGACGACGCAAAAATGCTTGCGCCCGAAATTGAAGCGAAAGACTTGCAGCTTGCCTACAGCGGCATTCGGCCAAAGCTGGTCGCGCCCGGGCAATCCGGCATCGCTGATTTTGTGATTGAGCGAGACCGCGAAGTCCCGCAGGTCATTCAATTGGTAGGTATCGAGTCGCCGGGACTGACCGCGTCTACCTCGATTGCCCTTCACGTCCGGGAGTTAACAAAAGAAATCCTCGGCTGAAGCAGTTTTCCAGCCGAGATTCCCAAGCAATCTTCTACTCCACGATCAGGCGCGCAAATTTCTTCTTCCCGGCCCGGATCAGGAACTCCCTGGCCTTGCTCAGATCCATCTCCAGCCGCGCATCTTCCACGAGGTTTCCATCGATCTCCACACCCTTTTGTTTGATCAGCCGCTCTGCTTCGCTCTTCGAAGGCACCAGTTTCAATTCGACAAGCAATGCTGTCAACTTCTTTGCGGGTCCCGTGCTGATTCGCTGCACTGGCGCCTCTTCCGGTGCTTGCCTGTCCCGGAACACGCGCTGAAAATTCTCCGCCGCTTTGCGTCCAGCTTCCCGTCCATGAAATCCGGTCACGACCTCCTCGGCTAGTCGCATTTTGGCGTCCATCGGATGCAGTTTCCCGCTCGCCACTTCCTGCTTGAGCTCTGCAATCTCCGCGGGCGTGCGATCCGTAACCAATTCGTAGTACGACCACATCAATTCGTCAGGAATCGACATCATCTTCCCGAACATCTCTACCGGCGGCTCGGTAATGCCCACATAATTTCCCAGGCTCTTGGACATTTTCCGCTGCCCATCCAGCCCCACAAGAATCGGCATCATCACCGCAATTTGTAGTTCCTGGTTGTACTCGCGCTGAATTTCGCGTCCGATCAACAGGTTGAATTTCTGCTCGGTGGCGCCGAGTTCCACATCTGCCTCCAGCACCACGGAGTCATACGCCACCAGCAAGGGATACAGAAATTCGTGCACCGAAATCGGCTGCTGCTCCGCAATCCGTTTGCGGAAATCCTCGCGCTCCAGCATCCGCGCCACGCGATACTTCGCACACAACCGCACGATGTCATAGCTGGACAATTTCTCCAGCCATTCGCTGTTGTAGCGAATCTCCGTTTTCTCGCGATCCAATATCTTGAACACTTGCTCCAGATACGTTTCGGCGTTGGCATTCACCTGTTCGCGCGTAAGCGGCGGCCGCGTTTCCGATTGGCCCGTCGGGTCGCCAACCATGGCCGTGAAATCGCCAATCAAAAACACCGCGGTATGCCCCATTTCCTGGAAGTGTTTCAGCTTGCGGATCACCACGGTATGCCCAAGGTGAATATCCGGCGCGGTGGGATCCACGCCCAGCTTCACCCGCAACGGCTTACCGGTCTTTAGCGATTTGTCCAGCTTCGCGCGGAGCTCCGCTTCCGGCACAATTTCCACAACGCCCTTCTTCAAGTACGCGAGCTGTTCCTCCACGGGTTTGAATTTTGCCTCGCTCATTTCGATTCGCGAATCACGCGGCGCCCCTCAATCCGGTATTTTCCTTCCAGCACAATTTTGACCGCTTCCGTATAAATCCGGTGCTCCTCGCGCAAAATCCGTGCCGAAAGCTTTTCTTCATCGTCGGTGTCTTCGACCCGCACCACCGATTGCAGCACAATCGGACCCGCATCCAGGTTTTCGTCCACAAAATGCACCGTGCACCCGGCAAATTTCACGCCGTATTCCAGCGCTTGCCTTTGCGATTCCAGCCCGGGGAACGATGGCAGCAAAGACGGGTGGATATTCAGGATGCGCTGCGGAAACGCCACCACAAAATACGGGGACAGCAAGCGCATGTAGCCCGCCAGGCAAATCAGATCGACTTTATATTCCTGCAGAACCGCCGCAACCTGCCGGTCGTAAGCCTCACGCTCCAGTCCTTTCGAGGGAATCATGCGCGTGGGAATATTTCGGGCCTTCGCCCGCTCCAGTCCTTTTGCGTCGGGTTTATTGCTGATGACTACGGCGATCTCGGCGCCTGGAATTCTTCCAGCCGACACACTTTCCGCCAGCGCCTCGAAATTTGAGCCGCGGCCGCTCAACAGCACGCCGATACGCTTGGTCATAAACGGAAAACGTTAGCACACCCGAGAAGGGCTGCAAAATCGCGCGGCGCTATTGTTTCGCCGCCTGCGGAAATTCCGCGAAAGTAATGAAGTGGCCTGCCGGATCCTTCACGCCAATCTCTTTCGCGCCATAAAACGTAGTGCGCTCCGGCAAGTACACCGTCAGGCCTTTGGCAGCGGCTTTCGCCTTTTCCAGGCTATCCACCTGCACATACAAAAATGTCGGACCCCGCTTCACGTCCTCCAAAACAGCGGGCAGATCCTTCTGCACGCTCGCATAGGTCTGATACATTACTTCAACGCCATCCTTTTCCAGAATCACGAAACCCAGGCGGTCTCCCTCCGGCACCTCAGTGGTCTTCGCAAACCCCAGGCCATCCACCCAGAGCGGCAACACCGGCTCAATCTCTTTCACGAACAACACGGGAGTGAGTTTGTTCACCACGACGTCGCTCCTTTCGCGGCCCACTAACAATTTCCACGCCGCTTACAAATTCAACGCACCAGAGTAAACCAGCCGCGCTTTGCCGGTGTCTCCGCGCTCGATTCGTCCAATGCGGAAAAACTTTTCGCGTCGCCTCTTCAGATCCGCCTCCGCTTCCTTCACATAATCCGCGGGCACAATCGCGATCATTCCGATGCCCATGTTAAAGGACTGCAGCAGCTCGTCCGTATCAATCTCCCCGAGCTTCGCGAGGTATTTGAAAATCGTGGGAATCGGCCAGGCATCCAGATCGATCGTCGCCTTTACGCCGCTGGGCAAAACGCGAGGAAGATTTCCCGGTATGCCGCCGCCGGTAATGTGCGCAATAGCCGAAACCCATCCACGCGCGATAAGACTCTTCAGCGCCGGGGCGTAGCAGACATGCGGCTTCAAAAGTTCCGCGCCAATTTTGTTTCCCACTTCCGCGACGTAAGTGTCCGGCTTCAGCTTGGCAACATCAAAAATCAATTTTCGCGCCAGCGAGTATCCATTGGTGTGCAGGCCAGCAGCTGGCAAGCCCAGCAGCGTATCTCCCGGCTTTACGTTCTTTCCGGTCAGCAATTTCTTGCGTTCCACGACGCCAACAATGAATCCCGCGAGATCATATTCCCCGGCTGGATAAAATCCCGGCATCTCCGCCGTTTCCCCGCCAACCAGCGCGCAGCCCGCTTTACGGCAAGACCGGCTCATTCCGTCCACAAGCTGCTCGATTACCGCCGGCTCCAGCTTCCCCATCGCCAGGTAATCCAGAAAAAACAGCGGCTCCGCGCCCTGCACCAGAATGTCGTTCACGCAGTGATTGACCAGGTCGCCGCCCACGGTCGAGTGCACTCCCATCGCGCTGGCCACTTTCAATTTGGTCCCCACGCCATCGGCGCTCGAAACCAGGATCGGGTCTTTCCACTTTTTTGTGTCCAGGGCAAACAGCGCGCCAAATCCGCCGATGCCGCCCAATACCGCGGGCGTAAACGTCTTGCTCGCCAGGTGCCGGATGCGCTGTTTGGCGTCGTCGGCGACAGCTATGTTTACTCCTGCATCGGCGTATTTCATCGTCGGCCGCCTTCAAGGAAGAATCGTGCTTCTGGAGCGCAGGGTATGGAGCGGATTCACAACCTGCGGGCCAGTAACCGGCTCGGGGACAACAGCGGGCCACGAGCGGCGCGGTGGCAGTTCTAAGGCTCTAACGGAATGCGGTCAGGCCGCGTCCGTCTTTCCGGCTGTTGTAGCTTAGAACAGGTGAAACAATCGACGCCAGCGAACGGTCCCTGGGTGGATCACTGCGTTGGCGTAAGCCAGAAATCTTGCGCCGATATCCCCATTCCACGCGTCTTTCGGCGCATCGAGTGACATGTAAATCAATACCGGCGTGCCAAGAATATCATTTCGCGGCACGCATCCCCAATACCTGCTATCCAGGGAATTCTCGCGATTATCACCCATCACAAAGTAGCAGTTGTCCGGCACGGTATACGGCAGGCCGGTAAACGGGCCCATCAGCTGAGATCTTGCCGGAGGCTCCGTGGTGCCAATAGTGTAATTCTCCTCCAGCTTTTTTCCATTGATCCAGACCGCGCCATCGTGAACATCCACGGTTTCGCCCGGAAGTCCGATCACCCGTTTCACGTAGTCCGGCTGCGTGGGATCGAAAGGCGGTTTAAAAATGATAATTTGTTGGCGTTTGGGATTTCTCCACAACGGAACGTGCAGATTGGTGAACGGCACCCCCGCGTCGTAGCCAATCCTGCTCATGATCAGATGGTCTCCGATGAGCAATGTGTTTTCCATCGATCCCGAAGGAATCACGCGGGCCTGCCCGAGCGTTCCATTGATCAACATGAACGCCAGAATTACCCAGAACCAGGCAATAATCTCGCTCTTTACCCGGTTGCCCATCGGTACCTGGGCTTCCTTCGGTGCGTCCAGTTTTTTCTTTGCTTTCGACATGTCAGCTTTCACGATTCATTTGAACAGCTACAAAGGCTACAAACAAAAGACGCCTGCTTTGCCGTGGTTCCGCACGGGCACTGGTCCCTATGGAAAGGTCTCAAACAACCTCTTCCAGCGAATCTTGCTGGGATGAATCACCGCGTTCGCGTAGGCGAGAAAACGCGCGGCGATGTTGCCGTTCCAGGCGTCTCCGGGAGCATCCACTGACATATAAATCGCTACCGGCTCGCCCAGAATGTCACTTCGCGGAACGGTGCCCCAAAAACGGCTGTCGTAGGAGTTTCCCCGATTGTCGCCCATCACAAAATAATTGTTTTTTGTAATGGTGAACGGAAACCCCGGCGCTGAAGCGAGCAATTCCGAACGGAACGGCCGTCGCGTCGGGCCTGTAGTGTAGCCCTCTTCCAATTTCTTCCCGTTGATCCAAACAGCGCCATCGTGAATGTCGATTGTGTCGCCGGGTAAGCCTATAACCCTCTTGATCAAGTCCGACTGGTTGTGATCAAACGGCGGGCGGAAGATGACAATCTGCTGGCGCTTGGGATTTCGCCACAGTTGCACGTGCAGGTTGGTGAACGGCACTCCCGCGTCGTAGCCAATCCTGCTCATAATCAGGTGGTCGCCCACCAGCAGCGTGTTCTCCATCGAACCCGAAGGAATCACGCGCGCTTGTCCCAGCGTTCCATTGATCAGCAGGAACACCAGCACGATCCAGAACCACGCTACAATTTCGCTTTTTACACGGCTGCCCGGCGTCGCTCGTTTTTGTCTCTGGATCGCTGTTTTTTTCTCTGTCTTGTCCATGTCAGCTTTCGCGATCCACTGTTACCGCTTCGCTCAGTTTGTTCGCCGCAACGCCTTCGCGGACTTCAAGCTGCACCAGATCTGTCGGATACACGCCTGTATAACAGGACGAGCAGAATTTTCCCTCGCTGTCGCTAACCGCTTGCCGCAGCCCGTTCAGCGAAAGATACCCAAGCGAATCCGCGCCTAGATATTTGCGGATCTCTTCCGGCGAATTGTTGGAGGCAATCAGTTCTTCCTTGGTCGGCGTATCCACGCCGTAGTAGCAAGGGGAAATCGTTGGCGGACAGCTGATCCGCACGTGCACTTCACTGGCCCCGGCGTCCTTCACCATGCGCACAATTTTTCGGCTGGTTGTACCGCGCACGATGGAATCGTCGACCAGAATGATGCGCTTCCCGGCGATCAATTCGCGCACAGGATTCAATTTCAATTTAACGCCAAAATTTCGGATCGCTTGCGAAGGCTCGATAAACGTCCGCCCGATGTAGTGGTTGCGAATCAGCCCCATGCGGAAAGGGATCCCCGATTCCAATGAGTAGCCGATAGCCGCGGGCACGCCGGAGTCTGGCAGCGGCACCACCATATCCGCTTCCACTGGATGCTCTCTGGCCAGCAGCCGGCCCAGCATCTCCCGCGATTGGCTTACCGAGCGTCCAAACACCACACTGTCCGGTCGCGAAAAATAAACATGTTCGAACACGCAATATTGATGCGGCTTTTCTGGGCTGAACTTGATCGATTCCATGCCGCATTTCGAAATGCGCAGCATCTCGCCCGGCTCAACCTCACGGACATACTCCGCGTTCAGAAGATCGAACGCACACGTTTCCGATGCCACCACCCACGCGACATTTCCTTCTGGAGTAATTATCTTGCCCAAGGACAGCGGCCGGAAGCCGCGCGGATCGCGCACCGCGTACATTTCTTCAGGAGTCAGCACCAGCAGCGAATACGCGCCTTCCACTTGGTTCAATGCGTCGCCGAGCGCTCCCGAAAAATTACGCGCCTGCGATCGCGCAATCAGGTGCACGATTACTTCGGTGTCGCTGTTCGTCTGAAAGATCGATCCGCGATGCTCCAACTTTCGCCGCCACTCGCCCGCATTGGTTAGATTCCCATTGTGTCCAACGGCGATCTTCCCTTTGTTGCAATCGATCATGATGGGCTGCGCGTTCAGCAAAGCCTTGTCGCCGGCCGTGGAGTAACGCGTGTGTCCGATGGCGCTTGTCCCGGGAAGTTCCGCCAACACCTGCGGTTGAAAAATCTCCTCAACCTCGCCCATGGCCCTGTACAGGTGCAGATCATTGCCCGTACTGGAAACGATTCCCGCCGATTCTTGCCCGCGATGCTGCAGCGCGTACAGCCCTAGATACGCAATATTCGCAGCTTCGGGATGGCCAAACACGCCGAACACGCCGCATTCGTCGTGAAAATGGTCGTCCGCGTAGGCAAGTTTGTTGGTCATTGTAATTTCAGCGCCCGTTCCAGCCCGTGGCCCCAAACGTCCTGCAGAGCATTCACCGGAGCGGAC
>Ga0210383_10002988_pt1 | contig 15246 bp, 14 predicted proteins | sample IncBWC14OmetaG_FD_160072 | JGI IMG/M metagenome (GOLD analysis project Ga0210383, IMG submission 160072) | Forest soil microbial communities from Barre Woods Harvard Forest LTER site, Petersham, Massachusetts, United States - Inc-BW-C-14-O ...
GCGGTAACTGCGCAGCCGGTCCAGGATCACGACATCATGATGACCATCCCGGGCGGCCCGCAGCTTCACATCCGTGGATTCGCCGATTACAACCTCGGCTTCGGCCAGGACGCCAATCCGCTCATCTTCCCCCTGGGCCGCCCGGCGCACACGACGTTTCAAGTCGGCGAAATCGATCTCTACATGACGTCGCAATTGTCCAAGAAGATCAGCTTCCTTGCGGAATTCATCGTCGGGTCTGACCAGACCAACACCTTCGGCTGGGATATCGAACGCTATCAACTCACCTACAAGCACAACCCCTATTTTCAGATCACCGGTGGCCGCTTCCACACCTCGATCGGCTATTACAACACCACGTTCCATCACGGCACGTGGTTTCAGACCACCACCGGCCGCCCTTTCATGTATTTTTTTGAGGACAGCGGCGGCATGCTGCCGGTGCACACCGTGGGCGCCAGTCTCAGCGGCCTGGTGCCAAAAACCGGGAAGCTCAATTTGCATTGGATCGCCGAAGGAGGAAACGGGCGATCGTCCGATTCAAGCTTGGCCCCGGTACAAAACTTTCTGTCCGATAAGAACCGCAAGGCTGTGAATTTTGCGATTTACGTCCAGCCCGAATGGGTGCCCGGCCTCCAGATGGGCGGATCGTTCTATGTGGACAAGCTTTACCCGCCCACCGGATTGGGCATCGCCCAGGACATTTCGAGCGCCTATGTCATTTACAACAATTCAGTCTGGGAGATCATGAATGAGGCCGTGCTTGTGACCAACAAAATCTCCGGCACCGACCTCGTGTATCACACGCCGCTGATGTACACCCAGATTTCGCGCGCCTTCGGACGGTACCGGCCGTATTTCCGCTACCAGTATGTGAACTCTCCATCTGACGATCCCGTAAATATCTTCACGGGCCGCTACATGGGTCCATCGGCGGGCCTGCGTATGGATTTCACCAATTACGTTGCGCTGAAGGTGCAATACAACCGTCTGTACCAGCGAGTGCCGGCCTGGAATGGACTCGATCTGCAAGCCGCGTTCACGTTTTGACGGTTTAAGATCTCCGCCTTTTTTCCGATAAGGATTACGACAAGGAGCCACGATGAAATCGTTATTCCCGATTGCGATTATCCTGCTGGGCGGCGTGTGCGCCTGTTTTGCGGCGGACGATTTGGCCGTGGTGGTTAACAAGTCTGTCGCGCTCGACACCCTGTCGGCTTCCGACGTTCGCGTCATGATCTTGGGCGAAAAACCAAAATGGCCGGACGGAAAAGCGGTGATAGCGGTGGAAGCGGCCCCCGAATCGCCCGAGCGGGCGATGCAGCTGAAAACCGTGAACAAAATGACCGACGCCGCACTCAAACGCTACTACATGCTAGCGGCCTTCAATGGAAAAGACACCGCGCCTCCCAAAGATCTCCCGTCGGCTGCCGCGCTGAAGCAGTTCGTGGCCGGCAACCCCGGCGCGATCGGATGCATCTTCGCTGCCGACGTCGACGCTTCGGTCAAGGTGCTCAAAGTGGACGGCGTCGCCCCGGGCGATCCCACCTACAAACTCCGCTGATGGCCGTTAGTGCGAACCTAATTTCGACGCGCCGTCGGGATGCAGCGTCAGTTTCTGTACGCGCCAGTTATTCATATCGGCCACAAACAACGTGTTCTCCGATGGACACGCTATGCCATGAATCCAGTTGAACTGTCCGCTCTCGTGCCCCGATTCACCCAGCATGCCCAGGATTTTGCCATCTAAAGTGAGCTTGTAGATGCGCCCCGGTTCCTGATCGGACGTGTAGAGATACTGCGTCGCGCCTTGGGTAATGCAAATCGTCCACGGCTGCGTTTCATCGGGCGGATTCGGATTGGCATTGCCCAGCACCGGATGCCTGGTTTTGTCGTACGGCGCATTCAGAAAAATGAATCGCAGGAACTTGCCGTCGCGATCGAAAACCTGGATGCGGCGGTTGCCCCGGTCGGCCACATACACGTTATTCTCGCGGTCGATCCCGATATTGTGAGGCGTATTAAACTGGCTGGGATTTTCGTTCGCATGCTGCCCGCCATAGCCTCGCGAGCCCCATGACTTCACCCAATTCCCGTGCGCATCGAACTTCGCCACGCGAGAATTGATGTATCCATCGCTGATGTAGATGTTATCGTCGCTGTCCCAGGCGACATCGGTGGGCGCGCGGAAATTTCCGTCGATCTGCGGCAGCGCCGGACGAAGTTCCGCACCGTCCCGGCCCAAGCCATTTCCCTTATAGTAGTCGGGCTCATCGGGTCCTTCCGGCCTGCGCCCCAGGTTTAAGATCACCATTCCGGCCGGATTGAACTTCATCGCCGCATGCGTCCCCTTGTCCACCACCCACAAGTTGTCGTACTTGTCGAATCGCACGCTGTGCGCATAACCCAGCCCGTAAACGCCCTTCCCCACTTCACGCACGAACTTGCCCGTGGAGTCGAATTCCAGCAGCTGCGTGGTGGCGTTTCCGTACAGCGGGCCGCTGGTGGCGCTGCCCGGATGATTCAGAACCACCACCGATCCTTTGGAGTTGACGGCCACCGACAGCACCTCGCCCAGATTCATCTGGTAATTGAGTTTCAAGAAGTGCAAATCGGATTCGAATGGAATCTTCGGCGGCGAGTCTTGAGCCCATAGCGGCGCGAGGGCCACGGCCCAGGTCAATACGGCCAAAGTCAGTAGCTTCATGTTGATTCTCCCCCAGCTACTATATGCCGCCGCGCGGGCCCTCGCACGCCTTGACAGAATGTCACATTAGATATAGTCTAATCTGTAGATGGATGCCGAGGCGATTAAACGTTCCTTGGAAGCCAGCGGTTTGCGGTGCACTCCGCAGCGCTACGCCGTGATGGCATTCTTGATGAAACACAACCGTCATCCCACCGCAGCGGAAATCTTTGCAGCCGTGAATCGGGTTGATCCTCGCTCTTCCAGGGCCACCACTTATAATAATCTGCGGGACCTGGTGCAGGCGGGTTTGGTGCGTGAAGTGGCCGTCGAGGGCCGCGCCGCGCGATTCGATGCGAAAGGCATACGGCATCACCACTTCATCTGCGATCGCTGCGGCAATGTCGAGGATATTGAATGGTGCGACATACCTAAGCCTGCCACTGGATCGCTCGGCAAGCGGATTCTGCGCGAATGCGAACTTATTTTCCGGGGGCTCTGCACCAAGTGCGCTCCGCGGCGTGCTTCCCGTTAAACATTTTTGACTAAATCGGAAAGAAGAGGAACACATGGAACATACCACTGCCGCCGGGACGTCTTTCCCGGAAAAACAAGAGCAAAACATATTACCCGAAGCCCAATGCCCGGTCCCTCACGGCGCTCGCAGGCACACCGTGGCAGGGGCGCCGACGAATGCGGGCTGGTGGCCCAATCAACTGAACCTCAAGATCCTACACCAGCACTCCGCGCTGTCCAATCCCATGGACACGGAGTTTGATTATGCCAAGGAATTTAAAACCCTCGACCTCAATGCCGTGGTCAAGGACTTGCACGCGTTGATGACGGACTCGCAGCCTTGGTGGCCGGCCGACTACGGTCACTATGGCCCGTTCTTTATTCGCATGGCGTGGCACAGCGCCGGTACCTACCGCATCGGCGACGGGCGCGGCGGGGCGGGCGCCGGCACACAACGTTTCGCGCCGCTGAACAGCTGGCCGGACAATGCGAGCCTGGATAAGGCGCGTCGCTTGCTCTGGCCGATCAAGCAGAAGTATGGCCGGAAAATCTCCTGGGCCGATCTCATGATTCTGGCCGGCAACGTCGCCTTGGAGTCGATGGGGTTCAAGACCTTCGGTTTTGCCGGTGGGCGCGTGGACGTATGGGAGCCGGCCGAGGACATTTTCTGGGGGCCTGAGGGCAAGTGGCTGGGCGACGAGCGCTACAAGGGCGATCGCGAACTCGATAATCCCCTGGCCGCCGTTCAAATGGGATTGATTTATGTGAATCCAGAAGGGCCCAATGGAAAGCCCGATCCGCTGGGTGCGGCAAAGGATATCCGCGAGACGTTCGCCCGCATGGCGATGAATGACGAAGAGACGGTGGCACTCATTGCCGGCGGCCACACTTTTGGAAAAACACATGGCGCAGCCGACGCGGCCAAGTATGTCGGCTCCGAACCCGAGGGCGCAACCATTGAGGAACAAGGCCTGGGCTGGAAAAACAGCCATGGTACTGGCAGCGGCGACGACGCCATCACTAGCGGCATAGAGATCACCTGGACCACTACGCCAGTCAAATGGAGCAACAACTACCTGGAAAACCTGTTCGGCTTTGAGTGGGAGCTGACAAAGAGTCCCGCCGGTGCGAACCAGTGGACTCCCAAGAACGGAGCTGGAGCCGGCACCGTACCTGGTGCTCACGATCCGTCGAAACGGCGCGCACCGGGAATGCTCACAACCGACCTGGCCCTCAGGCTGGACCCGATCTATGAGCCGATCGCGAGGCGCTTCCGCGATCATCCGGACGAGTTGGCGGATGCGTTCGCCAGGGCGTGGTACAAGCTGACGCATCGCGACATGGGCCCCATTGCGCGGTACCTTGGCCCGCTGGTGCCGAAGGAAACGCTAATCTGGCAGGATCCTGTTCCTACGGTGGATCACGCGTTGATCGGCGAGCAGGACGCTGCCGCTCTCAAGGCCAAGATTCTCGCGTCCGGGCTGTCCATTTCTGAACTGGTCGCGACGGCCTGGGCGTCGGCGTCGACGTTCCGCGGCGGCGACAAGCGTGGTGGCGCGAACGGCGCGCGTATTCGTCTGGCGCCGCAGAAAGATTGGGACGTGAACCAGCCGGCTCAACTGACCAAGGTGCTGCAGAAGCTCGAAGCCATCCAAAAGGAGTTCAACAGTTCGCAGTCCAATGGAAAGGGCACGAAAGTTTCACTGGCCGACCTGATTGTTCTCGGTGGCGACGCGGCTATCGAGCAAGCTGCAAAAAAGGCCGGGCACGACGTGAAGATTCCTTTCACGCCGGGGCGCACGGATGCTTCTCAGGAACAGACCGATGTGCACTCTTTTGCGCCGCTTGAACCACTGGCTGACGGATTCCGCAATTATCTGCGCGGTGAACATCCCATGGAGGCTGAGGAGTTGCTGGTGGATCGCGCGCAGTTGCTCACGCTCACTGCTCCTGAGATGACGGTTTTAGTCGGCGGCATGCGCGCGCTGAATGCGAATGCCGGGCAGTCCAAAAACGGTGTTTTGACCAACCGGCCTGAGACGCTGACGAACGATTTCTTCGTCAACCTGCTCGACATGAATACGAAGTGGGAAGGCTCTCCAGCCGGAGGCGTGTTTGAGGGGCGCGATCGCGCAACGGGCAAGGTCAAGTGGACCGGCACCCGTGTCGATCTCCTCTTTGGTTCGAACTCCCAGCTCCGGGCAATCGCCGAAGTCTATGCATGTGACGACTCGAAGGAGACGTTCGTGAAAGACTTTATCGCTGCCTGGAACAAGGTGATGAACCTGGATCGCTACGACGTCGCCTAAACTAAGGTGGCTAGTGGCTGGTGCCTAGTAGGGGCGCATCGGGCGCCCCCGGAAGCGATATTCCCCACCAGCCACGAACCACCAGCCACCACCACAGCTATCCTAAATTCATGAAGCAGCTTGCGCTTGAAGCGCTCGATTCGGCCCAGCGCCCCGGCGTCACTTATGCCGACGTTCGCATTATCGAAAGTCGCGACCGCGAGCTTGGCACCAAGAACGGAAAGCCCGGCCAGGTGTCGAGCGACGAATCGGTCGGCATGGGAATCCGCGTGCTCGCCGATGGCTGCTGGGGGTTCGCTGCGACGGACGATCTCACGCGCCCAGGCGTGGAATCGGCAGCGGCGCTCGCCGTCGACATTGCTCGCTCCAGCGCGCTCGCCAAGAAACACGACGTCACGCTCGCACCTGAATCGAAACACGAAGCCACCTGGGTCTCGCCCTGCGAGATCGATCCTTTCTCGGTGCCGGTAGAAGAACAGCTCTCGCTGCTCACCGCCGTCGACGAAGAACTGCGCCGCACTACCGGAGTCACGCTGGCGCAAGCGTCGATGATCTTTCATCGCAGCCGGCAGATCTTCGTCTCGTCCATCGGCAGCGTAATCGATCAGACTCGCACCACCAGCGGCGCCGGATTTGAGGCTTACAGCTTCAAGGGCGATCAGATCCAGAAGCGCTCTTATCCGAATTCCTTCGGCGGCCAGCATCAGCTGAAGGGCTATGAGCTGATCCACGAACTCGACCTCCTGGCGCACGCACCCCGTATGGCCGATGAGGCCGTGGCATTGCACTCGGCCGATCAATGCCCGGAAGGCCGTTTCGATCTCATCCTCGATGGCAGCCAACTCGGCTTGCAAGTTCACGAATCCATCGGCCATCCGATTGAGCTCGACCGCGTGCTCGGCTCGGAGGCTAACTATGCGGGCATGAGTTTTCTCACGCTCGACAAGTTGAATCACCTGCGCTACGGTTCCTCTCTGGTGAATGCCGTTTGCGACGCGCGCATCGAACATGGACCCGGCATGGGAACCTTCGCATTCGACGATGAAGGCGTTCCCGCGCAATCGGCCGACATTATTCGCAACGGACAATTCGTTGGATATATGACCTCGCGCGAAACTGCCGGGGCCATCGGCGCCACGCGTTCGAACGGCACAATGCGCGCCACCAGCTGGGCGCGGCTTCCATTGATTCGCATGACCAACGTCAGCCTGCTGCCCGGCGAGCAGACGCTCGACGAGGTTTTCGCCGGTGTGAGCCATGCGATTTACATGGAGACCAATCGCAGTTGGTCCATCGACGACAAGCGTTATAACTTCCAGTTCGGTTGCGAAATCGCCTGGGAGATCAAAGATGGCAAGCGCGTCCGCATGCTGCGGAATCCCACCTACAGCGGCATCACGACCGAGTTTTGGAATTCCTGCGCCGCCATCGCCAATCGCGAGCATTGGGTGCTGTGGGGTGTTCCGAATTGCGGCAAGGGACAGCCCGAGCAGACCATCGGTACCGGCCACGGCGCAAGCCCCGCGCGCTTCCACAACATCAAGGTGGGAGCCGCGTATGCCGGCTGAAATCATTTCGCAGAAGGAATGTAGCGAACTTTTCGGCGCGGTGGAGACAGCGGCCAGGGCGGTCGGGGTTTCAGATGTCGAAGCCCTGTTCGGCGCGCACTTCGGCGCTCTCACGCGCTTTGCGAACAACACCATTCATCAGAACGTGGCCGAGCAGGATCGCTGGCTTTCGGTTCGTGTCGCTCTGAATCATCGAACCGCGCGGGCAACAACGAACCGCTTCGATCCCGATTCGATCCGGCGTACTGTCGAACAGGCTCTCGCGCTGGCCCGGTCTGCTGCTCCGAATTCGGATTTGCTGCCGCTCAACGAACCCTCGGTCATTTCGGAAACCAAGCGCTTCGACGCAGCTACGGCGGCGGCCACTCCGGAGCATCGTGGACGCGCCGTCGCTGAGGCCATTCGGATTGTGGAAAGCCTCGGACAAACGGCCGCCGGCATTTACTCGACGGGCCAAAGTGTAGAAGCGATTTTCAATTCTCGCGGCATCGCGGCCTGGCACGCGGAAACCATGGCGCAGTTTTCGATCACCGCCATGGCCGACGACAGTTCCGGTTGGGCCAAAGCCTCAGCCGTTTCGCATGGCTCCATTCAACCGGCTGCGCTCGCTCGCAGGGCGGCGGAAAAGGCGCGGCTTTCGCGCGATCCCGAGGAAATTCCACCCGGCCGTTACACTGTGATCCTTGAGCCCGCCGCCGTGCTCGATCTGGTTGGTCAAATGTTCGGCGACTTCAGCGCGACGGCGGTCGCCGATAGCCGCAGCTTCCTCACCGATCGGCTGGGGAAAAAACTGTTCGGCGACAACATTCAGATTTGCGATGACGTTGCTCATCCGCTCCAAGCAGGAGTGCCTTTCGATGGCGAGGGTGTGCCGCGCCGTAAATTGACATTAGTGGAAGCAGGCGTTCCACGCGAGCTGGCCTATGCGCGTTCGAGCGCTCACCGCGCGGGCGTCGAGCCCACCGGCCACGGTTTCCCTTTACCCAACGAGGTGGGCGAAGCGCCCATGAACATCGTGATCGCAGGCGGTTCCACATCGCTCGATGAAATGATCGCCTCCACCGATCGCGGCGTTCTGGTCACCCGTTTCTGGTACATCCGCGAAGTGGATCCGTACGAAAAGATCATGACCGGCATGACTCGCGACGGTACGTTCCTGATCGAGTACGGCCGCGTCACCCGAGGCCTGCGCAACTTCCGCTTCAATCAGGGCCTGATCGAGCTTCTAAACAATGTGGAGGCGCTTTCGCCCTCCGTGCGCGCCTCTGGCGAAGAGGCTTTCGACATGGTGGTTCCAGCCATGAAAGTCCGCAGCTTCAACTTCACCGAAGTAACCCGATTTTGAGAGGTAAAATGGTGATGAAGGCATAAATTGCATCACCACGGCCACCATCACGGCACGGCGACAATTCTAAAGTGGTCGTTTTTCGCCACGATTTTATTCGTTGCCGTTGAAGCTTTTGCCGGCTTTCATTCCGGAAGCTTGGCCCTGGTTTCAGACGCCGGCCATAATTTCACCGATGCGCTGGCGCTGGTGCTGGCGACCATCGGCGTGTACATGCAATCGAAGCCAGCCGATAGCATCAAGACGTTCGGCTATCATCGCGCGGGCGTTCTAACAGCCTTTGGGAACGCCCTCACGCTGGTGGTGATCGCGATTTTCATATTTTACGAAGCTTGGGACAGGTTCTTTCATCCTCGGCACATCGAAGAGTGGACCATGTTTTGGGTGGCCGTGGCCGGTCTGGCGCTTAACGGCGGCATTATGTGGGGCCTCTATCGCGATAAGGATCGCGACATCAACATTCGCGCCGCCTTCGTGCACATGCTGGGCGATGCCATCAGTTCGGTTGGAATTATCGCCGGCGCGATCGCGATTCACTTTACTGGCCTGGCCGTCATCGACCCGGTGTTGTCGGTGCTGATCGGCATCCTGATAGTCTGGACTGCCTGGGACATTATTCAAGAATCGCTCAACGTTTTGCTCGAAGGCCTTCCGCGCGGAATGCAGCTGAATGAAGTGACCGGCGCGATGCGCGAGATCGACGGCGTGATCGATGTGCACGATCTGCACATTTGGAGCTTGGGCTCAAGCGCTCACGCTTTGAGCTGCCACGTGCTGATTGAAGACATGCCGCCGTCAGAGAGTACCGCCATTCTGCAGCGCATCAATGATGTGCTCTGTAAGTACGAAATTCATCACACCACTGTCCAGTTCGAACACACCAAGTGCGCGTTGTCGGATGCGCCTTGCACTATTCTGGTGACTTCGCAGCATCACGAACCCCAACACGAGCACTAATCGCCATCCATTCCTCCGCCCGGGCGCGCACATCCGGGAACAGGTCGCCGATTACGGCTATGGAGTCGGCTCCTGCTTCGAAAACTTTGGGCGCTAATTCGCGGGTGATGCCGCCGATTGCCACCAGCGGCTTCTGAGTGAGCGACCGCAACTTGCGCAGCAGATCGAGGCCGACTACCGGATCGGGATTTTGCTTCGAGCCGGTGGCGAAGATTGGTCCGACAGCAAGATAATCCACTGGCTCCAGATCGCCCGCGCTCAATTGTTGTTCGTTGTGCGTCGAGAATCCGAGGATGCTCGCGGCAGGCAAAATGCGGCGCGCGTCACCCGGCGAAATATCGTCCTGGCCCACATGCAATCCAGCATTCAGCAGCGCTGCAACGTCGGCTCGATCATTGACCACCAAGAGGGCACCTGCGCTCCTGCACATATCAGCGATGCACGTGGCATCTTCAAAGGCCTGGCGCGAAAAAAAGCTTTTGTGACGGAACTGCAAAATACGCGCGCCCGTGGAGAGCAACACCTCAGCGGCCGGGACTGCTGGAAACCGGTCCGCGTCGAGAACCGGATAGAACGCCGGCAGCTTCATCCAGTTCGGCGGGTGGCCAGCGCCATCGCGCCCCAAAGAACGCTGTCGTCGCTGAGTTGGGCCGGAACGACGTCGATGCGGGCGCGCGACCACGCGGTGATCTGTTTCCGCAATTCGGCGCGCAGCGGAAGAAACAAACGATCGCCCGCCTTGCTGATGCCACCGCCAATTACGATGCGCGCTGGATTCAAGAGCATAATGGCGGACTTCAGCCCCAATGCCAGATCGACAACATAGCTTTCCACAAACGCAGGATCGCGCATCAGCTCACTGGCGGGGCGGCCATGGTCGCGCTCCAGCCACAATCCGGAGCACATCCGCTCCAGGCAACCGTGTGACTCGCACAGGCACTCGGGACCGGCGGGACGGATGGTGAGATGGCCGATTTCTCCAGCGTAGGAATCGGCGCCGCGGTAGACGGTATCGCTTGAAACCAATCCGCCGCCAATTCCGGTGGAAAGCGTGAGGTAAAACAATGGCCGATAACCGCGGCCCGCGCCGTACAAGGCTTCGCCTAACGCCCCCGCGTTTGCGTCGTTATCCATGACGGGCACAAAACCGAGAAGATTTTTCAAATGACCGGGCAGATCGAAGTCGCACCATCCCTCCACGTGTGTGGATAAGATCACGCGCTGCCGTTCAAAATCGACCGGACCGCCGAAACCGATGCCGCAACCATCGAATTGATAGTGCGCGCTCCACTTTTGGATGGTGGCGTGGATGCTTGCCAACATCCATTCGCGGCCACCTTGGCGATCGGTGGCATGCGATTCGCGTTGCACCAAGCGCCGGCTCTCAAATACGGCCATGCTGAACTTAGTTCCACCGACGTCAATTGCGAGAGTACTCATTCCCCGGAGGCGGCCTTCACTTCCTCAGGGCTCGCAACTCCAGTGCCCCGCTTACTCACGGTAACAGAGGCCACCAGATTGCCAAAGCGCGCGGCCTCTGTAGCGGATCCGGTAATTGCAAGCGCCACAGCCGCTCCTGCGGAAAAGCTATCACCGGCCCCTGAGACATCGACTGGCTCGCCAACTGGAAAGGCGGGAACCAGGGCTTCCCCTCCGGCTTCTACTACTACGGCGCCGTCCGCGCCCTTGGTCACGAACAGGAGCTTCGAATTTCCGTGGGCCCGCAGGCGTTGATAATCCACTTCACCGAACAGCCCAATGGAAGCTGCCGCCGCTTCACTCTCATTAGGTTTGAGAATCATGTGTCGAAAACGTTCGACGCGGATTCGTGAATCCACCCAGATGATTTTCTTGGTGTCGGCCTGCGCAATTTCCTCAAGTAGCGCCCGCACCGCCGGGGTGACCACTCCACCGCGGCGGGTGTCGGCTTGATCGGAGACGAAAATGATGTCGAAAGACACCGCGAACTCGCGCAGATATTCGATTACTTCCTGCTCCACGGCATCAGGCAGCGGGCGGGTATTGATGAAATCGACGCGCGGCAAGTCTTCCACATGGGTAGAAGCGTTGACAAGCTTGGTATAGGTAAACGTAGGGGCCTTGTCGGAGCGCACCAGCAGATCGGTCGAGATGCCGCGGGCATTCAACGATCGCGTGAGTTCGTGCGCAGAGCCGTCGTCGCCAAGAACGCCCAAGACCGCGGCTCTGCCGACGCCGAGCGCAGCCAGGTTATTGGCGACGTTGCCGCCCCCGCCGGGAGCGACTTCGGTGGACACAACCCCGATTCTCGGGAGGCCTGTTTCGCGCGATGGCTCAGCCGTTGCTGGATCGTAAATGCACCACCGATCCAGGCAGATGTCGCCAACCACGAGCGCCGAGTATCTGGGGAAAGCCTCCAGAATCTCCGCAGTGCTGAGTGACATCAGACTGGGAAGAGCGAGGCAAACAATTCTTCACCGCAGAGATAATTGGGCACGATATAATCAGCCCCCACGCCGATGAGGCGCTGGCGTTTCCATTCATCCACGCGGCTGCAACCCGGCTCTTCGCTGGCCACACCCACCGCGACTCCACCCACGTTCTTCACTTCTTCGATTTCCACGTAGCCGTCGCCAAAGCCCAGAAACTCGTTCCCTTGAAACTCGGCCCTGGAGAGAATGCGCTGAATCAGGATGGCTTTCGAAAAGCTCTTATAGTCGTCCAGTGCGCCATAGACGCCGCCATCGAAATAAGGAGTCACGCCCAGAAGACGCGCCTCTTCTTTCATGTAAATTTCGTCGGTGCCACTTGCCAGATACATTTTCAACCCCTTATCCTTTAAACGTTCTAGCAGCGCGCGCGAGCCCGGAACGAGAAACTGCTCCGGATCCGTCTGACCTTTCCGTAAGCCTTCCACGCGCTTTTCGATCTTTTGCCATAAAAGATCCAAATACATCTTCTTGTACACCAGCGGATCGAGCGGTATGCCACCACGCGCTTGGACGGCATCGGCAAAGGCAATCATTTGGTAAATGGTTTCCTTACCGGTAAGCCGCCAGACAAATTCTTCAATCAGAGCGCGCAATTGCTCTTCCGATTCGCCTGTTTTGAGATCGGCAAGGATCTCCAACATCATCGGGACCATCACGTTCATCCAGCCCGAGCGGATCAATGACAACGTGCCATCGAAGTCAAAGAGTACAACTCGAGCATGGCGGGCAGAAACGCCCGGTCTAACATTTTCAACCATTAAAGCCTATGTAAATTTAAACCGAAGTCACGCTACTGCAACATCGCCGCTGCTGCCCCGGCTCCCATGAGCGGCCCCTGGATGGAAACATACCATAACGAGGGGACGCTCTGTCAGAACGCCAATGTGGCAACCGAGGGGATTCGAGCGTCATCTACGGCTGTAGCTTCTCCACAATGGAGGGGAAGCGGAAAATGGTGACCGCTAAGATAGTACCAACGGTCCCACTCACGATGGATACGTACCACAAGGCTTTACGCTTCGACAGGATTGCTAAGGACGCTAAGACGATGGAAAACTCGAGAAATACTTCGCCGACGTGGAAGCCGAGCGCCTGCTCACCGCGCAGGTGGCTTTCTTGCTCCAGACCCTGCGCTTCTTTCTGAATGTCCTCGTCGTCCCTCTTATACTTCTCGGAATTCTTTTGGTACTGCGAGCTTTGGTCGCTCAGCTTCATCCCGGCGAATAGGTCGCGCGCGACTTCGGACTGGTACCTGCGAATGGATTTCGCCTGGTAATACGACCACTGATCGGAAGCCTTCTGTTGTTCCTTTAGCTCTTCGGCAATCATGATCTGGCCGGCCACGGAGATGACGGCTAAAAACGCGGCCAGGATGGCCATGGTGGCCGCCACCTTCTTGTCGAAGGGCTCCTTGGCGTGTTCGGTATTTTCCTGCAGCTCTTCTTCAACCGACATTTGTCTTTATCATACGACGGCGGTTACCGGGGCCGCGAGGCCAAGATCGCGCCAAACCATACTCCGAAATAACCCACGACAACGCTGCCCACGACGTAGAGCAGGCCGATCCAGCGCGCGCCGTCCCGGACGGTCTGGTAAGTCTCGTACTCAAAACTGGAGAACGTGGTGTATCCGCCTAGGATGCCGACCACCAGGAAGAGGCGCCAATTGGGATGGGGATGCCAGCGCTCGGTGAGTAGCGTCATCAAGACGCCGATCAGGAAGGAGCCAGTGATGTTAATGACGAAGGTGCCGAGCGGAAAGCGGCCAGCGTACTTTTCCATGATCCAGGTGCCGGCCAGATACCGAGCTAACCCTCCCAGCCCGGCACCCGTTAAGACGACGAGATACTTGTCCAAGCGCGCTCATCTCCTTCGATCTATTAGTGGCTTTGTCGAAGGGTTTTGGCAACAACCCCACAGCGACGCCACTGTAGGAGTCATTGGCCATCCGAGGCCTTTGCGCACCCGGGGGGACGGCATTGAGCGGACTCCACCGCTTACTGCTTCTTCCAATATACGACGCGCTTCGGTGAGAAGCCAACGTAGACTCAGCCGTTTCCGGCATTGCGCGGGGTTAGCGATCTGAGCTGATCAAGCGCCCAACTGGCGTGGTCTGAAACCAGGGGATTCTGAAACGCGGCCAGGTGTTCCAGCGGTTCACGGAATTTTTCCAAGCCGCTGTTTCCCATCGCGATTGCGACGTTGCGCAGGAATCCCGCGTACTTGGCGCGTTGAATCGGACTGCCGCGAAAGCGAGAACGGAACTCCTCTTCATTCATCGCGGCCAGATCTTCCAACGGCGGCGCAAAATGGCGCGGCGCAAACGCTGGTTCATCGGCCACCGGCGCGCGCGAATTCCAGGGACAGACGTCCTGGCAAATATCGCAGCCGAAGATGTGTTGGCCGATGGATGCTCGCATTTCGTGCGGCGCCGCCCCATGCAGCTCGATGGTGAAGTATGGAATGCAGCGGCGGGCGTCGATTTCGTAACCCTCGGGAGCGATGGCTGCGGTGGGACAGGCGTCGATGCAGCGGGTGCACGTTCCACAGCGATCGGGCGGCGGACCGTCGGCGTGAATCTCAAGTGAAGTGAGGATCTCGCCCAGGAAAACCCATGAGCCGATCTCCTGATTGATCAGGCAGGTGTTTTTGCCGATCCAGCCCAGGCCGGCTTCGCGCGCATAAGAGCGCTCCAGCAGGGGCGCGGTGTCGACGCAGATTTTGTAGTCATGATCTGGTCCCAGCTTTGCGGCCAAGTCCTCCAAGCCTCGGCGCATCACATCGTGATAATCGTCTCCCCAGGCATAGCGGGAAATCCAGCCGTGGCCGGCTTCATCTACTTCGGTGGATCTAGGCTGGGGTCCGTTGTAGAGCTTCGCCACGCACAGGATGGAGCGCGCACTTGGGAGAATCAACTTGGGATCGGTGCGAACTTGTGCGCGGCGGTCGGTAAGGTAACCCATGGCACCGGCCAGGCCGCGATCCACCCAGTCGAGATAGCGGCGGCTATCTTCTGGCAACGTCTCGGCCGACGCGATGCCGGCGAGCTCAAAGCCGCACTCTCGCGCCATCCGCTTGATTTCAGACGCCGTCACGTTTTCATCATATTAAACGCGCCTTGCGGCGACTTCCGGTTACACTGAAGATTCGCCATGAAGCTGAACAGTTACACCATCACACAAGGCAAGGACCGCGCCCCGGCACGCGCGTTCCTGAAAGCCATTGGCCTCACCGACGAGGACATGAAGAAGCCGATCATAGGCATCGCGAATACCTGGATCGGCACCATGCCGTGCAATTTCAACTTGCGCGAGCTGGCGAAGGACGTTGCCGAGGGTATCCGGCAGGCCGGCGGCACTCCCATGGAATACAACACCATCGCGATCAGCGACGGC
>Ga0210383_10002990_pt1 | contig 15241 bp, 19 predicted proteins | sample IncBWC14OmetaG_FD_160072 | JGI IMG/M metagenome (GOLD analysis project Ga0210383, IMG submission 160072) | Forest soil microbial communities from Barre Woods Harvard Forest LTER site, Petersham, Massachusetts, United States - Inc-BW-C-14-O ...
TATGGCGTGGCGGACAGTGGCGGCAGCGGCACTTGGGGCGTCCTGTATGAGGTAAAACCGTTGCCCTGAGGATTCACCCATCTTCGTGGCCTTGAACTGCGGTCGTTCTCGCGAGATTCCGCGCGCGAGCTCAAGACCCATCAACCTGGAGAAAAGCTGATGAAGCACACAATCCCTCTATTGCTGCTGGCGATGGCCGTTCTCGCGTCCGGGCAGGCTCAGAAAAATACCGCAGTGCGTGGAACCAATGCCACCACAGAAGCGCTTATCAACCTCGAGAACCATTGGGTAGATGCTCTGGTAAAGGCTGACACCGCAACTCTGAACTCGATCTTCGTCGATACCTACGTGGACACCGATGAGCACAGCCATCGCAGTGACAAACAAGATGTGCTTTCAGTCCTGAAATCAGGCGAACTGAAGATTGCGTCGATAAAGCTCTCAGACCTGCATGTATACGTTTACGGCGACGCTGCAGTTGTGACCGGGAGCGCCTTGCAAGCCGGGAATTTCAAAGGGCAGCCCCTGACCGCCGCCATAATTTTCACCGACACCTTCATCAGACAGAATGGAAAGTGGAGAGCGGTCGCATCGCATCGCTCGGCAGCGTGAGGCTCACTCGATCCGGGTGCTCGCGAGGAACGGCCGTCCCGTACCGTCCGTGGCACTTCATCCTTTCAACACCTTCTCCAGGCAACCATGCTCGGGACACGCATAACGCAGAATATTGTGTTGCCGATCCAGGCTGGCGATGAACATCGGTCGCCCGTGCTTTTCGCAGCGGGGCTGGTCGCTGGAGACGACGGGCGCCTCGTCCCGGCGTGGAGTCGCGTAGCCCAGGGATTCGCTGAAACAACGCTGGCAGAACTTATCGGTACAGCGGAAAAATTCGACCGAGTAGTTGACGTTGAAAGGGGCAAGCAGGAATTCCATGGTTCGATAGTGCTTGTCGCACAACGGCAGGATGTCCGTCCTCACGGGCCGATTCTAGCATCGGGTGCAAAACAAAACCCGCGGACCAAGCCGCGGGTATTCGGTTCATCACGTGGCGGACAGACAAAACGCCGGTCTGCCCTGGTTCAGTTGCTGGTGTCGTCTCGGCGCTTTAGCGTCGGATGATCATCGTCCGGCGCCGACGAGCTATCGCCGCCGGTACCGTTGCTGGTCGAGGCGCGACGCAAGCTGGGCTTGCTGCTGTCCTTATTATCGAGCGCCGGCTTGCGCCGGTTTTCAAGCGCGGCCAAACGGCCCTTGACGTCATCGAATTCCGATGTGGTTACGGTGTATTCCGGCCGCGCGGGCAGGATTTTCTCAATCTCTTCCTGGGACTGCGCGATTCGATCGGGCGTCTGCGGATGCGAGGAGAAAGTCTTGGCCAAGGTTCCTGGCTTCTTCTTTTCCAGCGCCTGCAGCTTCTCGAAGAAGGCGACGAAGGCTTGCGGATCGTATCCCGCCTTATACATATATTGCAAACCGAGGTAGTCTGCTTCCGCCTCGAAGCCGCGCTGGAAGCTCAACATGGTGACGGGAATCGCAAGTCCGGCCGCTTGATAGGCAGCGTAACCGATGCCGCCACCAACGAAAATCAGCGGGATGGTGGCGAAGTTCGCGTACTGCGCGCGGGTCATTTGGCGTGTCGCGTGACGGGCGCAGACGTGGGCAATTTCATGAGCCATCACGCCAGCCAGTTCCGCTTCTCCATCAGCGGCAAGAATGGTAGCGCTGTCCACGTAGACGAAGCCGCCGGGAAGCGACATGGCGTTGACTACGTCCGAGTCAATGATTTTGAAGACGAAAGGAACCTGAGCGTCGGAGTTGCGAACCAGGTTCTGTCCCAGGCGATTGACGTATTCTGTAACCACCGGGTCGCTGACCATCTTCGAACTGGAGTCGACCATCTGGGCGTATTGTTTTCCCATCTTGATGTCGCTCTCGATGGAGTACCAGTTGCCGAGGCCACGTGCGCCCATCTTGCGATTGCCTATGGCATCAACATCGCTCTTGCCCCCGTCATGCTTGACCTTGTCGGGATCCGCAGGCTCAGCCGGGGCGGGAGTGTTCTGGGTGCTGGAACTGCTCGAACCAGCCTGAGGGACGGTGCCGGAAACCCCGGGATCAGTCGGAACTGGGGCGGTCGGAGCGCTGCCGGGAGCCGGTTGGCTGCCGGGGGTAGTCGTCTGCGCAAAGGTTAGATTGCTGAAGGTGAAGAACGCAGCCGTTAACAGCAAGAGTCGAAACTTCATAGCCAAACTCCGTTTTTCCGCCCCGAGCGGGTCTGTAGCTTGATTATACCCCTGGACACAATACATGGTCTTCGGGAAATCCCCTATGAAGTTCGACGCAGAATCGGGCGGGAAGGTTATCCGAGGCAGTTGGACCGGCCAAGGAGTTTGAGGCCTGAGTGTTCCACAGAAGCCCCTCGTCGCTAGGTCGACGTGGACGAGCACATCGCCCGTCTCTCTAGGAGCGGAAAGCAGCAAACGGCCGCTTAGGAAGCTTTCGAAACCGATTTAGGCGGCACGCAAATGGATTCAAACCAGCGACTGATATAGACCTGGGCGTGGGCTTCGCCGCAGAAATGGCGTGCGGTGGGGCTGTTGGCGGCAGTCAGATCCCACTTGATGACCGCGAGTTTCTGATCTCCGCATTCGATGACAAACCAGCGGATCGGATTGTCACTAACGATGCTGCAAATTTCGCATTGGAATTCTTTCAGACTGGACATGCCTTCTCCGTTGAACGATAGCTTGGCAAGCTTAGTATAGCGGCAACTCTGCGCCTGGCCCAGAGCGTGGCTTTTCCCGACTTGGAAAAATCTTGTCAAGCCCCCGTTCGCCTCGAATTCTCGTCAAACTATTCATTGCAAACCAAATATAAAGTTTGAAAACATGCCATACTTACCCCAACAACGCGATACTCCAAAAATAGTCAAATAACAAGCGCAGGCACCCAGCCTGCGCTTGTTTGTGCCCGGACATTCCTGTCCGAGAAATCTTCCCAACAAAACTCAAATTTTAGTCCCTTCCGGTGTAGCTTGGGCGGAAAATTGCCGGCCAACGCTGGCACATTGGGGGATCAGCAAACAGAAATCAGGGATAGCAAAATTCACACTTGACATTGCCGAATAATCCACTACCATATGGTTGTGGATAAATTAGGTACAACGTTTGCGGCTTTGTCGGATCCAACCCGGCGGGCGATGATCGAACGGCTCTCCCATGGGCCTGCCTCTGTGCACGGGTTGACGGAACCGTTTGCACTCTCGCAGCAGATGATTTCAAAACATATCGCCTACCTGGTGCGGGCGCGGATTGTGATTAAGAGGAAGCGTGGACGAGAGAGTGTGTGCACGCTTAGGCCAGGGGCGATCAAGACAGTCAGCGACTGGGCGTTTAGCTATCGCCGATTCTGGGAAGAGAGTTTCGACAAACTGGATGTAGTCATAAATCAAATGAAGAAAGAGGAGGCCAGAGATGACAAAAAGCACGGTGAACGAAATAGAGCGAATGGTCGTTACAAGAATTTTTGATGCCCCACGCGAGTTGGTTTGGAAGGCGTGGACAGACCCGAAGTACGTGATGCAGTGGTGGGGGCCGAAGGGCTTTACTGCGCCCGTTTGTCAGATGGATTTTCGCGTGGGAGGAAAATTTCTCTGCTGCATGAGGACGCCGGATGGGCAGGAGTTCTGGAATGCTGGGGAATACCACGAGATTGTTCCCCAAGAAAAGATCGTTTCCTCCATGTACTTTTCCGACCCGCAGGGGAACAAGGTTGAGCCTGAGGAATTAGGAATAGAACATGAGGCCATAGACGGTGCGTACGACGTGACCATCTTTGAGGATCTCGGGAATGGCCGGACGAAACTCACCTTCATTGGAAATGAACCCATGGAAAGCGCGAAAAACAGCGGTCAAATGGAGGGCTGGAACCAGATACTCGATAAAGTTGCCGCAGTTGTTACGAAGCTAGCGCAGGCGAAATAAGAAGTTGGAGTTTTGGTGGCTGGGTGGCCCATTCTAAATTTCGCGCCCTTTGCGAAATTTAGAGTGGGGACGTTGAGTGGCCCGCTCAAGCTGTCTTTTAGCTTGAGTGCGGCAGTGGTCAAGGGCCCCAGTCGCAAAGGACGCGACTAGAATGGGCTACCCGCCCAGCAGCCTATGGGCGAAGGCTTGTTTCAATGCGGCCAGCATCACGAAGGATTTCCGTGCTCCGGCCCGCTAAAGAGAAGATGGCACGCTCAGGCATCACCAACATAGACTTGTGCGCACTCCAAGAAAGGTCGTGGTGAGTCACCGAGAAGATATAATTCGCGCGTGCGACAACCTATGCGGCAGGTAATGGCGCTTCGCGTTTCCAAAGCGGTTCTCGTTTTTGCAATCGCACTTTTCTACACGATTCTGGTCCTAAACAACATCACGGATTACGGCTCCAACTATGAGTTTGTCCGCCATGTCCTGATGATGGACTCAACCTTTCCGGGGAACCACCTCATGTGGCGCGCGGTCGATGCGCCGCGAGTACATACGGCCTTCTACATCGGCATCATCGCCTGGGAATCAGTCACTATGCTTCTATGCTGGTGGGCTGGGGTTCGGTTGCTGAAATCGTGTCGTGCGGACAGGGCGCAATTCGCCGCTGCACTGGACATCGCCGTGATTGCGCTGACGACGAGCCTGCTGATGTGGTTGGTGGCATTCCTCGACGTAGGGGGCGAATGGTTTTTAATGTGGCAGTCGAAAATGTGGAATGGGCAGGAAGAAGCATTCCGAATGTTTACCATTGTCGCTGTGGTGTTTTTGGTTGTGGTGCAACGCGAGCCAACTCCCGATTAGTTGGCAAACCTTCTTTTGGGATGAACGTCCCGCCTGTCCCGGGTTTTCCTACTTTCCGAAGGCCTGGGCGATCTGGCCGACGAGCTTGGCCCAACCCATATCCATCGCCGCGTAGACCTCACCGGCCTCTGGTCGCGCATTGTCCCTGAGAATTTCCACCATCAAGGTTGCATAGTCCGAGACAATAACGCCCGCCTGTAGCATGCGCAGGATCCCAGCCTGCCGCTTGGTTTCACTAAACGTGCCCGAAGCGTCGACCGCCACATAAGCGTCGAGCCCCTTTGCCACCGCTGTCATGGCCGGAAAGGCCGCGCAGACTTCTAGCGAGATGCCCGCGAAAATCAGCTTCTTGCGGCCGGTCGCTTCGATCGCGCCGGCCACGCGCACATCGTCGAAGGCATTGACCGACGAACGATCAATGATCTCGATGCCCGGAAGAGCCTCCACGAGCTCGGGGATTGTCGGACCCCACATGCTGTCACGCGCTGTCGTGGCAACGACGATCGGCAGTTTCAATGCTTTTGCAGCTCTGGCCAAAGCAACTACATTGTGTTTCAGTTCGCCGGTGGAATAGTCCCGGACGCCCGTCATGAGGCCGACCTGATGATCGACGAGCACAACCGCCGCGTTTTGAGAAGTCAGCGGTTCGTAGGGACGCGCTTGATTATTCATTGCATTCTCCTTTGCATTTGATCGTGGAATCGGTCAACCATTCGGCCAACGATCATTTAATTTACTTTACGTTTCGTTTTATATTAAAACTGGACTGCGCTGGTGTCAATGGAGCGTACGCTGTGTTCCGTTAGAATTAGTTCTATGAAAAAGAGGGTGTTTCCCGCTGCGCGCAAAGGCCGGCCCCCAAGTGAAATGGCGGCATCGCATTCCGCCATCATGGATGTGGTCTATACCTTGCTCCAGGAAAAGTCGGTGCGCGACTTGACCATAGAAGAGGTCGCCAAGCGGGCCAGGGTCGGCAAACCCACTCTTTATAAATGGTGGCCGACCAAGGCAACCTTGGTGTTGGCAATGCTCTGCGAGCGGATGGCTCCTAATCTGGAGAAGCCGACACTTCTAACTGCGGAAGAGTCTCTGAGCCTTCGGGTACGGCGGTTGATCGACGCCTTCAATGGGCCGTTCGGCAAGATCGTAGCCGGGCTGATCGCCGAGGGCCAGAGCGAGCCAGCCATCAGACAGGCGTTCTTCGACCGATGGGTTAGCCCTAGGCGGAGCGCTACTATCGCCGAGCTGCAGCGAGGCAAGGACGCAGGCGAGTTGCGGTCAGATACAGAACCCGGCCTGGTCAACGACGCAATCTTTGGTGCGATCTATTACCGCTTCTTATTGGGCTCGCCTCCTTTCACCAGACGATTCGGCGAAGAATTGGTCGAGCAAGTCATCCGTGGGCATCGCTCGGGAGATGCCCAGCGGGAGACGTGAAAAAATCAGCTAGGGCCGCGGATGAACTCCCATGAACGCGGATAACCTACGGTGTTTTTAATCGGCGTTCATTCGCGTTCATTGGTGCACCCACTGGATTCGCCCTGGAAAGACTACGAAATGCGAAAAGGGTTTACGAGAAAACCAAAACCGGACGAGCCCGCGACGCATGTCAAGAACTACATCACACCGAGCGGGCTGGAGCGCCTCAAGGATGAGCACCGGTTTCTGCTCACCAGGGAACGCCCGGCCGTGACGGAGGTGGTGGCGTGGGCTGCCAGCAACGGCGATCGCAGTGAAAACGCGGACTATCAGTACGGCAAGCGGCGGCTGCGGCAGATCGATGGGCGGATTCGCTTTCTCACCAAGCGCATCGAAGCCGCGGAAGTGGTGGACCCGGAAGCTCCGCGAGCGGGGCAGGCGGCGACCAGGGCATTCTTCGGAGCGACCGTGCGCTATGCCAATGCCGCCGGAGTATCGCGAGTGGTGAGCATCGTGGGCACCGACGAAATTGATCTCGACCGCAACCACATCAGTTGGGTGTCACCTCTCGGGCGCGCGTTGATGAAGTCGACAGCGGGTGACAGCGTAGTCCTTCAATTGCCGGGCGGCACAGAATCCCTGACCGTACTGGAAGTCTGTTACCAGCGCATTGCTGTGGAACCGTTCCGTGAGCCACTTGGATCCGAGGCCTCGGCAAAGAGACTCCCTCGCCGACGCTAGTCCGCCTGACGGAGAAACAGCGAGATTATTGCGTATGACCTTTACGCGGAATCAATCGTAATATTGCAGGCCCAAGTGGGTGATCAGCTCTTCGTGGCGCAGATGGCGCAAAGTGTTTTTCAGCTTCATCAGTTGGATGAAGAGATCGTGCTCGGGGTAGAGTCCGGGCGCGGTCATCGGGGACTTGAAATAGAAGCTCAGCCACTCCTGAATGCCAAGGCCGCGAAGCTGGGCGCTGCGCTTTGCGAGGTCCATGAACAGCACGAGGTCGAGCACGATGGGCGCGGCGAGGATGGAATCGCGGCAAAGAAAATCGACCTTAATCTGCATGGGATAGCCGAGCCACCCGAAGATGTCGATATTGTCCCATCCCTCTTTGTTATCACCACGGGGCGGGTAATAATTAATGCGAACCTTGTGGGTGAAATTGCCGTAGAGTTCGGGGTAAAGCTCGGGCTGCAGGATGTGCTCGAGCACTGAGAGTTTGGACTCTTCTTTGGTCTTGAATGACCCTGGATCCTCCAGGACTTCCCCATCGCGGTTACCGAGAATGTTGGTGGAGAACCATCCGTTCAGCCCGATCATGCGCGCCTTGAAGCCGGGAGCCAGGATGGTCTTGATCAGCGTCTGCCCGGTCTTGAAGTCTTTGCCGCAGATTGGAGCTTCGTTCTTGCGTGACAGCTCGTGCATTACGGGAAGGTCTACGGTCAGGTTCGGCGCGCCATTGGCGAACGGAACGCCTTCCATCAGCGAGGCGTATGCGTAAATCATCGACGGCGCGACGTTCTCGTCATTCTTGGTCAGCGCTTTTTCGAACGCTTTCACCGATTGATGAGCCGCAGTCGGTTCGATGTAACTTTCCGTCGATCCGCACCAGATGGTGATCAGCCGCGTGGCTCCGGAAGTTTTCTTAAAGTCGCGGATGTCGGCTCGCAACTGCTCGGCCAGATCCATCTTGTTCTTGCCCTTCTTGATATTGGGCCCATCGATTTTCTTCACGTAGTTGTGATCAAAAACCGCTTTGCGGGGACGGATGGAGCTGAGGAAAGGCTCTACCTGGTCGAGCAAGTCGCGATCTAGCACGCCGGCCTTCTTGGCCGCCAAATGCATGTTGTCCTCAAAAATATCCCAGCCGGTGAAGACCAGATCGTCGAGCCCGGCCAAGGGTACGAACTCCTTGATCTTGGGCGAGCGGGCGTCGGTGCGCTTGCCCAGACGCACGGTTCCCATCTGAGTTAGGGAGCCGATAGGCTTGGCGATTCCCTTGCGGATGGCTTCGACGCCGGCCACAAAAGTTGTAGCCACCGCGCCCATACCCGGGATCATGACACCGAGCTTGCCCTTGGGGGATTGAATCTCGCTGCCGTTGTGCTTGCTGGTTTCAGTTTTTGCGGACTTCTGCCGAGTCGCCATCGTGTGGAGGCTTCCTTATTAGAGTTTTTGATGATAGCTAAACAGGTATGTTCTCGTATTGCAGACTACTTTGCAACGAGTTGAACGGCCAAATGCGTAGATCGTCAGCTAATGGCAGGTTCGGGGGCTTCTTTGGGGAGGACATGTCCACCATCGTGGGCGTCTCTGGCGCCCGCCCGCGACTACTTCAGCGCTTTTTCCAGCAAAGAGGCAGTGCTCAGGCCTCCTCTGGATTCCACGTACTTGGTCATCACCGGCACGAACTTGCTGGCCATCTCCGGGGACATGCCCAGTTTGTGGAAAGCTTCTGCAACTTCGACGGTGCGGCCCATTCCACCGGGCAAGGAACTTTCGAGGCCAGAAAACTCAGAGTTCCCAGTCATTGCCGGAGCTGCCTTGAGCAAACCACTCATGCCGGGTACGGAAGCTGACACTTTGCTGAACTCGTCTGCGCTTAGGCGACTTTTGGCCAAGGCGAAAAGGGAGCCTGCACCGCCGCGAGCCTGAGTGGGCGTAATGGAAAGTCCCTTGGTTAACTGTTTGACGAGTCCCGCACTGGAGCTTCCAACAGAGGTTGCCGCTGCGCTTTCTGTTTGAGTTTGGGCCTGGGCCTGAACTTGCAGTCCGGCGAGCACAACGAGAGCGCCTAACCAAGCCACAGCGTAAGTTTTTAGATGTCGATAAGTTTGCGATGTCATTGGAGCGTCCCTCTCGCAGCCCCCGATTATAGCCGACTCCACAGCCGTGGTAGCGCTTGGTTGTCAGGGTTTCGCTTTCCAAATCGAAGGGTCGCTGATGGGAGGTCCGGTGTACGTGTAGGATTATTGTCGACGCCGCGTCAGGGTCCGGCGAGCTTTCCTTTCGGATCGCGCCCGGCGGACCCATTTCGACGCCGCGGTCTCATGAAGCGAATCGCGAGGCTATTGTCCTTGCACCCCGAAGCCGGGCAATATCGCACTGCCGGCGAACCATTTGTTGTTGTTGCTACCGCATTGGGTAACGGTTCCGCTGCAATAGCTGGCAAGCGGGTGCGATCTCATATCGGTTGTGTTCAGGTCCCATCCGTCGAAAACGTCGCTATTCGTCGAATCGGTCTTGGCAACCAGCCAGTACTGCTGCCCTTTGGTGATGCTTACACCCGTCTTGCTTTTTCCGACGGCGAGTTGGCAGCAACTCCCGAAGTTGGCCAGATTCTTCACGTGCCAAGTGTGAATAGCTTTGCCCGGCAAACCATTGGCATCGTTGTAGAGGCTCAAAACCACTTCGTTTGTGCCTTCGGCCCATACGACGGCGGCATCAACCTCCATCACCTTGAAGTTGGCTGAAGGTGTGAACGGGACTCCTTGCCAGTACTCAGGCACGCCGATGGTGTTGTTAGATCCCGTGACGTAATAGTTGTACAAAGCAAAAAACACTCCGTACGGGAAGTCGCTCAGATTGCCGGCGATGGTGGTTAGCGCAGGATCATTTTTCCAGACGTTGGGCGTAATTACTTTGGCTGGGTGTTTCACAACGACACTTCTGCCGATGATGGTGTAATTGCTTCGATCAGCAGCCACCGCACTCACAGCCAGCGCCACAACCGCGAGACAAATCAGGGGTCGCACAATTGCATTTCTTACTTTCACGATGATCTCCTTGGGGTTTTTTGATGGGGAAGGGCATTCAGTGCGTAATCCGAAGATGGAAATGAGCAGTTCTGTCAGGCTGCATACAGCACAAACGGTTCCAGTCAACGCTCCCCTCCGGGGTTGGAAGTTCACGAGCTACTCGATTTGAATCTGCCTCACCAGAAATGAGGGTCACAAAACCTGGGTCTCATCCCGGACTGCAGTTAGCGCTGAACTTGCAGGGAGCGCGGCGTTCAAACGCAAGAAAAACTTGATGAATATTACACTGGTCGCGCGGGGTGTCAAGCAGAATCGGGGAACGGCGCGGGATCTGCAAGGGTCTAGTTGCAAAAGTCTGCGCACAAACTGAGAAGCGCCACTTCACATAACAGGGGTTTACTAAAGCAAGGAAGACAGGGGAGCCTCGCCAAGTCTGATCCGCGATCTCACTTCCCTTCCAGGTCAACGGTCTTTACCGGCAAATCCCGGTGGGCATCGAGGATTTCGAAACGCTGCTGCTCTTCGCGCTCATAGGTTTCCTTGTCGGGGAATAGCTGTTTCTTGAGTGCATCCTCGTCGAAGGGCTCGTTGGCGACTGCGGCGTTCTTGAACACGATGGTCACGCGGTAGTCCCAGCGGCCGTCTTCGGTGGTGTGGTAACGGGGTTGGTCCATCCAGACCTTGAGCATGCGACCCATCTCGACTTCTTTTTTCAGCAGCGGGTAGTGGTTCTTCTTGAACAGGCGGAGGAACTCATCGGCGTGTCCCCACTTTGCTTTGTAATAGTATTCGACGACGAAAGGTTGGCCGGGAGCAGGAGGTGCGGATTGGGAATGGGCGACGAAAGGGCCTAAGGTTGTTAGTAAAAGCAAACCAGCAAGAAAGCGCAGAATCATTAAAGAGCCCTCCTTACAGATGCAACTTCTGCTTGTACACGAGGTCGGCTGAGGTGTCAAAGAAAGGCCGCGGGCGTTTGCAAACAGGTGTAAAATATTGCGCGTGCATTTGGTTTATGACATTGCGAAGGAACTGCTGTATGGAACAGTGGGGAGAGAGAAGTTCCATCTGAAGGCGTATTCCGGTGGTGGGCGAGGTAAGGCAGAGGGATACGGTCCCGGCGAAAATAGCCTGACGAGCCGGCTTTCTACCACGAAGGAAGACGAGGATAGAGGAATACGCGGCGGCCCAATCCCGCCCGGCGACTATCGCTGCGTGTACCTTGCGCACCATCCCTCCCTTCAAGGGTCCGGTCATCCACCTTCTGCCCGAGGCCAATGCCCGCGCAATTCGCACAGTCTTCGCGAGCATGCAGATCCCCCACGGCCGGGGTCGGTTCTTTATTCACGGACGGGGAGAGCTTGGCAGTGATGGGTGTATCGTTCCCGAGATTCCGACGGAGCGTATGCGATTGAACCATGCTATTAAGGCGCATAACGGAACGACGTTAAAGGTGATAAACGCGTCTTTCATGCTTCCGGCGGAGCTAGGTGGTATTACGGTCTAAGCTTGCTCGCTTGCCAGGTAATTTGGTCGGTCTTTGGGTTGGGAACGGCTACTCTGCTGCACCTAACCGGTTCTGCCAGTGTGACCATGCGAACCAGATGATACCGGCGGCCAGCAAGGCGCCGATGACCGCGTCGAATTGGTGGAAATACTTGCCCAGGCCGCGCCAGTTCTCTCCCAGCTTCATCCCCAGCCAGGCCAGGGCGAAGCACCACGGCCACGATCCGAGAAAAGTATAGATGTGAAACCGTCCGCGCGGCATGCGGGCTATTCCTGCGGGGAGGGCGATGAAGGTGCGGACTACGGGCAGCAACCTCGCTATGAAAACGGCGAGATATCCCCAGCGCGCGAAGAAGCGGTCAGCCCAATCCAGCTCGCGACGGCCCATCAGGATCCAGCGGCCGTATTTTTCTACCAGGGGACGGCCTCCGTAGCATCCGATCTCGTAAGCAATCAGGGATCCCAGATTGCAGCCGATGGCTCCCGCAGTCGCCACCCAGAATAATTTCATCGTGCCTTCGTAAACCAGATAGCCGGCGAAGGGCATGATCAATTCGGAGGGCAGTGGGATGCAGGCCGATTCAATCGCCATCAGGATGGCGAGGCCTCCGTAGCCGGTCACGGCGACGACAGACTTGATGAAGACAAAAAGGACAGCAAGAATTTTCTCAGTCATGTGGGGAATAGCTGGTGAATCTTGTAGAGACGTAGCTCGCTACGTCACCGGTTCGACGGAAAGACGTTGCAAGCAACGTCTGCACAGAATCCTAGAATGAACCTTCTTGCGTAAAGGTGAATCCTGGCAGAGATGCGCCCTGTGCGCCTTTGGCCACTTTCACGCGCACCGTGGGGGCATCGGGCGCGGTGACCTCGGCCGGACGCAGCACAGCGTATTGCGAAAACACTTCGCTGTAAACCTTGGTGACGAGGTAGTCCTTGCCGTCGTCATCCTTGCGCCAAACCTGCCCGAGTTGGATGGACTTCACTGCCACGGGAGTTTCCTCAACTTTTATCGGATCACTTCCAGACTACCTAGGGTGTAGGTCTGCGTCAATTGGACAGCTTGGTCCGGTGGATTACGAAAGGATGGAGATTGGCCGTTGGCGTAGCATTTTCCGGGACGGGCGAGGGCGCTTCGCCCTCCATCAGCCGTTCACTTCTGCTAACATTTCAGGCTCAATTTCACATAGCGAAGGAAGCAGATATGACACGCGGCATAGTTCCTCGCCAACCGGCAAAGACAGGACGTCATGAGGGAGCTCGAGTCGAGCGCTCACGTACGAAAACCGGTGGGCTGCGACCGGACCGGCCGGGTCAAAGACCCGGCCCGACACAGTTCAAACGCTCCGTCAAGGCTGCCGCCAAATCGTCGCCGGTCCGTGCCGCCAAGGGGTACAACCCGCTGGCGCCGGAGCGGATTGCAGAAATCCTCATGCGGCTCGACCAACTTTATCCCGATGCGACTTGTGCGTTGACTCACAAGAGCGCTTGGGAATTGTTGGTCGCGACCATCCTGTCGGCGCAGTCGACCGACGTCAACGTGAACCGGGTGACACCGGAGTTGTTTCGAAAATACCCAACGGTCGAGGATTTCGCGGCGCTCACTCCGGAACAACTCGAGCCTGACGTGCGCTCGACCGGATTTTTCCGCAACAAGTCTAAATCAGTTGTGGGTGCGGCAAAGAAGATCGTCAGCGAATTCGGCGGGCAGGTTCCGGACGACATCGACAAGCTGCTCACACTACCCGGAGTGGCGCGCAAGACTGCCAATGTCGTACTGGGCACCTGGTTTCGCAAGGCGGAAGGCCTAGTCGTGGACACCCACGTTACCCGCATCGCGCGGCGACTGGAACTGACCAAGAATACAGATGCGCCGAAAATCGAAAAAGACCTGATGAAAGTAATCCCGCGCGAGAAGTGGATTCTGTTCTCTCATCAGATCATCTGGCATGGACGCAAGTTGTGCATCGCACGACGGCCGAAATGCGTGGATTGTGCGCTGGAGAATATTTGCCACGCCGGAGACAAGACCTGGAGCACGGTAGAGATTCACAAGAACGCAAAGCTGTGACGTTTCGCCACTACTTACGCTGTCATCCTGAGCGCAGCACATCCGGTCGCTCGCGACCGGATGTGCGGAGTCGAAGGAACCCTGCACCGTTCACGTGTTTATGACGCTTCAAGGCATCCTGCAAAAGATTCATTGAGAGAATTCCCTGCCGCGTTATTTCGAGCGCCAGCACTGCCGGGATCTTTCGACTCCGTAGCCGCTTCGCTTCGCGAAGCAGCTACTCCGCTCAAGATGACACGCGGTGGTGAGAGATGCGCGAGGGCTGAAACGGTTCTCTGCTAAACTTTCTATTCTGACCTCGTCTAACGACTCTTCAGGACTCGAATGCGCACTCTCATCTCGTTTACTATGGTCATACTTATAAGCACTTCCGCGTTGGCCCAAGCTTTGCCTGTGCCTCAGGTCATTACCGATCCTAAGCAGATCGCCAGCAAGCCCAACGCAAATGTGGAGCAGAGCCAGCAGAGCCTCTCGATTGAAAAGCTCTACATGACCCGCCAAGTGGGGCGTTCGTCGTGGTCGCCCGACGGGAAGACCATCGTGTTTGTCAGCAACATGAGCGGTCGCAATAATCTCTGGATCGTGGCGGCGGATGGTGGATGGCCAACGCAGCTCACCGTCAGCGATCAGCGGCAGGCGGCGCCTGCGTGGTCGCCGGACGGCAAGTGGATCGCTTATATGTCGGACTACGACGGCGACGAGCAGTGGGACATCTTCATTGTTTCCCCGAAGACCGGGCAGGTGGTGAACCTGACGCACACTCGCGAGATCGCGGAAGAGTATCCGCGATGGTCGCCTGATGGCCGTTATCTCGCTTACACGGTGAAATCGAAGACAGCCTCCACATACGAGATCGATGTTTACGACATGGTGATGCGCGATATAAAACACATCACCACGGGCACACCAGCCGACAAGCTCAACGACAATCCGATCTGGTCGCACGACGGCAAGTGGGTCGCTTACACCCAGGAGCAAGCGAAGGGAACAGATTCGAATATCTTCGTGACAGAAGTCAAGACGGGCGAGAGCGCCCTGCTTACTGCGCACGATGGGGAACAGCTTTACCGCGCTAATGATTTCTCTCTCGATGGTAAGAATCTGCTGATCACGTCCAATGCGGCGAATGGCTACGACAATGTCGGGTTGCTGGATGTTGCAACCAAGAAGATTTCGTGGCTCACCCGGGACAAGTGGGAGATCGCTGGCGGCAACTTTTCGCCTGACGGCAAACACGTCACCTGGACGGCGAATGTCGATGGCAATACTGACATTTATCTGCACGACCTCGTCGCCGGCAAAACCACGCCGTTGCCGCTGGCAAAAGGTGTGAATCAGCTTGCAGGGGAACATTCCGCATTCAACAAGGATGGGGCACGTTTGCTTTACAACCACAACGGGGCAACCGCTCCCGGGGATCTGTGGGTTTATCAACTGGCGACCGGAAAATCTCATCAGGTGACGCAATCATTGGTTGCAGGCGTGCACTCGGAAGACATGGTCGAGCCCTTCCTGGTGCGCTACCCGAGCCGCGATGGCAAGTGGACCATCTCTGCGTTCGTGTACGTTCCCTACAACATGGTGCGCAATGGCCAGAATGCCGCGATTGTTTACGTACATGGAGGGCCCACGTCGCAAACGGTGAACTCCTT
>Ga0210383_10002991_pt1 | contig 15241 bp, 22 predicted proteins | sample IncBWC14OmetaG_FD_160072 | JGI IMG/M metagenome (GOLD analysis project Ga0210383, IMG submission 160072) | Forest soil microbial communities from Barre Woods Harvard Forest LTER site, Petersham, Massachusetts, United States - Inc-BW-C-14-O ...
TTTCTTCTACTTCATCTACACTATTAAACCATTGTTTAAATTCTATAGAATTAACAACATCATCTTTAGTTTTAAATTTAACCATTTTATTAACTTATTTTTTAAATTCAGGATCATTATTAATATTGCCATATTTATCTTTCCATATGTTACGTGCGTCATCATCAGAGAATAAAATTCCATCTTTATGATAAACAACAGCATGTCCATTTTTAATTATAATTTTACATTTAATAGGTGCAACATTACGTAAACCATTTGTAGTTTTAAACGTATATTTAGGAGAATCTATTGTAGTTGTGTAACCATTAATGAATCCGGTATATTCACCATCGGGTAAATTAACCACTTTCGGATCAGCACCACTATTAATTGATTCTTTTATCATTTTTCCAAATGCTTCAATACGTGTAAATGACTCATACATTCTTATTTTCTTAAATTCAGAAAACACAATTTCTTTCTTTTCGAAAAGATTAAATTTATTAGTTGTTACAAGATGTGTTATTAATTTGGGCTCATATTTATTAATATATTCATGTATTTCATTAACTATATTTTTATCGGAATGTGCTCTGACAAATTCATAAACATCATCAATCCTATTTATATTTTGTATTATAGGAAATTTATCATCATAGTAGCAAACAGTGTCATAACACATATCACCTTTTTCCAAAAACTTATCTACAGCTATTTTATATCCTAACATTTTTTCAAGAATTATTGTTGACTTCTTAAAAGCATTTAAGTCATTATCTTGACTATATAGAGATTTATTAATATAAATAAATTGTTTAACTTTTAATCCTGCATCTTCTAATTTTTTTTCTACTAACTTAATAGCATTAGTATGTGTCCTGGTAAAAAGTTTAGTACAGATAATGTATATATCATCAGTTGTATTTTTTAAATGATTAAAATTTTCTTTGAGAACATCTACCTTTAAATCTTCTGTGATATTATCATTTAGAAATTCTTGCATAGAAATACCTAAATTAGATAAACCAATTTTTTGATTTTTTGAACGAATTTTTAATTCATTCATTAAATTATTAGGCAAATAATATTTTTTACCATTGAAAATAACCAAATTGCCATGTGATTTATAAATTCCGTTTTTAATAAGGTTTAAATCCGATTCAGTTATTTTCATAAGTGGAATATTTGGATTAGCTTTATCAACTATCCAAGCATACTGTTCAATATGCAAAAGGCTTTCTAAATCGAAAATGTGTGCAGTCATTATAAGAGTATATATTAATTATTATATAATCAAATCATTTATCAAAGCAAATTCATACAGAACAGGTAGATTGAAATTGATTATAAACCTATTGCGAATATCTTCCAATGTTATAGATTCTTCTAATATTTTATAGAAAGCTTCGGAATATTTGTCAGTATAATAACTATTCACTTCTGACCAATCATATTTAAAATGATTATGTCCTTTCCATTCTTTATTTCCACCAGTTAACCAGTAAAATGTTTTTGCTGGTGTTATATCATATGCTGTATTACTATCTACTTTAATTCGCCAAAATTCTTTATCGTTGATTAATTCTTTTATTCTCATAAAAGCAGCCACAGCTTCAGCAAAATCGTGTGTCATGAAGCATTCTGATAAAGAATGATTATGTGATTCGAAAAATAATGAGCCATCTTGTTCTTGGACAACTTTAACTTGAAGTTCGTTATTTTGATAAATTACTTTTCCTTTATTTTCTATTATTAAGGTCTTTTTACTATTAAATTTACTCATGTTTAATCGTATTGTTTTTTGTCAAACTGATATAGTCCCACCTTTTCTGACCGCACTTTTAATTTTTCCGTTTGTGAAATTGCCCCCTAATATTATTCCGTTTTCGAATACACCACCTTTAAAATCGCCATCTATCCATATACAGTAATGTATATCACCAGAGTAGAAAGTTCCTTTGTGAAATAAAAGAGTATGATTTTTTATTTCTATAATAACATTCTCTAATTCAGAATCAATAAGCCAATCCATTTCTTCTTTTTCTAGTATAGAATGAATCTTTTCCTGCTTCGTGATAATGTTATCATTGTACCGTAATTCAACAAATCTCATAACGATATATATTTTAGTTTTAATATGAGTATGTGCTAAACCTTGTATTAATGCTGTAAAAACATACAACATCATGATATATACTATTAATTAGTATATAACAATCTGATACAGTGGTAGAAAATATTTTTATATTTTAAAACCATAATAAAAACTTAATATATAAACACATGCCAGCAGTTAGTAAGCGACAAAGACACATTTTTGGTTGGGCACTCGCTTGTAAGCGAGGAGAATCAAATTATTGTCCTAAAAGGATTAAAAAATTATCAGATACAATGTCGATAAAGAAATTACGCGATTTCGCGAAAACTAAAGAAAAGAATTTGCCACAACACGTTACTGAGCGGCATATTATGTCATACGAAGAATTTGTAAACGAAGCTTTAAGACAAAAAGAGGAAAAACATTCTTTTGGTTGTGTTATGTTAACTGTTAATGTTGATAAAAAATTGTGGGATAAAATTCAAGATGTAATATTAGAAGAGGACTTATATACTGAGATAGATGAAGACGATCCTGAGATTATTAAATATGGTCGAGAGGATTGGCCCCATTGTACTGTATTGTATGGTTTGAAATCAGAGGAGATAGAAGATTCTGATCTTAAAGAAACACTTTCTGAATATGTGGCACCAAAGGTAAAATTGAAAAAAGTGACATGTTTCAAAAATGATAAATATGATGTTGTTAAATTTGATGTTAAAGCCACCGATTCTCTTTATGATATGAATAAAAAATTAGAAGAAGATTTTCCCTTTGAGTCTAATTATCCTGATTACCTCCCCCACGTGACGATAGCGTATGTGAAACCGGGTAAAGGTGATAACTATGCTGAAAAAATTATGGATCTTCTCGAAAAGAAGATTAAAGTAATATGTCCAGAGATTGTATATTCTAAACCGGATGGTGATCGTATTAGCTTTAATTTAGAAATAGAAGAAGAGAGCGACGACAAAGACGATGAATAAAATTCTTAAATACTCAGAATTTATAAATGAAAAAAGATCTGTTTTAACAGAAGTAGAATGGATTAAATTATTCAAAGAACATTGTACAAAATACACACATTATAATAATTATGAATTTTTTAGAGCGACTAAAGATATGGGTGATTATGCCTTATATACATCTACTGATGAAACTGATAGGGACACAAAGGCTTTTAATAAAAAATCGCTTTGGCTTTTTGAAATGACACCTTGGCGAAAATATCCTAATAGATTAAAAAGTTTAATTTTTTCGACAAGTATGCATGAAGCCAAAAATTTTGAGAGAATTAATAAACCTCAACATATAATAATACCTTTTGATAATGCTGAAATAGGAATTACTAGCGGAAGAGATTTTAATGTATATTCATTTAAATCTTTTAATAATTTGGTATTTCTGAATAATTATATAACAGACATGACAGAGAAAATAGGGGTTTTTAATTTTGATTATACCCTTCCGAAAATAAAAAATATAGTTAATAGATATTACTATAATAGAGATAATATAAATCCAAGATATGATAAAGAAGATATATTCATATTAAATGAAATGAAAAAAGGTAAAACAGCATATGAAGCACTTGAGATATTATTAAGTCCAGAACATAATGAATTTGAACTGATAACTTTTGAAAATAATAAAATAGGTGGGACACATGAATGTTGGACATCAAATAATTGTCTAATGGTTAAAGTAGATAAATATGACGAATTAGTAAAGAAAGGAGTTATAGTAAGATATGAATAAAATTCTTAAATACTCAGAGTTTATAAAGGAGGGTAGATTAGAAATAATTGAATCAGAATGGGTCAAATTATTTAAAGAACATTGTAAACTATATAAACATAATGATAAATTGTTATATAGAGGAACAAGTTATAAAGGGGATTTTGGATTATTTACTTCTGATTCATTGCGTAAACCTAGTGGTGCTGGTTTGAAATGGGTGACATATTTAGATGTTTGGAAAAATTATCCGAAACGCGACAAAAGTTTAATTTTCACAAACAATATAGATACGGCTAAAGATTTTTCGATGGAAAAAGGTTTTGATAAAGGAATTTATATTATAATACCTTTTGATGCTGCTAAAATTGGTATCACACCAAGTAAAGATTTTAATATGGATTCATTTAAATATTATTCATTTTTATCAGAAAAAGATTTTGTTTGGTTTGTTTTTAGTATACTAAAATACACATATCCTGAAAAATTAACTAAGGATCAGGTTAATAATATGAGTGATATGGGAAAATTAGAAAAAGCTGTTAATAATTTTTTCACCACATCGGAAAATAAGATTGTTGCCGATTTTGAAAATTTATCTCATGAAATTTTAGACATTACAGATAAAGAAAAAATAACTCCGTGGGAAGCTTTTCAGAAAATTTTAAGTCCAGAATACAATGAATTTAAATTAATCACATATAAAGGCGATAATAATAGTATTGGGAGTAAACCGCATGAATTGTGGACGGAGGGTAATTGTCTAATGATTAAAAAAGAAAGATATAATAAATTATTGAAGGAAGGCGTTATACCTAAAGTTTAAAAATTGTTATAGGTTTAGTTGAACCTAGATTATAAAAATTTTGAAATCCTACATCAATTAACATCAGATTACTGTCAGCACTCCATCCTAATTTGTTTGATCTAATATCTAAATAAGAAAATTTTAATTTTTTAGCTTCCTTAATTATCTCGACAATTTGATTATATAAGTAAACTATACGTTCTAACTCAGTATCAGGATATTTATCCATTACATGGTCAACAATAAATAAATCTAACGAATCTTCTTCGTCCATAGTTTGTGTATCACTATTGGACATAATTAAATCTATAAATTTTATATCTTCAGCATTAGGTAATTGATAATAATCAGTTAATATGTAAAAAAGTTTTTTGTTTTTTTGTTTTTCTAAAAATTCGTTCATTAATTGTTGAACATTATAAGTATTGAGAATATGCTTAGTTATTGGTTTTTTAGAAAGTTTGTGAGCAGATTCAGCTTCTGATATTTCAGTTGTTAAAATGACACATTTTTCACGTCCAATTTTATATCGAACAGATCGTGATGAACGTTCGCCTATTGTTATAGGATATTCGGACAACCCTAAGAATTTAACAATTTTAGATATAATAGATGAATCATTAATAATATCCATGAAAGCAGCACGTGCCTCATTCAAGATAAACGAATTAAAATCGCGTAAATATTTCATTAATTGTATATATTAAGATTAAAAATTTAATATATACTCTTAATTAAACGCATAAAACCATCAAGAATGAAATATTTACATAACCGTGAGCAATTTCTTAAAGAACAAAAACTGTTAATGAACAGTTTTGAGGATTCTATATTTGAAGCAGTGGGTAGTTCTGTGACTTATCACAACAACACTTCCTGGAGCGACAGTTTAGTAGGGAAATTATTTGCTTTTGCAGGTAAAAAAATTAAAAGATCAGCACAGTCAGGAGTTTTAACTAAATATTTATATGATTTAGAGCGTGAATTTAGAAAAGGTCAAGCAATGGCTGTTTCTAAAGAAAAAGTAGTTCAACAATACAGAGTTTATCAAAACATTCTTAATATCTATAATTTTATTAATTCTAAAAATTTTAATAAAAGTGAATTTGAGGTTATTCTTGATAATGCTATTAAAGATTATAAAGAATTAGTAAAGAATGATAAAACAGATGCTAAAATTAAAGTAACAGCACAAGAATTGTTAACCAAACTAGAAACATTTAAAGAAAAATATGAAGCGGAATCAAAAGTTCAGGAGTCACTTTTGATAGAAGCTAATAAAATAATTAAAGGTAAAAAAGGTCAGCCGGATTTTGAAATTGTAATGCCAGAGAAGGAAAAGAAGGCTAAGCAACAAACCTCTGGTGCAGAAAAAGAACGATTAGCTAAAGAAGAGGGTAGAGAAAAACCACCTGATGAATTTGATTTGCCACCACTAGAGTTTAATAAATTAACTCTTAGAAAAATGCGCAGTGAATTTGAAACTGCGAAAAAGAATTTAAAACTATTAACTCAGACTCCAAAAAATCTTAAAAAACGAGCCAATTTAGAAGCTCGTATAAAAGATTTGATACAAAATATAAAAGAACGTGAGGTTGAGATTAAACAGATGGAGCAAGAAGCTTCTACTAAGACAAAAGAAGATCCATCAGATTATGAAATAACTTATACGGATAGTGCTGGTAAAACAAAAACTGAACCTGTTGCCAATCCACAAAATCCAGATGATAAAATAGTTAATATAATTCCTGACGAAAACAATCCTGATAAAACATCTCCTATAAATGTTGATGATATTATAGGAATTGAGCAAATATCAGTTACACAAGTTGATGATACAAAAATATTAGAAAAAATTAAATCTTTGTTTGAAGATGTCTTTAGTGATGAAGATATCAATAACTATAAAAAAGAAGCAGTAATATCTGATGGTGAGAAGAAAAAACTTCTTGATCAGATAAAGAAAGTTGCTGATTCGGATGATAAATCATTTATTAATGGTATAGCACTTCTGAAGTTATTTAATTCAGCGGAACAGAAATATTCAAAAACTGATGATAAGGGCGAACCTGAATTAGATAATGGTCTATTTAATAAGTGGAGTAATGGTGTATTATCTATCATGGATTCATATAGTGATTTATTAACACCTACCATTACAGAATTTATAACTAAAATGCTTGATCCTAAAAATTTCATGAACAAGCAAGCACAAAGTGAATTGCTTAAAAAATATTTCGGTTTAAATTATACTCCTACATATACTGGTTCTGATTTAGATCTGTCTGGTAAAAAAGGTAAGGGAGAAGTTAAAGAAAATTTAGCGTACAAACAAGTTACTGATTTTTCAATTGATACTGCACTTAATCAAGTATTTGCTTTGAGTGGTTCTACAACTGATTATAATGGTGTAGGTGTTATTGATAACGAAGCATCTTATATTTTTTATATGCTTAATGATACGTCTAATGGCAAGTATTACAGATTTATCGTTAGTAAAAATGATACAACTTGGTTAAAAAATATATCCAAGAAAATACCGACCAAAGCGGGATCAACAGTAACAGCGAACCATGAATATATTGTTTTACTCAAAAAAGCAGATGCTGCTAAATTGTCTTTCAAAATTAAATCTGGTGTTGAATTAAAATTCACACGTTTGAAACCAGGAGCTAAAATAGTTAAAACAAAAGATGGATTAGAAATACAGGCTGTGGATGATAAACAACCAATAACATCTGATTCTTTTTCACTTAAAGTTGCTAAGACATATAAATTACTTAATAATGATCAGGAGTTTAAAGTTGAAACTCCGGTTGTTCATTATACTAAATATGCTGCTAAGATAGCAGAAGAGCAAGCTAAATAACCAGATATGAAATATATTAAGTGTTTTGAGGAATTTGGTTCAAAATTATTAGCACCAAATGGTGAAAATAGCAATTTAAATTTTGAGCAATATAAATTAGTTAGAACACCAACATTTAAAAAATGGTTTGGCGATTGGGAAAATGATCCTGATAGTTCGAGTAAAGTAGTTGATGAAAATGGTGAGCCGATGGTAGTGTGGCATAGAACTTATGGAGATTTCACTAAATTTGATAATACAAAAGGTATGTATAAAAGTGGGTTTATTGGAGGTAATTTATTTTATTTCAGTGATGATAGATATTCGTATTCAAAATATGGTGATAGAGAAATACAAGCGTTCGTTAATTTGAAAAATCCTACATATAAAGTAAATGTTAGTGGGAAATATATTCCAGATAATAATGATGGTGCTATTTTGTTACATGATAGATTTGGAGAAAAAGAATATGTTGTAATTGCGACACAGTCCAATCAAATAAAGTTAGCTGATGGTTCTAACACAACATTTGATCCAAATAATCCAGATATCCGTTATTAATATATACGTCCTATGAAGTACATCAAACCGTTTAAGCTTTTCAAAGAAGATTTTGAAACTGATAAAACAGATACAACAACTATTGAATTGGCAAAAAAACGCTTGAATGATTATAATCTTAAACTGAAAGACTATCTATCTAAGAAAGCTCAGATAGATTCTACAATTAAGAATAATACCAAACATGAAGATATTTCTGTTAAACTTAAAAAAATAGTAGGGGTTAATGATTTTCTAATTAAATATTTAGAAATTGCTAATCTTAATGATCATATCAATCAGACAGAAGAACAGATTAAAGGTAAACAAAAAGATATAACTGATAAAAAACAAGAAATAACAGACACTTCTACAATTGAAGATGCAGCAGATAAATCAAAACAAATTTCCGATTTAAATACTGATATAGTAGGATATAATAAAGATATACTTAGTTTAAATCAAAAAATACTTGATCTTAAAAGACAAATTTTAGATAAGCAAAAAGGTCTAGATAAGTTTATTAAAGACACTAAGACTAAAATAGATATGGATATTAAAACTTTATCTGTTGGCGAATCATAAAATATTTTTAACGAAAATATAATGCCTTGATTATTAATTATTTATATAAATAACTTGTTCTTATAAATAAATATGTTTATATTTGTGTAATAAATAGTAAAATAATACTATCCAAAATGAAGAAAATAATCATCACATCATACGAAGATGCCTGTTTAGCCACAGGCCGTATTTCGAATTCGCTACCCGATGTGAGCATGATGCCTCTGAAACACCAGAAATCTATACTGGCCTATTGTATGTTGGTTATTACTTTGGACGCAATACGAGATAACTGGGAACCTGATTGGTTGAACAGCAAACAACGAAAGCACTACAACTGGTTCGACATAGTACCAGACGAATCCGGGTCGGGTTTCGTCTTTTCGAACACGCACTCGGGCTATTCGAATACGATCACGCACTCGTCTATCGGGTCGCGGCTTTTGTTTGAAACTGAAGAGCAAGCGATTTTTGCTGCGAAGCAGCCGAAAATTTTGGCTTTATATAAAGATTATCTATTATTACCACCAAAATCAGAAAGGAGAAGAGATTTTATTAAAACTGTTTTAGAATAATATTAAAGGTTGTATACTGCAAGTGCAGTTGATATCCGGGTCAGGTTTCGTCTTTTCGAACACGAACACGAACTATACGAACACGAATATCGGGTCGCGGCTATTGTTTTTAAATATTAATGTAGTATAAACCGTGGCAACATGCCAAAAAATAACTTAGTAAGAAAGGGCATTGGTAGTTAACAAACGAAAATGATCTTTTGAAAACAAAACAGTGTGTGATTTATGAAGAGAGTAGGAAATTTATATACTAAAATATGTGACATAGTTGATAATCAACATTATAAATTTTATATAAACATTTGTGTAAACCAAAAATATTTCGTAAATTTGTATTATAATTAACACTTAAAATCAGCAAATAAAATGGAAACAATGAAAATTAGTACAGAAGCTCTTATTAAAGAATACTCTAAAGCAGATAAAAAAGGAAAACTTATGCTCGAACGTATTCACGGTAAAGAAATTTTTATGCCTAAAATCCTACCATTAAGAGAACGTCTGACTACATTTGAAGACTTCTGTAAAGAAGATGGTAAAAATGCCAAAACTTTAATCGCTAAATGGAAGAAAAATGGCGATACTCCTGACGAAATCGCATATAAACAACTCAAACTTATGGTACGGGTTCTGAATGGAGGAAGACTTGTTGACCTCGCTACGAATATCAAAGCGATTGGTTATGCGCCTTACCATTACGGAACGTCCGGGTCGGGTTTCGTCTTTTCGAATACGAATTCGGGCAACACGTCTACGTACACGTGTGTCGGGTCGCGGCTTTTGTGTGAAAACGATGCTGATGCCAGATTCCTTGGTACTAACTTCAAAGACATCTGGGAAGCGTTTAAAAGAGCATAAAAACGATAAAACGAAATTTAGAAGGCTAATAGCCTTCTAAATTTTTAATTATATATGATATATAAAATGAAACATTTTGAGCAAAGTAAAGGATATACATGTTATCGATGGCGGGTAGTTTCAAAAGAGTTTAAAAAATATTTTCCTGAATATAATTTTGATGACAAACAATCAAATAAATATTTCTTAGCAGTCAGAAAAAATGCTTGATCCTAAACAGCAAGAATATTATTTTAAGTTTTTGATGTATCATTTGATAAAGATAGGTTATCAAATGCGTAGTATAGAAGATATACAAGAATTTAAACAGGCTATGGAATTTGGTGAATTTATAGCGGTCGCCACTAATAGTGGAAAATATCCATATTTTTTATTTAAGATTACTGATAAAAGTAAAAAAGAAGTAAAATTTTCACATGTAAATAAATACAATTCGAGTAAAGAATTTATAAATATTCATCTAGCTAATGAATTACGTAAAGAAAAAATAAATCAAGTATTAGAATGAATAATATAGAATATATAAAGTATGAAATTGACTCGGGACTTACTTATGGTAAACTGTGTAGAGCAGTGTGCAAAAATCCTAGCATTTTCATAGGTTCTGTTGAACATAGTACTAAACTTAAATATAGAATGCATAGTGAAACAATAGAAATTATGCTTATTAATAATACGATAATAAATATCGATGATAGTAGCATTAATTATGACCATTATTTCAAAACAAAATTTGTCTGTGCTGGTGCTGAGCTATATAGTAGAACATCTGATTTAGTGCGCAACTGGCGTAAAAATAAAATCGATAATATTTTAGGATGATTAATTTAGATTACATAGCATATGCAATTGATTCCGGTCTAACAGCTAAAGAACTATTCATGGCTCTGTTGAAGGACAAGTCCAAATATAAAGAAATGAAGCATTCTTGTGTATCTCTTAGATATAAATTTAATAATAGAAAAAGTAGCATTGCTATTATCATAAATTATGGTATAGAGTCTGAATTGATCGTACAATTCATATCACAGCAAGATTATATATTTTATGGTTCTGGTAAATTTTTAGGTAGTTATTATAATTGCGAAAAAGATTTACATATACGTTATTCTATTTTTATAGGCAATTTGAGAAAAGCAAAAATAGATAAAATATTATTTTAGAATAATTATTTATTTTCTTTAAGAATTTTCTTAGCTCTATCTGTTAATAATTTATATTTCTCCCGAACAGATATAACCACATCTTTATTCCAATCAATTTTGGATTCTTCCATATCTTTTAAAATTTCCTTAATATCTTTAACAGTATTTTCACCAATTTTTTTCATAACACAAGAAGCCAGTCTTTGAAGTAAACCATTAGCTGTTTTGCGAATTTCTCCGCGAGATATGTATTCACTTAATTGTTCGAAGGTTTTGATATATTTCATGTTTTTATATATTAATATAATTTTTCGATATTGAATAGTGGTTTTAATACATCTATATTACCATGTATAACAAAACTCCCAACCTCTTTCATACTTGTTTGCCATGGTGTTTTTTCGTCATATTTTAAAACACCCCAATCCGGTAGAAATTTAACATTTTTTATTTTTAATAGCTCGTTTAAACTAATACTAACTAAAATTGGGTGAGGGTCTTTCCCTTTTAATTCATATCTAGCAGCTTCTTCGTATGCATATTCTTTAGCATCATTTTTGTCTGTAATTAGGTAAAAATCCGTATCACCCTTGTGCTTTTTACTCCATGATTCTATACTAGTTCCGTGATATACTTTGATATTATATTGTTCGAACGTTTTCAAATACTTCATGTGCTTTATATATTAAATAACATATTTAATAATTAATATATACTTAAAAATAAAGAAAAATCTGACATGGGTACTATTATTAAATCATTTACAGAATTTGTTAACGAAAGTGTATCTGTTGAACAAATTAATGAGAAATCTGAACTCCAGATAGAATATAAAGCTTATTTTCAAGAATTGCTTAAAAAATATGGTGTTAAATCTCCTATGAAGCTTTCTCCTGAGAAAAAATCAGAATTTTTCAAAGAAGTTAAAGCTGGTTGGACAAAAGGTGTTGGTCGTAAGAAAAAATAAATAATTAGTAATATGACACACATTAAGTCTTATACAGAATTCTGTAATGAAAACATTAAATCGGGCTATGTCATTGTTGTTACGCCTAAGAATAAAAATTTCAAAAAACACATTTGGTCTGAGGGTGGAATATTTACTAAAAAAGATAAGGCTGATTTTCAAAAAGATCAACTTAAAAAGACTAAAATGTATACTGATATTAATGTAGTTCCTTTGGAAAAATTGAATAAGATGATGAATGAGAATAATTCGCCTGCAATTATCAGACCTGTTGGTCGTAAGCAATCGAGTGAATTAAAGATTGGAGATTACGTTAGTCCTATCAATAGAGAACATACTAAAGCTACACATAAGAATGAACGAGGAAATTTAATAACAGCTTGGTTGGATGGTGGTATTTATGTGGTTATTAAAGTATACACTAAATCAGTAAGACTCAAAAATCTAGAAACAAATGAAACATATAATGTTCAACATGAACAGTGGGGTATTTATGGTACTGATGTGGAATATAAAATATACGATAAAGAAGTAATTGATAAAGCTCTTGCTGACAAAGCTAATAAAGCAAATGAAGACTACGGATCATCAGAAGAATATTATAAACAATATATGAGGAGTGATAAAGTTGCTACTCCGGGCGATATGGTTAAAATATTAATAGGCACTTTTAATTGGCCTAAATTTCATGGCATTGTTGATAGTTTAACAAGAACAGGAGACTCTGATTACGAAGCTGAGGTTAGTATTTATGATGATAATGATAAATTTGTCAAAAAAGATAATGTAGCATTTGACTATTTAACTATTTTAGCTAAAGGATCAAAAATGAATGATAAAGATGTAGTTAAGCTAAAAAGAGGTCAGAAGATTACATTAGAAGATATGAGTGAGTTTTTGAAAGAAATTGCAGAATAATAAATATGCGTCATATAAAAAGTTACACAGAATTTTTTAATAGTTCGATAAAAGAATCTTATGAAGATGTAATAAAAAATCCTGATATGGGGATGAATTACATTAAGAATAAAATAAAAAAATTAGACCAATACCCAGAATCTTTACAAAGGAAAAAAATAGGAGATATTGTTTTAATAAATGAGCCACCATCAACACCATATGATGATATGGGAAAAATACACGCATTTGATGTTAATGACGGTACAGAAATTGGTAATTCCAGTTACGGATATACATCTAAAAGAAGTACAACATTGAAAGCTACAATTGATGTCAGACCCGATTGGAGAAGACGTGGTGTAGCCACTGAAATATATAAATTTATAGAAGAGATTACTGGTGATAAGTTGTGGCCTGATTATCCACATTCACCTAGTGCTGAAAAATTTTGGAAACAGTCAAATAGACCATTTGGTGAAAAAGATATTTAAGAATGTCCATAGGGCCGTTGTTGTTACGAACTCGCTACTCGTGCGATGATGTGAAAAGTCTGTATAAAAGCAGACTTTTCTTTTTGCTTTTAAACTATTATTTTTCTCACATTTAATATAGGCTGATTTATAATCTCTAAACATTTATCAAATTTTCTACGAAGTCCAAATTCAAATCCGATAGGATATAAATAATTGTATATCACTTGTAATCCTCGTCTATTAACAATTCTAATTGCAGAATATTCACCATTACTTCGGATAACTCTTTGTATACTATATTTGATACCTAAACTATTATATAATGATGCCATATGATTCCAATTTTGGTCATAATTAGAAGCTATGGTATATTGTTTCGTTATTTTATTTTTACTTATATAAAAACAACCATCTCCGTCAGAATATCCTAAATAGAAATATCTTTTTAATTCCTCAGGTATAATATTTAATATTTTAGAAGGCTCAGAATTAGTTTTAATAGAATAATCATAATGTGAAAGCTCCCTGATAGTCGAAATACTATGGTGTCGGATGGTCATTACTCTTTTAGTTCTATTTTTTCGCAAGCGTGTTGAAGAAAAGAATTTTAGATCTGTTTTTTGTAATGTTTCAAGAATTTGTAAACCGTCAGATTCTAGTATCTCTAATTCAATATAATAATCTCTAACATAACCATCGGCCCATATAAATCCTAAATAATAACATAATTCTTTTGTGAATTTCATAAACAATTTCTATTTTTCTTTATATATTAAAAAATATACTTACTTATGCCAAAAATTTTCATGATCTCCGATCCACATTTTTATATTTATCCAAATAATTATATTAAATGGAAAAATATGATGCTTGATTATTTTCGAAATTTTTTTATACCATTTTTAAAAAAACATGCTAAAAAAGGCGATATATGTATCCATCTAGGAGATTTATTTGATAATCGCACATCTACACCAACAGATGTTATGATTGATGTACAATTGCTTATTGAAGAAATAGCAGAGATCTTACCATTTCATTTAATTATAGGTAATCATGATTTATATACAAAAGATTCTTCCGTATATAATCTTCCACGTTTATATAAGCATATGAAAAATGTTTTTATTTACGAAACTGCTACCGAAGTTGAATTTAACGGGCAGAAATTGCTTATGATGCCATGGATTGAGCATAAACGAGATATGGTAGAAGTCATTAAAAAATTTAATCACTGTGATTATACTTTCTGCCACTCAGATTTAAATTCTGCTATATTTCATGCTCGTGTATCTAGTAAGGTACATGGACATAACTCAATTGAAGTTGATGAATTTAAGGCTTTTAAACATGTTTATAGTGGTCATTTACATATTGTTCAACACATCAAAAATTTCACCTTCGTTGGTTGTCCCTATGAACTAGATCGTAATGATATTAATAATCAAAAAGGAATATTTGTACTTGACACTAATACAGGTGAGCACACATTTACACCAAATAATTATTCACCGATATTTAAAAAAATCACTATACAAACAGAAGATGACTTGTCTAAATTAGAATCAATAAATACTAACCACGATTATGTAGACTTAGAAGTTTCGAACTCTCTTATAATCAATTCACGTAAATTCCGTAAACGATTAGAAAAAATATTAGAAACGGGACAATTTAGTAGCATCGAATATATTGACGATGTTAATAAAACAATTAATACTGATGATACGATTTCAACTGAAC
>Ga0210383_10002992_pt1 | contig 15238 bp, 10 predicted proteins | sample IncBWC14OmetaG_FD_160072 | JGI IMG/M metagenome (GOLD analysis project Ga0210383, IMG submission 160072) | Forest soil microbial communities from Barre Woods Harvard Forest LTER site, Petersham, Massachusetts, United States - Inc-BW-C-14-O ...
CGCTGCTCCCGGGATACGTCCGCGTTCACTACCACCGAGTGGACGGCAACTATAGCGGCTGGACGATCTATGCCTTCTTTGACACGACGGAGTACACAGGCGACTACAATAGCGGGCTCGTGCCTCCAACGAATTCGGACGCGTTTGGTGTGTATTTTGACGTGGCGGTTGCCACGAATTCGCAGAATCTTGGGCTGATCATTCACAACCCCTCTGCGCCTGGCGGGGACCAGAAGGACCCGGGACCGAACGAGTTTGTAGATCCGTCCACGGAAGGCTTCGAGTATTGGGGCTACACCGGGATCGGCAAGCTGTACAAGAGTCAGCCCAGTCTGACCAATCCCACGGCGCTGTTGCCCGGTTACGCTCGCATTCACTACTTCCGGCCCGATGGAGACTACGCGAACTGGACGGTCTACGCCTTCGATGACACCGCGGAATATACCGGCGACTTCAACGACGGGCTGACGGGAGTGACCAGCACGGACTCCTACGGGGTGTACTTCGATATCAGCTTGATTCCCAATGCCCAGAACCTGGGATTCATCATCCACAATATCTCCACGGGCGTTAAAGATCCGGGGCCGAACATGTTTCTGAACGTCGGCACCTCCAGCCAGGCCTGGGCGATTTCAGGAAACGCGACGGTTTTCACCTCAACGCCGACCCCGGCGCAGATACTGGCGAGCCTGCTTAACGTGGAGCAGGCTTACTGGCTCGATCGCCAGCGAGTGGCCATTCAGCCGCAGTTCGCGCAGAGCGGCGATACTTATGCAATCAGCTCCAGCCTGACCGGCGGCCTGTCTGTGACCACCACTGGCATTACGGGAGGGGCCAATATTCCGCTCACGGTTGGCGGAAGCCTGACTGCGGATGAGTTGCTCCGTTACCCACAATTGAAGGGTTACGCTGTCCTCCAACTGCCGCCAGATACGCGAGTTTCGACCTTGCAGACGGCTCTCGAGGGACAACTCGCCTTTTCAGCGATTGATTCGACAGGAACGTTAAAGTACGCCACAGGCATTCAGTTCGCGGGCGTTCTGGATGATCTCTTCTACTATCCGGGCAAACTGGGGGTCGTCTTTCGCCATGAAGAGGGCGATTGGCACGACTGGGCCGACGACGAGAACTGCGCCGTGAAGCTGAAGCTATGGGCGCCCACGGCGCAGAGTGTTTCTGCGCAGATCTTCGATCACGAATTCGATACGGCGCCTTCCACCGTTGTACCGATGCACGAACACAATGGCGTGTGGGTAGCGGATGGGGATTCCAGTTGGAAAGACAAATACTACCTGTATAGCGTGCAAGTCTGGGTGCCAGCTGACTCTGCCGTGGACACGAATGTCACTTCTGATCCCTATTCGATCGACATTGCCTTGAACGGAATCAAGAGCAGGATCACCGATCTCGACTCCGATGAAACGAAGCCCGCAGGCTGGGACGAAGACAGTTCACCTCCGCTGAGAAGTTTCAGCGACATGAGCCTATATGAGCTGCATATCCGCGACTTCAGCGTGAATGATCTGACAGTTCCAGCGGCTCATCGCGGCCTGTACGAAGCTTTTGACGACCAGAACTCGGATGGAATGAGGCATCTTCGCTCTCTGGCCAAGAGCGGGCTCAAAGCGGTGCATGTCCTGCCTTCCTTCCACTTTGCCAGCGTGAATGAAGACAAATCCAAATGGATCATTCCCACCGGCCTGGCACAATTCCCACCGGACGGCCAGCAGCAACAGGCAGCCGTCGCCGCTAGCCAAACCAGTCCTGCTTATAACTGGGGCTACGATCCGGTGCACTACATGACGCCGGAGGGAAGCTACTCGGTAAATCCCGATGACCGTGTGCGCGAATACCGGGTAATGGTGAATGGGCTGCACAAGGCGGGGCTGCGCGTGGTACAGGATGTGGTTTTCAACCATACCAACGCCAGCGGCGAAGGTCCCAACTCGAATCTCGACGAGGTGGTGCCAAATTACTATCACCGTCTCGATACGAATGGAAACCTCGAGACAGCCTCGTGCTGCCCGGATACCGCCAGCGAACATAAGATGATGGAAAAGCTGATCATCGACACCCTCTTGCTCAACGCGCGGAAATATAAGATCGATGGCTTCCGCTTCGACATCCTGAGTTTCATGTTCACGTACAACGTGCAGGACATTCAGACGGCCCTGCAGTCACTTACCCTGGAGAAGGACGGCGTGGACGGATCCAAGATCTATTTGTATGGAGAAGGCTTTAACTTTGGAGACACCGCGAACAATCAGATAGGACCCAACGCCTCGCAGATCAATCTTTACGGCTTTGGCGTTGGCACTTTCAACGACCGCATCCGCGACGGCATACATGGCGGCAGCCCATTCACCGATGAACGGGTGCAGGGCTTTGTCACGGGGCTCTTCACCGACTCAAGCGACTTCACCAATGGCAGCCTTTCTTCGGATCAGCAGAAGGCCCAATTGTTCCAGTACTCTGACTGGATCGATGTAGGACTCACAGGAAATCTGCGCGACTACACGTTTACGGATAGCGCCGGGACAACCGTTACCGGAGCTCAAGTAAATTACAACGGGCAGCCGACCGGGTATACCAAGAGTCCCATCGAGGCCATCAACTATGCCTCTGTTCACGACAACCAGGACCTTTTCGACCAGGTGCAGTTGAAATCGAGCTTCAGCGACAGCGTCGCCACTCGTGCCCGGCGGCACATCATGGGCATGAGCCTGGTAACGCTGGGCCAAGGCATCCCATTCTTCCAGGGCGGCGATGATTTGCTGCGCTCCAAGGACATGGATCAAAACAGTTATAACTCCGGGGACTGGTTCAACAAGATCGACTGGAGCGGGCAGACGGCCAACTGGGGCATCGGCCTGCCTATTGCGAGCCAAAACGAAGGCCAGTGGCCAATCATGACGCCGTTGCTGAGCAACCCGACCTATACGCCGCTTCCAGCAAACATCACCTACAGTAAAGCGGCGTTTCGCGAACTGCTGAAAATCCGCTACAGTTCAGACCTGTTCCGAATGGCAACATTCGAGGAAATACAACAGAACCTCACCTTTCTGAACACCGGACCGGACCAGGCGCCGGGGCTGATTGTCATGAAGCTCGACGCCAATGGCGGGGACTACGGGGCCTACAAGCACATTGTAGTGGTCTTCAACGCCACCAATGCGCCCGTGACTTTCACCGACAGCCGGCTACAGGGGTTGCTGTTGCATTTGCACCCCGTGCAGAAAAACGCAAGCGATCCGGCAACGAGACAGTCTACGTTCAATTCCCAGTTGGGAACAGCCACGGTCCCCGCGCTTACCACTGCGGTCTTTGTGGCCGAAACCGAATAGGCAATTCGCTGCCCAAAAGAAACGCGTCTGAAAGCTGGCCCGCTACCAGGTCAGGTTTCAGGCGTAGATGCCGCGCAGCTTCAGGGCACGGGCCACACGGTCGATGGCCAGCATGTAGGCGGCGATGCGGTTATTTACTTTGTGCAGTTCCGCGAAACGAACGACCTGGTCGAAGGCGTTTTCCATAACATCGAGCAGGCGCTCGTTGACTTCGCTTTCGCGCCAGAAAAAGCCCTGGCGGTCCTGGACCCATTCGAAGTAGCTGACGGTGACGCCGCCGGCATTGCCAAGAATGTCCGGGACGGTGAAGATGCCCTTGGCGTCAATGATGGCGTCGGCCTCCCAGGTGGTGGGGCCGTTGGCGCCTTCACAGAGAATTTTCGCTTGCACGGAATGGGCATTTTTCTCGGTGATTTGATTTTCGATGGCGGCGGGGATGGCGATCTCGCAGGGCTGGAAGAGGACGTCGCGCGCGGCCATCTTTGTTCCGCCGCCGGGAAAGTCCTGGAGCGATTTTTTCTGGGTGTAGACCCAGTCGATTACTTTGGGGACATCGAAGCCGTTTTCGTTGTAGAGCCCGCCGCCGATGTCCGCCAAACCGACGATCTTGTAGCCCGCCTGCTGCATCAACTCCGCGGCCAGCGAACCGACGTTGCCGAAACCCTGAATCACCACGCGGCATCCTTCTCGCTTGATGCCCATCTTGACGAGGGCTTTATTGCAGCAAATCATCACGCCGCGGCCGGTGGCCTCGCGGCGGCCGGCGGAGCCGCCCAATTCGATGGGCTTGCCGGTGACGACGGCGGTGGTGGCCTGGCCGACGTGCATGGCGTAGGTGTCCATGACCCAAGCCATGGTCTGCTCGCCGGTGCCCACATCGGGGGCGGGAACATCGCGCTCGGGACCCAGCCAATTCGCGAGTTCCGCGGTATAGCGGCGAGTCATGCGTTCGAGCTCTCCGCGCGACATTTTCTGCGGGTTGCAAATGATTCCGCCTTTAGCGCCGCCAAACGGAATGTTCACGACCGCGCACTTCCAGGTCATCCAGGTTGCGAGCGCGCGTACTTCATCGAGCGATACATCGGGCGCGAAGCGGATGCCGCCCTTCCCGGGCCCGCGCACCGTGGAATGCAGCACGCGATAGCCGGTGAAGACCTCCAGCGTTCCGTTGTCCATGCCGATGGGAATGTAGAGGGTGACCTCTTTGCTGGGATATTTCAGATACTTGTAGATGCCCTGTTCGAGTCCCAGTTTTTTCGCGGCCACTTCAAAACGCGCTTCGGCGTTTTGGTAGACATTCATCTCTTCCGGCATGGGGGTTTGCGACATACGAAACTCTCCTTCGCTGACGAATTCCAATTCCGCTGCTATTTCCTCACGATTGTGAGGCGCTTCTAATTTCTGTTTTGAGCAGGAGCGCTGACTTTTCCTGTCTGCCGCGCGGGAATTTCCCGCTGGCACAAAGAGCCTGCAACGAGCGGACAGCCTCGTTCGAATCTCCACACGTAAATCATCCTGTAGTCAAATTTACAGGCACGCTTCGGGGGCCAAGGGAGGTGAACTTCGGCGGTCTACCCACCGCCAGACCTGCCAATTGGCCGGGCCGCCAGTATACGAACCAATCCCCATGTCCCGCAAGTTTGGGGGCCGATCTAGAGAGTAGGTCCGTATCCGATTACCCGACGCACCAGGAGACAGCAGAGTTGTGTCGCCACACTCCGCGTTGGGTTAACTACATCGTTCGAGTTTCGCTCGACGTGATTGAGGCCGCTAGCCAACGTGTTATGTTGGAGATCCCTTCCAACCGATTCCTCTGCGAATTGATTACCTATTTTGGGGCACAGGAGAAACCCACATGCTGGAAATTCTATTGGTCGAAGATAGTCCTGGCGACGTTCGGTTAACCATAGAAGCTTTCCGCGTTGCCAATCGTTCTGTACACATGAGCGTGGCAAGCGACGGAACGGAGGCTATAGCATTTCTGAGACGCGAGGGGAAGCACACCGTTGCTCCCCGCCCAAATCTTATTCTGCTGGACCTGAATCTACCAAGAATGGATGGCCGCGAGGTTCTGGCCAAAATCAAGGAGGATGCCGGGCTGAAAACGATTCCTACAGTTATCCTGACCACATCCAGAGCGCAGCAGGACATCACGAGAAGCTATCAACTGCAGGCGAACTGCTACCTATGTAAACCGGTTCAACTAGACGCGTTCGAGAATCTGGTGAAGAGCATCAATGATTTCTGGCTAACGAAGGTCGAGTTGCCGGCGCGGTTTGCGCCAGCGCCGTGAGAAGAAGGTAGGCGTCCCTCACAACTTCCAACAGCTGGGCGTGTGGGACCGGTTCGCCTAGTATCAGAGATTTGGTTGACTAGATAGCCGGATTCTCGTTCGCCGCCCTTGACTTCATCAGCCGACGCGTCACAATAAAAGTCCCTTCCGAAATCGTCCTTTGGCAGCCGATTGTCCTACTCAAACAATAGCCAAGCGCCCTATTTGCGCAATCAAGCGTTGAGGAACGCTTCGCTTTCGCTTGAAGCAACGGAGAGGAAATCATGGAAACCAGCGGAGGAAATCTTAGACCCATCCGAGTTCTTTTGGTGGAAGACAGCCCTGGCGATGTGCGTCTGATGCAGGAAGCTTTCCGCGATGCCAGGCCGTCCATCTTTTTGCATGTAGCTCCCGATGGCATGGAGGCTATGGCTTTTCTGAGACGCGATGGAGACTACGCCCAGGCTCCTCGTCCAGACCTGATCTTGCTAGACCTAAACCTGCCGAAAATGGATGGACGGGAAGTGCTGGTTCGCATCAAGTCGGACAGTAGCCTGAAGACAATCCCCACCGTCATCCTGAGCACTTCCGTGTCGGAGGATGATGTTGAGATAAGCTATCAGCACGGGGCGAATTGCTACTTCAGAAAGCCCGTAGAGTGGGACGCGTTCGTCAGTCTGGTGAAGAGCATCAATGAGTTTTGGCTAACAAGAGTGAGATTGCCGCAGAATCGGAAAGGCGAATGATGCACCCGGTGGCTGAAAAACGCGGCAACCAGAAGCTGGCGCCGTACCCCGTTCCTCAGGCGTTTTCGGTGGGATACGCGCACACCCGCGCTAGAACGGGTGATGAGCACAATGGATAAAAGTTACTGCAAGCGGAACTGGATGGTGACGGTGAGGTGCATGGAGACGGGTTTACCGTCGAGTGCAGCAGGCTGGTATTTCCACTGCTTCAGGGAGTCCATGGCGGCCTGATGGAGCAGCGTGGGACCGGAAACAATTTTCATGGTGGTCACGCGGCCATTGGCATCGATGAGCGCATCAATTTTCACGTCGCCGGAGATGTGCTGGTTTTTAGCGAGTTGCGGATAAACGGGCGCGACGCGCGAAAGTAGTTGCGCCTGGACCACGGCTCCTCCTACCGGGAGCGGCGCGGCGGGGGCGGCGGGCCCCTTGGAAGCGACGGCCAGGCCTGTGCCGAGCGATTCATCCGTGGATTCCGGCTGGTCCGCGCTCAAGGCTAGCCCGGGATCGGAGTCGGTGCTGTCCTGCGCACCCTGATGCTTCGTTACCGTGGGGGTCGCGAAGCGAACTTCCCCAAGAGCAGGCTTTTTGGGCGCCGCGGGCACTGGCTGAACTTCGGAGGCGGGCACTATTGTTGCGGCGTCTTTTTGTGAATTCTTTACGACTTGCTGATTGCGTCCCGCGACTGATGAAGCGTTTGCCGGCGCACTGGAAGAATTCGAACCGGGATTGGTCAGCGAGAAAGCAGTTGATTGCGGCGCCGGGTTTGTTTGCGCCGGAGAAGCAGCTGAAGCCAGTTCGTCGACGTGCGGTTTCGCTTGCGCAGCTACTGCCGGAGCAGGAGCCTGAACTGCGTGAGTACTGGCCTGAGCCGCGCTTGAAGGCGAACTGATCGTTTGCCGGTTCATGAACCACCAGCCGCCGGCTACGACCAACAAAACCCCCGCAGCAATCGCTGCGAACAAAAGACCTTTGCCAGAACTCCCGGACGCAGGCTCGGGTTCGGGCGTGCTCTCATCAATGGCAAGCCCACTGCCGAAGTTAGGCACTTGAAGTACAGAAACAGTTTCATCCTGGACGACGGGCTCGACTTCCGTCGCGGCTTCCTCATTCTTGGCCTTCTCCGCGAGACGCTTTGCTTTTTCTCGTTCAATCAGTTCCTGCGTGGAGACGGGCGCAGCCGCGTTGCGCGCGAGTGGCTCGAGCCACGATGGAATCTTCAGTTCTTCCTCTTCGAGAGACGATTTCGAAAGCGGTGGAGCAAGCTTGGCCGGTTCCGCGGGCTTCACGGGCAGAGGCAACGGTTCCATCTTCGCAAATTCCAAAACTTTTGCGGCAACGTCAGCAACCGGTTGCTTGCCCAGGGGCGGAGTGACTGGCGCAGGCGGCGCGGACTTGGCTGCTTCCGGCTGCTCGAAAAGCAAAGTGGAGAGCTGCTCCTGGAGGCGCGCGGTGTGTTGTTTGAGCGCTTCGGTTTCCGGATCCGCGGCGGCCGGCACGTGTGCGACCGGAGGCGGCGGCGGAGCGAGAGGCTGGACTTCCGGCACGGAAGGCAGGCTTGTTGCGCTGAAGGTGGATGGAGTTCCGGTTGCTTTGGAAGGAGGCGCAAAAATGGAAGCCTTGGCCTCCGAGGTGCGCGGCAGATCGAATCCTGGGAATGGCGCGTCGAGCGGTTTCTCCGAAGCGGCTTCCATCGCAGCTTCTGGCCTGCTAAGAACCGGCGAAGCGTGAACGAGGGGCGGCGCTGGGACGATGGGAGCCTGGACTACCGGTTCCTGGACCTTCAAGGGCGCCGGAGCAACGAATTTGGCTTCGGCAAGTTTGGGCTCGGGTGCTTTTGCTACGACCACGGGAGCGGGCGGCTTTGGCGCAACAACGCTCGGTATGGCTTTCACAGATGGAATCTCAAACTTAGGCTCAACCGGCCTTGGCGATACCGGAACGCCCCCAGAGGCTGCGGGGCTCGCGGGAACTGCTTGGGGAACCGCGGGACCGAGGCGGTCTCCCGGAAAACGCATGCCCCAAAAACCCACGACCGGTTCGGTAAATTCCAGCTCGACGTAGCCGCTGACATTTCTATAATTTTTTGATTTGACGACCTGGCAGACCACTTCCTTCTTGGTTTTTTCGTTGGTGAGAAATAGCAATTGGCCTGGGGCGACAGAGGAAGCTAAGCGAATCACGCCGCCATTGCCGAAAATGAGCACGGTCGAAGTAGCCTCGGAGAAGGGCTCGCGCTTGTCGCTGCCTTCCACGGTGCGCGCACCGTTGACAGTGACGGGAACTTCCAGGGCCACGGGCTGCGGCTTATTCGCTGGTTCGGTGGTAGAGGCGCTGGTCGTGGGACGCGCGTCCAGAGTGGCAGTTAGGAGTTCGTTTTCTTTGGCGATAGGGGGCATGGTTTGTTCACTCGCGAAGCAAGATTTTGGCGTCCGTCCCGTCGAGACGGGACTCCACGCGAACTTATATATGGTGTGCTTGCAGGGAGAGGAGCAACCATAGTACGCGCGTACTACGGTGGAACACCTGTTCGAACGGACAGGGCGAAAATTCGCGATTATCGGTGGAGAGGAGGCTGGAAGCGCTCGTCGAGTTCCACTTGATAGCCGGTGACGAGCTTGTTTGTTTCGTTGGCCATGCCGATGACGGCCTGGAGCTCTTTAAACATGGCGTCGGTCATGCCTTTTGCGAAGGCGGAAGCAGTGTGGGAGGCGATGCAATAGTTGCAATTGTTGGTGACGCTGACGGCGATGTAGATCATTTCCTTGGTGAGAGAGTCGAGCGCGCCGGGAGCCATGATGTGCTTGATGCTTTCCCAAGTGCGGCGAAGCAAGGCGGGATCGTGTGCGATGGCTTTCCAGAAATTGTTGATGTAGTCGGTTTTGCGCGTGGCCATGATGTCGTCGTAGATGGCGCGCACGTCCGGGAGTGCGTCTTGGTATTCGATGAGACCGAAAGTGGACATAATTCACTCCGAAAAATGTTTTGTGGATCGCTGCGCACAAGTTTACAGGAATCAGGCGGGGCGACCAGACCGTCTGCGGGGAGGACGAGCTTAACGATGGAGGAATTCTTCGAGGAGCAGGCGCGAGAGGCGGCGGGTGTTGTGGCGAAGGACGCCGTGCTCTTCGAGGAGGTTATCGAGAATGACGCGGAAGCCGAGCTTTTGGAGCTCGGGAAGATCAATGGCCACGGGCTCGGCGCCTTGCGCGCGGTAGCGCCGAGCAACGTCCGGCGAGACCGGCTGACGATTGGCGACGACCCAATCAATGACGCGGTGTGGGACGTGTTTCTGGATGGCGCGGAGATGATCGGCGAGCGCGTAGCCGGAAGTTTCGCCGGGTTGGGTCATCAGATTGGCGATGTAGACGCGGGGCGCTTTGGACTTGGCGATGGCGTTGGCAATTTCCGGAATGAGCAGATTCGGAAGAATGCTGGTGTAGAGCGAGCCGGGGCCGAGAAGAATGAGGTCGGCTTGCTTGATGGCTTCGACGACCATGGGAACGGGGCGGACGCGGCGCGGCGAGAGAGTTAGCTTCTTAATCGGCGTGCGGCTGGCGGTGATGCGCGTTTCGCCGTGAACGATTCGGCCGTTTTCGAGTTCAGCGACGAGGTGCACGTTCGAAAGCGTGGACGGGAAAATGCGGCCGCGGATGGCAAGCACTTTGCTGCTGACGCGAATGGCTTCGGTGAAATCACCGGTGACGTGGGTGAGCGCGGCGAGGAAAAGATTGCCGAAGTTGTGGCCGATCAGTCCTCGTCCGGCGTGGAAGCGATATTGGAAGAGACGGCCGAGGAGGGCTTCATCTTTCGAAAGCGCGACCATGCAATTGCGAATGTCGCCGGGAGGAAGAATACGATTTTCGCGGCGGAGGCGGCCTGAGCTTCCGCCGTCATCGGTGACGGTGACGATGGCGGCGAGATCGGCGATGGGGCGCTCGGCGGTGGTGTGTTCGTCGCTGCGGCGAATTACGTGTTCCTTGAGGCCACGGAGAAGGGTGGAAAGGCCGGTGCCGCCGCCGAGGGCTACGACCCGGAAACTGCGGGAAAAAATTTTCGGATTGGATTTGCTTTTCTTCATGACGCTGTTTGCGATGGCAGAAGAGGCTTCGCTTTAACGAAAAGAATTTAACACAGAGACCGCGGAGGACGCAGAGAACACAGAGATGAAATAAAAGCACGGGTCTGAAGACCCGCCACTACAAAAGCCAGAAAAGAGTTAGCTGGCGAGGCCGTCTTTCTCCGGATAGAGCAACTCGGTGAAGCGCGGATCTTCCTGGAGGAAGGCAAAGTCTTCGTCGTTGCGGGCGTGATAGCGATTCTCGGGATGCAACTGGATGGCGACTTTCAGATTGGCGAGAGCGGAGTCGGCTTCGCCGGTGAGGCAATCGAGCGCGGCCAGGGCGTAGTGGATGTGGTCGGCTTTGGGCGCGGCTTTGCGGGCTTTGTCGAGACTTTCGCGGGCGTCGTCCCAGCGGCCGATGTTCATCATAGCCACGCCGCGTTGATAGTGCTCTTCGGCGGTGCGAGGATTTTGTTCCTGGGAAGGCTTCATGCGCTGCTCGGCGATTTTTACGTGCATGCGCGCGCGATCCGCGAGTTCTTTGCTGGGGCCTTCGAGAACTTTTTCGAGCTCTTGTTTGGCTCTGGCGAATTTTTGCTGATGGAAGAGCGCGAGGGCCTCGTCGTAAACTTTGAGCTGGGCCTGGACGCGCGGATCGACCAGTTCGACACCACCACGTTGGGCAGGCGGAGCAGGAGGTAAAGCCTTCTTTTTGTGTGACTTAGACTGATTGCGCGCGGTGCCCTTGGAATGACCCGACGAACTTGACGAGGGCTTATGCGCTTTTGCCATGTGGCGAATGCTAACAGAGGCGGTTTCGCGCGTCAACGAGTGCGATGTGAGGCGACAAGGTAATGGATGCGTTACCTCCCCGCGGCACACCGCGAAAATAAGGCGTGGAGTTCCGGGGGGATATCGCGGAAACTGTGTGTACGGTATCCAGCAGGTGACAGCCGGGGGACACGGACTGGCCTGCCTGCACCGCGTGTGCTATAAATTTGTGGCCGAACTCGGATTGACGACAAAGTGCCTTTCATCAATTTTCCTGCGCGCGAAATAAACTGCAAGCTGGTGTACTACGGTCCAGGTCTGGGCGGAAAAACCGCGAACCTGCAGTGGATCTACGACCATACGGGGCAGAATCAGAAGGGCAAGATGGTGTCCCTGGCGACGGAGACGGACCGCACGCTGTTTTTCGACTTCCTGCCGCTGGATTTAGGGACAGTGCGCGGGTTCAAGACGCGCTTTCACTTGTATACCGTGCCTGGACAGGTTTTTTACGAAGCCAGCCGCAAGCTGATCTTGAAGGGCGCGGATGGCGTGGTGTTCGTGGCGGATTCGCAGGAAGAGCGGCTGGACGCGAATTTCGAGACGATGGAAAACCTGATGGAGCATTTGAAAGAACACAATCTGAATTTCGCGACGATTCCATACGTGCTGATGCTGAACAAGCGGGACTTGCCGAATGCCATGTCCGTTGCTGATCTGACGAAGCATTTGCAGAAAAAAGGCGAGCCGGTTTTGGAAGGCGTGGCGATTCAGGGAGTGGGCGTGTTCGAAACGTTGAAAGAAGTTGCCAAGCTGGTGCTGGCGGAGTTGAAAAAGGGCGGGTAGGGCTCTTCTTCGAAAACTTCAGTCTGCCCATTTATCTTTCTCGCCCCAAAATCCTGTGCCGCTCTAGCACTCTCAATACAAATGAAAAGTAACTTCAATGAGTACGCAGACTGGCACCGGTTTGCCGTCTTTAGTGGCGGGTTTAAATCTCCAATTGCGAATAGCCTTGATGGCCTGCACGTCCAAACCGTTCCCCGCGGGATCAAGTAAGCTGATGGAGGTTGCGCGTCCGTTCTCATCAACCACCACGTGGAACTTGCAACCTCCTTGATACTTCGCGCTGCGCGCCGCGTCTGTGTAACTTGGCTGTGGACAGTAAGCACAACTCGGCATTGTCGCGCCGGCCGCCTCATAAGCCTCGCGTGTTTGCCCTGAATCAGTAGTGGGCGAGCAAGCAACCACAACTGATGGGGGGGGCGGCCAATCTGGGGGTTTTCCCAACAAGGCGATAATTTGCTCGTTTTTGGGCAAATCCGTTTCAGTTTTCAGAAGCAGTTTGGAATCCTTGATACTCACGAGCTCGATCGAGAGTACGAATTTCTCTTCGCGTGGAGCGAGGGATCCGAAAACCGTTACGGTTGCGCCAGCCTCGCCGGACAGCCAGAACGCAATCTCTCGCTCTCTGAGATCGTCAGGCGATAATCCCATGGCGCCTATGCGCTCTGACAATTGTGCGCGTGTTACGACATCATTGGGCGTCATTCTCTTCGTCAGTGCTGACGTAAGCTGATTAGCCAAGATTTGGCCCAGGGCTGTAACCTTTTGGCCTGCCAGTGGAAAATCTATGACGACTACTTTTTGCTTCTTGGCCTTCTGGAGTTTTTGAACGATACGATCAGCAACTTTGTCGAGCTCCGGTGTCTCCTGAGCGTGGCAGTTCAAGCAGAAAGGTAGAAGTGCCCAACTCAACGTTGTTAGGGCACGCATGGTTCTGCTCTTCCACATTGGGGAACCTTACCACAATGGTTAATTGAACGAGAACAATGAGCTGGAGGCCCACCCTAGATTCTAGGATTCTAGGCGAAGTTGGCCAGGGCGGCGGATTCGGATTCGAAGGTGGGGATGGCTTCGACGAGGCGTGTAACGGTGAGGGCGTCGCGGACGCGGCCGGGGCCGCAGACGAGGCGCAGGACGCCGCCTTCGCGGGCGAGCTTGATGGAGATCCGCACCAGAGTGGAGATGCCGGAGCTGTCAATCTGCGGGATCCCGTTCAAGACTACGACCACGCGCTTCGCGCCCTTCTGAACGACGGATTGCAGGGCGTCGTGGAGCTGGTCGGCAGGCTCGCCGATGGTGAGGCGGCCATGGACGTCGAGAATGGACACGTCGCCGGAATCGCGGACGTTGATCTCCATGGGCAGTCGTTCGGTCATGTTCGAAGCAGGGACACTTTCTCCGGGAGCACGGATCCGACGTGCTTTTGGCCCGCGGTGCATTATACGATGGCCGCGCCTCGGGGCAAGACCAGCCTCGCAGAATCCTATACCCATCACAAACGCTCCGAAGGCCTGCCCGAGCAATGTCTGGAGGCCCGCGTCGAGGCCAAAGGCGCATTCTGCTGATTGACAGAATGGCAGTTCGGATAGAAAGTAGGGGCAAGCGAGTGGCCCCAGAGACGGAGTTGCCATGGGGTGCGGGCTCCACCGGTTGCCTTTGAGATATCTCTATTTCCTTCCAAGCCTGGTCTTCCTGATTTGGCCGGCGGCTTCGCGCGCGCAGATCCCGGGGCAAACCATTGGTCCGGCGAGCGGCCGAATCCTGGTTCGCGTGCATGAGGCGAATGGCTCCCCGCTCCAAGGGAGCGCCATGGTTAGGTTGCGCTCGCCGAGCCAATTGACAAACGCCACGATTCCCACAACGGACGCAGGGCAAGCGCTTTTTACAGGCCTCTCGGCCGGGGAATATCAGCTGGAAGTAAGCGCTCCGGGATACCGCACGGTTCAACAGTCGGCAACGCTAGTTGCCGATGGTGAAACCGAAAATATTGACATCGGTTTGCCTGCCGACTCAGGCCCGGCAGCCGGTCAGCAGATGCCCGGCGGGGCGATTCTTGCCCCTAAGGCGTTGAAGGAAACGGAAAAAGGATTGCAAGCCCTGCAAGCCGATAAGCTGGAGGATGCGGAAGTTCATCTGAAGCGCGCGTTGCAGCTTGCGCCCGGATATCCTGATGTGAACTACCTGCTGGGCTTGCTGTGCATGCGGCGGCACGATAACGCGCAAGCGCGAGGATACCTGGAAAAGGCGGTGGCGCTGGCGCCGAAACATGCACCCGCGCTCCAGGCCCTGGGCGAGGCGGAGTTTTTGCTGCACGACTATCCGCACGCGGTCGCCGCTTTGGATCAAAGCATCACATTGAAACCCGATTCCTGGCGCGCGCATTGGCTGGACGGGGCGGCTTACTTCCAACAGGGCGAATACCAGAAGGCCCGTGAACAGTGTGAAGAGGCACTCCAGGTAGGCAAGGAAAAAGCTGGTAGTGCGCGTTTCCTGCTTGGAGAGGCTGACGCGGCGCTGGGTGAACGCGAGGCCGCGCTGGCCGCGCTCGAACGGTTCGTCAAAGAGCAGCCTGACGTTCCGCAGGCGGCGACTGCCAAAAAGCTGATGGAGCAGTTGCGGACGACAGGCTCCCCCGATGCGGAAATGGCGGCGGCAATTCCGGGCCCGGCGGCGCATGCTTCGATTGGCGTTGCGACCAGGAACTTGAACGATTTTGCCATGCCGCCGATTCTTCCAGCGATTGAAACCAATTGGGCGCCTCCGGATGTGGACGCGGAAAAACTCAACACCGATACGAGGTCGAGCTGCGCATTGAACGAAATAGCGGAAGCGGCCGGCGCGCGCGTGGAAGAGCTTGTCAAAAATGTGGACCGCTTTACCGCGACCGAAGAGATGGAACACGAGAGCGTAAGCCCACTCGGAGTGCGACTTTCCCGGGAAACGCGGACGTTCAACTACTTAGTGGCGATCCGCAAACTGGGTGCGCGAAGCATGGACGTGCAGGAATATCGCGATGGCTCGGTCTCTACGCAGTTTTTTCCGGCGCACGTCGCTACCTTGGGATTGCCCATGCTCGCGCTAGTGTTTCATTCGTATTACCGGCCTGAGTTTGAATTCAAGTGCGAGGGCCGGGGAGAGTGGCGGGGCAGGCCGGCGTGGGTCGTTCATTTCCGGCAGAGGGGCAACGAAATGAGGGGAATGG
>Ga0210383_10002993_pt1 | contig 15238 bp, 12 predicted proteins | sample IncBWC14OmetaG_FD_160072 | JGI IMG/M metagenome (GOLD analysis project Ga0210383, IMG submission 160072) | Forest soil microbial communities from Barre Woods Harvard Forest LTER site, Petersham, Massachusetts, United States - Inc-BW-C-14-O ...
GCGTCTATCACTTTGCTCCGCGGAGTTCGGAATCCGCCAACTGCGGGCAGGAGATTATCGCGGTGTGTTGCTGGAAGCCACGGGCGGCGAACCGGCCATCGCGCACGCGCCGGTCATAATCGTTTGCACGTGCACGTATTGGCGGAATGCCTGGAAGTATCAGGCACGCACCTACCGGCATTTCGGCTGGGACAACGGGACGCTGCTCGCCAACCTGCTGGCCGGGGCAACGGCCCTGGGGCTGCCGGCGCGAGTGGTTTGCGGCTTCGTGGACGGAAATGTCAACCGCTTGCTGGATGTAGATGCGCAACGGGAAGTGGCTTTCTCACTGGTGGCGATCGGGCACAGCGATATAGCAGCACCACAAACTTGCGAGAAAATTCCGTCGCTTGGATTCGAAACCGTTCCGCTCTCTCAGCGCGAAGTGGATTATCCGCTGATGCGCGAAATGCATGCAGCTTCTTCGCTGGAAACGGGCGAGGAAGTGAGGGCCTGGCGCGGGCAGACGCCGGCGACGGAGTTTCCGCCGCCCGCCGGAGCACTTCTTCCGCTTCGGGCATTTTCGGATGCGGAGATGGCGCGCAGCCCCGTCGAGCAGGTCATCCAGCGGCGTGGTTCCACACGGAAGTTCGCAGGGAGCGCGATTCGTTTCGAGGAGCTTTCCACGATGCTGAACCGCGCCACCCGTGGAGTGCCGGCGGATTTTCTCGAGCCGCTGGGAACTCAGCTGAATGATCTCTACGTGATCGTCCATGCCGTGGACGGAGTTCCGCCCGGGGCCTACGTTTTTCATCGCGACCGCGGCGCGCTCGAATGCTTGAAAGAGGGGGATTTTCGCGCGGAGGCCGGTTACCTGGGACTGGGGCAAGAGCTTGCCGCCGACTCCGCCGCGGACGTCTTCTTTTTGGCGGACTTGAGGCCGATCTTGCAGCGCTTCGGAAATCGCGGGTATCGAGCGGTACAACTCGAAGCCGGCATCCTCGGCGGAAAGCTGTATCTGGCGGCTTACGCACAGGGGCTGGGTGCCACGGGACTCACTTTCTTCGACGACGATGTGGTGCGGTTCTTCACGCCTCATGCCGAAGGCAAGAGCGCGATTTTCCTGGTGGCGGTGGGGCACAGCGCCAAACACAAAAAGGGGTGAGCGGACGCGAAGGAGAGCAGGGAGCACTCAGCTGCGGCAAAGTAATTGCAGGAAGAAAAGAGGAGTCGCTGATGAGCTAGAGTCCGCAACGAGTGAAGGGGCGACTGTTCCGGAATGGAACACTCCGGACGCAGAATGGTAAAAGGGTACCCAATTAGTTGAACGCTGGTGAAATTTCACTGAGAAACAAACATCTGGAGCCCGCGAACCGGAGAGATTCACGCTCCGGGCCCTGCCCTGCTATTCTTAGAGAAGGCGGTCGAGGTATTTGTGTGAACCATGTTTGAGAATCTTACAGAGAAGCTGCAACGGACGTTCAAGAACCTGCGCGGGCAGGGCAAGCTCACGGAAGAGCATATTGACGCGGCGCTTGGGGAAATTCGTGAGGCGTTGCTGGAAGGCGACGTGAACGTGGGCGTGGCCGATGACCTGCTGGCCAATATTCGCGCAAAGGCGATTGGCAGCGAAGTGATGCTGCAGCTTTCGCCGGATCAGCAGGTTTTCAAGGTGGTTCGCGATGAGCTGGCGGCGATGCTTGGCAAACATGCGAAGCCGATTTTTGCTTCACGGCCGCCGTCGGTGTGGATGATTGTGGGGTTGCAAGGTTCCGGAAAAACCACGACTACGGGCAAGCTTGCGAAATGGCTTTCGCAGCATGGGCACCGGCCGCTGGTGGTTTCCACGGACGTGTATCGCCCTGCGGCGCGCGAACAGCTGGCGCAGGTAGCGAAGGCGGTGGGGACGGCGCTGTGGCCGGGCACGGGTACGGACAAGCCTCTGGAAATTGTGAAAGGCGCGATCAAGGAAGCGAAACTTTCGGCGAGCGACGTGGTTTTGGTGGACACGGCGGGGCGCTTGCATATTGACGATGATTTGATGAACGAGCTCAGCATGCTGAAGAAGGAATTGCAGCCCAGCGAGATGCTGTTCATCGCGGATTCGATGATTGGGCAGGACGCGGTGCGGTCGGCGGGGGAATTTCACAAGCGGCTGGGGCTGACCGGCGTGATTCTTACCAAGCTGGACGGCGATGCGCGCGGTGGGGCGGCGCTTTCGATCGGGAAGGTTACGGGTGCGCCGGTAAAGTTCGTGGGCTTGGGCGAGAAATATGATGCGCTGGAAGGATTTTATCCGGAGCGCATTGTTTCGCGCGTGCTGGGCATGGGCGACCTTATGTCGCTCATCGAGCGGGTGGAGCAGACGGTTGATAAAAAAGCTGCGGCCGATCTTGAACGCAAGCTGCGCAAGGAAGAGTTTACGCTGGAGGATTTCCGCGATCAGTTGAAGCAGATTCGAAAGATGGGACCGCTGGAAAAAATTGTGGACATGCTGCCGAAGATGGGGCCGCTGCAGAATCTTCCGAAGGATGCCAAGGTGGATGAAGGGCAGCTCACGCGGGTGGAAGCGATCATTAATTCGATGACCAACCAGGAGCGGCGGGACCACAACGTGATTGATGGAAAGAGGCGCAAGCGCATCGCCAAGGGCAGCGGGACAACGGTGCAGGACGTCAACACCGTCCTGAAACAGTATCTGCAAATGCGCACGATGATGAAGCAGTATGGGAATATGGCGGCGCGGGCGAAAATGAAGGGGCTGGGGAAGCTGGCGGGTTTGTCGTGAAACCAGTCTTGCAACTCAACCCGCGGGCAACGACCGTCTTGATTCCGGTTCGAATTACTTCGATGGGGGATTGGAGTTCGGGACTTGCAGGGCGAGCTTTTCTGGATCCAGGTCGGTGCGGTTGCAGAGAATAATGGTGGTAAGTCCGTTAGGCGCCGTGAAACGTTCTATGACCGTGCGGAAGCCCATGGTGCTTCCGGTGTGCCACATTCGCCGGCGCGTCCCGCCGTATGATTCGTAGGGATCGAGGAACCAGCCGAAGCCGTAGGAGACGGGCTTGCCGGGGTGAAGATTATCGTCGTTGGCTTCGAGGGGCCAGTGAGGATCGGTGGCGTCGTTGAGTTTCACCGGAATTAGCGCGGGCTTAAATTCTTTTTCGCTGAGCAGTGTGTGATTGCGAAGGGCGTCGTCCCATTTGGCGAGGTCTTCGAGATTCGAATAAATGCCGCCGTCGCCGAGAGTCGCTGAAGTGGAACTCTGATCGGTTTCTTTGAGAATACTGCCTTCCTTGGAATGTCCGAAGGCGCGGTTCGAGACTTCGTTCTTTCCCTTTTGAAAGACGATAGTTTGATCCATTTTCAGCGGGGCAAAGATTCTTGTGTGAAGAAATTCACCGTACGAGTGTCCCGACAATTTCGCGACGATGAGACCGAGCAGGACGTAACCGGAATTGCTGTAGGACCAACTGGTCCCCGGCACAAACTTTCCGCTTTTTTCCTTCTTCAATAGTTCCAAGACTTCGTCATCCTGAATTTGTTTTTCCGCCGACCAGAGCCGACCCTTTGCTTTTTCCGCTGCGTCCATCAAATCTTCGTAATCGGGCAGGCCAGAGGTGTGATTCAACAGGTTTCGAACGGTGATGCTTTTTCCATAAGTGGGAAAGTCTGCAAAGACTTCGGTGAGCGTTTCGTCGTAGCGGAGTTTTCCGTCATGGACGAGGAGCATGATGGCCATGGCGGTGAATTGCTTGGAGAAGGAGGCGAGGCGGAAATTCGTATGTGCATCGATCCTGGTTTTCGAACGGAGATCGCGCACACCCTCTGTTCGCGTGTAGGCGGTTCCAAGAGCGTTGCGGAACAATGCGGCGAAGCCTGGCTCACCCGGCTTTACCAATCCGTCGAACACCGGGTCTTCAAGGGCTTTGGCGGGTCCACGGCCCTGGGCGCGAAGTTCAACGGACCAAAAAGAAGCCAGGGAAAACGCGACGACCGCCATGCAAAAAGTCTTATGCGGCAAACGGCACCTCAGATACCAATCGGAGGATATCATTCCAAGCAGGCCCGTTAGGCGTTCATCTGGCTGTAACACGGGTGCGGTATCTCTGATGGTCCCCTGAGACAGCTTATGACACGCATTGCGCTCGACGACCCGCGCTACTACTTGAACCGCCATGTGGAGTGGCTGGAGTTTAACCGGCGAGTGCTGGAAGAGGCGCGGGACATTGGGAATCCGCTGCTGGAGCGCGTCAAATTTCTGGCGATTACGGCGAACAACCTCGATGAGTTCGTCGAGGTGCGGGTGGCCAGTTTTCTGCAGCGCATCGAGCATGGTTCGCGGGAACTAAGCCCCGACGGGCTTACCGCGGAACAGGAGTTGGGGAAAGTTTCCGCGGCGATGCAAATCTTTGTGCGGGACCAGTACAAATGCTGGAACGAAGAGTTGCTGCCGGCGCTGGCGAAACAGTCCATCCGAGTTCTGCGGATGGACGAACTGGATGCAGGAGCGGCGAAGGCGGCCAAGACTTTTTACGACCGGCGCGTGAGCCCGATGCTTACGCCGGTGACGGTGGACCCGTCCCACCCGTTTCCGCACGTTTTGAACAAAGCGCTATGCGTGGCGTTTCTGCTGCACCGGCGGCGCGGGGGCAACGGGAAGCCATACTTCGGAGTGGTCACGGTGCCGCGTGCGCTACCGCGGTTGCTGCGCGTTCCCGGGAAGAACGGGAGCATCGATTACGTTTCGCTGCAGGAAGTGGTGTCGGCGTTCACGGCGAAGCTTTACCGAGGCTTCGAGATTCTGGCGTCGGCGCCGTTTCGAATCACGCGCAACAGCAATCTTTATCTCGAGGAAGAAGAAACGCGGAGCTTGCTTGACGCGGTGGACTCGCAGGTGTCCCAGAGAAGGAAAGGCGACGCGGTGCGGCTGGAAATCGAAGCGGGTGCGCACCCGGAAATCGTGGAGCGGCTGGTGTCCACGTTTGAGCTCGACGAATCGCTGGTGTTCCGGGTCAACGGCCCGGTGAACCTGCAGAGGCTCTTCCATCTCTACGAGGAGACGGCGCGGCCCGAGCTGAAATATCCGCCGTTTGTGCCGCGCCAGGTGCACGTGGGCCACGATGCTGATTCGATGTTTGAAGCCATCCGCCACCAGGACGTGATGCTGCATCACCCGTACGATTCCTACGATGCGGTGGTGAATTTCCTGCGGACGGCGGCACACGACCCGCGCGTTCTCTCGATCAAGCAAACGCTCTACCGGACGAATTCCGACTCGCCGATTGCTCGTGCGCTGCTGGAAGCCGCGGGGAAGAAGGAAGTCACGGTGGTCGTGGAGTTGAAAGCCAGCTTCGATGAAGCGACAAACATACGGTGGGCGCGGAGCTTTGAAGACGCGGGCGTGCAGGTTTTCCACGGAGTGGTAGGGTTGAAGACGCACGCGAAACTGGCGCTGATTGTGCGGCAGGATGCGGATGGCAAGATCCGGCGGTACGCGCATCTGGGAACGGGCAATTACAATCCGTCGACGGCGCGGTACTACACGGACCTTAGCCTGCTTACGAGAGACGAGGCGATCACTTCCGCGGTTCACAATGTCTTCAACTACCTCACGGCGTATGCCGAGCAGCCCAACTACAAGCCGCTGCTGGTGGCTCCGCGCGACATGGCCAAAACATGCATTGCGCTGATCGATCGAGAAGCGCGCCACGCACGGCGCGGACGGCCGGCGCGGATGATCGTGAAGGTCAATGCGGTTGTGGATCCGCCGGTGATCCGGGCGCTGTACCGCGCTTCGCAGGCGGGAGTGGAAATTGACTTGATTGTGCGGGGGCAATGCGCGCTGGTTCCCGGGGTTCGCGGGCTGAGCAGCCGCATCCGGGTGCGCAGCATCGTCGGGCGTTTCCTGGAGCACAGCCGGATTTTTTATTTTGAGAATGGCGACAAGCCGGAAGTGTTTTTAGGCAGCGCGGATTGGATGCAACGGAATCTGTACGAGCGGGTGGAAGTATTGTTTCCACTGAAGGATCCGCAGCACTGCGAGCGAGTCTGCACGGAGATTCTGTCTTCGTACCTGGCGGACACGCGGAAAGCGCGAATCCTGGGGTCTGATGGTTCCTACGCGCGGCCGCGAGCGGTACGCAACGGCCACGGGTTTTCCGTACAGGAACATTTGATGCGCCTGGCAGCAGGAGCGGTGGAATCACAGCGCAATGCGGCGGTGCATGGTCCTGCGGTCGTTTATACTTCTAAAGAGGTTCCGGCCGGAGCAGCAAACCCCGAGGCCGAAGCCGCAGCGCAGGACTCTTCGAATGCAGCCGTATGACCTGATGACACTTGGCTGCGGCGCGCGCGTTGAAATAGATGTCTCGCGGCCAATTTCACATCGATCCCAACCAAATTACCGGAAGATGAGCCGCAAGGGCATTTGCAAGCTTTTCGTCGGCGGTCACAAGTTGGGCATTCGATTCCACAGCGAGGGTGACGTATAGACTGTCGTACACAGTTCGACCGTAGGTGAAAGCTTTGTCAAAAGCCGCGTCCAGCAGCGCCAATGCTGGAATTGCCGGTATTTTGTATGCGCGCAGAGTGCCCAGAGCAGCCTCTGCAGTTTGCCTGGTGCAACGTCCGCGACGGACCATTTTCCAAAGGATATTCGCCAATTCCGTCCAAAAGAAGTCCGGCACGATGAGCTGGATTTCGCCATTGGTCCAGCGACGCAGGAGACGCAAGGCCTCTTCGCTTAGGGGTTCATCCGCACCAGGAAGCACCCATTTCGCGGCGACGCTGGCATCCGCCACAAAGACGTTCACCGCTTGCGGTCCTCGCGAATCATTTCCTCTGATGAGGGGAACGGCCCGGCCGAGGGAGATGGTGTAGCGCGCAGTTTTTCGAGCTTCTTGAAGAGTTTTCGACGGGCCCGCAATTCCTTTTCGGTAGGGATAGTGGTTTCGAGCAGGGACAAGACTTCTGCGGCAATGGAGCGGCGCTGGCTGCGGGCGCGCTTGCGGAGGGCTTCGTAGAGGTCGGCGGGCACGTTTTCCACGTAGAGTGTTGGCATAGGGTTTCCCTAGGGAAAGCATAGGGCATTCCTAGACAATTTGCAAGTACCGTGGCAGTGGGTCGCCTAGAACTTATCGGGACTTACAGGCGAAGTGCTCCCTGATTGCCACCGTTGTCGCTTCTTTGAAACTCAGAGTACAATGTTGCAGTTGGATGTAACCCCCGATGATCCTCGCTCTTTTCGTTCCTATTCAATGAATACACGCAGCACACTAATAGGCACGCTGATGTTTCTTGTCGTCATACTTGTTAGTTGGTGGGGCTGTCTTGGCCAGAGCAAAATGGATGCCTTCTTTGACCCAGACGAGGTCAGCACGCATCGAATTTTGGTTGCTGATGCCTTGAAGCAAATCTGTCCACGGGGGTTGCTCTCGTTTGACACGCATGGAAACGCAACAGGCTGTCATTACTGTCCTCCTCAGGCGACAGAGCACGATGCGGATGACCTGAGCTGGGATCTGAAGAGGACTTTTGCTGGTCACTTCACGTCGCCAGATGAGGAAAACATTGTCCTGACTGGTCGTGGCTGTGAGTCACACAGCGCAAATTTTGGCGGCACGTTTGTTTTCGCAGTAAACGGTTCGGTCCAGCAGCTGCTGCATTACGAGAGCGCCCTCATCACCGAAAGGTGCCACAAATTCCGAGTCGCAAAGTCTATGGACATGTTAGTTTGCGTGGATGACTGGGGCACTCAGGTCACATTATGGTCTTACGTGTATTTGGTGAAATTCCACCAAAACGGCCAAAGCAATGTCCAGCATATTTTTGAGACTGTGGACAAGTCGAGACAGGCGTGCGGCATTGACTTCTTTGATGGTCGCAACACTTCGGTTCAAAAGTCCGGAATCACTGCCCTAGAGTTCGCCGAACCCAGAGACAAGTCTCTGACGACCCTTGCTATAACCGCGACGCTGGGCGAGAAGAGTCCTACTGATGAGGAGCGAAGAGCGTGCCAACAGGGGAAACCTGTTCCGCTCACTCTTAATACCTACCGGATGACATTCTTATTCGACGGGAACATTTTTCGGCCTGCACGGGAAAGTGAGAAAATGCTGGAGCTATTTCCCAAGGCCGAATCAGCAGAGCACTCGTATTCAACCGAACATTGAGATAGGTGACTGCCTTTCATCCTGACAGTTATCAAAGTTTCTGGACCGAAAACTCACCACTAGCGCACCAGTTGAATGCGATTCATTTCTTTTAGTTCCTGCCCGTGGTTTCGTTCCAGAGGAAGGCTAGCTCGTCGGCGGTGTCGTTGACGAGTTGGGTGATGGAGACGCCGGTGCTGTGGCCGGCTTTCAATTCGTAGTGCAGAAGGATGGGGCGGTCGCTGCCGTTTTCGGCTTGCATGAGCGCGGTCATTTTGCGGGCGTGCAAGGGATCGACGCGCGTGTCGGAGTCGCCGGTGTTGAAGAGAATCGCGGGATATTTTGTTCCGGGCTTGACGTTTTGATAGGGCGAGTACTTTAGGAGATACGGAAACTGATCCGGATTGTCGGCGGAGCCGTATTCGGTGGTCCACCAGCGTCCCACCAGGAAATTCTGATAGCGGAGCATGTCGAGCAGCGGATAACCGCACCAGATGGCTCCGAACAAATCCGGGCGCTGGGTGATGGCTGCGCCCATGAGCAGTCCACCGTTGGAGCGGCCGCGAAGGGCGAAGTGCGCGGCGTTCGTATATTTGTTGGCGATGAGATATTCGGCGGCTGAAAAAAAGTCATCGAAGACGTTTTGCTTTTTTTCGAACATGCCGGCTTTGTGCCAGGCTTCGCCGTATTCGCCGCCGCCGCGAAGATTGGGCTGGGCAAAATAGCCGCCCTGTTCCATCCACCAGGCAAACTCGGGGCTCCAATAGGGAGTGAGGCTGACATTGAATCCGCCGTAGGCGGACATGAGCAGCGGCGCGGCGCCGTTGAGGGCAAGCCCTTTCTTGGAGGAGATGAACATGGGAACTTTGGTGCCGTCTTTGGAGGCGTAGAAAACCTGCTTGACTTCGTAGTCCGCTGCGGAAAAAGGCACTTTGGACTTGGCGAAGACTTCGGTTGCGCCGGTTTCCACGTCGTAGTGATAGATGGTGGGCGGCATGATGAAGGATTGAAACGAGTAGAAACCGTGGCGCGAGCCCACGAGGCCGCGCACGGAGGACGCGGAACCCAACGCCGGATAGCTGAGCTGACTCAGGAATTTTCCGTCGAGCGAGTAGACTTTGGTTTGCGAGACGACATCGTGCAAACCGCCGACGATAAGTTTCCCGCCAACAATGGAAAAGTCTTCGATGACGTCTTTGCTCTCCGGAATGATGGTCCTCCAATTCTCGGGAGCGGGGGCTTTGATGTTCACTTTGATGACGCGATAGTTTTCCGCCTGGTAGTCGGTGAGGACGTAGAGGTCATCGCCTTCGTTGATCGGGCGGAATTGATTATCGATGCCGTGGATTACCGGGAGAATCGAGGCGTCGGGCGCGCGGAGATCCTTGGCGTAAATGTCCACGCGCTTTGCGGGGACGCCGTGGGCGACGTGAATGAGAAGGTACCGGCCGTTCTCCGTGACTTCCGCGTTGATGAGGTCCATGGCGCCGAAGGTTTCATCCTTGAACTTCTTGCCGAAAACCGATTGGTCGGTGTCCATGGGGGTACCGAGGCGGTGGGAATAAATCGCCGTGCCGCCCGGCTCGACCTTTGCGTAGTACAAGACCTGGTGAGTGGCGTCAAAATTTACGCTGAAGTAGCGCGCTCGGGGCAGCACGTCCTTCAATTCCTGGCGCTGGCTGACGTCCAGGATATGAATGGTTCGTTCGTCGGCGCCGCCTTCGCGAATGCCGTAAGCGAGAAGTTTTCCATCCAATGACAAATCGTCGATTTCGACTGAAGTATTTTGGTCGGCGCTGAGCTTGGTGGCATCCACGAGGCGCTCATCGCTGCCCTGAAGGCCCTTGCGCATATAGATGGAGGCCTGGTTCTCGTCCGCCAGGCGCTTTGTGAAGAAGTAATTCCCCCGAGCTTCCGCGGGAATCGAATAGCTTTCGACGCGCGAGAGTTCGGTGAGGCGCTTGGCAAGTTCCGGGCGGATCTTGACCTGCGAGAAATACGTTTCGGCGTAGTGTATTTGCGCTTCGATCCAGGCGCGGGTGGCGGGACTGTGGGCATCCTCGAGCCAGCGGTACGGATCGGTGATGGTGGTGCCGTTGAGAGTATCGGTAACCGGTTTGGCTTCCGTGGGCGGCGGAAGAGGAAGAGTGATGCCGCCGCCGCCGCGGATTTCTGTGGGTTTGTTGGCGGCTAGTTCCATGGTGGCCAAAGATAGCAAGAGAATGGAGAGGACTTGCAGGGTTTTCATGCTCATCTTTTTAGCACCGCACGGGGAGGGGCGCAACCGACATCCTGCAACATCCTAAGGTATGCGTCCGGAGGAGGGATGCGCGGTTGCCGGAGAGTTTGATTGCCGAGGGGGAGCGCGGCAGGCTACAATGGATGAGTTCAGGAGGACTGACTTAGTGTTAACGATTCGTCTGTCAAGGATTGGAAAGAAAAAGAAGCCCTTTTACCGCGTGGTGGTCATTGAGAGGACCCGGCCCCGAGACGGCCGCGTGAAGGAAGCGGTGGGCACGTACGATCCGCTGAAAAAGCCGGCGGAGATCAAGCTGGACGCAGAGCGCATCAAGTATTGGATGGGGCTTGGCGCGCAGCCAAGCGACACCGTGCGCAGCTTCCTGCGGCTGCAGAAGATCGCGTAACCGCAGCGCCTTCCAGAAATTTGCGCCCCACCCGGTCGGGGCCATTCGCAGGTGCCCGATGAAGGAGCTGGTTGAAGCTATTGCCAAAGCTCTTGTGGACCATCCTGACGAGGTGCAGGTGAAGTCCGTCGAGGGGTCGCAGGTCACGGTGCTGGAACTGCGGGTGCATCCGGAGGATTTAGGGAAAGTGATCGGGCGGCAGGGGCGGACGGCCAAGGCGATGCGGACGCTGCTGGGGGCCGGTGGGATGAAGATGAGGAAGCGGTTCACGCTGGAAATTCTCGAAGACTAGCCAATTCAGGGTTTTTCTTTTCGTTTTTCAATTTGCGTTCATACTTGCCTTGGGCTGAGTTGCGGCCACACACCATTGAATCCTGAAACTCCACGCTGGGTCCTGCTGGCGCGCATTCTGCGGGCGCGCGGCAACAAGGGCGAAGTCGCGGCAGAACTGCTCACCGATTTTCCGGAACGGCTTACCAAATTGAAGGAAGTGTTTGTAGGGCAGCCGAACGGCAAGGATGAGCCGCGGCGCGTGGCGGTGAAGTCTTGCTGGCTGAGCCAGAATCATCGCGGGCAGGCAGTGTTTCACTTCGAGGGCGTGAATTCGATCACGGAGGCGGAACGATTTCGCCGGCTGGAGATTTTGCTGCCATTCGAACAGCGCGTGACATTGCCGGCCGGACAATATTTCGTTTCGGACCTCATCGGGTGTTCGGTATTTGAAATCCCAATTGCGCCGCCGGCGGTGGTGTCGTCGCCGTCCTTGCTTGGGACGGTGAGCGATGTGCAGATTCCGGGCGAGGAAATTCACGGGACGCCGTTGCTGGTAGTGGACACGGTCCACGGGGAGTTGCTGGTGCCACTGGCAGAAGATATTTGCACGCGGATTGCGGTGGCGGAACGACGAATAGATGTAACCCTTCCGGACGGCCTTCGTAACTTAAATGATGGAACATAAAGGAACACTTGCGTGGGCGCTGTTCAAGACGGCGGTGTTCACGCTGGTGGTGCCGGGCAGCGTGGGCGTGCTGATTCCGCGGCTTGTTCTCTTGGATACGGGAGGCCGGTACAGCCTGCCCGTTGCTGCGTGGCGATGGATAGGATTCCTGCCGCTCGTTGTCGGTGCGTGTATATATTTCAAATGCGCCTGGGATTTTGCGGTTACGGGGCTGGGGACACCGGCGCCGATTGATATGCCGCGCAGGCTCGTTGTTAAAGGGCTGTACCGGTTCGTGCGCAACCCGATGTACGTGGGCGTGGCGTCATTTGTTGTTGGTCAAGCGATCCTGTTTGGATCAACCGCGGTGGGCATCTATATCGTGTGCGTTTGGCTGGTTTGCCATGCTTTCGTTGTGTCTTACGAAGAGCCCACGTTGCGGCGCAAATTCGGGGCGGAATATGAAGAGTATTGCCGCCGGGTGCCTCGCTGGCTCCCGCGATTCTAGAATCCTCGAATCCCTCTTAATGCACGTCAATGGTTGTGACGCTGTACGCGGGAAGTGTGATCGTCAGAGATGTGCCGCTGGCGGCCATCGTGCCCGCAGCGACTGGCTCGACGGCGGTTCCGGCGGTGACTTGCGCTTGCGCCGTCGCGGCAGTCATTTGGTAGAGGTAGGCGGTGCCGGAGAGGGCTTGGCCGTTGATGGCGGTTACTTGCGAGGAATTGGAACGATTGATGGCGACGAAAACGACACGGCCGGGTGTGGTGCTGTCCGTGCTCGCGTAGACCATTACATTCGCGACGTTGCTGGATGTGGCCTGGAGCGAAGTATCGCCGAAGGCGGCGCTGGCTCCATCGAAGCCGCGGAACGCGCGGAAGCCGGCGAGGGCGTAGGAGTACGTGCCGTTTGGAGGCCAGAAGCTGGCGGCGAACAAGTCCTGCGCGCCGAAAACTCCGAGGTTATCGGCTTGGGCGATGGTTCCGGCGATGTGATTCCAGCCGCCGTTTTCGTATTCGGTCATGGAGATTTTCATGCCGGGGAATTCGGAGTTGATCTTGGCTTGCAGGCGGCCGAGGAGATTGATGGGAGTGTTGCCGAGCGTCTCGTAAATCCACGGGTTGCTGTTGCCACTGTCGGTGTAAGTGGGGTCCCAGAGGTTGCGGGGACTTTGCACGATGAGCTGGATTTGGGCGTCGGTCAGCGTGTTGCTCGTAAGATTCAGGATGCGCGTGCCGTTGGTGTCGTACTCTTCGGCGTACCAGTGGAAGTCGTAGACGTCCACGAGAGGTTTTCCGTAGGCGGTCGAAGCGGTCATCATGCCCGCCAGATACTTGTCGGCGAACCAGTTCGCCCCGCTTGGCGTGGGGTTCAGAGTTGGGTCCCCTTGCCAGCTATAGATACCTTCAAATCCATAATTCACCGGGCCAAAGATCACGACATTGGGGAACTGATCCTTCAAAGCCTTCGTCAGAGTGACGGTGTTCGAGACGAAGTTGGTCGAGGAGATGTTCGTGGAGCCCTGAATCTCCTGATGCGTGGAACTCCAAAGATCCGGTTCATTATCCAAGCTGATGAACGTCGGATGCGTGGGATTGGCGCCAAAGATATTCAGGCCTGAGAACTTCTGATCCAGCGCCCAGGCAAATTCGTCCATGTACACGTTGTTATCGGTGGATGCGGGCGGAGGGGTAAGCGTGAAGGGAAGGTTGGATGCGGAACTCTTCTTGTCGACCACCGGACGGAAGTAGGTCAAGTCCGGAAAAGGCATGGGCACCTGGACGGTAGTCGTGTTGATGGACACATAACCCTGCATTTGGAAGGTCACCAGGCTGGCCAGTCCGGCAGTCTGGTCGGCGGCGATGAAGGTGCGGACGGCTTCCGCGGGAATGCTCGCGTTGCAGCTGCCGTTGCACAAATAGTTGTCGTTTTCGTAGAAATAATCGCTGCCAGCGTTGGAAGCGTTGTTGATCCAGTTGTAAGCGGTCCAGCGATTGCCGCCGTCACGGTCGAAGGTGAGCAAGGGCGGGGCGCCGGTGATCCCGGAGTAGAAATTGATGCCGTAAATATAGGGAGAGATGGTATGGGTGACGGCGGGATTGATGGTGATGGTGACATTCGCTGCGACGTTGGCAGGAGTGGCGGTGGCTTGCGAGGAGTTGGCGCTTTCGCCGGCGGCGTTTAGCGCGGAGACGACGTAGTAGTAGGTCGTGCCGTTGGTGAGGCCGGTGTCGGTGTAATTTGCCCCCGTGGGGGCGGCGATCTGGGTTTCGGCGCCACTAGTTGTGGAACGCTTGACATGGTAGCTGGTGGCGCCTGTGGAGGCGTTCCAAGTCAGGCTGACTTGGGCGTTACTTCCGGTGGCTTGCAAACCGGTGGGAGCGGCGGGGGGATTTGGGGGAGGCGGGGGCGCAACCGGAGTGGCGCTGGCTTCGGCGGAATTGGCGCTTTGGCCGTAGGAGTTGTAGGCGGAGACGACGTAGAAATACTTTGTGCCGTTGGTGACAGCGTTGTCGGCGTAGGACGTCGTTGCCGACGTGGCGATTTGAGATTCAGCGCCGCTGGTGTTGGAGCGTTTGACGTAATAGCCGGATGCGCTGGAGCTGGCGTTCCAGGTGAGATTGACTTGGGCGTTGGCGGCGCTTGCTGTGAGGCCGGCTGGAACGGCCGGGACTGATCCGTTGCCGCCACCACCGTTGCCGCCGGTGCCGTAGGCGCCGCAACCGGCTTGGAACGCTGCGAGAAGAAGAACGAGCAGCAGGCTTCGGTGTCTCTTCACAAAAAACCAGAACGCCATGGAAAGCTCCCTGAGGGACTGGGTCTATCTTCACTTCGCGTTTAAGAATGAGCTGCAAGCATATTGGTAAGCCGTTGAAAGGACAACCTGTTCGAAAGAACAGAAATCGGGCATGACAATTTGTGTCAGCAGCGGCTGTGCCGGCGAGCCGAGCGGTGCTCGCACGTAACATCTCCCCCGTTTGCTACACTGGCGACGCATGCGATTTGACCTCATCACGATTTTTCCGGAGTTTTTTGCGGGGCCGTTTGACCATGGGATTTTGCGGCGCGCGCGAGAGACGGGGTTGGTGCAGGTGAACGTGCAGGACCTGCGGGTGTTCACGAAGGACCGGCACCGCACGGTGGATGACCGGCCGTTTGGGGGCGGCGAAGGGATGGTGTTGAAGCCGGAGCCGCTGTTTGAAGCAGTGGAGTCGCTGGTGGGGCACAGCGTAGGGGACGCGGGGCAGAAAGCGGCGCGCGATTCGAGGACGGAGATCGTGTTGATGTCGGCGGCGGGGAGATTGTTCGATCAGGAAACGGCGCGGCGATACTCGCGGCTGGAGCGCGTGATTTTTATTTGCGGGCGATACGAGGGAGTGGACGAGCGGGTGGCGGAGCATTTGGCGACGGAGGAAATTTCGATTGGGAATTTTGTGCTGAGCGGCGGGGAGCTGGCTGCCATGCTGGTGATTTATGCGGTGACGCGGCTGATACCGGGGGCGCTGGGGAATGAGGCGTCTTC
>Ga0210383_10002997_pt1 | contig 15233 bp, 28 predicted proteins | sample IncBWC14OmetaG_FD_160072 | JGI IMG/M metagenome (GOLD analysis project Ga0210383, IMG submission 160072) | Forest soil microbial communities from Barre Woods Harvard Forest LTER site, Petersham, Massachusetts, United States - Inc-BW-C-14-O ...
GGCTTACGATTGCGGCCGCCGGATCCTTTACCGCCCACTTTTCACCGAAAATTCTTTTGCTGCGGCCGCGTGTGTGGTGTTTGAAGCCGGTCGTAGGCCACCGCTGCGGCGAAACTCGCCCCCCCTACCCCCCCGCCGCGGTCTTGCCGGTGTGATCAGCATGGCAGGCTCCCTGTAAATTGTTGAGATCAAAGAAGAACCGCCAGTCGCCGTTGTGTTGCGCGACGTACTTCTCAGCCGGCACGATGTGGTCGACGTCGGTGCTGAGAGCGTTGCCGCCGCACAGTTTCGCGATCTTGCAGAACGGATCGCGCGCCAGGACGAACGGCCGCGTGCGTTGTCGCCACTGCACTGAATCGTAGAGTCGTCCAATACCTTCGCGCCGGCGTCGTAGCCGATCACGATCGGCGTGTGGGTCGACGTTGCCTTGCGCGATCGGCGCTCGATGCGGCATGCGTTCATCGCTCGATGTTTGCTTCGCGAAACCACGTCGTGAACAACGCTGGCACGATCCCCAGCGAACCACACCAACGAACGTAGAGTTTGTAGCGCTGCTCAGGTGTCAAAGACTTCATCGCAGCAACCTTTCCACCAACGCCACTATCTCCGGCGCGCGAGCAATCATCGCGGTGATAGCGGCGACGACGACGGCGTTGCGCAGTTTCAAGTTCATCAACTGACGTTGCATCCGGTCCTGGTTTGCCTGCGATGTACGGACGTGGGTTCCCAGCGCATTGATCGCGTGGCGCAGTTTTTCGGGAGCCAGATACTCAGGAGAATCGTATTGCGAGCTGCGATCCGGCTTGTTTAGAGTGCCGCAGCGAGTCGCTTTCTCGATGCCAGTCACAGACTTATCGCCCATGAAGTAGGCGAGGATGAGAACGGTTTCTGGAGAAAGCTTGTCGCCACCTGGTGACGATCGAATTTCCGCGACGTCGACGGCCGCATGGAACCATTCAAGTGAAAATCTGGGCACGGGCAGGTCACGAGGTCTGAGTGTGTTGCTGAGGTGCAGTCTGTTGCCACGCTTTAAAAGTCAGCATCGCTCGCGTTTGCAGCGAGCGCGTAGCCATCAGGTGTTCTTCTCGCCACATCGAATCCATCGGAAGCTGGAAGCGGACGCCGTGCATTTCAGCGGCGATAGACATTTTGGAAGGCTGAGGCTCGCGCGGAGTGAGGTTGAGGAGGCGAAATGGAGAATCAGGCGCGAACGCGCGAATCAGCTTGCTCGAGATCCGCTCGGCAGCCATCTTGGTGACGAGCCAGTCAGCGTCGTCTTTGGAGACGAAGGTTTTGGCCTTGGTGAATTGAGACTGATCGTGGGCTAGGAAACCGACTGAGCGCATGTGGGTTGGAGACACGTTTAGCAGGGGCAAAAACGGGGATCACCGGGCATGGCGCCGGGATGCCTCGAAACAAGACCTTTGGGCAGGTCGAGGCCTCAGTGTAGGGCCATTTCGGGAAGGGAAGTACGTTACCGAGGTACTATGCCGCTAGGAGCTAGCTCCGTTTCGAAGCCAGAAACGCCCCGACGCACGACAAAATCATATTTGGCGGAGTTACCCAAGAAGGAACAGCGTGAGCCATAGCCAGTCCCGCCAACAATCCACTTGCATAGACCATCATCAGGCCCGTCAAATTGTGGAATCTCTTCATTGATGCGCCAGGAAGACGTAGACGGCCATACTGGCGAAGAAACCGACTCCGATGCCGACGATCACTGCAATGAAGATATCGTCAAGCGTGTAGCCTTTATGCCGCATCGCCACGCTGATTCATCCCTTCTTCTCGCCAGATCTGTTGCCGCGCTTGGTCGACTTCGCACCCCAACTTTGCCCAGGCTTCTTCCGCGTCTTTGCGGCCGCGCTCGTAGCCTTCCTTGTAGGACCAGATCAGGATGTCGCGAATAAAGAGCGCGAGAGCTAGCGCGGCGCCCGCGGATACGACAACGATGATCGCGGTGTTCATGCCGGCACTTCCAGTTCGCAACGGCAGTAGCGTCCGCCGCCGATGAGCACGCCACACTCGCCGTCGCCTTCGTGGACGTGTCCGCAACGCGGGCAGGTCGCATCTTCGTAACGACGCTGAGGAGCCGGCGGAAGCACTTTCGGCCCTGTCCCGTTTCCCGCAGCAGTTGAGACTTCCGTGCTTCGTTGAAAATGCGACGGCCCTGGAATCTTCGCTTCTTCCGCGAGCTCGCGCAGAAAGGCTTTGAAGTCGCTCGCGTCGCGGAGTTGCTGGCCAGTGGCAAGCTTGGCTTCGTAGGTGTGCTCGGCCAGGTAGTTGAAAATCACGTGTCCATCGAGCGTTCCGAGGGACCGAAGGTTTGCGATCAGCTCTTTGGCGGTCATGCGACCAGTTCCTCCTCGAGAAGAAGTATTTCGATCAGCGCGCAGCGTTCCTGGTAGCCGCGCGTGACGCAGGTTGGAGCCGAACAGACGTGTGGCGCGATCCAGTGGCAGGAAAGCGTGAACTGTGAGAGTTGACCAGGCGACGCGATCATCGGATATTCCGGATCGAACGGCGTGGGGCCAGTCATCATGGCGATGGCGCACGGCTGGTCGTCAGTGCACCCGCAGAAGTTGCATTTCATGCTGCGTCCTCAAACAGCGATCGCTGTTCATCGATCGAGAATTTTCGGTCGTCCGGATGCTCGCGCCGCCAGCGGTCGTAGAGCTGCTGGTGCAGCGGGCAGAGATGTTTGCCAGGGGCAACCTGCTTGGCGTGTCGCGCGCAGATCGGCCGATCGCACGTGCCCGATTTGTGAGCCGCGACTTTCCAGTCACAAAGAAGGGTGGCTTGCCGGCCGCAGGCGCAGAACTTGCGGAATGCGCGCAGTCCGCAGAGCAGCAGGGAAGAGCCGTCGGAGAGTTTGATCTCGTCACACATCGGCTTTTGTCGCCAGTGTTTTCGCTAGTTCGACATGTGGCCGCAGAAACCGAGTGAGAACATCGACGAGGCGGTCGCTGTCCTTCGCATCCTCAACGACGACGTCGAGGAGATCCTGTCGATTGACTTCAATTGAATAGCCGCTCTCATCCGGCTTCGTCTCGAAATATTCCAACTTGAGTCTCAGCATGTGAACAACTCCCTCTGCTCTGGCGTTCGCAACTTCCGCCGCAACTCATCGATGTCGATCACCTGGTGCTGCGCTTCGAGTCGCGCGATGCACTCGAGACACGGACCTCGTCGGCGATCGTCGATTCTGTGCTGTGTGCGCTTCTGGCACTTGCCACACCAGAACTCGGCGGAGATCGTGTTGCGGGTGAAGTGTTCGCTCATCGCACAGGCTCTTTTGCGCCGAGTCGTGCGATTTCCGCGGCGATTTCATCTACAGAGTCGTTAGTGATGAGGATTCCACCATCCGGCAACCAGGGCGTGCGGATCAGAAGCGTGATCTTCGGCTGCTTGTGCGGCCACATTTTGTCAAGGCGATTCTCGAGGGGCAAGAGATGCCTCACGCAGATTTCATCTTTAAAATTCCGAAACTTGTCGCTCATGCGTGCCTCGATCTGGTCGGCAACGCTATGTCTTTTCTGTCCTTCGTGAGTTCCGCCCACTCAAGGTCCGTGCATTCCGGTCCGCGAATCCGCATGCTTCGAAGAACCTTTTGTTCGCTGCCCTCGTGACAGGCAGGGCTCGCTACATCGTGAGCAACCAGCAACCGTTGGATTGCCCCATAGACGTCCTGCACTGGATCGAGCCGGACCGCGCCTTCGATCTGGCAGGTCTCGCAGTACCACAACTGAATCTTTTCGCTCACGCTCTCCTCCTCACTTTCCGGGGCGGGCTTGTTGCCCGGCGCTGCAACGGAATTACACCTTCGTGGGCTAACTGCCCGCCCCCGGAAACTTGTTCAAGCAAAATCGGCACCCACTTGGCGGCGCGCCACGACACTTCGAGCAGCACACCTTCGCGCACGCGGACAAACTCGTGATCACCGAAGTGGAAGTCTTCGCGGATGCACTCTGGGAACGCGCAGCGGTTCTTCACACGAGGCGTCGGCCGCATCGGATCGGTCACGCGGACGAACGCGATGTCTCGGTTCACACGCTCGACTTCACCGACGAAGTCGCCCGTGTGATAGCCCTCGACGCGATAGAGATTGCCGATCGCGATCGGACAATAAAACTTCGCCCCCATCGAGCGCAGCCAGGCGCAGAGGAAGAACGGCCCGATGCCGGTCATGCACGCGGTCTTCGCGATCGCGCGGGCGAAGAGCCACAGGTTGAGGAGTTCGGAGTTCATCGCGTCGCTCCTCGCGTTGCTGCCGGCGGCGTGGAAGTGCTCGGCGCGCTAGCGGCGAGCACTTCCAGAAATATTTCGGCGAGATCGGCGCGATCGGCGCGATCGGCGAGATAGGCGAGATAGGCGAGATCGGCGAGATCGGCGCGATCGGCGAGATAGGCGAGATCGGCGAGATCGGCGCGATCGGCGAGATCCTTTAGAAGGGCTGGCGGAAGCGTCGGCGATGGCTCAGCTATTCCTTGTTTCAAGAATTCGACGAGCTCGAGCGCCAACTTCTTCGTCTCTTCGTTTCGAATGCGCGGGACCAAGCCGCGCGTCTCATCGGTAAGCCACGCCAGCACCAGGCGTTTGTTGATGTGCGTTGCGCGCAGATCGACACCCACCGGAATCGCCCGCAGAAAACGTTCAGGCCACAACATAGCTTTACCGTTCGAGAGGTTCTCGAAGATGGTGTCTTCGAGGTAGGCCAACTCGACCGGGATCCCGAGCTCGGTCTCGTAGGCCCGGTGGTCGCTGCTGTGGATGGTGCAGCCAACGGCGCAGCCCTTGCCGTCTTGCCAGTACTGACCTTTCACCAGTTGATCGGCGAGGCGATGGGCGCGCACCTGAGCGATGCGCTCGTCTTTAAGTTCCTGTTTCCCATGGAAGGTCAACATAGGCGAAGTTGCTCCAATCTCGCCTCGCACGGAGGCGCGGAAGTTGGCTGCTTCCGCGCCGTGAGCACGGAAGGTTTCATCTGAGACAAAAAACAGGTTGAGCAAAGCGGCTTGCGAACGCCGCTCGCAAGCGTGAGAAATCCGGGCGTGAGCGTCGAGCAGTTCACACACTTCCGCTCACGCACTCGCGACGAGAAAGTCCACTCGAAATTGAAAGGCCGCTTCTTCATGCGACCTCCGAATTCATCCGCGTGAACGGCAGCACGCGCTCGTCGCCACATGTGGAGCAGCAGCCCACGAGCCCGAGATCGCAGATCCAGCCGGCGACAAAGCGCTGCTCCGAATCGCAGACTGCGCAGTAGCGCATCCACTCGACCGATGGCGCGAGCCTAGAAAATTCGAGGGCGGCGGTTCCTCCCATGGTTTCTCCGCCGCCCTCCAGACCGACCGAGCATGGAGACTGTCGGTACTCAGTCAGTAAGGTCATCTCGTCACCAGCGGGCGCACGGGGCGATAGCGCACGATGTTGAATTCATCGCGGAAGGCCTCGAGAAATCCGGCCGCGCACAACTCTTCGAGATCGCGGCAGACTTGTCCGGTGGTGACAGGCTTAGGGTTTTGCTCGACGCCAGGTTGCAACGTGAGCGCGGTGCGGTATGATGCTGCCAGGGTTGCCATTTTCGGTTTCCCTCCTTTGGGCTAGAACGTTTCGACGGCGGCGCGGAGTCATGATCCGCGCCGTTCGTTTTGCTTCACGAACTTTCCGGGTCCACCTTGAAGCCCGCATCCGCCAGGGCTTCCAGTGCTTTCTCCATCGAGACGCCTTGACCGCGGAATCCGTAGGCCTCATCGCCTTCACACATCGACTTGCACGCCGCGAGCATCGCGGAGTGTTTGTCCATCGGTGCGATATAGCGCGGATCTTCGGGTCCGACGAAGGTTCCCATCCCACCTTCCGGCGCTCTCTGTGTGCCGTGGCAGCCCTTCATGAAAATTGGGATTCTCCGGACGAGCTCCGCGCGCTGGCGAGTCGTGAGGCTCGGCAATCTGCGCTCCGGGCTGCGGTGTGCGTGTTCCGCGGCCGGCCGCTTGAGCGGGGCAGCGGTGGTGGGCGGAAGAGTCGGCGGCGGAGCGTCAGGCTGCGCGGGCCTCCGCGACGGCATCTCGGTGACGTTCGGGTGCTCTCCGCGCTTGGCCGCTGTCTTGTGTTCCTTCCAGGTGCGCGCGCAGAAGTGCCGAACAAACTTCGGAGGCGTCGCGGTCAGAAACTTTTCGATGTCGATCTCGAAAGTGTAGGGACGGCAAAATTCTTTTGTGTTGGTTGAGCCGTCCCGATTTCTGGAGCGGCCACGGTGTTTGCACTGCTCATTCGGACACGTCGCCGAGGTGCGTTCCGCGCCACACTTCGGGCAATTGAGCCAGCGATTGAACTTGTGCAGCAGGCGCCAATAGCCGAGCTGGCAGGCGAGCTTGGCTCGTCGCTGGGCTGTGCGTCTGGAGCAGGGGCCGTCGCCATCTTCGTCTCCGAGGGCCATGCCATCGAGAGCTACGCAGATGATTCCGCTCGCCGGGCCATCTTCGCCAGGCCAGGATCCGCGCGCTGTCAGGGCGTTCAGAGTGGCTCGACGGACGGCGGCGCGAACGTAGGAATGGCGGACGATGTCGAGCAATTGCGCGTAGGTGAACCCGCGCGTTTTTGCGCTGGAAGGAGCGTCCGGGTTGGGGTATAGTGCGGCTATCGACGGTGCTGCCATAGGCACACTGATCGTGGTTCGCGGAGAACCTTGTTGCATCGCGCCGCGAGAGCTGCTAACTCTCGCGGCGTTCGTTTTTTCAAACCAGAGCTTGACGGACTGCGACGGCTTCTTCGGCGCGTCGCACACTTCCTCGAACGGTGGCCACCCGACAGCTTCTCGTCGAGCCTGAATTGCGGGCCACACTCTGTCCGGGTGAAGGCCTAAAACTTCGTAGCTCGACAGCACGTGCGGGGAGCACTCGACGGCATCGCCGCGCGCGGCATGGAGCACCGTCAGTCGCGCGATCCGGATGTCGTCGCGCAACCACGGGTTGATTTCGTAGGCTTCGGCAGAAGCTAACCGGGAGAGGATTCGATGGACGAGCGAATGGATGCGGGCTGGCATCCAGAGCTTTTAGCAGCGGTGTCAAGAGGGGATTAAGCAGCTGCCGCACGGCTCCTCCCGCTGAGATGGCTAGAGGAAGCGCTCCTGGCGGGGCGGCGCGAGCTTAACATAATACCAAGCCCCCGTCGCTCAACCTCACCGTCCGGGCTGTTCGGGTCGGTCGGATCGGGAGTGTCTGTCTTCTTCGCCCAGCGCGCTTGGGCCGCCCGGCGCGCGATTTCACGACGCTGCTCCGATGAGAGGTTTTTCGCCCGACTCACACCGCCGCGCCTGCCGACTTCCTGGATCGTGAGGACCTTCGCTTCGTCTGCCATGCCGACAATATCTACCCGAATGCTTAGCGCTATGCAAGCGAAATCTGTGGACGCCTGTGGAAAAGCTACCTTCCGTGGTTCCTCCCCGACCACTGGTATGACCAATGTCACCGTGACATAACGTCACGGCGACAGATCGTCGCAGCGACAGATTGTCACAGCGACAAAGCGTCGCAGGAAAGGTGTAGGTCTTAGGGTTATTAAGTATCTTGCTCATGGTTAGAGGGGTCCCCACTGCACGCACAGCATTGCGGAGGCGCTTCGCGCGATCAGAGCAAAAGGCATTTTTTGGACGAGCAACCCCAACACCCGCCTGTCGAAGCGGCGAAGCAAGCGGGGTTCCACTCGGAAAGGGAGACAGCGGGAAAAATGCAAGGCGGGAAAAACGAAACTGCAAAGGCGGGGATGCTAAGATCGCGGCATGAATCGACGTGTTTTTCTTCGAATCGCTCTCGGTGGCGTCGCAGCAACTGCGGCCGTGCGGACTTTTCCGTTCCGCGTGTTCAGTTTTCCGAGTGAGATCTCAGTCGCGCGGCACCCACTGCCCGACGGTGCGTTTGACCTGGAGGCTTTTCTGAAGCGTCCGCTCCAGATGTCGATCTCGTTGGGGCCGAGGAGTCGGCCGATGATCATAATGCATCCGACCGAGAAGTTTCTTCTCGAGAGCCTTCGAGACAAGCACGGTCGACCGCTGTGGAGGCCGATGCTGGATTCGGTAGGCGATGTGGAAGTAATCGCCAACCCCCACATCCGCCCGGGTGAGCCGATCGAAGTCACCGTCGACGCAGCCCGGATGCGGGGATCAGTGCGCGGAATTCTCGGGTCGATGCGCGCGTCTCCACTGCGTCGTGCGTGACGGTCCGCGTTCGCCGATCTTTGGCCCTGGTTTCTTCGCGCCCTGTTTCTTCATTCCGTTGCGGATCCGCTCGGCCATCAGGTTGCGTTCAAACTCTGCGACCGCGGCGAGCACGGTGAAGATCATGCGGCCCATCGGCGTTGACGTGTCGATCCGCTCGGTGAGTGAAACAAATTCCAACTTCTTCGCGTCGAACGTGTCGAGGACCTGCAGCATGTGCTTCGTCGATCGGAAGAAGCGATCGAACTTCCACACCACCACGCCATCAAATTTCCGCGTGGCCGGCTTCTTCGGATCCGTCGCTGCGATCGCAGCATTCAACTCATCGAACGCCGGCCGCGACTCGAGAGAGCCGCTCCAGCCTTGGTCGATGTATTCGTGCACGATCGTCCAGTCCATCATGCGACACATCTCGCGCAGCGGTTGCAGCTGAGCTTCCGGATCCTGGCCTTTGAATTCGTGCCCTGTGGCTTCGACGTGCGTGGCCTCAGCTCGGCCGCAGGTGCGGCATAGATCCTTCGAGACGCGAGCGTAGAGTGCGACCTGGTTCATGCGGCTGTACGGTCGGGAAAAAGGTCAGGTCGGACGACGGCCAGGGCTTCGTACAGGAGGTCACAGACGTGCTGCGCGCCTGGGCGTTCAATGTTCTGGAGGTAACCGAGTGCCGTCCCGAGCGCGCATTGCAGCGTCAGCCGGTCTACGAAGCTCAAATCTTTGTTAACCATCTAGTAAAAATACCCCCCAAAAAGCCCGTTTCCCAGTTCAGGTGAATTGAAACGCCCGCCCAGCGCCGTTTTTGGGCAGGCCGGATGTATCCAGGCCGCGGGATCGCCTCTCAGAAGTAATCGGCGTGGATGCTGGCAACGGCCCGGGCTGGAATGAGCCAGGGATCGCACGAGATCGTGCGCATACGAAAATTCCGCTTTGGCTTCGGAGCTCCAGCCCACCGCTTCAGCCAGTAGCCGGCGGCCTCGGCCGCATAGCGCGGATCCGCGGTCTCGCGGGCAGTGGCCAGCAACCTGAGTTCGCGCTCGCGCGCCTCGCGCATCCGCTCTCGCTGCTCTCGTTGGAATTGCTCTCTGGTCATGCTGTCAGCTTCTTCTTCGCCCGCACGTCGAGCGATGGCTTTTTGTCCTGCGTGGTGGAACACATCAACAGCAGGGCCATTAGCTTCGGCGTTAGCTTCTCGGTTTGCACGATTTCAGCCGCGCCCGTCTGCATCGTCCAGCGGATGTCGGCCGAGAAAATCTTTTTCAGCAGCCTGGTCTTTTTCGCTTTGACCAGCGCCTGGCGGAAGCGCTCGACCGCGGCCGAGTCCTGGGTGGTGTATTGCGCAAACGTCGCCATCATCTCCCACACGATGCCGTGCACGATCTTCGACTTCTGACCATGAGGTCCGCCGCACGATCGCACCAGTTCGATCAGTTCGAGTTCTTTCTCGCTCACCAGCTTTTGCGCTGCACTGAGTTCCACACGCGCCGCAGCGAGATCCTCCTCGAGTTGGTGAAACGCGATCGCGCGCTCGTCGACCTCGGCCGGCAGGGGTGCCTCTGGCGTCGATTTCGGATCTTGCGCGAGCAACTGTGCGAGTGCTGCTGTCATTTCAATTTCAAGCGTAGCCGCGCGAGGCGCGTGAAACCTAGCGATCACAGCCTAGAATTGAAACGGAGGTAAGGTTACCGATCGGCGCTGTTTACCAGCCTGAGTCCTGCCGCAGGCCCCTTCGGAGACGATGAAGGGGTTTGTTAACAAACCGTGGTAGTTTGCTAACAAACCCCGGAGGAACCACATGGGACGACCGCGTCAGCCGCAAATCTGCTGCTCTTCGAAGTGCCTGCGAGAGATCGAACCCAGCGAGAAGGCCGTTGCTCTCACCGTTTTCTCGCAGACGCTCGGTATGGGAAAACGCCGCACGTCGAAATCGGAGCGGCTCTTCCTCTGCCCACAGTGCGCGTATCGCGTCGCAGCCGTCGAGCGTGAGCCCTCGAAGACAGCGCCATTCGATCTCGCAATCTTCCGCGTGCTGCTCGACCTGGTCGGCGAAGAACCCGACGTCGCCCAGGCCGGCTGGGAGTTGCTCAAGCGTCGACGCGAAGAGATCCTCTACGGGCTGCAGCTCACCGAGGGCGAGATACTGCCGCCTGCGAAGTCTCTGAAAGCCGCGAGCTAGCCGCCGAACTTCGCCTGGCCGATCGCATTTCCCAGACTGTCGAACAGGGTGCGCCAGAAGCGCTTCTCGCCTTTACAGTTGCACGCGGCACACTTTTGGCCTGGGTGCGCCGAGTGCGGGCAGAACGAGCAGAGCAGGGAAGTGCTGGGTTGGTTCATGGCTACAGCTTCGCGGCGAAGGCCTTCAGCGCGGGCAGCACGGCTTTCACGTCTGCGATCACGGTTTGATCGAAGCTCACCGACAGCCCGTTCGCGCCGGCCGCGGTGCCGGCCGCTTCGACAGCATCAGCGAGTACTTCAAACGCTGAGAGCGCCGCCTGCTCGATCGGCGCGGCACCTGGATAAGCCAATTCCACCAGCGCTGCGACTTCTGGCGCATCCTTCGCAACTTCGCCAACGATCGCCGGCGCTTTCTCGGCCGCTGTGAGAACGTCTGATTTGAGATCTTTCGCTGCCGTTACCAGTTTCGTGACGATGCCTTTGAAGCTCATGGTGTTTTCTCCTCAGTTTGAAAGCGAGATAGGTTGTCCGCGTCGAGCAAGTCCTTCGGCACGGTGAGAGTTAGAAATCCTTTTTTCTCCAGCTCGCGAAGCGATAGGTACATCGCCGTGGCCGCGTCCTTCATGGCCTGGCCTTCGCCGGTGACGAGCACCCACTTCGCCGAGCCCGATCGCCACATCGCGGAGATCCAGGCGCTATACGCGGTACTCACGAACGCATTGACCACTTCGCGCTCGAGGCCGGCAGTTTTTCCGCCCTCGAACATTGCGACCGGATCTGGGAAATCGAGTAAGCCCATGGCTATTTCGAATCAGCGGGCTTCGAGTCAGCTGCGTGGATCAGGCCGACGCCGGCGGTGATCGAGGCAAGCAGCGCAGTCGTGTTGACAGGTTGGTTGTGGTAGAGATTCAAGCCGGCGCCGCACAGGCCGCCCACGATCGTGGCAATGCCAGCGAGTGTTGTTTTCCAGTCCTTCATGGTTTTCCCCCTGTGGTGATGTAGTCCTGGTAGATCGAGATCACCTTCTTCGCGCGATCGGGATCCGTCGACCAGGTCTTTGAAACTTCGGTGACATAGGTCTGCGCGTCCGCAGCGCGCAACGCGGCCGCGTAATGTGGGTAAGCGTTTGAGAGCCGCTCGAGCGTGGCCAGGCGATCGGCGAAGCACGCGCGCCAGTCTGGATAGCGCACCCAGTTCGCGCTGCAGGCCATCCACTTTCCATCGAGAAATTCGTTGGTGGGCAGCGTCATGGTGCCGCACACCGGATGGGAGTGCTGCTTCATGCCGAATAGGTTGAAGGCCTCGCGCGCCAGCTGGCTGTTGCCCCAGTTCGACTCGAGCGCAGCCTCACACGCCGCCATCTGCGCGAACGGATGATTCGCCTTCACCGCTTCAGCCGCGGCGCGATCGAGAAATTGTCGCTGGAGAATATTCATAGCTGGAAGCTACTCCGTTCCGACCATCACTCCGGTGATTCCGTAAGGCGAGTACTCGCCGTAATTCGACGCACTCGTGGGCGGCTGAAAGTTGTAGACCGAGGCGCTGGTCTCGCGCGCCACAATGTCGACGGCCAGTGCCGGGGCGTCTTTGTTGCTATCGTCGAGCACCAGCGAGCACTGCAGGATCTCAAACGACTGCGACGTGATGCCCCAGCGCTCGTGTGTGAAGTAAAGCGTGTCGCCGGCCTCGAGCTGGAAGGCGGTCAGCTTGCACTGGAGCGTAAGCGTCTGCTGGAAGCGCAGTCGCATCAGCGTGATCTTGGCCAGGCGTTGCGCCATCCACAGTGACTTCGTGAACTCGAGGTGTAGGTCTTGCCAGATGATCTGGCCGCCGTCTTCGAGAATGTAGTTCGGTTTGCCGGCGTCGCCGTTCGCCTGGTAAGCAGGGAAGCTGCAGGCCTGCCACAGCGGGGAAACGTTGGTGAGCGAAATCTGCAGCGCCGGGTTCGTGGCCAGATAGCCGGGCGTGAACGTGCCCTTGATACCGTTGGCCGCGTCGCGCCGAGAAATGCGGAAGTCTCCCTTCAGAGCCGAGCGCAGGTCATTGTCGCCCAGCGAGATGGTCGGAGTGATATAGCTGCCAGCGAACACGTGCCAGAGGTCGCCTGGAGGAATCACCCAGCCGGCCATGCTGCCGACCAGCGCGCTCAGCACATCGCCGCGAACGGAAGATTGATCGAAGAGCCCGTCGCAGGCGTAGAGGTTTTCATAAGTCTTGCCGCCATCGGCGCAGTAAACGATCAGAGCCTGCTCTTCGCACACATTTGCCGCGGCAATCACGGAGCTCTCGTCGACCGTGGAAGCGACCGCGGCCAGGCCCCAGTCGGTGTTCTGTAGATAGTCGTTCACCACCAGCGCCGGGTTCGACGGATTGATCGCGTGCGGCGAGCGGCCAAGGCACGTCCAGGTTGTCGTGCCGTCGGTGGTGGCGCCGCCCAGCGTGGTTGACCAGGCCGGCTCCGCGGCTCCTGTCGTTCCGGAAGCGGAGGTCTGCATCTGCAGGTAGCCGATCGGCGCCTCGATCACCTGGTATTCCGCGAAGGTGTTAGTGTTCAGCCACGCATCATTCACCAGCCGGCCGCCGTAGATGTTGCCCTGCGGCGCCGCGCTGGTGCAGGTGAAGGCGCCAGCCAGGGTGAAGCCGTAATACGTCCAGCTCGCGCCGCCATCGCTCAGCGTGACCGGCGGCGTTCCGATCGAGCCTTCAAAGTTCGGCCGCGTCGCGCCACTCGTTCCTGAGCCCGCGGTCTGGATCCACAGGTTGCCGAGGTTGTCGACGATGTACTGGTACTGGAGATAGCTGTTGCTAGGCTGCCACGCCGTGACGATGCGCGGGTCGATCAGCTTTTTCCCGGTGATCAGAAATTGAATGTTGGGGATCTCGCCGTTGGAGTAGACGTTGGGATAACCCGGGTCGTATTGCAGGATCACATGCACCTTGGCGCAGTTCTGCTGGATGCAGGCGCTTGTCCATGCGGGGTCGATCCCGGCCAGATTCGGAAAGGGCTGCGCGCTCGAGTTGCGGCCAAAGTCGAACTCGAAGAACATGTGCTCCCAGTAAAAGTCGTTGCGTGAGCCGCTGTTTGACGGGTTCAAGTGCCACATGTAGCCGGGACCGGTGGTCTCCCACTCCAGGTCGCAATGGCCTGCGGCGCCAAGGCTGTAGACGACGCCATCGACGCTGACCGCATCGAACGATTCGATCTCGTGCCCGGTAAGCGTGTAGACCAACTGCAGGTATTGCGTGTTGGGATTGCCGCCGGTCAGAAGATTCGCGCCGGGAGGGAAGCTTGAGTAGGTGAGCAACCCTGCGCATTGGAATTGCCCATAGAGCACGCGCCGCGGGCCAGGGCCGCTGCTCACCGCCAGCACATTGGCCGAACCCACGCGCTTCGGCACGGTCCGCAGCGCCATGCCGATGCCTGCGAGCATCACTGAGATCCCGACCCCGATAAAGGGCTGGGCGCCTGGAATTAGAGCGCCGGCGATGGCAATGGCTGCGCCGCCGACGATGATCCCGATTTCTGTGATGGTTTTCGACACGGGTGAGGGTTAGCTCTCGAAATCGGTGAGCTCTACCGTTTGTCCTGCGAACTTGTGAGTGCAGTCGGCGAGGAATTGAATCTTCCCGTTCGTAACAAAGGAATGGCAGACCTGCGCGATTGGGTTTGCTCTCCCGCGATTCACGAGAATGCTCGGCGTCAGTGTGGGGTTTTCGAGTGAGCCGTTCCACTTCCATGCACGAGGGCCGCTAACAGGAATGGCGTGGCCGCCCTCGCAGCCAGGGCAATGAAAGGCGACCCATCGTTCGCCATCCTGGACTCCCATGTCGTGAAACTTCATCCCACCTTCCACGCACGCTTCCAGCGGTGCATGTGGACGTGCAGCATGCGCGAGTCGCCCATGCAGGCGGCGAAGCGGCCGTCGAGCGCGACAATGCCCAGAGCGCCCTGCGGCGTGCTGTTGTCGACCAGAACGACGTCGCCGCGGCGCGCGAAAGTGACGGGAGAGATCTCTTCCATCGAATACCTCGCGGCAATGCCTGCGATGAACGCTCCGAGATCCGGCCCAGTGATGGCCATCGCGCCGGCTTCGTCGGAATACTTCCCGCGGTAGCTCGCGCCCGGGTCTTCGCCGGTCATGGCGCGAATGCAGTTGCACACGCTCAGCGCGCAATCGAGCGTGCCCCACTGGAAGCCCGCGGCGTTGGCGGTGGAGAGGATCTGCGAGAGCCGCTCCGGCCAGTCGTGGTAGCGAGTCAGTTTCAGACCGACCTCACGATGATGTTGCAGGACGAGCGGAAGACCGCATAAGAAGCGTTGGCGTGCAGGTCGGCGCTGCGCAGTAGGATGTTGCAAACTCCAGGACTCACCCCGGTCACCACGCCGGTGACGGAGTCGATGGTGGCGATCGCCGGGTTCGAGCTGGCGCAGTGGAACGTGGCATAGCCTCCGGTGCCGGCCGCGTAGCTCGCGTTGCTGCCATCTGAGTAGTAAACCGTCGCGGTCAGCGACACCGTGCCACCCACCAGGATGTCGGCATTGTTCGGGGTGAGTGTGAGCTTGGTCGGGTAAAACGCGGCGTTAGACCCGCCGTCGGTGGGCCATAGCAACTGCAGCTCGATCAGCGCGTCCACAAAACTCAAGCCCAGATCGCCGGGAAAATAGATTTGCTGGTCAGCATCGTCGAACTGGCGGTTGGGTGCCAGGTTCAGCGTGAGTAGAGGGTTCTCGCAGGTGATCTCGATCGTGCAAGTGTCGCCGTTGTCGGTGAGCGTGGGGACATCCAGGCCGCCGAGAAATACTTGCACTGGATCTTTGAGCAGGTTTCCATTCGAATCGCAAAAGCCG
>Ga0210383_10002998_pt1 | contig 15231 bp, 13 predicted proteins | sample IncBWC14OmetaG_FD_160072 | JGI IMG/M metagenome (GOLD analysis project Ga0210383, IMG submission 160072) | Forest soil microbial communities from Barre Woods Harvard Forest LTER site, Petersham, Massachusetts, United States - Inc-BW-C-14-O ...
GACGAGCTCGGCGCCGACTGGGAGCATGGCGTGTCGCAGGAAGAGATGATGCGCCGCTACGCTCGTCAGCAGTCGGCCGCAGGCGCAAGCGGCGGGGCAGGCGCAAGCTTCGGTGGCGGCGGCGACTTCAGCGATTTCTTTTCACAGTTTTTCGGCGGCGGCGGACGAGGCGGCTTCACGCGAGGATCGGGTGGGCGCAGCCGCGGCAGTGCGCCGCGCGGATTCTCGACTTTCGATTTTGGCACTGAGCCGCCGCGCGCGCCTGACTTACACGCCGAAGTAGGAATCACGCTTGCCGATGCGGTCAGGGGCGCGAAGCGGCGGCTCGACCTCGTCGCCGAGGACGAATGCGCAACCTGCGGCGGCAGCGGCGTGATCGCGCGCGAGGAGAAGCAGGGCAAGGCTCGCGTCATTCGTTCAGCCGATCCGTGTCCGACTTGCGGCGGCAGCGGCGTGGTGCAGGCGCGGCGCACGCTTGAAGTGACGATCCCGGCCGGAGTGACGGACGGCACGCAGTTGCGCCTGAAGGGGCAGGGCGGTCGCGCGCCGCGCCCCGATCAGAACGGCGACCTGTTCCTCACGATTAGAATCGAACCTAACCCGGTGTTCGCGCTTGCGGGCCGCGACCTGCGCGTGAATCTGCCGGTGTGGGACTACGAAGCATCGCTCGGCGCCGAGATTACCGCGCCCACAATAGACGGTCGCTTGTCGCTGAAGATTCCTGCCGGCAGCCAAACGGGGCGAGTGATGCGTCTGCGCGGGCGCGGATTACCTGCGCGCGGCAAGGAGCCGGCGGGCGACCTGCTCTATGAGCTGAAGGTGCTCGCGCCGACAGACTTGAACTCGAAGGAGCGGGCGCTCATGCAGCAGTTGGCGGATAGCCTGAAGGATCGGGGCGTCGCCGATCCGCGAGCGGAACTGATGGCGTCGAAGTAATGCGGAGCTGAATCCGATGGCGCGGCGGACACAATCGAGAAGCTCGACTCGCGGCAAAGTGGTGCTGATGAGCCGCAGCGTGTTCTGCGCAGTGGGCGGTATCAGCGAGCATGAGTTGGCGTCGTGGGAGCGCGAGGACCTGATCGCGCCGGCGCGTGTCGAGCGCGTGCGCGGACGAATCGAGGTGCTCTACGATCGCGAGGCCTTGCGACGCGTGCGTGTGATCCGCACCTTGGCAGAAGAACTCGAAGTTAATATTCCCGGGATTGGCGTGATACTGCATCTGCTCGATCAGATGAGTAAGTCACCTTATTGAATGTGAAACCCGCGGTGGGTTTCAGCAGGGTGACCCCTGCACCCAGTGATAGGAAGAAGATGCGGGGCTTCGTCTTTATTTGAGCGGGGGGCCGAACCGCATCGGGCCTGGAAAGATCAGGTTGGTTTTTGCGGCGTTCCGGCCGAGCGCTACCGACGGTTCGAGGTCTCCACCCGTGCTCAATTGGCTGGGTGTGAACTCGACTACCAGCGCGTCCGTAACGCAGTGAGCTGAGACCCAGAGATTGCCTGGATGGTCGAAGTCGATGCCGCCGAGGCAGGTGCCCGCGCTGAGACCGGCGTCCTGGATCGGGAACGCGGACGAAGTGATCGTCACCGCCGCCGACGGAGAGACTTCTCCCGCGCCGGCGAGGTCGGTTGCTGAAATCATTTCTAGCTCGTCGACGAATACCGGACCCGGAAAGACTGGGCCTGCGAGCCACAGGTTTCCGGTGCTGTCGAAAGCAAAATCCACCAGACCGATCCCGTTGGGCAGGTTCACAACGAGGCCGGGATTTGGCGGTCCGCTCGCCGCGCGCTCTCCGGGGTTAAATCTCCACAATTGGTTGTTGCCGGCTGTCGCCCAAAGATTGTCGGAGGCGTCAAAACGAATCTCGCCCGGGAAGAAACCCATCGCAGAGATGAGCACCGCCGGCGATCCGAGGCGCCCTGATTTTATCTGCCTCGGCAGGAATTCCATCAGTGCTTGTCTTCCCGGGTTGGTAATCCAGAGATCGCCGACGGCGTCGAAGGCGATGCCGAACCACGCGGTTTCGGCCAAGCCTCTTCCGGGGGTGACAAATTCACCCTTCACCTGTTTGCCGCTCTTGAGCGAGGCAATCTCCGCACGAGTGACTTTGATGATCGGAAATTTGTGCGAGTTTGCCGGATGGGCCGTCATCCACAAGTTGCCGTGCCGATCGAAGGCGATCGAAAACTGATCGAAGTCGCGCTTGATCCCGAAGCTTAGGTTGGCGCTCGGAGTGCCGCTCTCTTGCAGCGCCGCGCCCTGAAATTGCGAGATGCGGTTGAAATCGGACACCCAGAGTCCCTCGATGCTCGAATCGGGCTCTGCTGCCGCGGCGCATATCGACAGGGCCAAGATGGCGAATGCGGCGAGCCCGACCGAGCGAATTGTAGTTTTGCGATTTCGAGGCATGGCTCCCAGGGCATCGCGTGGGGTTGGCGCGGTGCGCGATCAACTTACAAGCAGGAGCGGATAACCGCCAGTGGATCGTCGATTCGAGATTCGTCGCAGCGAGTGAAGGATCAGTGAGCGTTGATGGGGATGTGCTGCGGGAATAATCTCATCATGATGACTCCGCATGCGCATAGTTCGGTCGTCGGTGCTGTTGAAGCGGCACTGTTGAGGGCGGGGATCCGTCCGGGCGCATCGATCCTGGTTGGGCTGTCGGGCGGGGCGGATTCTGTCACGCTTGTCTCTGCGTTTGTTGAGATGCGCGAGCGGCTTGGGTTGAAGATCTCGGCTGCACATTTGAATCATGGGATTCGCGGAGCGGAGTGCGATCGCGATGAAGAATTTGTGCGCGATATGTGCGCGCGGCTCGGGATCGGGTTGGTGATAGAGCGGGCTGAGGGGCTTGGCGCTGTTGCCAATCTCGAGGAGCGGGCGCGCGAGGTTCGGCGCGAATTCTTAGAGCGAACTGCGGACTTGATGGGGGCGGAGTTTGTTGCGCTGGGGCATCATCGCGATGATCAGGCCGAGACCGTGTTGATGCGCTTGATGCGCGGGGCTGGAGCCGCGGGGATGGCGGCAATGGCTGAGCGCGGGCCAGGGAAAATTATCCGGCCGATGTTGTCGCTAACGCGCCGCGAGATTCGCGAATACCTTGGCGCGCGCAGGATTTCGTTTGTCGAGGATTCGTCGAATTCGTCGCGCGACATTTTGCGCAACCGCGTTCGTGCCGAGCTGATCCCGATGCTAGAGCGCGACTACGCGCCGGGTTTCAGCGGGCGGCTGGTGGAATTGGCGAGCGAGATGCGGTCGCTCGACGAGCTGGTCACAGCAATTGCGGCGCGCGAGCTGGACGCGATGGTCGCCATCGGTGGCGCGCTCGACGTCTCGGGATTCAGCGCTTTGAATCGCGCGGTGCGGGCGGTCGTAGTACGACTGCATCTTTCCGAGCGGATGGGATCGTTGCGCAGGATTTCGCGGGCGCATATCGACGCTGTGCTTCATCTTATACTGGAAGGCGGGCCGAGCGACTCGATCAACCTTCCCGGCGGATGGCGCGCTGAGCGCCAGTACAATCTTCTCCGGTTGATGAGGCTGCCGGTGCGCAAGGCCATCAGCGAGGACTATTCGGTCGCGATCGCGATGGAAGGCGTCACGATCGTCGACGCGGCGCGATACCGGTTCGCGGCTTCGACGATGGCGGCTGCGCATGCGTCGATGCCTGCGAGCTTGTCGGTCGCGATGTTCGATGCCGCGAAAATCGCCGACGCCGGTCTGGTCGTGCGCAGTTTTATACCGGGCGATCGGATTCGTCCGATCGGGATGCGCGGCACGCGCAAAGTCCATGACGTGTTTGTCGATCGCAAGCTTCCGCGCGCACGGCGCGAGCGCTTTCCAATCGTCACAGTTGCCGGTACCGTCGCGTGGGTTCCCGGGCTTGTGCGCGGCGACTGCGCGGTCGTGAACGAGGCGACTGAAACCATTGTGCGAGTTGAGGCGTCTGAAATCGCGGCATAACTCTTACCGCGTTGCGTGGGCCTCAACGTGCGTGATACTTTTTTAATAGCATGAACCAGTTTTCCCGCAGTATTGCGTTATGGCTAGTGCTGGGCCTTATGTTCCTGCTGCTGTTCAATATCTTCAGCAGGCAACAGCCCAAAGAACCCGAAATAATGTTCTCCGAGTTCCTCAACCAGGTTGAAAAAGGCCAGGTTAAGAAGGCGACGATCCAGGGCGACGTGATCAAGGGCGAGGGGAGTAACGGGGACCTTTTCAAGGTCAACGCGCCCGCGTATCCCGACCTGGTCAAGACGCTGCGCGACAAGGGCGTCGAGATTGCGGCCAAGCCGGCCGAGGGCGATCCGTGGTGGATGGTCGCGCTGGTGCAATGGTTCCCCGTGCTGGTGCTCGCGGCGCTGTGGATTTTCTTCATGCGGCAAATGCAGATAGGCGGCGGCAAGGCGATGTCGTTCGGCAAAAGCCGCGCCAAACTGCTGACTGAGAATACGCACAAGGTGACGTTCGCCGACGTCGCGGGGATCGACGAGGCGAAGGACGAGCTCGAAGAAATAATTCAATTTTTGCGCGACCCGAAACGCTTCACGCGTCTTGGAGGGCGAATCCCCAAGGGCGTGCTGCTGGTCGGGCCGCCGGGGACCGGCAAGACGCTGCTAGCGCGCGCGATTGCGGGCGAAGCAGGCGTGCCGTTCTTCTCAATTTCCGGATCGGACTTCGTCGAGATGTTCGTCGGCGTGGGCGCGTCGCGCGTGCGCGATTTGTTCGTGCAGGGGAAGAAGCACGCGCCGTGCATCATCTTTATAGATGAGATCGACGCCGTGGGACGTCATCGCGGGGCCGGCCTCGGCGGCGGTCATGATGAGCGCGAGCAGACGCTCAACCAGTTGCTGGTCGAGATGGACGGATTCGAGGCCAACGAGGGCGTGATCCTCGTGGCGGCGACCAACCGTCCCGACGTGCTCGATCCCGCGCTGCTGCGGCCGGGCCGCTTCGATCGGCGCGTCGTGGTGCCGCTGCCCGACGTGAAGGGGCGCGAGGGAATTCTGAAAGTTCACACGCGCAAGGTGCCGCTGTCCGACGACGTCGATGGCAGCAAGATAGCGCGTTCGACGCCGGGCTTTGCGGGCGCCGATCTGGAGAACCTTGTGAACGAGGCCGCGCTGCTGGCGGCGCGCCGCAACAAGGACAAGGTCGAGATGTCGGACTTCGAGCTGGCCAAGGACAAAGTCATGATGGGCGCGGAGCGGCGCTCGATGGTGATGTCGGGATCGGAGCGCAAGATTATCGCGTACCACGAAGGTGGGCATGCGCTGGTCGCGATGCTGCAGCCCGGCGCGGACCCGGTGCATAAAGTTACGATTATTCCGCGCGGGATGGCGCTGGGCGTCACGCAGCAATTGCCGATGGACGATCGCTACACCTATCCGCGCGACTACCTGGTGACGCGGCTCGCGGTGATGTTCGGCGGGCGAACGGCGGAAGAGCTCGTGTTCGGCCAGATGACCACCGGCGCGGGCAACGATATCGAGAAAGCGACCGAGCTCGCACGCAAGATGGTCTGCGAATGGGGTATGAGCAAGGAGCTCGGCCCGATGACGTTCGGGCGGCGCGAGGAGCAGATCTTCCTGGGTCGCGATATCGCGCATCACAAGGACTATTCGGAGCAGACGGCGCTCGAGATCGATCGCGAAGTGCGCAAGATAATCGAGGATTCGTATCAGAAGGCGCGCCAGCTTTTGTCGGATCATCTGGTGCTGCTCCACGCGATCGCGGCCCGGCTGCTCGAGAAGGAAGTGCTCGACGGCAGCGAAGTCGAGGCGATGGTCACGGCATTCCGCGAAGGGCGTCCATTGCCGCCGTCGCCAGCCGCGGTTCGCAACGATATTCCGCCGCGTCCCGGCCCGGACACCGGCAAGGAAAAGCGTGTCGAGGACGAGAGCCCGGTGCCGGGACTCCCGCCGAAGCCAGTCCTCGTTTAGTAGTCGCGCACGATCGCGGCGCTCAGACTGATTCGTCTTGCGATCGCGAGTGGGCGCGCGCGCAGGTGAGTGGGAAGTGGGGGCGGTGCGATGCGACGCTCGCGGATTCAATCCAGATCCTCATCTGATGATCGCGGCACGCGCAAGCGGGAGCCGCGATTGTCCTCTTCGAACCTCAAGCTTGCCGACGGGCGCGTAGTCGAGTTTCCCGCAATCATGGGCGTGCTCAACGTGACGCCCGACTCCTTCTCTGACGGCGGAAAATACCTCGACGCAGACCGCGCCGTCGAGCATGCGCTTGCGATGGAAGCGGCTGGCGCCGACGTAATCGACGTCGGCGGCGAATCGTCGCGTCCGGTCGGCGCAGTCGAGATACCGGTCGAGGTCGAGCTGGCGCGCGTGACGCCGGTGCTCGAGCGGCTGGGCAAGCGGTTGCGAGTGCCAATCTCGATTGACACGCGGCGGGCGGAAGTTGCGCGCGTCGCGCTCGATGCGGGCGCGGCGATTATCAACGACATCACGGCGCTCGGGTACGATCGCGGGATGGCGCCGCTCGCGGCGCGGACGAAGTGCGCGGTGGTGCTGATGCATATGCGCGGCGGTCCCGCCAATCACATTGCGTTCGCAAAGTATCGCGACGTCGTACGCGAGGTCGTCGACTACCTCGACGCGCGTGCGCGCTTCGCCGCCGAGGCCGGAATCGTACGCTCGCGAATTATCGTGGACCCGGGACTAGGTTTCGCCAAGACTGCGCAGCATAATCTGAAATTGCTGGCCGCCTTGCCCGACCTCCTTGCCCTCGGCTATCCCGTATTAGTGGGGGCGTCGCGCAAAACGTTCGTGGCGCGAATTTCCGCTGCGTCAGCCACTGGTGCGGACGAGCGGGATTTGGAATTCGGCACGGCGGCGGTGAACGCGCTCGCGATTGCGGCGGGCGCATCGATGGTGCGTGTGCATGACGTGAGCGCGGGCGTGGCCGTGGTGCGAATGGCCGCGGCGATGTCAGGACGGGATCGGCGGTTCAGGCGCAATGCATAACTACATGCCAATGATACCGCAGCCGCGGTGGCAGGACCTGCTTGACGTCCTGATCGTGGCGTATGTGATCTACCGGATCGCGCTGCTGATTCGCGGCACGCGCACGATGCAAATGGTATTGGGGATGGTGATCGTGGGCGGCGCATTCGTGGCGTCGCAGGTGCTCGGCCTTTTCACCCTCAACTGGCTGCTGAATAATTTTCTTGGCTCGTTGTTCGTGATCCTGGTGGTGATCTTTCAGTCGGACATCCGGCGGGCGCTGACCCGGGTCGGCGCGCAATCCTTTTTCGGCCGCAACGCGGCGACGGTCACGTCGGCTGAGGAAATCGCGACGGCGGCGGCGTGGCTCTCGGCGCGCAAGGTGGGCGCGTTGATCGTGATCGAACAGGATGATGGGCTCGGCGAGTTTGTCGAGAGCGGAAGGATTGTTGACGGCAGAGTCTCGCCGGAAGTTCTCGAAACGATTTTTATGAATGGCTCTCCGCTGCACGACGGTGCCGTGATAATAAATGGCGATCGGATACTGGCGGCAGCATGCCTGTTGCCATTGTCGCAGAACCCCAACGTGAGCCTGTCGCTGGGCACGCGGCATCGCGCGGCGATCGGGCTCAGCGAGGACAGCGACGCGGTGGTGCTGGTCGTGTCCGAAGAGAGCGGACAGATCTCTCTCGCGCGCGGCGGTGTGCTGAGCCGTGGGCTGGAACCCGCGGAAGTCCTGTCCACGCTGAGGAAGCTGCCCGGCTAGGACGCGCTATGAGGCTTGGCGATTTTAACTCTCTATTTGCAGCCAGCAGCTCGCGGCGGTTTCGCGGCGGCGACATCGGATTGCGCGTGCTGGCGGTCGCGCTCGCGGTCGGACTGTGGATCTTCGTCAACACGGCCGAGCGGGGCTCAGTCGAGTCGCTCACGATACCCATCAACTACAGTTTGCTCCCGCAGGGAATGGTGATCGTCAACCATCCGCCGTCGCAATTAAAAATTGAAGTGACCGGTCCGCGCAGCCTGCTCTCGCTGCTGGATCCAGCACGGCTCGAGCTCAAGATCGATCTGCGCAACATCGCGGCCGGGCAATCCGAATACAAGATTTATCCCGCGATGTTCAACGTTGGCCGGAATACCGCGGTCACCAGCATTTCGCCCGATCAGTTGTCGCTCGACATCGATCGCCTGGTTACTCGCGACGTCCCGGTGCATCTGGCAGTGCAGAACGAGGTCGCGCCAGGCTATACGATTTCATCGGTGGATATCGTGCCGCCCAGTGTTACGGTCGTCGGGCCGGCCCGCTATGTCGATCCGCTGACGGCGGTCAAGACGGAGCCGTTCGATTTGAAAGGCCTCACGGCCAATACCAACCATTCGGTAGATATCGAAGCGCCCGATCCGTCGCTCGGACTGTCCACCGGCCACGTTGAAGCTAAAGTCAATGTCGCGGAGGCGATCACCGACCGCGAGTTTCGCGCGGTGGACGTGCAAGTCAAGGACAGCGATTTCAAGTACCGCGTCGAACCGAAGCAGGCGACGCTGACGATTCGCGGCCCGGCGGTCAAGCTGGCGGGCCTCGCGCCCAAGGGGTTGGCGTTCGTCGACGCGAGCGGCCTCGATCCCGGCTCGCACGAATTGCCGCTGCAGGTGATCCTGCCGACTGGTATGCAGTTGGTGCGCTCGTCGCCCGACAAGGTTAGACTGCGGATGTACCACGAGAGGCTGACTACGACCGCCGATGAGCACCCATCGTAAACTGTTCGGCACCGACGGCGTCCGCGGCGTCGCCAACGAGGAGCCGATCACGTCTGAAACCGCACTGAAGCTCGGCCGCGCGCTCGCGCACGTGTTCCGCAATTCCACCGGCCGTCATCGCAGAATTCTTATCGGCAAGGATACGCGGCTGTCCGGCTACATGCTGGAGACCGCGATCGAATCGGGAATCTGCTCGATGGGCGTGGACGTATGGCTGGTCGGGCCGCTGCCGACTCCGGGCATCGCGTTCCTGACTCGCAGCATGCGTGCCGACGCGGGTGTGGTCATATCGGCCTCGCACAACCCCTTCCAGGACAACGGGATCAAGTTTTTTTCGAGCGAGGGTTTCAAACTCGACGACGAGACCGAACGCCGAATCGAGGCGCTGGTGTTCGACGAGGGTGAAATCTCGAAGCATCGCGCGCGCCCGGACGATATCGGCAAGGCGACGCGAATCGACGACGCGCTCGGCCGCTACCTCGTGTTTCTGAAGTCATGCATCCCGCGCTCGGTCGCGTTCGACGGACTGAAAGTCGCGATCGATTGCGCCAACGGCGCAGCCTACAAGGTCGGGCCAGAGGCGCTGGAAGAGCTGGGCGCCGAGGTCGTCGCAATCGGAGTCGATCCCGACGGAAAAAATATCAACTTGAATTGCGGAGCGATGCATCTCGAGGCGATTCGCGAAACGGTGCTGCGCGAACATTGCAACGTCGGTATCGCGCTCGATGGTGACGGCGATCGCGTCATGCTGATCGACGAACGCGGCGAGGTCTTCGACGGCGACGACGTGATGGCGTTGCTCGGGCGCAAGCTCGCCGCTGAAGGCCGGCTGCATGGCAATGCCGTCGTCGGCACGGTGATGAGCAACTTCGGACTTGAGCGGTCGCTGCGCGAGGCGGGCGTGCAGCTCATTCGCACTGAGGTGGGCGACCCAGCGGTCGCGCGCGAGATGCGGCTCAACTCGTACAACCTGGGCGGCGAGCAGTCAGGCCACGTGATCTTTATGGATCACTCGACCACCGGCGACGGGCTCATCAGCGCGCTGCTGGTACTCGCGCACCTGGCGGAGAGCGGACGCACGCTGGGCGAGCTGCGCGCGATGCGCCGCGTGCCGCAGGTGCTGGAGAACGTGCGCGTGCGAGCGCGGATGCCGCTGGCCGAGATGCCCGATGTTCAAAGAATCATCGCCGACGCCGAAAAACGGCTCGCGGGCACCGGCCGCCTGCTCGTGCGCTATTCGGGGACCGAAATGCTCGCGCGCGTGATGGTCGAAGGTGAGGACGGAGCCCAGATCAAAACGCTCGCGCAGGAAATCGGCGCCGCAATCCACAAGTACGCCGGCGTGCTCTGACCTATTTCCGCTTCACGTTTGCCGGCTTCGATCCGAGTGCCTTCAGATACGCCTTCACCGTGCGCGTCAGCCCCATGTAGAGCGCGTCGGATATGAGCGCGTGCCCGATTGAGACTTCCTGTAAGCCCTTTACCGCTTTCGCATAGGTCGGAATATTTTTGAGATCGAGATCGTGGCCTGCATTCACACCGAGGCCGATTTTGCGCGCGAGGCGAGCCGCATCGCGATGTGCTGCGAGAATTTCCTTCCCGGCCGGCGTGCCGAACGCATGCGCATACGGCCCGGTGTAAAGCTCGATTCGGTCGGCGCCGAGTTGTTGTGCTCGGTTAATCTGCTCGGCGTCGGGATCGAGAAAAAGACTCGTGCGGATGCCGGCCTTGCGAAACCTCGCGAGCAACTCGCCGAGCCAATCCGCCGCGCCGCCTGTCAGGTTCCATCCTGCATTTGAGGTCAGCACACCCGGCGGGTCCGGTACGAGTGTCACCTGCGTCGGCCGCACGCGAATCACGAGGTCGATAAATTCCGTGCCGGGATACCCCTCGATGTTGAACTCAACCGTCATCATCGCGGCGAGATCGAAGACGTCCTGAAACGTGATGTGCCGCGCGTCGGGCCGCGGATGCACCGTTATCCCGTAGCATCCGGCCGCGATACAGGTACGCGCCGCCTCGACGACGTCGGGAATATTTCCCCCGCGCGCATTTCGCAGCGTACCAATCTTGTTGACGTTAACGCTGAGCCGAATCATCCTGACAGCGAGGGTAGCAGAGCGCTTCTGCTCATTCACGGTCAGCCTGCATGGTGTTAGAGTAGGGTTGAGATCCGAAGGTGAACGCGAACTGGAGAGAAAGAATTGTCATTGACCCGGCGATCCATCACGGCGAGCCCTGCATCAAGGGCACCCGCGTGCCGGTGAGCGTGATCGTCGCCAGCATTGCCGACGGCGACAAGCCCCGGCAAATCATCGACGCCTGGCCGCAGCTAACCGCCGACGACATCAAGGCCGCCCTGAAGTTCGCCGCCGAAGCAGTGAACAACGCGGACTTCGTTCCCCTCCAGCGCACAAGCGGCCGGTGACCGCGCGCATCAAGATTGACGAGGATCTTCCGCGGCAGATTGCGCATCTGGTGGCCGCTCATGACTACGATGCGCGGACGGTGGTGGACCAGGGATGGCGGGGAGCATCCGATGACGATCTCTGGCCGCGTATCCAGAATGAAGGGCGCTGGCTGATTACAGCGGACAAGGGATTCGCCGATCTACGTCGGCATCCGGCCGGAAGTCACGCGGGTGTGATACTGCTGCGGGCGCAAGAGGAGAGCCGCCGCGCGTACTTACAGCTCGCTAGGTTTGCTTTTGATCGGCTTGATCTCAACGAACTTTCCGGCGCGGTGGTCGTGGTAACGCATCGTGGCATTCGGATCCGGCGCGCACCGCTTAAGTGACTTCTTTTTGGTCCCGGTTCGGACTCATCAATGCCTGAAGAAATAGTTCGCGCTGGAGTTTTGTTAAAATGATTCTGCTAAACGCCGCTGAGAGCCGGGAACTCGATCGGCTCAGCCAGGAGAAGTACGGAATTCAGTCGTACTCGCTGATGACGCGCGCGGGTGAGGCGGTTGCCGACGCGCTCGTCGAGCAGTTTCCCGAAGCGACGACCGACGTGCTGGTCATCGCGGGCAAGGGCAACAATGGCGGCGACGGTTTCGTCGCAGGGCGGCGGCTAATCCAGGACGGCTTCGCGGTGCGAGCGGTACTGCTCGGACGCGTTGCTGATTTGAAGGGCGACGCAGCGCGCGCGTGTGCGGAATTTCGCGCATCCGGCGGCAGGGTGATAGAAGCCGCGACGGAGCCGAGCCTCGAATCTGCGCTAGGCAAACGGCCGACCGCCGTTATCGATGCGATCTTTGGGACCGGACTGAATGCGGAAGTGAGAGATACGCCGCGGCGCGCGATTGAAATTGTCAATTCGTTCGCGACGCCGACGGTCGCTGTCGATATCGCGTCGGGTGTGAACTCGGACACTGGCGCGATTATGGGCGCGGCGATTCGCGCGTCGCTCACGGTGACATTCGGGTTCGCGAAATTCGGCCACGTTTCATTTCCGGGCGCGGGCCATTGCGGCGAGCTGCGCATCGTCGAGATCGGTTTCGCACCGCGCGCGATCGAGGAGATCGCGCCGCGCGGACGGTTCCTCCAGCGGGCCGACTTGCAGCATCTGATTCGCGCGCGGCCGGTGGATTCGCACAAGGGCATGTACGGCCATCCGCTCGTGATCGCAGGCAGTCGCGGCAAATCTGGCGCCGTGCTGCTCGCGTCGCGCGCCGCGTTGAGGATGGGCGCTGGCCTCGTCACCGCGGCGATTCCGGAATCGGTTCAGCCAATCGTCGCAGCGGGGCAGGCCGAGCTGATGACGGAGCCGATTGCGGATCGCGACGGCCACTTTGACGGCGCTCACGCCCCCGACGCGCTGCGGATGTTGCTCGAGGGCAAGGACGCTCTGATTGTAGGACCGGGAATCGGTGTGACGGACGATACGAAGCGGCTCATCGAGTGGCTGATTTCGGATGCAAGCGAGCTTGACCGCCCGATGCTGATCGACGCCGACGGCCTCAACGCGCTCGCGGCGCTCGGTTGCGAGGCTCTCAAACGTGCGCGCGGCGCAGTGGTGCTGACGCCGCATCCGGGGGAAGCGTCGCGGCTGCTTGGCGTGACGACGGCGAAGATCAACGAGGACCGCGTGTCGGCAGCGCGTACCTTGGCCGAGCGCACCGGCGCGACCGTCCTCATAAAAGGCGCGCGCTCGGTTATCGCTTCCCCTGATGGCGATTTAGTGGGGCGGGCCGCCGTGCCCGCCATCTTTGTGAACTCGACTGGAAATCCCGGGATGTCGACGCCGGGCATGGGCGACGCGCTGTCGGGGATTGTCGGCGCGCTGCTCGGACAGCATCTACGCCCGCTCGACGCGCTCGCGCTCGGCGTGTTTCTCCACGGTTATGCGGCGGATCGCGTCGCGGCGCGAATGGGCCGCGTCGGCTATATCGCCGGCGACCTGATTGACGAGTTGCCGGCGGCGCTTGAAGCGCTAACTGAGTAGTTGCGCTATACTAACTATATCAATAAGTGAGTAATGCGATGGCTAATGCCGCAACAGAGTCGGGCGCGACGGTCGTCACGATGGTGATCGAGAGCCGCTCGCCTCACGAGACCAAATCGTGGGGACGGCGTCTCGCGTCGCTGCTCGAAGGCGGCGAACTACTCGGCCTGATTGGCGATCTCGGCGCGGGCAAGACCGTTTTCATCAAGGGCCTCGCGAGTGGGCTGAGTCTCCGCGAAGAGGACATCCTGAGCCCGACGTTCACAATGATCCAGGAGCATCACGGACGCTTCCCGCTCTATCACATAGATCTGTACCGCCTCGAAGAGGCGACCCTCGACGACCTCGGCCTTCGCGAATACTTATTTTCGGAGGGCGTCGCAGCCGTCGAATGGTTCGAGCGCCTGCGCGGCAGCGCTGACATGGAATTCTTGTCTGTCCGAATCAGCTATGCCGGTGCAAATCTACGACGCATCGAATTCAGCGCCGTCGACGCTCGTCACGCACAAGTCATCTCGAAGCTGAAGCGCAGCTTCGCGTGATGCAGAATCCGGTTCCCCTTCCCACTATGGGAAGGGGTTAGGGGTTAGGTTCTCGGCTCATCTCGCGACGCAGCGGATAATCAACGACGATCGCGCGCCCATTCGTTATTGCTCTCACAAAATGAAGGGTGTCCGGCGGCACGATCGCGACGCATCCCGGCTCTGCAATTTGCGTCTTGCCATCGATCCGGACTTCAAGCTGCCCTTCGATTACGTTCCACACTTCCTCGTTCGCATGCGAGTGCTCGTGGATTTCCGAACCCGCTTCGAACACGTAGTGTCCGAACGTCATGCTGGCCGAATCAAAGTATTTTCCCTTCCAGCCGGGCAGCCGCTCGATCGTCTTCAGTTTGTTGGTGTCGATGAAAGGCATCTGCTTCGTCTCCGCTTTGCGTCCGATATCCACATTAACCGCCTGCCGCTGCAAAAGTTACGGTTACGGCGGGGCTGGTTTGCGGGCCTTTTTCCGATCATAATAGTCGATTACCCCATTTTTCGGGGTGTCAGGGTCATTTTGGATGGGATTAGTCGTTCAAAAATACGGCGGAACATCGGTCGGCTCCATCGAGCGGATCAAGGCGGTCGCCGATCGCGTGGTCAGGGCGCGCGGCGGTGGCGATCGGATCGTCGTCGTCGTATCGGCGATGGCCGGTGAGACCAACCGGCTGTTCAAGCTCGCATCCGAACTGAGCGAGTCGCCCAGCGAGCGCGAGACTGACGTGCTGGTGGCGACGGGCGAGCAGGTCTCGGCCGCGTTGCTCGCGATTCGTCTCCAGTCGATGGGGCATCCGACGGTTTCTTTTCTCGCTTTTCAAATGAACCTGACGACCGACTCGAATCACGGCCGCGCACGAATCAAATCCGTGCAATGCGATCGCGTGATGCGCTCGCTCGACGACGGAAAAATTGTAGTCGTTGCCGGATACCAGGGCGTCAATCCCGACGGCGATATCACCACGCTTGGCCGCGGCGCGTCGGACTTGACGGCGGTGGCGCTGGCAGCCGCTCTCAAAGCCGACGCGTGCGAAATCTACACCGACGTGGACGGCGTCTATACGGCCGACCCCAACGTCTGCCCCAAGGCAAAAAAACTCGGACGCATCTCGTACGACGAGATGCTCGAGATGGCCGGGCTTGGCGCCAAGGTTTTGCAAACCCGTTCCGTTGAACTTGCCCGCCGCTACAACGTGCCGCTCGTCGTCCGCTCCAGCTTCGGTGAAGCGGAGGGGACGTGGGTGGGACAAGAGGATCAATCGATGGAGGACGTGCTCGTTTCGGGCGTAACGCTCGACCAGAATCAAAGCAAGATAACTGTGGCCGGCGTTGAAGATCGGCCCGGACTCGCGGCGAAGATTTTCAGCCCGATCGCCGACGCGGGAATCATCGTCGATATGATTATCCAGAATGCGAGCGCCGACGGCCGCACCGATATGACGTTCACGATCGGGCGCGAGGACCTCAAGCGGGCGCTCGAGATCGTTGATCGTACGGCCAAGGAAATCGGCGCGGCCGGCGTGAAGCACAAC
>Ga0210383_10002999_pt1 | contig 15229 bp, 11 predicted proteins | sample IncBWC14OmetaG_FD_160072 | JGI IMG/M metagenome (GOLD analysis project Ga0210383, IMG submission 160072) | Forest soil microbial communities from Barre Woods Harvard Forest LTER site, Petersham, Massachusetts, United States - Inc-BW-C-14-O ...
TTCGTGGAAGAACGTTGAGAACACGACTACGGCGCCAGAGAAGCGGGCGCTAGATATTTTGACTGGGTTGCAGGAGGGGAAGCTGGACCGCTCGCAGCTGACGCCGTTGTGCGATGCGTACTTTACAGACGAGGCGATGGAGGATTTTGCTGAGAGTCTGGGACCGCTGGGGGCGCCGAGCAGCTTCAAACAGGTGGCGGAGGAGAAGCGCGGCGGGATGACGTTCAGGGTGTTCAACGTTAGTTTTCCGGGTAAGCAGGTGCGCGTGACAGTGTATGAGGAGCCGGACGGCAAGATCGAGCAGTACCTGGTGACTGCGACCGGAAGTTAGTGCTGTGGTTCGACAAGGCCACTTTGCGTTGAGTGGTGAGGCGCAATGAAGGATAATGGCACCTGGTAGAGCGGCGCTTGGTTTTGCTGATGCGCCTGTCACGTCCTCTGTTTCATTTGCCCGAGCGGCCTTTCTTCTTCCTTGGTTCGATACCCCCCAGGAAGGGAAGCGAACAATGAATCTTTGGACGGAATATGAAGGTCGAACGATCGATGGGGTCTACCCACTTACAAAACTGATACGGCCCGAGGGGCGGAGTGCTTTTTTCTCCACGTCGAATGGCACGGGCATGGCGACAGTGATACGGCTGATCGAGTCGCACTTCGATGGTGACGAGATACTGACGCGTTGGCGCGGGATTGCGGCGCTGAACCATCCGAACCTTGTGAAGCTGAAGAGTTTTGGGCATGTGGTGGTAGAAGAGACCTCGCTGGTTTATGCGGTGATGGAGCCGGTTGAGGCCAATCTTGGCGAAATACTGAAGGAACGGCGACTGACGGAGCTGGAGACGAGACAGGTCGCGACGAGTTTGCTTGCTGCGATTGAAGCGCTGCATTCGAATGGGTTCGTCCATGAGCATGTGGAGCCGGCGAACGTTCTGGCCGTTGGCGAGGTGATCAAGCTGCGGAGCGACTGCATCCGGGAGACGCTTGAGGGCGAAGAGGGACTGGCGTTGAAGGAGAAGGACGTGCGTGATTATGCTGCAGTGCTGTTGGAGGCACTGACACAGCAGAGGGTACTGGAGGACGCGCCGCGCGATCTTCGACTGCCTGCGCCGTTCGACGAGATTGTCCGCAAGGGGACGAGTGGGGAGTGGGGGTTTGTGCAGATTGGCGCGGCATTGGAGCGGGTTGGGGCCGTGAATCCTGCTGCTCGTCCGCCGGTCGTGGCGGAGGCTCCGGTTGAGAGGCCGCGTGAAGTCGCGCCTGCGGTCCCTCCGTTGGTGGCTGCACGTATTCGGGTGCCTGTCGGTGACAGGCCGAAAGGATTGGGGCCGCGAGGGACCGCGTATGGTGTGGGAACGCTCCTGATTCTCTTGGTGGGATGGTATTTCGTGCATAGCCGGTCGGCGGGGCCCAGCGGCGGGGTGCAGCAGGTGACGGCCCCGGTCGTTCAGGAGAGTGCGCCGGCTGCAGCGCAGGGTCGAGCTGCGACGCAGGTTGCGGAGAGTCCTCGGCCGAGTCCTATTGGGGTATCCAAGGGCACTCCTGCCACCCCTCAACAGAGTGATTCAAGCAAAGGACGCGGAAATTGGCGGGTGGTTGCGTTTACTTACAACCGCGAAGACCAGGCCCGGCAGAAAGCTGCGGAGATTGCGCAGAGCCATCCAGATCTAAGTCCGGGGGTATTTACTCCGAATGGGCACGCTCCGTTTCTGGTGACACTGGGGGAGCCAATGAGCAGGGAGAGCGCGTTTGCGCTTTCGGGCAAGGCGAAGAGAGAGGGGCTGCCGAGAGACATCTACGCACAGAACTACAGGGGAAGCGGCGGTAGGGCGGATTGACCGGTTGATTGTGCAGGTCATCAATTCGGACCTATCGGGCGCGCCTTCTCACTGATCAATCTGGTTGTACCGGCCTGATCGTGGACGGCTACCGAGACCTCGTGCACATAGTAATGCGAATCCTTGCTTAGTGGGACCTCGTGCACATAACGGTTGTAGTTAAGGGCCAACGGAATAGGATGGACGGCACTCTTCGGCTTGGTGTCTTTTGCTGTGTTGAAAAGATTCGGTGTTGCAGGCGGAGCGGGTGAAGGTCGCTGGCTGAGGCCATTTTCCTGCGCTGACATGTTAACGGAAGACGCACACAGAAGCAGAACCAACGAAGCATGGCGCACAATAAGCCTCCACACAAACCGAATGGCAGTTCGCAAAGTCAAAACCTACAGATTTTGCGTGACTACTGGCCCTTCGGATTTGACGAGTCCTTAGCGCTTTCGTTATTTCCTTTCGGTCTGGGCGAGGAAGTCGATGAGGTATTGTTTCCAGACGGCGGCCTGGGTATGGGTGCCGTGGCCGCGGGTGGCGTCGGAGATCGGGACGAGGATGAACTTGGCGTGGGGCATCTTCGTCACCATTTTTTCTGCAATGCCCAGCTCGGGCGGGTTGATGAAGTCGTCGGCGGAGTTGATCCAGAGGACGGGGGCGGTTATGTTGGCGAGTCTGGGTGCGGGGTTGTAGTTGCGCGAGGCGTTGACGTAGTAGAGGAAGTCGTTGGCGTCGGTGTGGGTGATGTCGGTGGCGATGATTTTGTCGACGTAGGCTTCGACCTCGGCGCGGGTTGGGTAGTTTTTCTGGAGCTGGAGCGGTGCGCCGCCGGCGATGACTAACAGGTCGCTTGCCCCGCGGAGGCCTTCGGCGGGCGGAGCGGTGTAGTCGCCGTTCTTCCATGCGGGATCGTTCTTGATGTCCTGCATGGCCATGTAGCGCCACATACGGTTGCGGCCGGCGAGTTCGACGGGGAGGCAGGCGAAGGGGGCGAGGGCGTCAGAGAACTCGGGGAAGGTCTCACCCCAAACGAAGGACTGCATGCAGCCCATGGAGGTGCCGAGGATGAGGCGGAGGTGATCGACGTGGAGGCCTTCGACGAGCATGGTGTGCTGGGAGGCGACCATGTCGTCATAGTCGTACTGGGGGAAGTGCATGCGGAGCCCGTCGGAGGGTTTGCTGGACTGGCCGTGGCCGATGTCGTCGGGGAGCACGATGTAGTACTTGGTGATGTCGAGAGGCTGGCCGGGGCCGAAGAGGACGTCGGAGAAGACTGGGTTAAGGAGGGAGTGGGCGTTGCCGCCGGTGCCGTGGAGGAGGAGGACGACGTTGTCGGTGTGGCCGGCGGCGTCGCGATGGGGTTTGCCGAGGGTCAGGTAGTGGAGCTTGAGCTCGGGGAGAGACTCGCCGGTGCCGAAGCGGAAGTTCTTGATGATGTAGTTGCCGTCCTGGGTGGGCCACTTGGTGGGGGTGGTCTGGGCACTGGCGGTGAGGGTCGCGGTTGAGAGGAGCGCGAGGAAAACGGGGCGGGCGATCATCATGTCGGTACCTCGGTGGAGGCTTGAGTTTGGGTGGTGAATGCGAGACGTATAGCCGCTCTGTTAAGTTTTCAGTTTTGCATGTTTTCTTGCGCCCTGATGAACGCGTAGTTGCTGACGTGGACCCAGCCTCGGAATGGAAGATTAACATCGGCGATGGCGAGCAGCACAAGCGTGATGAGGAGAGTAAAGGAAAAGACCTGAAGGGAGTGGAGCGTGGTATTTGCCGAGCCGAACATGGAGGCCGAGGCGATGGTCAGAAATCCTCCGATGAGAAGAACGCCCCAAAAGATGGTGGGAAGATGGTACGCGCTTTGGAGCAAACGGGTGCGGCGGTGTTCGGTGAGTGTGCTCAGCTCGGAGAGGGCATGGTCTTCCGCAGTGATCTCGGAGGGCGTTGCTAATTTAACCGACATTAACGTCTTCCACATGGCTTGATTGATGTCGTGACTTTCTTCCGGTATCTGGTCGCGGGCCATCTCCGGCCAGTCTCGGTTGATGACCGCATTGGCGTAAGAACGGGCCTGCGACTGAAGCTGCATACGTTGCTGTTCGGGCAGGCCTTCAGCAAGACGATAGACGTTCCTGAGAGCGCTGGCTTCAAGGTCCACGTTGAAAATTGCTGAGCCGAAGTCCGTCCATACGGTGTAGAGCATGAATCCAAGAATGACTGCGTAGGTGGTTCCGAGGATATTGAGTTGCCAGCCGATCAGGTCGTTATGGACCTGACGTTTTTCCCGTGGCCAGATGCGGTTCAATGCGGCCATGAAGAGCATCGAGCCGGTTATCATGACGATGAGGATAAGGATATTCTGGGTGAGAGTCAGCATGGGGTTCGACCTACTCCGAGCGATTCCCAAGCTTATCGAATTTTTTGATAAGTGTTCGGACTAATTCTGCAGCCCGTATGCCCGAGGTAGAGTCGCAGCGAAAGAGTTGCGCTACGGGCGCAGATTTATTGGTCGCTGGGGGAAGCGACGATTTTCATTGGTCGATCCGGGTCAATCAATGTAGATTGCACCCATGCACAAATCAGAATCGACAGATTTAGCCAATTTGGCAGAACGCGGCCTGAAAGTTCTGCTTTTCTTGTTTGGTCTGGGGGCCATTGCGCTGTTTTATTTCATTGCCTTTCGTCGACTCACGTATCCTCTTCCGCTTGAGTGGGCGGAGGGTGGTGTGCTCGATATGATGCGCCGAGTGGCCTACCATCAGCCGCTTTACGTTGCGCCTTCGAAGGACTTTGTACCGTTTCTATACACCCCGGTTTACTTCTATATTGGGGCAGGGTTGGGTCATCTTACCGGAGTCAATGTTGTGACTCTGAGGTTGCTCAGTATTCTGGCGACGACGGGATGTCTGACGCTGATCTTTGGCCTGGTCCGGCGAAATACAGGGGACGGGTTCTCGGCGTGGATGGCCTGCGGCCTGTTTGCGGCGTTGTATGGGCAGTCGACTGGATGGTTCGATCTTGCTCGTGTGGACATGCTGTATCTGTTTTTTCTGCTGCTGGCGATCGACCTTGCACAAAGAGGTTTCTCCGTCTGGTCAGCGATTGCGTTTGTTGTTGCGTTTCAGACGAAACAGAGCGCTGCGGCGGTCGCGGTGTTCGTGCTTATGCATGAGATACGCCGGCCCCGGAGATTAATTGAAGGGCTAGGTGTGTTTGGATCGGGGGTCGCCCTTTCTTCCTGGGTGATCGACCGCGAGAGCCACGGGTGGTACCGGTACTACACGGTGTTTTTGCCAGCGCATCAGGCCTGGAACGGCCATAAGTTGGTCACATTCTTGTTGAGAGACATCGTCGACCCGCTTGGAGTGGCGATCGTTTTCTTGCTGGTGGGCGCCGGGCTGCATATGTCGGAGGCCTCCATAGATCGAGGAAAGACTTATTTCCTGGTGTTTACGACGATCGGAGTTACGCTTTCTTCACTAACGGCCCGCTTGCATATGGGCGGTTCGATTAACGTGACTTTGCCGTTGTACGCATGGATATGCATTTTGTTTGGACTATGCCTGCATCTGGTCCTATCCCAGGTGAAACGCGTTCCGGGGACGCTGCCGCCCTGGTTGGGTGTGGCGACACTCGCCGCGTGCTTCGTTCAGTTTGTGCACCTGATGTATCTGCCGGGAGAATATGTGCCGACCGCATCACAGAGGGCGGACGCAGTACGGGTCCTGGACAAGGTCTCTGCCTTGCCGGGAAAGATCTTTGTGCTGCACCATGTGATCGATGCGGGTTCTGCGAGTAAGCAGGGATTTGCGGGAGGCATGGAACTTTGGGACGTCTTGCGTGCCGACCAGGGCGAGGCCGGGCAGAGGCTGAAGGCAGACCTCATCCGGTCGTTTCAGAGCCATGAGTATGCCGGCGTTCTTTCTGAAGGCGCTCTTGACGGTATGCTTCCGGAGGAGGAGCAGTTCCTGAAAGATGTCACTGCAGCTGCCGCATTGGCTTATCCGAGGCAAGAGCGGCTGTTGAGTCCGTCTGAAGCGAAGGATTTTTTTGCGAACTCGATTACTTCGAAGATCAAGCCGCAGTTTCTGTATTTGCCGCGCTAGAGGTGTCCCAAGCAAACGGGCGAGCGACGAAAAGGCGTGAGCCTAGAGCTCACGCCTTTTCTTTGGAGCATGCCGGCGACTATGGTTTCGCAGGTTCTGCGGGCGCCACTTCGGGTTTGGTGAGGGGTTTGGTGATGTCGTCGAGGTAGTCGGGGGTGCCGTCTACGCGGACGAGCGAGGGATAGCGTTCGCCGTCGTGGTAGTCGAGGTCGGCTGTCGTGACGAAGGTCTCGGATTGAAGGACAAGGTGGATGGGTTCGGTGCCTCCCTTGGCTTGCTTGATTGCGGCCTTGAGTGCGTCGCCGGAGAAGACGTTGCCGTTGATGGCGATGATCTTCTGTCCAGGGAAGAGCTTCGCTTTGTCGGCGGGGCCGTTCCATCGGACATCAGATATGACGCCTTCACCGTTGATGCGGAGGCCGGCGGAGTACCAGACGTCGGTGCCTCCGCCACGACGGCCACTAGCGGAGGTGATGGTGCGGGAGGACTTGGTGGGCTTGTCGGTAAAGACGAGCTTGTAGCCTCCCTGCTCGATGCCGGCGAGGTCGGCGTGGGGGGTGATGGCGTCGATGCGGTCGCGCATGAAGGTGGCCCAGTCGTATTTTGCGACCTGGTTGAGGTCGGCGATGAGCTCGTCGCGGTTGTAGGTGACGATGAGGGGGCCGGTGTTGCCGCCTTTGGCGAGGAAGATGTGGAGGAAGTCGGTGAGGGACTTCTTGTTGTCGGTGAGTTTGCGGATGGTGGTGTCGGCGTCGAGCCAGAAGAGCTCTCCCTCCGGGTAATAGTCCTGTCCGCGTTTCCAGTTGGACCATGCGGGGTTTCCACCGCGCAGGATGCTGGCGGAAATGGCGGTGTCTTCGGTGCTGCGCCATTCGCGGCCGGGCTTGTAGTCGAGATTGGCGGCGGACGCAGCGAGGAGGTCGCGGTATTGCTCCTGCGATTTGAGGCCGGAGCGGGCGGCGAGGACGTTGCCGAGGTATTGGGTCATGCCCTCGTAGACCCAGAGGAGCGAGCCTTCCTGCATCTTGGCGAAGTCGGTCTGGTAGAGGTTGTAAGGGCGACGGTACTTGCCGTTCCAGGAGTGGGTGAACTCGTGGGAGAGGAGGTCGGATTCGGCAAGCTGATGGGCATCGTCGGAGAAGCCCTTTTCGCCAACGCCGTTGTCAGAGGACTGACCGTGCTCGAGGCCTTCGCCACCGGCCACGTCAGAGAGCGTGAGAAGGAAGTGATAGACGTTGTAGTGGCGCGAGTTGTAGGCGGCGCCGGTCTCGCGGACGAGGTTGTTGAGTTCGGCGAGGAGCGCGGGGCGAAGCTTGGAGTCTTCGGGGCTGTCGGATACCACGTCGATGTAGTGTTTCGGCGTGACCTCGGGCGCGAGGGCGAACTCGTGGAAGTACTCGCCGGTGATGACGGGGGAGTCTTCGAGTTGTTCGACTGTTGTTGCGGCGTAGTGAGTGGTGCCGCCCTTAGGATTTTGTGGGTCGTAGCCGTCGGTTGGGGTGAGGGCGGTGCCAATGCCCCAGCCTTGGGGAACTATTACGGTGGGCTGGATCGGGATCTCCTTCACCGGCGTGTTGGCGGGGTAGAGGAGGAGCTTTTCCCACTCGAGGACGGCGAGCTTCTGGCTGATGCGCGCGATGACGATGCAGTCGAGGTGGGCGTGGAGGGTGGTGACGCCAGCGGGGACTGTGACATGGAACTGGTAGAGGTCTTCATCGTCACGACGCCAGGGGAGGACCTTGCCGTTGGCGGTGAAGACGACGCCGGTGATCTCGTCGACGGGGCCAGTGGGGCGATGGTTGCCTGGGATCCACTTGGGCGTGGTGAGAGAGACAGGGCCGGGCTGGACGGGGATGTCAACCTCGGCGTGGTAGAGCTTGCGGGGGGCATCGGAGAGGTCTGCGGTGATCTGGATGGGGGCTTTCTGTGCGAATGCTGCCGTACTGAGGAGCAGGGCCGATAAGGAGAGAAGACGGGAAAGACTGCTGGGCATTCCGAGTGGATCCTTTCATGGGTGAGGCTTCGGTGTGTTGATGATACGTAAATGCTTGCGAGATAGACGCAGCGGCTGGATCGCCGCTATGGATAGTGCGTGCTATTTCGGCGGTGGAGCGAAGGTCGAGGCCAGGGGCGGGACATCGGAGGGGTCGTTGAGGAGTTCCCAGCGCTGAAGGGAGAAGGGGACGTTTCCGTTGAGCCAGACGAAGTCGTGGAAGTGATGGAGGCTGAAGGATTCGCCCTGGTTGCGACGGGCGTCGGACATGAGGCGGATGATGTCGTGCTTGCCGATCTGGTAGGTGATGGCCTGGCCTGGGGTGGAGGCGAACGCGGCCGCTTCCTCGCGCGCGGTACCGGGATCCATGGGTACGGTGGAGGCGAGGTAGTTGGCGGCCTGTTCGAGTGTGAACTCCCCGAGGGCGAGGCGGACGTCGACCTCGACGCGGAGGGCGCGGAGGCGCATGAAACTGTAGATGATCTCCTTGGCGCGGGGTGTTGTGTCGAAGAGGCCGGCCTGGAGCATCATCTCCTCGGCGTAGAAGCCGATGCCTTCGTTGGATTCGGAGTCGTAATAGTGGCGGCGGATGGGGTCGGGATGGTGCCAGCTCCATGCGAGTTGGAAGTAGTGTCCAGGGACGCCTTCGTGGATGATGATGGGGCGCGGATCGTGCGCGGTGGCGAGGGAGAAGAAGCCGAGGTTGGGGCTGGGCGGGTCTTTGTAACTCACTGCATCCTGATTGAGTCGTGATGGGCCGGTGAGATCGTCGGTGACGCCGAGGAAGGAGAGTGGAGCGACGTAGGGGGGAATGGCGATGCTGTTGTAGTGCTGGATCTCCGGTGGGACGGACATGATGTTGTGACCGACGAGGTAGGCGCGAATGGCGAGCTCCTGTTTGGCGGAGTCGGCCTCCTGAGCTTTGAGGCTGGGAAAGATGGGCAGAGGAGGAAGGCCAGTGTTGGCGGCGAGCTGGAGGGATTCGAAGGCTACGGAACGCTCCCACTCTTGACGGCCGATCCGGAGCATGTCTTCGGGCGAGTAGGGGAGGAGGGCGACGTTGCGCAGGAAGTAGAGGTAGCCTTCGCGGCCTACGGCGGTCTGTTCGGGGAGGCCGGGCTGTTTTGATTTCAGCCAGTCGCGGTAGCTGACGACGGCGGTCTGGACGGTGGCGAAGTCCTTCTGGAAGCGGGCGCGATTGCTCTCGGCGAGTTGTGGGAGCAGTGCAGTCTGGAACTGCTGCAGGTGTTCTTCAATGCCGTCGAGAAGGGCGAGGGTGGTGCGAACATAGGGGCCGCGCATGTCATTGAGGTTCTCGCGTGCCGCGGCAAGTGTTGCGGGGACGCGCTCCATGCGGGCGAGGACCTCATCCTGTCGCGATGCGGAGATCGGCGGCCGAGGTAGAAGAAGAACGTAGACGCTGCCGAGAGTCTGCTCGACGTAGAAGAAGGGGTTCTGACGCCAGTCGGGAGCCACTTCGAGTTCCCAGCGAACACGGGCGATGGCGGAACCGAGGAGGCGATAGTCGACCTGATCGGGAACCGAAGAGGAGGACAGGTTGAGGGCGCGGAATTGCCTTTCGAAGTCGACGATCTGGGTCTGGTAACGCCTGACGGCGGCGGGAGACCAGTCGACGACGAAGGTGGCGGGGCGCTCGATGCGCGGGATGTCGTCGTCGGTGAAGGGTTGCTCCGTGGCGCGCCACTGCCAGAAGGCTTCGCTGAGGGCGTCGAGTTGAGCGCGTGAAGAGACGGCGTGCGCGCAGGGCGCGACGAGCAGCGTTGCAGTGACGAGGAGGACGCGGATCGATTGGCGGCGTCGTAGGGAAGCGAGCGCAGAGGGCATACTCAGCACAGTAAATGAATCGCGTCTGGCAGCGGAGTCATTTCTGGGAGCGGACTGTGCTGAGTGGCTGATCAGGCTGCGAGGGCGGTTTCGATGGCGACGACGACGGTGGGGTCGTCCGGAAGGACTTCGGGGGAGAAGCGGGCGGCTACGTTGCCGTTGCGGTCGATGAGGAATTTTTCGAAGTTCCAGAGGATGCCGGGCTCCGGGTTGGTGGTGGCGCCGTGGTTGTTCTTGAGGAAGTTGTTGAGGTTCTCGCGGAAGCTGTCGCGAGTGGGGCCGATGGCCCTGGGCTGGGCGGCGATGAGGGTCTGGTAGAGGGGATGAGTATCGGGGCCGGTGACGGGGACCTTGGAGAACATGGGGAAGTCGACGCCGAAGGTGGAGCGGCAGAAGGTCTGAATGTCCTCGTTGGAGCCGGGCTCTTGTGCGCCGAAGTCATTGGCGGGGAAGCCACAGACGACAAAACCCGAGTCCTTGAAGCGGGAGTAGAGCTTCTCGAGGGCGTCGTACTGGGGGGTGAGGCCGCATTTGGAGGCAACGTTAACGAGGAGGAGGACTTTGCCGCGGTAATCGGCGAGGGAGGTGCCTTCGCCAGTGATTTTGTTGACTGGAATGTCGTAGATGGGGCCGGTGGACATGGATTCTCCTGATACGTATTTTTAGTCAATTAAATCATAGTTGGGACGTACTGTTGGGGCGGTACCGGCTATGGCCGTGGGGCCTTGATTATTCGGACAGTGCGAAATCAGTCGGTCCCTTTTGAAATGTCTGAAGATTAAATGCAGAGATTGGATCAGTTGAGTTGACAGAGGCGGTACGATCTAAATCGTATGTCTTTAACTGATTCAATTATTGGAAAGCCTTTAGCAACGAGCGAAGAGCGAGCTGAGCACATTGGCGTCGCTGCTGGAATACCGATCTTCGGCCTGGATGGACTGACGAGCGCGGCGTACGGGCCAGAGGCGGCGATGACGCTGCTGATTCCGCTGGGGATCGGCGGAGTTGAGTACGGATGGCGGATTATCGCGGCGATCCTGGTCCTGCTGACGATCGTGTACTTCAGTTACCGGCAGACGATTGCGGCGTATCCGGGCGGCGGCGGAAGCTACACGGTCGCGACGGAGAACCTGGGTGAGAAGCCGGGGCTGCTGGCGGCAGCGGCGCTGATGATCGACTACATTCTGACTGCTGCGGTGGGGATCTCGGCCGGCGTGACTGCGCTGACTTCGGCTGTGCCGACCCTGCAACGGCATACGCTGCTGATATGTCTGGTGATTCTCGCGCTTCTGGCAATTGTGAATCTGCGTGGCGTAAAGGACACAGGGACGGCGTTCATTCTGCCAACGTTTCTGTTTGTGAGCACGCTGCTGACCTTGATTGGGGTCGGGATGTGGAAGGCGGCGCTGGCTGGTGGGCATCCGCTGCCGGTGGCTCCGATTCCTCCGGCGCTCCCGCAGACTGTGGGAGCGCTGGGAATGTGGATGCTGTTGAAGGCGTTTGCGAGCGGATGCGCGGCGATGACCGGTGTTGAGGCGGTATCGAATGGAGTGATGGCATTTGGCGAGCCGAGAGTAAAGCGGGCACAACGGACGCTGACGGTGATTATCGGGATCCTGATGGTGCTGCTGTTCGGGATCGCGTACCTGGCGAAGCTGTACCGGGTGATGCCGATGGACCCTGACAACTCTGGCTATCAGAGCTTGATCAGCTTGCTGGTTACGGTGGTGTTTGGGCGTGGCTGGTTTTATTACCTGACCATGGGCAGCGTTCTGCTGGCGCTGGCGTTGAGCGCGAACACGGCATTTGCAGATTTTCCTCGGCTGACGCGTGCGATTGCTATGCACGACTATCTGCCGCATGTGTTCATTCTGCGAGGGCGACGGCTGCTTTATTCGCATGGGATCTATGCACTGACAGGATTTACAGCGGTGATCCTGATCCTGTTTGGCGGCGTCACGGACAGATTGATTCCGCTGTATGCGATTGGAGCGTTTCTCGCGTTTACGCTTTCGCAGGCGGGGATGGTCGTGCACTGGATGAAGGGCGAAGCCCATAAGCTGCGCGGATGGCATATGTTCGTCAATGGCTTTGGGGCCGTTGCGACAGGCATCACGACGATTGTGGTGTTGGTTGCGAAGTTCCGTGCGGGCGCCTGGGTCACCGCGCTGTTGGTGCCCGTGCTGATCGGGACCATGCTGATGGTGAAGCGGCACTACTCCAGGGTGAAGCGGGAGATGGCGGACATGACGCCGCTGAATGTTGCAAACCTGGAGGAGCCGATCGTTGTAATTCCGATGGCGCGGTGGGACCGGATCACGGAGAAGGCGATGCGGTTCGGTCTGCTGCTGTCGAAGGAGATCAAGGTAGTGCACGTGCACTCGGAAGACGAGGAGGGCTGCCTGGATGAGATATGGGACGACCATGTGATGGCGTCGATTAAACGGGCGGGGTTGCAGGAGCCGGAGCTGGTGGTCATTCAATCTAGTTACCGGCTGATCATCAATCCGCTTATGGATTACATCCTGGAGCTTGAGGAGAAGAACCCTGGACGGAAGGTGGCGGTTCTGCTGCCGGAGCTAGTGGTGCGGCACTGGTGGGAGAACGCGCTACATAACCAGCGGGTGCAGTTGCTGAAGCTGCTGCTGCTGGTAAAGGGAAACCAGAGGATTGTGGTGGTTAATATTCCCTGGTATTTGTGAGCGTGGTGGAAGCCGCGTAAATACAGGGGGGTCGTGGTGATTTGGGTGTTTTTTTGATGGTTTTTTCGTGGTGAATCTGTGGTGTTTTGATGGTGAATTGTGGTGATTCGACGGCGGCTTTCCGGCCCGGGAAATTTTCCACTTTTTGAATATTTATTTGTGGATGATTCCGGTTTTAGACGGCCTGGGGCTCTCGGCGCTGGTAGGCGGGGGAGAGTTCGCGGAGGCGGGCCACTGCGGCGGGGATGATTTTGAGGGCTTCGTCGACTTCTTCCTGGGTGGTCAGGCGGGAGAGGGAGAATCGGACGCTGGCGCGGGCGCGCGCGGGAGGAAGGCCCATGGCGGTGAGGACGTGCGAGGGTTCGGCGGCGCCGGATTGACAGGCGGAGCCTCCGCTGACGGAGAGGCCCTTGAGGTCTAGGGCGATGACGAGGGCTTCGGCTTCGAGGTGGTCGAAATAGAGGTTGCTGGTGTTGGAGACGCGGGGTGCGTTGCCGCCATTGACTCCGGTGCCCTCGATCTGGGTGAGGATGGTTTGTTCGAAGCGGTCGCGGAGGGCGGTGAGTTCCGTGGGAGTGGGGAGATGGGCGGGAGCGGTCGCGCCATCGCGCGATGCCCACATCTCAGAATCGAGATATGGGGCACCCGGTCCTGTGGCTTCTGATGAATTGAGCCAGGCCTGAGCTAATTCGGCGGCCCTGCCGAGGCCGACGATGCCGGCTACATTTTCTGTTCCGGCGCGACGTTGGCGCTCGTGCGTGCCGCCGTGGAGCATCGGGGCGAGGCGGACGTTGCGGCGGACGAAGAGGGCGCCGATGCCCTTGGGGGCGTAGATCTTGTGGCCGGAGAGGGTGAGGAGGTCGACGTGCTTGAGTGGGCCTTCGGCGCTGAGATCGAGAGGGAGCTTGCCGGAGGCCTGGACGGCGTCGGTGTGGAAGAGAGCGCCGGCGGCGTGGGCGATGGCGGCGAGTTCGGCGATGGGTTGAATGACGCCGGTCTCGTTGTTGGCGAACATGATGCTAACGAGCCTGGTGTTGGGGCGGATGGCAGCTTTGAGGGCGGCGGGCTCGATGAGGCCTTGTGGCGTGCACTCGAGGAAGGTGACTTCTACTTTGTTTTTTTCGAGGGACTCGGCGGCGTGGAGGACGGCGTGGTGCTCGATGGTTGTGGTGATGAGGTGGGCGTGTGCTGCGGTTTCGTTTGAGAGGACGCCGAAGAGGGCGAGGTTGTCGCTCTCGGTGCCGCCGGAGGTGAAGACGATCTCGGAGTTGAGACAGTGGAGGAAGCGGGCGACTGCACCGCGGGCTTGCTCGACGGCCCCTCGGGCTTGCTGGCCTTGCTGGTGGATGGAGCTGGCGTTGCCGTAGTGCTCCATCCAGTATGGACGCATGGCTTCGAAGACTTCGGGGAGCAGAGGCGTGGTCGCGTTTGCGTCCATGTAGATTCGGCGCATGGTTCTATTTTAGCTGGCTTTGCAGTTGGGAGCGGATAAGAGGGCATACCCCAGGGGCTAAAGCCCCTCTTCTGGGGAAGTTTGAGAGGGCCAAGCCTGAAGGCTTGGCGTACCTAGAAGCAACTGCAACTGCAACGACGACGGCAACTGCAACAACAACTGTAACGGCAACTGCAACGACCGGGTGGGTCAGGTTTCTTTCTCGTGAAGAAGGTGGTTTGGGATTGCATCGACGTGGTCGAGATATTCGGTGTGGACGTGGGGATGGTCTTCGTACTGTTTGCGGACCGGATTGTTTGCGATGTAGATGAGTTGGTTCTTGAAATCTTCCTGGTCTCGAATGCGGTGTTCGTGATAGCCGCTGTGCCAGATTTCTCCCGGGGATTGCTGGCGGACTGCGAAGGAGTATCCGCCCTTGATGTATTGAACGCACTTTGCTGTTGATTCGTTTATGGCGGGTGTGATCAGGACATGGACGTGGTCGGGCATGACGACGAAGCCGTGGAGTTGGAAACGGTTTTTGTCACGATGATGGAAGAGAGTTGTGATGAAGAGCTCGGCGTTGGATGTGCGCTGGAAGTGGCGATGTTGCTGGAAGGTCGAGATTGTGATTGCGTATGTATTTTGTTTTTGGCGGATTGTGGCCATCGAAAGAAAGCATACCCCAGGGGCTAAAGCCCCGTTGTGGAGAAGTTTGAGAGGGCCAAGCCTAAAGGCTTGGCGTACCTAGAAGCAAGGGCAACAACAACTGCAACTGCAACAACGGCAACAACAGCAACAGCAACTGCAACAACTGCAACAGCAGCAACTGCAACAACAGCAACAACAGCAACAGCAACTGCAACAACTGCAAACGCAGCAACAGCAACAACAGCAACAGCAACTGCAACAACTGCAAACGCAGCAACTGCAACAACAGCAACAGCAACTGCAACAACTGCAACAGCAGCAACAGCAACTGCAACAACAGCAACAGCAACAGCAACAGCAACAGCAACAACTGCAACAGCAGCAACAGCAACAGCAACTGCAACTGCAACTGCAACTGCAACGGCAACTGCAACAACTGCAGCAGCAAATCCGCCGCCTTCGGCGAAGGATGAGAACTAAAAGACAAAGAGCAAAATGCGGGGATTCTTCGCTGCGCTCAGAATGACGATGGTGGGAGATCGGTCAAAGAGAATGGCCACCCGGTTGGGTGGCCATTTGGTTGATTGGTGGTCGAGGTTATTTTAGGTTGGTTGAGGTTGAGGGGCCGTAGAGGATTCCGTTGAAGAGGAATTTGAAGGTGGCGTGGGGTTGGCCTCGGAAGGTGATTT
>Ga0210383_10003000_pt1 | contig 15225 bp, 11 predicted proteins | sample IncBWC14OmetaG_FD_160072 | JGI IMG/M metagenome (GOLD analysis project Ga0210383, IMG submission 160072) | Forest soil microbial communities from Barre Woods Harvard Forest LTER site, Petersham, Massachusetts, United States - Inc-BW-C-14-O ...
CATTATCGGTCGGTTCCGTGATGGCGGCTTACCAGGACCGGGCACGTAGCCAAGGGAGATTACCGCGAAGGATCTCCACTGGCCTCCACTCGTTGTACGATGCGGCACGACACCTTCCGAGAATGGTGAATATGAGCAGGCTGTCTGACAAAGTAGCGATCGTGACAGGCGCCTCCAAGGGCATCGGCAGCGGAACTGCAACGGCCGCGATAGGATCGGCGACGAGTTTCCTTACCACGGAAGTCCTTATGACGCTGCGGAGCACTCCGGGCTCGAACCGGTCTAGAGATGCACTGCTTACACGGCCAAGACTTCGAGAGGGTTGAAGAATGAGCGACGTCACACGTCGAGAAGCTCTATTGCCTCTCTTGTTTTCACAATTTCGCAAGCCTAAGGACAGGAGTAAAACGATGAAGAGAGAAATAATCCACGTTCACCCGGTTTCCGACTATTTGGCGAAATATAAAGCCCCTGTGTCGGCCGTTACACGTTACGGGGACATGATTTACGTTTCGGGTTGTCCACCGTTTGATCCCGCCACAGGGCAGATCGCCAAGGCGACGATAGAACGCCAAACAGAACTTGTTTTGGAACAGATGAAGCTCTGTCTCGAAGCTGCCGGATCATCTCTTGAAGGCGTTTTGAAATGTAACGTTTATTGCACTTCGGCAGACAAGTTCGACGCCGTAAACGCAGTGTATATCCGCTACTTCCCGAAAGACCCTCCTGCCCGAATGTTCACGTGTGTTCCGGTATGGCCTGGCCCGTTTGACATCGAGATCGACTGCGTCGCCGTTCGGACCAGCCTGTAACTGTCTGGAGACGGATATGCGATAGCGTCTAAGCGAACTTGCCGGCCGCCCGACCACGCCATGGCAACGTCTGCCGCCTTCGAACCCGAGATCAACGTGGCCTCGCCGAATAGATGCGTGCAGCTTGTTTTGCCCAAAAATGCGAATTCGTCCCGGTAGGTCGTTAGCCTTGAAGGCTTGTGACCGCTAACCGCATGCTCCGGTCGGATCACCGCTATCCGGAGAGTGCGCCGCTCAATGCGGATCTCTGACCGAATGCCGACCACTCAGGCGCTATCCAGCGAACACATTTCTAATGAACCGCGTACGTGGGAGGTCCGCCATTGGAGACGTGTGACGCTACTTCCCTGCGGGCACTTTGCGCTGCAACTCCTCCCCCCAGCCCAGCACGACGTTCAGCTTGGTGACCCTCTCATCGGGATCCGTCCCTTCTCGTCGCTCCATGAGGAATTGCCCGTCCTGAGTGACGTCATAACTGCGCATAGGAGTGGTGCTTTCATACGGCCCATGGAAAAGAACGCGCGGAGCAGCAACGCGAGACGAGCCAGAGTTTGAAAAGTCCACTGCTATCAAAGCAACGTCGTCAGTTCCGATGTGCTGCAGATAGAACAGCTCCCGCCCATTCTGCGACCATGCCGGATTGAGGCCACCCTTCAAAGAGATGCGTTGCTTTTCGCCCGGGCCGGGAAAAGGTTGCACATATACTTCACTCGTCCCGGATTCATTCGAGCTATACGCTATCCAGCGCCTATCCGGAGAGAAGTACCCGTCGCGGACCCCGGAGGTGGATGCGAACAGTCTCGGTTCGCCTGCGCTCTCGATCGGCCGTACAAACAACGATTGCGTGGTCGCCGTGACTTGCTGATAGACGAGCCACTTGCCGTCCGTCGACCAGGACCCCGGCACACCTTCCATCAGGGGATTCGATTTGCCGCCGCCATTGAGCGTCAGGGAGTAAGTCTTTGTGTCGAAGTCGCCTCTGCCTACTATATAGAGGATGCTCTTGCCATCCGGTGAAAAAAGTGGCCATGCTGCATTTCCAGTAGAGGTGAGTCGCGTGGGGACTCCACCGGGAAGTTCATAAAGCCACAGATCCGCCTCCTGTGAGCCATCCCCCGCCTTGAAGCCGACCGCGCGGGTGCCATCCGGTGAAACGCGTAGGCCGAACAAACTGCCCTTGACTGCCGCCAGGGCAGTCTCCTTGCCTTGGCGATCCACGCGCACCAAAGTGCCGGACCGCGTCGGATAGATGCCACCGGAGGCATACAGAAGGGTTCCGGAGTTCGAAAGAGCGAACTGGCCCATTCCGGTTTCGTTGCCGCGATTCCCCGCATTGATGGCCTGCATCACGCCGGCCACCAAGGGTACGGGGGAACCCGAGATCGCGGCTCGCCCGGCATCGAAAGGCACGGCCAGCAGGGCCGCGCTGCGCATAAAAACGAGGTGTCCAGTGGAGGAGTATCGCGCGTCCGCGGCGTTGGTCAGCACCTTTTTGCGCTGCTTGGAGGACAGGCTGATCGAATCCACGTGAGCATCCTCCCAGTCGCTGGGAGGGTGTTCGGTGAAGAGCACAGTGTCGCCGTCCGGAAGGATCAGGGGAGACACCAGACCGGGACCCGTGAGCAGCACAGCCGGCGTTCCTCCCGAGTCCGGAACGATCCAAAGTCCCGACCTGAAGACTGCGAAGGCAATGACGCCCTTCGGTCCCCAACTGGCGCCGTCGATCTGGGCCGTGAGGGCACAGAGGTCGATGGGAGGGCCGCCGCTGATTGCGACCTTTCTCAGTTTGTTAGCGGTGGCGAAGCCCACCCATTGGCCGTCAGGGGAAAAGAACGGATACTCGGCCCCATCCGTTCCTGGTATGGCAACGGCATTGCCCTCTGCCAGGGGACGGCGATAAAGCATGGCAGTGCGGTCATGCTGTCCCGCGAAGACCACGGTGGTTCCATCCGGAGAGATCGCAAACGCGGTGCGGCTGGGACGATTGGATTGGCCCGCTGGCCCCAGCATCTCGGCGGGGGCGAGATCCATCGTCAGGCTCGCTGCGTTGAGAACCGGGGTAGTGCGGTTCGTACCCGATGGTATGCGGAATGCCAAGCCCAGTGCGGCGAGCGCAAGCGCACCCATCACTGCCCAGGCCCAGAGGGGCACGGCCCGCCGGTTTTCCACTCGCTTTTCGATACTGGCTTCCGGATCCGCCAGATACCTCTGTATCGCGACGCGCGCCTCGCCGATCACTTGCAGCCGGGTCTTCACGTCGCGGTCCAGGCAGCGTTTCAATAACTCGACGATCGGAGCGGGAGCCTTCACCTTCGAAAAATCGATCGGCGCCCGCAGCACATCGGCCAAAGTGTGCGATACCGTCTCGCCCTCGAACATCCGCTGACCGGTGAGCATCTCGTACAGCACCACGCCGAAGGACCACACGTCAGCGCGGCGGTCCACGGCCTTTCCCGCGGCCTGCTCGGGCGACATGTAGGCAGCGGTGCCCATGATCATGCCCGCTTCCGTCATCGCCATACTGAAGGTCGGTGAGTTCTCGCCCTGTCCGGAAGTCGTGCGGCCGACGGCCGCCAGTCCGAAATCCAGCACCTTGACTAGACCAGCGCCCGTCACCATGATATTGGCCGGCTTCAGATCGCGATGTGTGATGCCTTTTTCGTGCGCGGCTTCCAGCGCCTCCGCGATTTGAATCGCAATCCGGAGAGCTTCGTCGAGCGGCAGCGGCGAGTGGAGCGTCGTTCCGTCCACCAGTTCCATCGCGATGGCTTTGCCCTCGGGAGATTCTTCCAAGCCGTATATGGTGGCGATGTTAGGATGATTCAGCGACGCGAGCGCCTTGGCTTCGCGCTCAAACCGAGCCAGCCTCTCCGGATCGCCCGCCAGCGCCGCAGGCATAACCTTGATCGCTACTTCACGGTCCAGTTTGGTATCGCGGGCCTTGTAAACCTCCTCCATGCCCCCGGCCCCAAGGGGCGCCAGAATTGCGTACGGGCCGAGTTTGTCGCCAATAGAAAGCGGCATGAGTATGAACAAGTCTATCGCGGTGGGTCAGAAAACGGGCTCAAATCCTGGATCACGCGCCACTCGGAGAATGGGCGGGCCGGGTCGTTTCGAAGGATCGATCCCGTGAAAATTCCGGTTGGGGAAGGAACCCGCTAAGAACCATTATCCGCAACTGCTCTCGTGCCAGCGTTGGTCGAACGCCCATCCTGGAAAAGTGCGATAGCTCCCGGGTGCGCCGTGCTACAGTCGTCTTGAGCGGGCCAAGATTGCCATCAGGGCCTTGACACCAACATTGATCAATATCCGGCCGACTCCGTGGCAGGCCGCCCGGCCGAAACGATTACCCAGAGCGCCCACGCCGCCACCGCCGCTATAATCACGACGCCCGCCAATTCGCGGCCGGCGTACCAGGACCCGAATGTCACGGGGGACAGGTCAAGCTCCGAATCGTAGCAACGTCGTTCTCGAACTTTTTCATTGGCGGCGTCCTCTTGCACTTGACAACATATATAAAGAGGGGCCTCTAACGCCGGTAGTCATCCAAGGCCAAGTCCGGCACTGCAGTTTGTCCGCAGGGGAACGATCACTTATCCGCAGGCACGCGCCGCCGCAGTTCGTCGAAGAAGTTTTCGAGGAACACCACCTCGTGGTCCGGCTTGGACGCTTGCGGAGAATCCACCGGCGTCAACACCACCACGCGCTTTCCGTCCGGCGCCAGATCCCACTGCGTGCCTCCGAGTTTGGCGATCCACACCCGGGGCTTATCCGGCACAAACGTGTCGCCCTTTACGCTGTATCTCGCGGCCATGATCTGGTCTCCGGCCTGGTAAACCAGCTCGTGCCCAGTTCGTGACCAGCGCGGCGCAGCGCCTCCGTTGTTCGAGATCTGCCACTTTCCACCTTGCCCAGAAGACGGCGCTGGAAAGGCCCGGACGTACACTTCGAACTTTCCCGATTCGTTCGATTGGTACGCCAGCCATCGCCCATCGGGCGAGAAGGAAGGGCCCGAGTCAGTGAAGCTGCTCTTGAGAAACTGCTCCGGCTTCCCGGCCTTCAACTGGCCGCCCTGTTCCTGCAGCGGTATGGTCCAGAGCTGTACTTGCGCGTTCGGCGCGACCTCAATGTAGGCCAGGCGCTTGCCATCCGGCGTGAAACCAAACGGAGCCTGTGTCAACTTGTTCTCCGTCAGTGTTTGCGGCTGGCCGGCGCCGTCCGCGCGAGCCTGGAAGATGCCGCCAGTAAGCCGCCCGAAAACGATGTATTGGCCGTCCGGGCTCCAGATTGGCAAAACATTGGCCCCTCCTCCGAGGGTCAACCGCGTGATGGCGTCCCGTTGCGGATCGTACACCCAGACATCCGAGCTTCCGCCCTCGGTGATCGTCAGCGCTACACGTTTGCCATCGGGCGACAAGCTCAGGCTCCGATAGTCGCCAGGTTTCGCCAGCAGCGGTTCCTTCTTACCGGTTGGATCGACCCACTGCAGCGTCGCCATTGTTGCGGATGCACCGCTGGACCTCCGGTACACCAGGGTGCCGTGCCCGGAGGGGGCCCGGGAGAAATCAAATTGACCGGTCCCGACCAGGCTCAGATAGGCGACATCGTCCAGAACGGGCACCGCCGTGCCGTGCGTTTCCAGTTTTTCCAAGTCGAACGGAATCGCGAAAAGCGTTGCCTTGTTGACGTAGATCAAGTGGCCAGCCCCGCTGGACGTGGCTACATATCGGGGCGATGCACCACCTCGGGCCACGATCTTCCTGCGGCGATCTGCCAGCGTGAGGACCTCAATGGTGAGTTTGTCCTCATCCAGCGCGGTGTCAGCCGCAAACAGGATCGCCTTGCCTCCGGGCAGAAGCTGCGGGTAAGCCAGGGTAATTTCCCCATTGCCCAAACCCTCGACCGTCTCGGGAGGGCCTCCGCCGGAGGGAATTCGCCCCAAGCCCTTTCCTAGGCCTTCGCCAAACAGAATGCTGCCGTCCTCAGCCCAACTCACACCGGAGAAAGTGCCGGGGATCGCCGCAAGCGGGACCACGGCGCCGCCTTCCACAGAGATCTTGTTGACGTTGTTGCCAGCCAGGAATCCGATCCACTGCCCATCTGGCGAGAAGAAGGCCGTGGATGCTCCCTGGGTTCCCGGAAGCTCGGCGGCTTTGGGTTGATCCAGCCGCCGGGTGAACAGTCTGGCTGGCATGCCGGAGGCGTATGCCAAGCGGGTTCCATCGGGGGAGATCGCAATCGTGCTGAAGGTAGAGGGGGCGGGCAGGGAAACATCCGCGCCCAGATCGACGTCCAGCCGCACCAGCGGCAGTTGCACCGGCCCAGCGCCACGCCAGTACAGCGCGCCCACCGCAATCAGACCCAATCCGAGCACCGCTGTCGCTGCGATCCACGGTAATCTTCTGAACCTCGACGGCGGGGCCGGTTGCGCAGCGGACTCCGTTGTATCCGATTCACTCAGGAGTCTGCGCGCGTCGCTGATCGATGCCAACCTCTGCCTGCGATCCTTCTCCAAACACCAGCGCAGCAACCGGTGCACACGGAATGGTACGGCGGAAAAATCGGGTTCTTTGTTCAGGACGCTACCCAAAACCTCCACGTTGGACTCGCCTTGGAACAGGCGCTTGCCCGTCAGCATTTCATAGAGGATCACCCCGAAGGACCAAATGTCCGAGCGCCGGTCCGCCGTCTTGCCTTTGGCTTGCTCGGGAGCCATATAAGCGGCCGTGCCGAGAATGGCTCCCGCCTGCGTCGCGCCGATAGTGAAGGTCGGAGAGTTTTCAGGACTGCTGTCGTTCGAGGGTGGAGGTTCCAGAGCCTTCGCCAGCCCGAAGTCCAAAATCTTTACGACGCCTTCGGGCGTGATTTTGATGTTGGCCGGCTTCAGATCGCGATGGATGATGTTCTTCTCGTGCGCTGCTTCGATGCCGTCGATCAATTGCTGGATGATGGGGAGCGCGTCATCGAAATCCATGGGACCGCGCAGTAGCACTGTTCCCAAATCTTGGCCCTCGACGTATTCCATGACCAGATAGTCCGGCCCGACGTCGTATAGGTGGCAGATGTTGGTATGGTTCAGAGCCGCAATCGCGCGGGCTTCGCGAGTGAAGCGCTCGGTGAATTGCGCTTTGGACACTTTGATTGCGACATCCCGATCCAGCCGGGAATCGTGGGCCCGATACACCTCGCCCATGCCACCCGCACCGATGGACGCAAGGATCTCGTAGGGTCCCAGACGAGTCCCGGCGGTAAGGGCCATGGGTATTGGAACGATTTTACACCGCAGGCATCCTCAGATCCTGAATCGCGCGCCACTCGGAGAATCGGCGGGCCGGGTCGTTTCGAAGGATCGCTCCCGTGAAAATGCCGGTTGGGGAAGGAACCCGCTAAGAACTATTGCTTCCAACACTTATCAATGTCCGGCCGACTCCATGTCGGGCCACCGCCGGGCAGAAACGATCACCCACAGCGCCCACGCCGCCACCGCCCCCATAATGATGACTCCCGCCAATTCGCGGCCCGCGTACCAGGACCCGAATGTCACGGGCATCTGCGGTATCAATGTGTAGACCACCACCACCATCGTCGCCTGGGCCAACAGACCGAAGCGGCGAAGCACCCGGACTTCCACATAGAAGGCGAGCGCAAAGGTCAACGCGCCGATGACGTTCTGGTAAATGTTGCCGCCAGCCACCAGACCGAATGCGCCGAAGACAATAGCCCCTACGATGTCGGCAATCCACACGCGGCGGATCAGGAGTCGAAAGAGCACCACTGCCAGCACGAACCCGATTATTACGAAAAGGTATGCCGCCATTGAAAAGAGCCAATCCGAAAGCAAGGATGCCACGCTATCCAGCTGCCTTAGATGGGACGAAAGCGATGGTTGCCAGGATGATCCAAACCGCATGGCTACGAGTTGGAGTCCTGTCATAGCAGCCCCAAACGCGAGATTGGCCAAAATCCCGGCCAGGACATGAGACGCTACCAGGGGATCCCGCACGCGGCCGGCCTGCAGGCGTGTCCAGGAGATGAGCGCGTCCGGCCAATGACGCCTCACGTAGGGTTCAATCGCCACGTACAGCAGCCAGATTATTGCCGCGCAGAAGAGCGCGAAACTGAGAGCCATAACGATGAGACCAAGCTCCCAGAGTCCGGGAACGTGCGCGGCCACCGGCGCCCAAGCGAAGATCAGCAGCACGAAAACGAAGGTGGCCAGTCTAGTCGCACCGCGGCGGTCGCTGCGGCCCAACCGCAGATTATTCCAAGCCACCGACGCCGCTACCACGGCGATCGAGAGGACAATGAAGAGCGTCGCAAAAGCACTGGGCGGAACAGCCGGCGCGGGCCAGTCGCCTCTAATGCTGAAAAAGACCGGCCGTCCCTCCCAGGAGGCCGCTTCCACCCGCAGTTTCTCCGCCCGGCCTTCCGCATACGTTCCATCCCAGGCCATGCGGTCGTCAAAAGCCATGGGGGGTGTTCGCTCCGGCGTCGCAGATGTGAAGCGGCTCGGATCGAGCCCCGCAGCCTGGAGCAGTGCGGACCAATCGAACGCGCTGCCGCCTGGTGCCTGGGCCCTTCCTGCGCCCCCTTTCTCCGGAGGGCGGGCCTCGAGCGCGAACAACCTGCCTTTGGCATCCAGGACCATGCGGATCATCCCAGGCTCGTTGTTGGCCGGCACGTTGTAACTGACCACTCCGCTCAGAAGGTCTGGCCCGAAAAAGGTATCGACTCCGATATCGTTCTGATGCTGGCGATACCAAAAGGCCATCACCGGCGGCTGGTGGCTGGCCAGAAGTTCATCCCGGTTGCCGGGATTGTGTTGCTGAAGATAGCTCAAATAACCCGTCTCCAGATTCTCGAATCCGTAGGCGGTGGTCTTGGGCTTCTCGGGATAGCCCAGTTGCTTCAAGATGTCCTGAGCCCGAAAGGCGAGACCATCCGGCGGGATCTCAAGGGGCGCCAGTCCTATCAGCGCCCCACGCTCCGGGGTGGGAACGAGCACCAGCAGGGCCAGCAGAATCAAAACGACTGCGAAGCACCGCATGGCCGTGCGTGGGCTGAATCCCTCCTTCTCGCCCGACGCGGCAACCATCTCCGGCGAAGGAGTCTCGCCGGCCGCCAACGCTGCAGCGATCGGATCGGCGCCCGGTAGCGCCATGGCCACGTTCAGTGCCGAGGACGGCCGCCGCCTCGGCTCTTCTTCCAGACAGCGCAGAATGATCCGGTCGATGGCGGGGTCCAGATCCCTGACAATTTCCGTCGGGCTACTCTGTTCACTGGAGCGCCGTTTGCCCGTGAACATTTCGTACAACACCAGCCCCAGCGAATAGAGGTCGCTGCGAGTGGTGACTTCCTTGCCCGCCTTCTGCTCCGGCGACATGTACGCGGGGGTGCCGCTGCGCAGATCGCTCAATGGGATCTCGGCCGCCAGCGCCGCTAGGCCGAAGTCCATGATACGCACTTGCCCGCGCCCGTCGATCATGATGTTGGCTGGTTTCAAATCGCGATGCAAGATCCCGCGCTCGTGCGCCGCGGCCAACCCGGCGCAGATCTTGCGCGTGAACTCAATGGCTTTATCCTGCGGCAGCCGTCCGATACGGCGGATCAACGAGTCGAGGTCCTCGCCATCCAGATATTCCATGGACAGGAAATGCTGTCCTTCGATCGAACCGATATCGTAAACCCGGCAGACATTGGGATGCGAAACCTGCCGCGCGATGCGGACTTCATTGCGGAAGCGCGCCAGCGCGGCCTCATCCATGCGCTCGTGGGCGAGAAATTTGAGAGCGACCGCCTGGTTGAGAATCTGGTCATACGCGCGGTACACCTCGCCCATGCCACCCTTGCCCAGCAATCCCAACACGCGATAGCGGCCCGCCAGCACTGTGCCCGCCGGAAAGCGCCCCTCTTCGATCCCGCTCGAAGCAGAGGGCGCCGACGAAAACACGGTTTGGGTCTTGCGCTCGCCATCCAGCAGGGGCGAGGCGCAGGCCGGACAAACGCGCCAGCCATCCTGGACCTCGCGCGCGCACTTCGGGCAAGCGCCACTGCTGCTGCGGATCGCCATGAGGATGTCTTTAGGATGATATCAATCGTTGAAGTCGCGTCACCAATGCCGAGTGCCCCGCCCCCCGCGCTCTCTTGTCGTGCGAGTACCTCCGAAACATGCAAGCAGCCCGGCTCTGTTCGGACGGCACGGCCCGCCGGGGGCGCGGCTACAATCGTGACCGCCGGCGAACAGTTGACAGCCGTAAACCCTTAAATCTTTGACAGATTCGTTCTCATGTGCGAGTCACCGTAAGCAAAGAGTGATAGCTCACGTTTGGATTGCGAATTGCAGGTAGCTGGGCAGTATGCGCTTCTTAATTGCACTTGTCGCCTTAGCCCTCGGTCTTCTCCGCGCTCCTTTATTATCGGCGCCAGTGGATGTCACTGCGTCTGGCGTCGCAGAAGTGATTGGAAGCGATATTTTCGCCCAAACCTTAGAGGTGAGAACGCATGACGGACAGGTCGAGACCATCCCGTTTTCGAAATGGACCGATTTCTTCAAATCCAAAGTAGCAATAGATCCCTCCGATATACGGATTGGCGATCACGTTCGCATCCTGCTCGATTCCAATGAAGCAACTGCTGTCTCCATCGTTGTAATCCCCCGTCGAAAGGCCCGGGAGTTGGCAAGTATTCTCACGGCGAACGAAAGCGTCAAGTGAAAGGCAACCAGTTGCTTTTCCCTCAACCTGGCCATAAACCCAAACAGCGCGGCCGCACGGTTGACCGCGCAACGCCCCAATTTCCGATCGATTGCGGATCACGGAGCACCACAGACATACGAATCCGCCGAGGCGACAGGGCCTTCGCGGTATTTGGGAAAGTCGGGATATGAGCACATCGGGAGACTGCGGCTTCCAGCGGTCACCTTGATCGATTTCCCGGGCGCTACGTTCTTTTCCACCCACTCCGTTAGGAGCGTCAGGCGGTCGAAGGTGTTCGGGATGAGCTGCGTTTCGATTTTATTTCCGTCGCCATCCACGGAATAATTTGCTCCGCTGAGTCCGTGGCCGGTTTGCGGCAAGACAAAGAACCGCGCAAAACCGTCCACGGTGGATCGGCCCATCTTGTCGATCACCGCCTGGTAGAGATCGAGTTGCGATCCGGGAGAAGCCAGCGTGTCGTTTGTCCCGATGGTCAGAATCATCTTTCCGCCTCGCTTGGCAAAGGCCGCAAAATCAGCATTGGTGGCATCGAGAATGGCCGACAGCTCCTGCCGTCTTGCCTGTAACTTGCCTCCTTCCACGTAATCCAGTGGGTTGGCCTGCACGTCCCCCATCAGGAACGCGGTGACTCCAAGAATTCCAAGGGAGCTGTAGGCGGCGGCTTCGGGCGAGGCGCCCTCTTGGCCTTTGAATCGCGCATTGGCGATCAGACCGCTTCCGCTTGGATCTGTATTCGGCAACCACATCCCGAAGGTCTTCACATGATTGGCCAGCGGCTTGGCGAAAGAGTAGCGGCTGTACACGAACTCCAATGTCGAAATCTGTCCATCAGTTAAACAGGCGCTGGCGCTGGTATCCTCGGGATTCGGGTCGACATTCGATGGACAGCGCTTTGAGGCCCACGGATGCCGGCCCCGTCCGCCCTGGCTTACATCGAAGATGGCGCGGCACGCCATGTAGTTATTGATAATGCCGTCCGCCAGACCATCCAGTTTGTCGCATTGGCGCATAAACTCGCCGCGGATAGCGTTTATTTTCGCCGGTGTTACCCAGTTGGAGGAAGGCTTCTCGTGAATCCGGATCAACACCGGTCCAAGCATCAAGCTAGAAAAGTTCACAACGGGGACATTCGCCACGATGCCGTTATAGTCAGCCGGATAGCGCGCGGCTACGGTTAACGCTTCTCGTCCGCCTTGCGAAGTTCCCAGGTAGTAGTTGTACTGTGGACGCTGGCCGTACATGCGCTCGATGAGCACCATCGCGGCGTCGTGGGTCTTCTTCATCTGCATGTAGCCGAAGTTCTTGATGGCCTCTTCGTTTAGCGCCCAGTCCGATGCCGCTGCATTGGGCGGTCCCGCGCCGAACGGATTACCGCCGGCCTGATGGCCTGAGTCACTGCCGTAGGTGGCGAAGCCCCGGGATAGCGGCGAGTTCGGGCCGCCTTCCGCCAATCCCGGCGCCATAAAGCCGTTCATCCCAGCACCGCCCATCTGCGCGGCACGCCCGTTCCAGGACTCCGGTAAAACCACTCGAAAGTTGATCGGCTTGGCTGTGGCCGAGCGATCCACGGGAGCAATCGCGCCGTCGACGCTACAATAAGCCGGCACAGTACCAGCCGCGGGTTTCCAGCTTGGCGCGTTGAGCGTAACCGCGGAAACCGGTTCTCCGATCGCGGAAGCGGGGATACGATCTCCAATCTTCGACACAGTGCAGTCGGCTTCGGTTATCACCTTCGCGTCTGCATGCGCCTGCGCTTCTGCACCCGAGGACCAGATCAAGGCGAGCGAGGGCACGGCGAGAACAATACACAATTTTCCGAGCTTCATTTTACGTGCGCCATTTTGGTGCGTCATGAGGAGCGCGACTTACTCCATGTTCTTCTTCGATACGTGCCATTTGGGATCTTGGCACAGACCGCACTCGGGGCCCTGGAACATCTTGGCGCCCTCCTTGTCTCCCTTGAGCTGCCACTTCAAGAGGGCGGATGCGATGGTGCCAAGTTCGCCGCCGTTCGGATCCCAGTACGTGCCGGTGTGCCCCATGCCGTCTTTGTAGGCGTGGAAGGCGGGCACGGTTGTGATGCGCTCGAAATCGTCCATTCCGTTGGCAAAAGCGATATCCGTTTTGTCTCCGGTGAAATAGAAGATCGGCGAATGCAGCTTCGTCAACTGGTCTTTGCTTACGCTCTCGATGGGCGGTAGCTTGACGCCCGGAGGCGCAGGGGGAGGTGTGGTGAAGAGCCCGCTGTTCCAGATTCCGACTAACGTTACTCGGGGGTCGGTCGCGACCGCGATCGCCTGAAGTCCTCCGCAAGATTGACCCATCACTGCGACATGTGAGGTGTCGATCTTGCCGTAATACTTGCTGTCCTTGCGGCTGTTCTCGGCATCAGCCCAGTTAATGGCATCAATTAATTGGGAGGACGTGGTGAATCCGCCGGGTGGTGGACCAGCGGGGAGGCCGCCCTGGGGTCCACGAGGAGTCCCGCCGACCCCCGGAGGTGGTGTGCCCGGTCCCTTGGCGCCGCTGGCAATGCCGAGGAAGCCGTTCGATACGATTTCCTTCAGGAAAATTTGGAACGCAGCGCCGTCACCAATGCAGCCGCCGTTTCCCCAAGCGATGATGGGGAGTTTCTGCCCGTGCAATTTCGCCAGATCCGCCGGCCGATACACCGTGTGAGCCGGGAGAGTGGAGTCTTCCTCCATCACTACCTGGAACAGACCCGTGCCCTCCGCGGTATTTCCTCCCCAAACAGAAGTGGCAGCGAAAACTAAAGCGAGCATGCTGATCTTCATGGTGGATCTCCCTCTATCGTTCGTCATCTAGTCTGTTTGGCGCCCGATCAGGGCTATTTGCCGACGCCACCGTCCCGAAGCAACTTATTAAACTTGAACTCTTCAGACGGCACACAATAAATCTGTTCGTCCCAGGCTTTGCCACCTTCGCGATCCAGTTTCCATAATTTGGTGTCGCTGCGGAAGGGCTTCGAATAGTATTGCGGGTCGGTAATCGTCATCACCAGCTCCAGCGTCTCGGCGTCCAGGCGCCGGTAACGCTCTTCCAGACGCATCTGGTCGGTGTGCGGATAGCCATTGTGATCCAACCAGGTTCTGTCGTCGAACCCGACGGAGTTCACGACGAAAGTATCGCCTTCCCACTTACCCACCGAATATCCGTTCCACCTGGGTTCGACCTCGTCCAATTTAGGGAGCTGCCGGCCGTCGGTCCAAACCATGCGGTAATCGTGATGCCACTGAGAAAACGTGAACATACGGTCGGGTAGCTGGACGATTTCGAAGGTCGCATGCGGTCCGGCAACTTGGCCATTCAACATGCGTGGCACGCCAAAAGGGTCGCACATCGCCTGCGGGTCGTTGCCCAGCATCGGTGCGGTGATGCGCCGGCCGTAGGACGGGATATTGTTGTCGAACTTTGCCTTCCCCTCGGGCGTAAAAGGAGCTTCGGCCGTTTCCACATCCAGTTTTTGTGGAGCGGACGCCTGCCCCAATAAATATGCCTGCAATTCATTGGCGCCGCCAGGAACATTGCTATAGGTTTGGAATGGGCTCACCCGATTCCACTTGCCGGAGAGATCGTGAGGATCGAAGACCGAAGCCGGTTGCGCAATCAGAATCGGCCACAACAAAACGACGGGCGAAATGACTACTAAAAGAAAGCACTGTCGCATCATTATCAGGCCCGAGCTATTCTTTTCCTGTTGCCTGCGGTCTCCCTGGGCCCACGGTGAGCTTCTTGCCATTGACGACGAGTTCCTTGGCCAGGCACGCGGTGGAACCGGGAACTCTATGTGGATTGCAGGTGATCGTGATTATGTCTCCGGTTTTTATCGTATCTCGGGCCCAACCAACATTCATCTGCTTCATCATCAGGGGAGTGGGCGCGAATTCGGAACCCCAGTGCTGGATGTTTCCGTCGGCGTCCTTAACGTCGAAGTACAGTTGGGGATGCGGGTAGGAGAACGAGAACTCCGTGACGGTGCCCGTCAACGTGATGGTTTTGTCGCTTTGATACGTGACCGAAGTTCCGTGGTGAGCAAAGGCGGGCGCGCTGCCGATCACTCCCACGATCAAACAATTCATCAGGTGTTTTCGCATGCCCGAATCCTCCGGAAGCAGAATCCCCATCGACTCTATCGCCCTGCCGGTTGAGGTGTAAAGCGCGGTTAACATATTTTTACAAGTTGCCGGCTTACATTTCGGGCCTATTTGAGGCGGCTTTTGATCTTGTTGAAACCAGCGATGGCGCAGACTTCGTCTTGGTCGCCGCCTGCTGCGCCGCTGGCGCCAATCGCTCCGATGATCTCTCTTCCGGCCATGAGTGGGACCGCGCCCTCCATGACGAACATGTTCGGGGTTACTCGCGCAAGCAAGGCTTTGTCGGTTTGCACAGCCGTGGCTGCTTGGGAGCTCGGCATTTTAAAGGTGAGCGCCACTAAGGCCTTTCGGACCGCGACATAGACATGGCCGCCGTCGGATCCCTCGGCTTCCACCGCAGCCCGCGGCTGACCGGACGTGTCGATCACAGTTGCCCCGACATAGAAGCCGCCGGCTGCGCAAGTATCGACAGCCGCACGAGCCGCCTCGATAGCAAGATCGAGAGCAGGGCCGCGAATCGATACGGGTGGACGATGGGCAGCGCGAGTTCCTGCGGGCGCCATCTTCGGCGGTGGGGTGAAT
>Ga0210383_10003002_pt1 | contig 15224 bp, 12 predicted proteins | sample IncBWC14OmetaG_FD_160072 | JGI IMG/M metagenome (GOLD analysis project Ga0210383, IMG submission 160072) | Forest soil microbial communities from Barre Woods Harvard Forest LTER site, Petersham, Massachusetts, United States - Inc-BW-C-14-O ...
GCACAGATGCGGAGTGGGCAGGCCAACTCGCAACTCCCCGCCGAGGTTACACAACAAGGCGTTATCGTGCAGCCTGGGACGACTGCTCCGTTTATGCTGCTTGACCTGTATTCGCCTACTGGTATTTACGACAATATTTTCCTGGCCAACTACGCCAATATCAACTTGCAGTATGCGCTGACGCGTATCTCGGGTGTCGGCCAGGTTCAGGTATTCGGCGCTGGGCCCTACGCAATGCGCATCTGGGTGAATCCTGATCGGCTGGCAAGTCTGGGCGTGACCGTCTCCGATATCTCAAATGCGGTCAAGGCTCAGAACAAGGTCAACCCCGCAGGTCAGATCGGAGGCGAGCCTGTCCCTCCAGGTCAGCAATTCACGTACAACGTTCGGGCTCCAGGGCGCCTGCCCACGGCTGAGGAGTTCGGCGAGATCGTCGTCCGCGCCCAGCCCGACGGATCAATTCTGCGCCTGAAAGACGTGGCGCGTGTGACTCTGGGCGCGCAATACTATTCCATACTCGCGCGGATGGGAACGGCGGGAGAGAACAAGCCCGCCCAGCCCGCCGCCCTCGTTGCGCTCTATCTGACTCCCGGTAGTAATGCACTGCAGACCCGAGCCGCCGTCCTGAAAATGATGGAGGAGGCAAGCCGCCGGTTCCCGAGCGGCTTGGAGTACAACGTTGCCCTCGACACCACGCTCGCCGTCAGCGCAGGCATTCATGAAATCTACAAGACGCTGTTCGAAGCCCTAGTCCTCGTCATCATCGTCGTGTACATCTTTCTCCAGGGATGGCGGGCAACGCTCATTCCGCTCCTCGCGGTTCCTGTCTCGCTGGTAGGAACCTTCATGGTCTTTCCGATATTTGGATTCTCCATTAATACTCTTTCGCTTTTCGGGCTCGTTCTCGCGATTGGATTGGTCGTCGATGATGCGATTGTCGTGGTCGAGGCAGTGGAACATCACATCGAGCATGGACTGACACCCCACGACGCCGCCGTCAAAGCTATGGAAGAGGTCTCGGGGCCAGTGATCGCGATCGCACTGATTCTCGCCGCAGTGTTCATTCCCACCGCCTTCGTTCCCGGCATTACGGGACAGCTGTACAAACAATTTGCCCTTACGATCGCGATTTCGGTGCTTTTCTCAGCATTCAATGCGCTCACACTCAGCCCTGCGCTTTCCGCCCTGATGCTACGTCCCAAGAAGCCGGCGCGCGGACCCCTCGGCGCTTTCTTCCGTGTTTTCAACCGCGGCTTCGGGAACGCTACTGACGGGTATGTGAACGTGTGCAGGCACCTCATCCACAAGGCGGGCTTTGCGTTCCTCATCCTCGCCTTGCTGGCTGTTGGTGCGGGCTTCTTCGGCAAAAAAATCCCACAGAGCTTCCTCCCCGACGAAGACCAGGGATATCTTTTTGGCGGCTTGCAGCTGCCGAACGCCGCGTCGCTGCAACTTTCCTCGGAGGCCGCGCGCGAAGTAGAAAAAATCATCATGGACACGCCCGGCGTGCAATACGTCAGCTCGGTCGTTGGATACAGCATGTTGAGTGGCGTGAATGCCACCTATAGCTCGTTCTTCTTCATTTCGCTGAAACCCTGGGAAGAGCGCAAGACTCCCGAGACTAGCTACCTAGGAATTAAAGCCCATCTTCAACAGGCGCTCTCAAGAGTTCCCTCGGGAATTGCGTTCTCATTTCCCCCGCCGGCAATTCCGGGCGTGGGCACATCGGGCGGCGCGACTTTCATTCTGGAAGACAGATCGGGAAGCGGCGTCGAATTCCTCGCAAAAAATGCGCGGATATTTGCGGAAGAGGCCCGCAAGCGCCCCGAGTTGGCCGGTGTTCTAACTACCGCCCTGCTCAACGTTCCGCAAGTTGGCGTAAAGGTAGACAACGCCAAGGCGATGACTCAGCAGATTCCGCTGAACGAACTCTATCAAACTGTGCAGACTTTTATGGGCGGTTCGCTGATTAACTTCTTCAACCGTTTTGGTCTGCAATGGCAAGTGTATGTTCAGGCCGATGGTGACTACCGGACAGACGCGGAAAATCTTGGCAAATTTCACGTCCGGAATTCATCCGGCGATATGGTTCCCTTGAGCACTCTTACCAGTACATATCCGCGCAACGGTCCTGAGTTCCTCATGCGGTATAACCTCTTCAACTGCGTTCAGATTAACGCCTCGGCGGCTCCGGGATACAGCTCTGCTCAGGCTATGGCGGCGTTGGAAGATGTCTTCCGCAAGACGATGCCCAGTCAGATGGGTTTCGACTATTCGGGTATGTCTTACCAGGAGCAAAGGGCCGCGCAGGGAACTTCCCCGACCGTCATTTTTGGCCTGGCATTCTTCGTCGTCTTCCTCATTATGGCGGCTCAGTATGAGAGCTGGACGCTGCCTTTCAGCGTGCTACTGGGCGTGCCGATCGCAGTGTTCGGAGCCTTCTTCGCACTTTTCTTCCGTCACCTGGAAAACAATGTGTACGCCCAGATTGGCTTGGTCATGTTGATCGGCCTCTCGGCCAAGAACGCGATCCTCATCGTGGAATTTGCCAAGATCGAGTACGACAGTGGGAAGCCGCTGATCGAAGCAACCCTGACTGGCGCAAGACTCAGACTGCGCCCCATCTTGATGACCGCCTTTGCTTTCATTTTAGGTTGCGTGCCGTTGTGGATAGCCGCCGGCGCAGGCGCGATCTCGCGCCAGGTGCTTGGAACGGTGGTGATCGGCGGCATGCTCGCATCTTCGATCATTGCAATCTTTTTCGTGCCGGTGTCCTTCGACGTGGTAGAGCGCTTCGGCAGCCTCTTCAGTAAAGAAAAGGAAAGGCCGCAGCCTCCGCCGGCAGTCGGCGTTGGCCCGGAAGGGGGACAGCCATGATGCGCAGGAAAGTATCCATCGCCATCGTGTTGCTGATGTTTTGCGTGTGTGGATGCACGGTGGGACCGAACTACAAACGCCCCGCCGTGAATTCCCCGGTCGACTATCGCGGCCTCCCGAACGGGTCCTCCGTCCAAGCCGCGAGTGAAACATTCGCTGAAATGAAGTTGGCGGCTGTTTTTCCGGACGAAGTGCTGCAGAACCTTCTCAAAGAAGCTCTCGTCAACAATTACGACGTGCGCATTGCCGCCTCGCGCGTGCTGCAGGCCGGCGCTGATCTTGGGATTACTCGCGCCAATCAGCTTCCGACGGTGAATGTTGCCGGGGGAATCCAGAACCAACGCATGCAGCCATTGTCGGGAAACGTGACGGCCGGAGCGGTCGCGGTGCAGGCCTCGTGGATACTGGATTTCTGGGGCCAGTTTCGCCGAGCGACGGAAGCGGCCCGAGCAAATCTTCTCGCAACTGAATACGCTCAAGGCCTGGTTCGATTAACCCTGATTTCGGCTGTTGCGAATGCCTATTTTCAATTGCGCGCATTCGATTCTCAACTCGAAACCTCCGAACGTACATTGGAGGCGGACAAGGAGATTGTGCGAATAAACAACATCAAGTTCAAAGGCGGCGAAAGTGCGATTACAGATGTTTTGCAGGCCGAGATTTTGCAAGAGCAGTCGGAAGCAGAGATCATTTCGCTGAAGCAAGGAATTGAACAGACCGAGAATCAGATCAGCATCCTATTGGGTAGAAATCCTGGGCCCATTCTTCGCGGACTTTCCATCACTGAACAGCCTCACATGCCCGAGGTGCCGGCTGGACTGCCGTCCGCAATTCTCGAACGCAGGCCCGATGTCCTCCAGGCCGAACAAAGTCTCGTAGCCTCCAATGCGAACGTTGGAGTGGCGAAGGCGGCTTACTTCCCTCAGTTCTCATTGACTGGCGCGTTCGGCGTGCAAAGCACTGCCTTGGAGAGTTTCCTCGGAGGGGGAGTCACCACCGCGGCCTGGACACTTGCGGGACAAGTTGCCCAGCCCATCTTTGAAGGTGGGCGTATCACGGCAAATTACCACCTCGCCTGGGCCCAGCGAGATGAAGCCGAACTCGTTTACAAACAGACCGTGCTACAGGCGTTTGGAGACGTCTCCAATGGTCTCGTCGGCTACAATCAATCCCGGCAATTTCGCGTGAAGCTGCAGGAACAAACGGCCACTTACAAGGAAGCTGCGCGTCTCGCCAACGTTCGGTTTCTCGGCGGATACACCGCTTTCCTTGAGGTTCTGGTGACCGAGCAGCAATATTTCACTTCAGAAATTAGCCTCGATCAGGCCTGGCTCACTGAAATTCAGAACTACGTCCAGCTCTATCAGGCGCTCGGCGGCGGTTGGCAGCAATAGATTTCCCCATGCCGCAGCTTTATCCGTCGAGGCCACAAACCGAAATCTATTGTATTTCCAGAAGCCTATCGAGAACGGGGATTTCCACCAGATCTCTCAGTGCGAGATAGGTGGTGACAAGCGGATTTATCAACTCCTATCCGAATTACTCCAGGACAATCGAGGCCGACGATAAGTTTCCGAGGGTGCGTTCCGCTTTTACCTTTACCAAGAGACTCGCGGCCACCGCGAAGACGTCACCTAATTAAAGCGGTCGGTGAAAGAGCCCGACGGGGCTTTTACATTTGACGGTTGCATTTGTTGCCTTATTCGCGCAACCATCTGACTCTCCCGTCGAGAAGTAAGGCACAACCCGAAAAGCCGATGTTCAGATGATTGGCAGGCGCACGGGAGCCGGCTCGCGATTACGCGCACAACACAACAGGAGAAGAAATTCGAACACGGATCTGTCTCCAGTTGCTACGCATAAGACACTGGACGAGGAGCGGTTATGGGGAAAAAAGACAAAGATAAGAAGAAAAAGAAGTGGAAAGAGGAAGAAGAGGAAAAACAGGATCAGCCAGGCAAAAGCCCCGCGGGCACCTATGCCGACGGTCATCCTCTCGATCAGATACAGTATCTCGAAGCAAAACTGATTCTCAAACCAGACCGCTTTACGTCTGTGGATAGTTTCCGGGAATTTGGAAAGCTGGTTAAGAAGACCGCCAAGAGAGAGGACGTCGGATTCGTTCCGGATGTAGAGGCCGGATTGCGGCCCAATATTCGAGAGATATTGTTCATGGATACCCCGGACTTCCGTTTCTACAACAACGCTTTCATTCTTCGCCGCCGGATCAGTTATGTGGATGGTTTTCCCGTAGGCGACCCTGAAATCGTTTTCAAATATCGTCATCCAGATGAGCAGAAGGCAGCGGCCGTAGATGTTCGCCCGAAGATATCCGGAAAATATCGGATTAAATTTAAAGCTGAAGCCCTGCCATTGAAGGATCGCATCGGCTCCTACCGAGTTCTCTATTCTCATAATTGCGTGTTCGGGTTGAGCCAGGTGCACGAAGCAGACCGCACCTCGATGCAGACATTAACCCGAGTATTCCCGGCCCTTGAGATGTTGAAGAAATCGCCCGACGAAAGAGTGACTCTGGTGAGTGAAGCCATCGTCGAAGAGGTACTGCTTAAATTGGGCGAGCTGGATTTCGGCAAGGGACAAGTGGGGAAGTGCGACGTGGCCCTCTGGCGTACACGCGGTGAGCACCAATCTCTTGTAGGGGAATTTGCGTTTCAGGTGAAATTCGATTCCCGAGAAGATGTTCACCGGAAGGCCAAGAAGTGCTGCGAACAATTCTTCATTTCGCTACAGCATGAGGTTAAAGACTGGATTTCTCTCGGTACGACGAAGACAGGCATGGTCTACCGTCTCAAGGGAAACGCGCCACAAAGCCATGAGTGAGACGGGCATGAATTCTGATCTGCCACGAGGAGCCAACATTGGCGTGTCGCAATCTGAAGTCTCAATTGGGCAGATCTTTCTCGAATTCCTAATCATCGGGGCCACTAGCTTCGGAGGTGTCGTGCCCTATCTCCGCGGCAGCCTTGTAACCAAGCGACACTGGATTGATGACAAGGAATTTGTCGAGATGCTTTCTATCAGCCAGAGTCTTCCCGGCTTGAACGCCACCAACATGGCGATCCTGGTGGGGGAGAAGTTGCGTGGCGCGCTCGGCGCTGTCGTAGCGATCCTCGGAATCTGCTTGCCCGGGGCGCTGATCATGTACGTCGTGGGAATGTTCTACCGCAGTCATGGTGACCACGTCTGGATCACAGCCGCGCTGAAAGGGGTAGCTGCGGCGGCAGTTGGCCTCGTCCTATCGACAGTCGTTGGTCTCAGCAAGAAGTCGCTCACAGGCAATTTTGACTTTGTTTTCATGGCGCTGACGGTGATTGCCGTGAACCGTTTACACCAGTCGGTCCCTCGGACTCTAATAGCTGTTGGGCTTTTGGCGATTCTCTTTCATCGGCCCCGCAAACCTCAAAAAGAAAGTGTGGCCTCGTGAACCAAATTCCGGTACTTGCTCGGGTATTTGCATATCTGTCACTCCTTACCGTTGGAGGCGGAATGGCGGCATTCCCCGAAATGAAGACCCTTACCGTCGATGTTCACAATTGGCTCACGTTCCCCCAGTTAATCCATCTCTACAGCGTTGGACAGATGGCCCCCGGTCCGAACATGATGATGATTGTGCCAATCGGCCTGTGGACCGGCGGAGTGCTGGGGGCCATAGTAGTTGTGCTGGCATTTTTCGGGCCCACTGCAGTGCTGACGTTCATCGTCGGACGATTGTGGAATAAGCTGGAGAAGTGGCCCTGGAGGCAATCGATTCAGCAGGGGCTCGCCCCCGTTTCGATTGGTCTACTACTTGCCGGCTGCTTCACTATGGCGAAGGGAGCCATTTTTGGGTTAGAGACGGCCACGATTGCGGTGGTCGTCCTACTACTGCTGTTGAACTACAAGATAAATCCGGCGCTGCTGATCCTGGCTGGGGCGGTCATCGGTATATTGTCCTTCTCCGCGTAAAGGCGACTTCGAGCTCGGAGGGAACAACATGAAAGCTGCCAATCGCACCCTGAAGCAGAGGGCCTATCGTGGATTTAAAGAGTATTTGGTTATTTCTTGCTATCTCTGCGTGGTCTTTAGCTTATTCGCTCTATATAAGTCCGTCATTTTGGCAGAGCATCATATCGCCATTGCCTCGCAGGGATTTGCCTTGCTCAACGGGCTGGCCCTCGCCAAGGTGATGGTCGTAGCCCAGGAATTGCATTTCGCAGATCAATTGAAAGGGGCGCCGCTCATCTACCCGACTCTATTCAAGTCCGCCACCTTCGCCGTTCTCTTAGGCTGTTTCAAAATTCTCGAAGAGGCCGCAGTTGGTTTGTATCACGGGCAGTCTTTCACCGACAGCCTCACCGCGATCGGGGGTGGTACCCTCAAGGGAACTCTCTCACTGATGGCACTCCTAGCCGTGGTTCTCATTCCCTTTTTCGGATTCACTGAGCTGCGCAGAGTCTTCGGCGAGGGCAAATTAGAGAGCCTCTTTTTCACCTCGCGGCAGCTCGCCCGCAGCTCCTAATAGTTAAACAGCTTTTTGAGTAGTTTCCTGAGGGAAAGCACGAGGAGAGCGATTCAAGTAATGGATCGACCAGGAGTCAATTCCGGCTTAAACATGTGGGTGCACCGAAGCACAGGCTAGCAGCAAGAGCGCATCCTGGGATTCTGGGCGCACCGCCTTGTAGCTTTCTTTCCGGTCATGCCGGGTGCCCCATGCTTCGGTTCTTAGAAGCGTGGGGATTTTGATCTCCTCGTGTGCAGTGACCGGATGTTCTAAAGCATTTTTGAATCGGTCACAGGCACGTTTGAAGCGCAACTTTCGTTTTCCACAGCTCTACGTAGTTCTACGAATATTCAACCGCCCGAATCTGCGCTACCATTTCTCGTTTTCTTATGACGACACAGACGACATTGTGGGAAGGCGGACAAGGCGCACTGGCGCTGCGGAGCGAAAGATCGCGCGCCGCTCTGTCATTATTTCGAAAATCCGGCAGGATTGTCGTCCTGCCTGTCCTGCTTGCCCTGAGGCACGAAGGGAGAAACGAAAGGAGGAACGAAGGGAGCCAGTGCGCGGAGGAGGCGAAGGCCTTCTCCCCAGTTCTCGTTCTAATCGCAAACGCGCGATTAGAATCCCGCCCAACCGTAAGAAAACAAAGCGTCCGCCTCGAGTCTAATCGCAAACGGATCGTGGTTTTTCAATTCACTCCGCAGTTCTCTCAGTCCATACGCGCTACGAATCACTCATCACTAATCACTGCGGTTCCCTGCCCGCCGTGGCCTGCCCGCCGTGGCGGGCGGCTAATCTACGGTGCCGCGATTAGAAACTCACTCAAACCATTGAAAACACAACTCGACGACTACCTCAGATCAACGGTTAAAGGGGGTGCGCTAGATGTAACCGGCATTGTCGCGACGCTCGGAGGCGATCTCTTCGAGAAGTTTCTCGCTCGAAGGGAGACCGGCCGGAGGGATCGAAAGCTTCCCTTTGATGCGGTTTGCGATTTGATCGGCCATCCGGTAACGGACGTCGGGAGCAAGCGCGTAGCGACGATTCAAAAATGATTCGACGAGCGCAAAATCCTCCGGGGTGAGTCGCTCGGATCCGTATTTCAAAGCCGTCGAATTTTTGGCGGCTTCCCAGTGCGGCTTGACGTCCTGTAGCGTACGCTCATGCACCACGATCGTGCCCGCGACGAAATCACCGAGTCGCTTGTTCTGTCTGCTTAGCACTACGCTCGCCATGCCGATGCCGTAAAAGAGCGGAAGCTGATCCACGATTCGCATCAAGTTCCGGGCCACCGATTCCGAGGGAGTGATCGGGCGTCCGGATTCCTTGATGACGCGAATTCGCACTACCCGTTTCCCCAGCGTCTGGCCATTCCAGATTGCTTCGAAGAATGCAAAGTATCCAACGTAGAACGCGAAGGCGAGAAAAATACCGATCGCGACGATCCACATCTCCGAGAGCGCGTATTTTGTCCACGGAATTACAAAAACGAGAAGCATCCATCCAAAAAAGAGGATCAATGCCAACGCTGCCTGTATGACGGTGTCGAGCGCCATTGCCAGGAAGCGGCTGCCGATGCCGGCGATCTGAAACTCCAAAGACGTCTGCTCAGGCGTCTCGATGGTAAGCTTGTCCCCATATGCGACGGCGGGAGGCGCTTGGAATGGGAGCTCTGCAGACATGATCTCTACGCGGTGGCTGGCAAAACGCAAGCCCAACTGGTCCAGGCTGGAAGAGCTTTTAAGCCGGTCGCAGGGGCGTGGGGTCGCGGCGCTGGGGCACAAGGATTTGCAGGAACTCGGCTTACTCTATCGCCAGACTGCATCGGACCTCGCAATCGCGCGGGAGGATAGCACAAGTAGCCAGCTTGCCGCTTATCTAAACTCCCTACTCGGCCGCGCGCACAATCTGATTTACATGGGCCAAAAACCCAAAGTGGCCGGAATCGTCCGATTCTATTCGGAAACTTATCCACGAATCTTCCGCGAACTCTTGCCGCAGACGATGCTGGCGTTTGCGATCTTCGCTGTGACGGGAGTGGCGGCCTTTCTCCTGACAGTGCGAGATCCCACATTTGCACACCGGCTGCTGGGCACGCAAATGATGGAAACGATCGAGAAGCGCGAGATGTGGACGCACTCGATTGTGACAGTGAAGCCGCTCGCTGCTTCATCGATCATGACGAACAATCTGTCCGTTGCGTTTTCCACGTTTGCATTTGGGATTACCGCCGGCGTCGGCACAGCCTGGATGATGGTGCTGAATGGTTTGCTGATTGGCGTGATTGGCGCCGCCACGTGGCAGGCCGGGATGGCAGTGCAGCTGTGGAGCTTCGTCGTGGGCCATGGCGTGCTCGAATTGCCGGCAATTTTCATCGCGGGCGGAGCCGGATTTGAGATTGCGCGAGGGATGCTCTTTCCAGGATTGCTTCCACGACGTGAATCGTTGGCTCGGGCCGGCGGAAAAGCGGCGCAACTTTTGTTGGGAACAATCCCGATGCTGATCGTCGCCGGCGTAATCGAGGGATTTCTCTCGCCGTCCGAAATCGCTGCGCCGTTGAAATTCCTGTTCGGAGCAGTGATGTTTGCCGCGCTCGTCGCCTACCTTTGCCGCGCTCCTAAAACTCCCGATCCAATCGGCGCGTAGCTACAGAAGTCCGCGCTCCTTGACGTCCATATACTGATTAACGACCGCACTCGCGAGCATTCCGGGCATTAGTTCCAATACAAGCACGCCGCGCTGCCGCAGTCCGCGGAGGAGCACGCTCCGCCTGTCGGCGATTTCCAGGGCCGCCACATGGCGATACATTTCCTCAGCAGTTGTGGGCATGGCCGCAGCGAGAGCAGTGAGGTCCGGCTGCCCCATCGCTGCAAAAACAACGAGATGCCTCTTCGCCAAGTGCATCGCATATTCGAGGACTTCGGGGACGGTGGCGGTCTCAGCAAAATCGGTGATCCAGACGATCAGGCTGCGGCGTTTTTGCTCGGAGAGCAGAGTGTGCACAGCGCGTCCGTGGTCAGCTTCGCCCGCTTCGCCGCGAACGTGGGCCAGGGATTCAACAATGGCGCGCATGTGGCGCGGGCCGCGACCCGCGTTCAGATTCTGCTGGATATGGCGGCCGTAGGCCAGGAGGCCCACTCGATCGCCGCAGTGCACGGCGATTTGAGCGAGCGAAAGGGCAGCGTTGACGGCGTAGTCGAGTTTCGAAATCGCGATGCGGCCGGGTTCCAACACTTTCGCGCGGAGCAACCTGCCTGCATCGAGCACCAGCCAAACGGCCTGGCTGCGCTCAATTTGGAAGACGCGAGTGACCAGATGATTTCGCCGCGCCGTAGCGGTCCAGGAGATCTCGCGAATTTCATCGCCCTCGCGATACTCCCGGAGGCTATCGAACTCGCGTCCCTGGCCGCGCTGCCTGCGCCGGCGTTTCTCCAATTCCACCTGACAGCTGCGGATCAGATAGAGGCTGTGCTGTTTCGCTTCATCGAGATTCGGGAATACGGTTACTACTTGCGGCGCGTCTGCGACGGCCCAGCGTTCAGCAATGCGCAGCGCGCTTTGATAGCGGATAAATATGCGGCGCAACTTCGCGTCGCCGCGCTCGGACGGAAGTATTGGATACTTCCCACTCGCCGAAGATCTTGCGCGCACCTCCAGTTCTAACTCCCCCGGCGAAACCTGCAAAGCGGGAGGAGTGTCGTCCACGGTATGAACGCGTAGTGCGGTCCGGCCGGAATTGTGAATACCGATCGTTATGTAGCTCGGAACCGCAAGCGTAGGCCGCAGGCTCCAAACACGACGCAATTCAAGCTCATCGGGCGCCGGAAGCCTCATTAAATCCCATCCCCAAACACACAAAAACAGGAGGTCCCAGAGGAACATGGCAACGATACATTTCGGAAACCACCACGCGGGGACGAGCCAGGCGAGGCCCAGCACGAAAGCCACAAAGAATCGCGGGCCAAAACCAAACGGAATCAACCCCAGCGGACGCGCCCGAGCGACCGCATCCTGCGGCACCAGGGGTTTCTCGTACATTTACTTTGGAACCTCGACAGTGGCCAGAAGCTCAGAGATTACCTGGTCTGTCGTCAGCCCTTCGAGGTCGGCTTCCGGCTTCAGCAGAATACGGTGGCGAAGGACGGCGGGTGCAGCCGCTTTGATGTCGTCGGGAATCAAGAAGTCGCGGCCTTCCATTCCAGCGAGGGCGCGAGCGGCAGCGAAAAGGCCGAGCGCAGCGCGAGGGCTTGCGCCGATCGTGAGGGCTGGCCAGTCCCGCGTCCTGCGGATGAGCGTGACCACGTAAGAGTAGAGACTCGGTTCGACGCGAACTTTCTCGACTTCAGCTTGCGCCGCCTTCAACAAACCTCGGTCGGTGGATGCAATATCAATGCTGTCGAGCCGGCGTGCATCGAAACCCTGGCCATAGCGGGACAGAATCTCTGTTTCTTCGCTTTCAGATGGGTAACTCATGCTGATTTTGAGGAGGAAGCGATCGAGTTGCGCTTCCGGCAGAGGGTAGGTCCCCTCGAACTCGATTGGATTTTGAGTCGCGAGGACAGTAAACGTTTCCGAGAGGGGATAGCGCGTCCCATCGATCGTGACCTGGCGCTCTTCCATGGATTCCAGGAGGGCCGCCTGTGTGCGGGGAGATGTGCGATTGATTTCGTCGACGAGCAGAAGATCTGTGAATACGGGGCCTCGGTGCAGCGAGAATGTACTGTTCGCCATGTTGAATACGTTTGTGCCCATCACGTCGGCAGGCATCAGATCAGCGGTGCATTGCACACGCTGGAAGCCGAGCCCGCAAATTCTAGACATCGTTTTCACGGCGAGCGTCTTTGCGATTCCTGGAACACCTTCGATCAAGGCATGGCCGCCGCAAACAAGCACGACGAGAAGCTGGTCGGCGATCTGCCGCTGGCCGACGATCACTTTGGAAAATTCGCCGCGAACGTGTGCAGCCAGGCGTGAGAGGTTTTCCACGATTAGGGGTTCTCCTGTTGGAAAATTCTTTTTAGACCGGCACGCCGCTCGTAACGTTCGAGCTGCTGCACGATTTGAAGAGCGTCTGCGGGTGCAAGCTTTCGGGACTGACTGGCCGCTGCCGCTCTTTCAAGGGTTTTCAATAGGTCATCGTCTTTTACGCCCAATCGCTTTGCGGCAGCTTGTTCGAGCACCGCATCGGGAGTTGCTAGAGGAAGCTGCAATTGGCGCGTGAGGATTGCGCGAAAGCGCTGATAAACAGCCGCCACAACGGCCGGTTCGCCGTGGGCGCGCTGGTACAGGCCGCCGAGTGTATCAACAAACTCGAGCGGTGACAGGCGCGAAACTGCCACAGGCGTTGAAATGGGACCGCTGCGCCGGGCGTACGTAAAAAGGGCGAAGATGCCCAAGATCGCTACTTGCAGCAGTCCCCAGGGAACGGGAGTCTTCTGAAAATACCCCCAGAGCGAGGCTTGCTGGCCGTGAAAGTACTCGTCCCAATAGATTTTCGGCTGATCATACTGCCTCGCGCGCGGATCGCTCACGGCGTTGAGAAACAGATTCAAGTTATCTTCGCGCGTGATGCCAGAATTCGTGAGCGGCCCCGGCGCAGCCCACCACAGAAACTCGCCTTCACCGAGACGCCAACTGACGATCACCGGAGATTGAGGATCGCCGTAGAGTACCAGCTGTGATTGCGTATCATCCCAGGCCGCTTCCGGTTTCAGAACTACTTTGCTGGCGCCTCGTGTATAGGCGCTCGGGAACTTAGCTTCATACGTCGTCCATGCCTCGAGCGGCGATTCCTCGTCGTCCGAAACCTTCGCATCCGGAAAAAATAAATTGACCCGCGGGCCCGTGAAAAGGACTGTCCCTCCTTTCTTGATAAATGCGAGGAGCGCTTTTTGATCTCCTGCGCTGGGCGGCTCGCTCGGGTTCACAAGAAGCAGGACCGTATTTCTCGAATCCTCAGGCAATTCTGTTGGAGGCCGCTCCCACGGTTGCACTCGTCGTCCGAGCTCGCGCAGTAGAAGGTAGGCCGCCCGCGCGCCGTCCGGCGAGGTCGAGTAGAGCGACGGAACTCCGGAACCTTGATCGCCAGACGGCGGAGAGAGAAAGACAATACCAGCCGTGAGGGTGATCAGCACGGCAGCCGTCACCAGCAACAGCTTGCGATCGGATGGGTCTACGTTTACCGGCATCCGAGATCCTCGACGAGCTTCAGACATTCGCGAAAATCATCGATGCCGGCTGGACGGCGGCCATACCAAACACGTTCGAGTTGCGACGTCAGCCTATCCATGCGATCGCGCTGCTCGGGAGTTGCCGCTGCGGGTGTGGGTTCGCCGGAGTTGCGGGAGAGCAAGTTCAACTGCTCGCGCGGTGTGCGCGTATGGTCCACCGTAAGGATCGACAAGTCCTCGAGGCGCGTGATTCCCACCCAATACAGCGAGTGAATGGCGTCGCGAAACTCGCCGTGTGTCGCCGCTTCTTGCGCCGCGCGAAACCATTCTTGCCAGGAACGGTGCGATGCGACGCTTGCGATTGTCGCAAGGCCGACTGTTCCCGCGCGACGTGTCCAGAATTGGAACAGCGTCGTCACGAGCCAGCTGACAACACCAAAGATGATGAACCAGAAAAGCAGCTGCGATCCCAGAGGGTGCCCGGCAATCTTTCTAAACAGCTTCTCGAATATGCGAAGCAGCCAAGCGTTGATTCGCCGGCGCAACAAATCCAACGGGGTCGGCGGTGACGGAGGCGAAAACTCCCGTCGCTTTAGAATTCGGTCAAGGTTCGAGCGAAAATTTGATTGACCGGAAACAGCCGCGGAAGCAGCCGCAAAACCTTCCGCCTGAGTGGCAGCGTCTTCAGTCCAGACACTCGCTTCCTCGAGGATGTTTCTCCGCTGGGCAGCATCCCGCACGGCATGTTCGAGAAGCCTCCGCAACGGATCGCTTGAGATCTGGTATTTGCCGCCGTTCGCTGTATCAACGGTCCAAGAGGCGGGCAAGTCGCGGAGCAGAGAGCTGACGTAATTCGTCGAAGAGGTGCCGCCGAGCAGCTTGGCTTCGAGGCGGCGAAGCTCCGCGGCAAAACCCGCAGGGTCGAGCGGAGGAGTGGTGACTTGCTTCGCGCCTGTCTGCGGAATTCGTGACAAGGCTTTGACCGGACAAACGCAACCGGTTGTGCACAAGAAGCAGAGGACGAGGAGCTTTGCAACCACGCCCTCGAAACGCAAGAAGGGAGCCCTGGGGAGTTTCACGGAAAGAATCTCAAGATAGCATCGTCGGTATCGTACTTGCACTGGGTGAAACTCCGCCCAGCGGGTTCATCATCATCTGAAGATCGAAAGCTTCTTTGCGCACTCGCAAGTCGTAGTAAAGGATCGCACTCGCAATCGTGAGAACGGGCGCGACCAACACGTTTGCGATCGTGGAGCCGACCTGGGACAATGCCACCCAGAATCGCAACGTCTCTGGATTGCTTTTCGCCGCCGTCATCACGATCATCACCTGGAACGGCATGGCGAGCAGGGCGCTCGCCGCAAATGCGAGCGCGAAAGAAAGAAGTATGATCAGGAAGGCGCGACCGGCGCTGTCTTTCGTCAATTCGAAACTGCGCTCGAGCGATGCTCGCGGGCCCAAATTCTCGACAAGCGCCGCCGGAATGCAAACAATGAGCCGGCACATGAGATAGATTCCGGGGATAATGAGCAGGATGAAGGCAGCACCAGTCGCGAGGCCGTTCAATAAAACCACGCCGAACAGATTTCCAAGTTCACCCCGTACCCTTCGAAATGAATCCGCAATCGTGATCGCGCGGCCGAGATAGATTTCCGAGATCGCTATGACCGTGG
>Ga0210383_10003003_pt1 | contig 15220 bp, 19 predicted proteins | sample IncBWC14OmetaG_FD_160072 | JGI IMG/M metagenome (GOLD analysis project Ga0210383, IMG submission 160072) | Forest soil microbial communities from Barre Woods Harvard Forest LTER site, Petersham, Massachusetts, United States - Inc-BW-C-14-O ...
AACCGCTGCTGCAGCCGGGGAAACAGGAACCCGCGCCATCCGAGTTCCTCGCCGAGCGACCACACCGCTTCGAAGACAACGCCGACGGTAAACAACAGCGGCAGCGCCACGCCAAACGTCCCGAAGGCGGCCCAGCGGGTCAATCCATAAGGCTCTACCATCGAGACTTCGAAGCTCTTGAGGGTGAAGGAGCCGCGAACGATCAGCCAGGTGAGCAGGTACACCGGCGTGGCGTAGAGCAGCGGCAGAAAATACGCGAGACTGAGAGAGCGTCGTGGCGGCCAACTCCAGCCCAGGGTTCCGAGAGGGATGCGGAGCAGCAGGCAGGTGCACAGTGCAGCGGCGCCAGGACACCACACAACGAACTGCGCGAGTGTCGAGGTTAAGCGATGGCTGTGAACGTCGAGGGCGTAGGTGCATCCGCTAAAGACACTGAGAAAAAACAGGAAGATCGATAACGGTCGCTGTTGCGGAACTCTCATAAACGCTCTCCTCGTAGATACGCTCACAAGTTAGGATCGTTGTCGGAATTCTAGGTTACAACCGCTACGTCGCTATTTCATGAAGTCGGGCCTCATAAGTCGGCTAGTGTTTACCGATGAAGAGAGGTGGCCATTGCGATTGCTACTTCAGCCTGAGTCACGGCGAAGCGTGTGCGACACTTGATCGTCGCACTTTGACCGTCTGCTGACAATCAGTGAAATTCCTCCCGAGCGACGAGCAATTCGGGAAGCCAACCGTCGAAACCAGGTCAGCATGAGCGGACTCCGGTCACAACGAAGCATGAAGAGAGGCTTTACGCCGCCCCCCGGTTTGCAGTGAGTTACAACTTCTTTTCAAGGGAGGCCTTAGCACAAAGTTTGCGCCGTTTCTTCGCCTACTCGATGGCCACTCCGTTGGGCATCCGCCTAAGCATCTGCCTGACAGTAGCGCCCCATTCGGCAAGATCGCCTGCAAGGTCAAGTCTTGGCTATCACAGCTATACTCAGTCGCCCGAGGCCATCGCCGCCTGCGTTCGCTCAATGCTTTCGTCGAGCGCAGCCTGTCGCTTCCCGGTGAAGTGAGAGTAGTACCGTTCCGTGATGTCGATGCTGCCATGACCCAGAGCCGCCCTCAAATCTTCGGTGCTGTTGCCAGCCTCCAAGAAGTACGCAGCGAACGTGTGCCTGAAGTCATGGGACGTGTGTGAGACGCCCGCCTTAGCGAATACCTTCCGATACAACTTCTGGAAGTACGAGGGCGCATCCTCCGGCAGAGTGTCACCAGACCAGAAGAAGTATTCGGGGTTGCCGTTCTTGACCTTCAGCAGCAGCTTACCCAGTTCCGGCGTGATGACGTTGTTGACGGCATTGTCGGTCTTCTGCCGCGCCGTCTTGATGCGAACCTTGCCCTTTGCGTGTACCAGTTCATCCTTGTGCAGCATGACGGCATCCACGATAGCGAGTCCGGCTTCGAGTTGCAGTCGCATACACGCTTTGACCCGGACGCGATTCTCAGGGGTCATCTCTACTTCGTCCACAGCCTTCATGATCTTCGCCAGCACCTTGGGACGAATGATGCGAGCCTCGGAGACGGCATCGTCCTTCTTGTCCAGCGCAAAACTCTCCCATTCCGCGATAGGGTTCGCGGCGAGGATGCGGGGACTCTTAAGCTTGTCATCTACTGCGTGGCTGAGGCAGAACTTGATAAAGTTGCGAACCTTTTCCTGTCGTCCGCGCTTCGCGGCCTGCGAGTCAAGGTTCCAAGTGTGAGACCATGCGTCCACGACCGAGAAGGTGATGTCCTTGATGAGGACGATTCCCTTACTGCCGCAGAACTCGTTGAGGCTGTCGAGCACAAACTTGTAGCGGTACAGAGAATCCGAGGTGATCTTGCGGGCAGTATGCTTGCGCGGAGCCTTTTCCTTGTGGTCGAGAAACTTCGTGATCGTGTCCGCGATGGTGAGCCCGCTCGATACACCGATTCCCTTTTTATGGTCGGCCAACCATGTCGTCAACTCGCCAGTGGTCATGCCGAGGTTTCGACGAAGATCGAGTCCGGCGTCAACGGCATCCACGAAGAGTCGAGCCTTCGCCCCGGCCCGTTCCCAGTTGCTTTCCGCTGCACTCCAACGCACCGTCGAAGACTTCAGGGCACCGTTGGCGTCCAGCCCTTCGCCTGCAGGCCACGGCGCACGGCCCTGAAACCATACCGGGCAATCGCACCGCTTGAAATTCTTGTCGGTGCGCCCGCATCCTTTTGTGTGGCGTTTGTAGAGTTCGATTTGAATATGGATACCCTCCCGTTTTGCCTACCAGAGCCTTGGGAGAGGGTTAATACTGAATCCAGTGTACACCCTGCGTACACCGGAATCAATAGGATGCATGTTATTGATTACACTGCTAGATTTGTGGTGGCCAGGGACGGAGTTGAACCGCCGCCGCCAGCCTTTTCAGACCTAGTTCAACCTGAACCCATAACCACAGGTTTGCGGGAGACTGCCAAGTACCTGCAAATACGTGCAAGCCCGAGCAATCATGGGCTAGGATCATGGGCTAGAGATAACGAATTGCGACGTTAACCGCCGTCGATCAATCCCAGGCGTTCTGACGGTCACGGCGTATGTACCCATCTGAATCCGTTGCGAATACCTATCACAGCATACCGATTCGGTTGACCGACTTCTCTGGCCTGAGGCTCGACCTCGCGACCCTCCGGACTTTCGGTCGCTTCTAAGCAAACCCGGCTTATAGTAAGCAGGTCAGCCTCCGTAATCGTCGAACTACTTTTGGAGGCGATGGCTCGTTTGTATTTACCTATCGTGGGGTCGCTCTCAAACTTTTCAAGTTGCTTCGTAGTTTTCCCGCCGGTTATCTCAGCACATACGCGACTCCATCCAAATGTCCTAAAGTGCCCGGGTGATATAACGGGATGGTCCAGCGTGCTCGTGATTTCTGTGGTAGTAGACCGATACAAAGTTACGTAGACTTCCTGCAAGCCCATGTAATAACCAACGCAGACAAAATATGAAAATTCCTCGGGCTGTGTCGGATACCAGTCTGGGTGCTTGCGCTGAGATGCCCTCATCAAGCCCAAAAGCGTCGCATCAATTGTCTCGTGGGCACTGAAAGGATTCGCCTTAGGGTTCTCCTTAATCCAATTCCTGACCGTTTTGTCGAGGTCTACTTTATCGATACTTCCGGTCACCGAATCAATGACGGAACGTCCGCCAATAAAACACGCACCTTCAGTATTGACAAGTGGTATGAGCTTGTCATTCTTTCCGGTTGGCAACCCATTATGAGTCACGAGGCCGTCTGCTGCAATTACTATCGACTTGTTTGCCGACCCCACAAAAAACATCGAACCGGCAATTGACTGACTCGCCGCAGGATGTGCATCAAGAAGAAGGAGCAGTAACCACCCGCCGAGATGGGGCAAGACATTCTTCATAGCGCGAAATTGTAACAAGGTTTCGGAAACACAAGCGCCACGCCCATAACTCAGGCATTGCGTTCCTCAACTCGATGCTGCAGCAAGACGTTGCGCTGACGCCCGAGACCACTCGCGTTCTCTTCAGCTCTTCAGCTTTGCGGGAACTGACGGGGCGAGGTCCTTGGGCGAGCGTCATTCTTGATGGCCAGGGAAATATTTATGGCACGACTGAGTCCGGTGGAAGTTCAAGCAATGGGGTCGTATTCGAAATCACCCCTTGATGAATGCCGAGATCTGGCGCACAAAGCCCGGGCGGCTCAATGAGCGTAATTGATTCCATGGCCATGTCGGCTCCCATGCCCGAGCAAACTTTGGTGGTGGCAAAACCAACCGAAAGGCTCGGAGAAAGGAGCCGACATTGTCATGGAATCAATTACACTTATCGATCCTTGGCCGGTGGTTTTGAGTGCTATGGCCTGTTTTCGTCAGTTATGCCCGGAACTCTCGATCTGGAGACGCGAGGAAGCAGTGGTAGAACTCAACTTTCCGGACGGTCTTGTAATGGAGTAGAGTATGCGGTGGGGTGAGACTCTGATGAACAAAACAATTCTCCTCGTGATGTTGTTTGTAGGCAGCTGGCTAATGGGGCAAGCGAGTCCAGACCAGTCTCAGCAATCGCCGAAAGAGACAAAGGGGCAAGTCACGATCCAGGGATGCGTCAGCCGGTCGAGCGGCGATTACGTACTGATGCAGCCGGGCAGCAGTTATGTACTTCATGCAACCAACAATATCAAGCTGGGACACTACCTCGGGCACCAAGTGGAGGTGACCGGAACCGAATCACCTACGATGAGCACCAGTTCCAATGCCGGGAGGAACCAAAGCTCAGTAACAATCATGGTGGGCTCGATCAACACCATTTCCAAGCAATGCAATCATTGAGCCAGGGTCAAAACAGCCACAGGGCGGTCGCGCAGCCTCGGGGCACACACGTGAGGGTTTCGGGATGTGCCGCGCCCGTCTTGGCACCTGGCGTGCGTCAATACAAGTCTGACATGCTTTGGGTTGTGGGATCGAAGGTTGGCGTCCCTCTCTTATCATCGTCATCCCGAGCGCAGCGAGGACCCATCTGGGCATTGACTGGGCCTGATATGGGTTACCTTCAGAGGGTTGGAAGTTTGGTCATTCCATCAAAAGAGGACGGTTGGCGTAACATCGCGATTACACTCATCATGCCGCCGCAGGGTTTTGAGGTGGAGAGCGTCCGGACTCGATTGAGTCTTTGACACTCTCCTTTTTGTGCCAATCGACTACGCAGCTTTTTTCTGTTGAGCCTTCACCTTGGCCCACCGCGCACGTTGAAACGCAGCGATCTTCCTACGCGCCGCTGCCGACATCGTTCGCTTCACGGGAGCCGAGGCCGTTGTTTTTGTTGTCGCAACTACTGGCCGCGATCCGTTTTTTTTCCTCGCCCATCTTGCCTTTTGCGCCAGTGCCATCTTGCGCCGTGACGCTGCGGATATGATTCGCGTCGGTTGGTCTGTCTGCCCGAATGTTCCCGAACCGTTCAATGACTCGATCACTGAGATTGCTTGATCTAAGTTCTCGACATGTGACTGCGCCTGCTTGCGTTCAGCGTGAAGCTGCTGAAGCGCACTGCTTAGGTTTCCCATTGGTTCCCCCTCAAGATAGACAACGGTGGCTATTGTAATACGCTCAGACGCGCAATCCCGTTCGCAGACTGCATGGTATAGTCGAGGCGTTCCCGTTACGTCTTTATGCCGCGCCGTTTCGGGGCCCCGGTCAGTTATGCGACCCCGAGGGTTCGTTCTCGGAGGCTGCCCAATGCGAACGCTCCTACAATTTATTCATGATGTGCGATTGCCGAAGTGCAGCATCTGCAATGAACCTGTCGAGATTAAGACCGCGAAGACAGATGAGGATGGGAAAGCTGTTCATGAAGACTGCTATGTTGGAAGAATGATGCGCCTGAGGGAAATCACACCGCCCAAAGCGTCTTAACGAAGGTGGATGCCTCGGAGATTCATGACCAAAACAATAGCGTGCCCACATTGTTCAGAAACCATGAAGGCTGGCGACGAAGGGCGATGGTTCATCTGCCCTAGTTGCGGACACGTCACGATTGAGGACTACCCATGTTACCGATGTAGCTGCCGAACTTGCATAGACCATAGCCCAAATCCTAATCTCGCGGTCTGAGAAAAGAGGCGGGTTGGGCCTTTTTCCAGGCGACGCTTCTGTCGGAACAGACTCGGCACCGAGCTAGGCAGGACGCCGTCGATTTAATCTCAAGAATCCGATAGCTGGCGGAACCAGTTACTATGATGTGTGCCGATGCGTCCGCATAAACCAGTTTGTCCAGCAGGTTTGATAACTTCTTCTCCTCGCCACAAAACGGGGTTAGATGCAACCCCCCTTACCCTGATGACGCCTCGTGCCTGCTAGTAGCAATGCACGGAGAAATCGGGCTGTGGTTGCCTCATGACCGGGTCAAGAGTGTAATGGCCTGTTTTCGCCAGGAATGCTTCGTTGGTGTCTAATTCAATAGAAAAAATGTTGGGGTGGAGATAACCCATGCAAAAGGCCACGCTTGCTGTGCTCGTTCTGTGACGCCGAGGGGAATTGTTCGCTTCAGCCCAGCATCAACCGAAGCGCGAAGTTCGTGGCCTGCGTCGACGGCCAAGACACTAGCAATCTCTCGTCGAAAAGATTGCCCATCCGCTGAATGTCTGAAGTGAAGAACTTGCCTAAATATTGACATATCCTGTAGAACGAGTCCCCCCAAATCTGTATTGAAGACGCCCGAGAAGGTATACGATGCAAGATGGTCGGCTGGAAGCTCTGCTGCTTGCACTCCGAAGGCAGCGCTTGTCAGTTGAGGGCCGCCAAACGGCAACTTAGCAGCTTGGATTTTGTACTCAGCGCAGATCGCGGCGGTCTGAACCAGATGGGCCAAACGAAGATAAGGGTGCCGCAGCCATCTAGGAACTTGCGTAGGCAGAATGGCATCGCTTATCCCCAGCAGCCTAGAAATCCTCGGCATCACCAATGCACCCCGGACAAGTGATGGCAGGTTAATTTGAACCGACTTTCTATAGACTGGAGTTCTTCGTTCCAGTTCTTTAAATAACCGCTCGGCTTCCTTTTCCTTGCTCTGTACTGGAACGAGAACACGACGAATGAGATCAGATATCGGAGCTGGCTCAGGCCCCGCACTCGTGCCACCTTCCACATTTCCCAAGTCGCCAATGACCTCTCCCTTGCGAAATAATGCTCCGATTTTGGATTCACTATGGATGAATCGCAGAGCGTCAGTACGAATGACTTCCCAGAACAGTTCCGAGCCTATTAAATTGTGCGCTGGCCCGAGAGCAGCGAATGGCAGATATACGTAATCGAAGCAGAGAAAACCTACGAGCATATCGTGCAATGCGGTCGATGTGTTAAATGGTATTTCGTCGTTCGTAAAACCGAGCCCGAAGCTACCCTCAAGCTCTCCTGCGCTTCCTTTAGCAGTGATCTCCTCTGAGGTGCTGAATGTTCCGGGTGGCATCAGATCGGAAATGTAGTAACCAGTTTTGCCAGCTGGCACTGTTCCCACACCCCCGCCGTCGACTTCGTTCGATTGGACTTCCGCGGCCAAAGGCTTGGCTAGCTGAAATGGAACTGAACTCTAGCGAATATGCTCTAACACACTGAGAGCAGCTTTGTGGTCTGGATTGAGCTTTATATCGTAGCCGATCCGGTGCAACGACTCGACTGGAATTGGTTCATTTGTGACCACGAAATGAGGCCCAGGACCGAACAAGTTGTTCTCTGCGGCATTCTCCGATAACAGTCGGAGTACGTGCGAGTCCCGAACTCCGTAGCTAAGGAACACCACTGTGCAAGTAGCAAAAATGTACTTCAGTGTTTGAAGATACGGTTGATCTGCGAGCAGCTGATTGTAGTCTGTCGTCGTAAAGACAGTGCTCTTAACAGAACTAATTGAACCATGAATCTTCGCGACAAAAGGACGTTTGTTTTGTACTAAGTCAATGCACCGCGTGAAATCGCTTCTCTGCACAGTTATTGATGTGGGCCTATTGGCTTCTAACTCCTCATCCACGTTTGTTGAGATTACAAATGACGACGCTATTCCTGCTAAGAGATTCAGGAATCTTTGGTAGATATCTGTTGTGTTTCTTGGGAGGAAGGCATTAGCAATGAAGGAGAAGTATCTGCCTTCGTCCAAGTCTCTGCACATCTGGAATACAGCGGGGAAATCCGACTTGTTGATACGTTCGAGCGCTCGCTGATTGCCAAATGAAGCTACACTCCTTGCAAAATCCTTTCGTAAGGCCAGAGTAAGTTCTTTCCATGAGGGAAAACCTAGCCATTTGCTAGAACCTGCTCCTACCCAGAACACAATTGGCCGGCTAGCGGTGGCGACGACAGTCTCAAGTCCCGCAGCGCGATCACGGTTTTTGGATCGTCTGCGTTCAGGACGACAGGCCGATGTTCCCCGATGTTGACGATGAGTTCTTCTCGAAGCCATAAAAGGCGGTCCTTCGGAGTCCCCCGCTCAAATTACGAGGTCTGGATCGGTTGACTCGATGAATAGTAGCTCGCCGTGGATGCACGATTAAGACCGCCTCCCAGGGCTATTACATAGACTCCCTGAGGACTTAGTAGTGGCTCTTTTCAACTGATCAGGCCACATAGTAAGAGATTCGCTTTTCTCAAATATCTGCGCGACTGCCATTTGCTGAGATTTCGGAGTGTTTATCGATTGAGGCATACGATATCAGAGTGCCCCATATCGTGACCTTGTAGAGAGCCATGCACCTGTCGTCGCGCGGGGCTGCTTTCTTTAGCTCAAAGCCGGGACCAAGGGATGTTGTTGCGGCAAATTTACCGAAGATCTGAGTAATTCCGATTGGCTCTTCATGCACATGATAAAGCTCGATGCTGTACGGGGGCGTGATGTACCGACCATCGTTCAACACATATTCAGTGCCACGGAAGACCTTCTTGAGCACACCGAACAAGAGATTGGCGGGAATGAGGATGATCCGCTGAGCCTCTGGAGCAAAGCCCTGATGCAAGCCCAAGCTTGGAAGAACCTCGTGTCCAGCATACGGTATGCTCTCCGCCATTATTTTGTCTTTTAGCTTTTTTCTGATCTCTCTTTCGCTTCCAGATATGTCTGGCCCGACCCCAAATGATCGCAAGAGCTTCTGGTTAATGCCTGTCGCCTCAGCCTTCGCAGGATCGATGCACATCCCTAAGCGCAAGAATAATTCTTTTTCCATTTTGCCAAATGTCTCATTGCAACTTTGGCAGCTTGGCACAGTCCATCGCTGAACGGTTGTGGGTGTATCGTCTGTGTACCACGAACTGGGAAATACGTGATCTCTGGTTACCGCGTCTTTCGGTAGCTCTGTCAGGCAGTGCACACAGCGGACCGGTCCTTTTATGGTTCCATTACTCATTTTTTTCTTTCTTAGCAATTATTCAGTAAAGCAACATCGAGCCTTTTCGCTCGAAATTGTCATTTTCCCCAACGGGAAGCCCAAAACATCATCCTCATTCCATTCCGCGATAGGTTTTGCCATGGATTTCTACTTAGAGCTCTGAGAAAACAGGACTACGGCTAAGGCAAGAGCGTAGACAACTGCCGCGAAGGGCGCATGGGTCGCGTAGTCCTCTCCCTAGTTCGGAGTGACTCGCTCCCCCTCGAAGCAAGTCGGGCCATCTTTGTCGATGGCCTTCGATTCGAGATCATACATTAGACTTGAATCGCCACAATGGCTAGAAAGTGCTACATGAGACGCCGTTCTCCTTCTCCGAAACTCGGCCTGAGGTTTGGCGGAGCAGAGCATTGATCTCCTGCATAATCTCGCTTCTTCTCATAGATCGCGCCCGTCTACCTGTCCTGTAAATCTCGTCCTCGAAGACGCCGTTTTCACGCACCCGATCCCACAGCTCCATCGCTCGCAGCTCCGCCCTGAGAGCGTTTAGTTTGTCGTGCGGCATAGTTTTTTCCTTGCGACCTCGACATCCTGAGCAAGACAATTGCCATGAACAAAGCCAATACTTCAGGGCCTTCATTGAAGTCGAGCCTGCCGAGATTTCACTACTGCCGGAATGTCGGCGAGCGCATCGTGGAACCGTGAGCATGGACGATCCCAGCCTGATCATGTGGCTGAATGGCAGCGACAACCCAGCTAACCCTTGTCCAGGAAAATCACGCCGACGGGATATGCAGATTTGTCACGTCGCGAATTCAGTTTGAGAAACGCGGCTACGCCCCGCACCAGGCCCACCTCCCGTCGAGGTACGGAGGTACGCCTGTGGTCGTCTACCGGCCAGCGGTGGCGGAACTGCAGGAGTATCATCTGAGGTATCTTGGGGATCAATAGATGACGGACGGCACGCCAGAGGCATTGACGGCAAAGGGATGACAAAAGATGTAGCCGCGTCTGTTGTTTTTCTGCTCGGTACCGCACTGATTGAGTACATCAAGCGCCACTTTCAAGTGGAGTCAGGTTTTACGGGCACGTTCTTGCTTTTATCGGAATTGACCCTAATCGCTTTTGCGGCGGGAAATGCCCTTCGCGCAGCGAACTACCTCTGGGGCGAGTTTTCATCCCTCGCTGGACGAATCGCCAATGATCCAAACTTGCCCCGCCTTAAAGCCGGAGCCGCATGGGCGCTGGGTGGTGCGCTACGCGGGTTGCGTGCGATCCTGACCTATGTGGTCATCGCCTTCGCAGGAATTATAGGCGCGCTGATCATCTGGGTAGTCCTTTTGGCTGTGCTGCACCACTTCGGCATCGAGCTGTCCCCTCTCCTGGCAAAGCTCGACAACTTGCTCGGCGTACGGAGCTTCGCGGCGCCCGCGGAGCCTGAGCTCCCGACGCCGCTTGGAACCCAGATTGCTTTTGCCACAGTCCTCGGTCTTGTGATCTTGGGATGGCTGATCCGCGGGGTCTCCTATTTCGTTCAGCGCCGATGGCGACCCATCCAAGCTTGAGCTTTTTTGCAAGCGATCACGATTTACAATATTGGCAATGGTAAATCGTTCATCAGCTTTGATGATTGTGGACGTGCAAATCGGGCTGGTGGAACTAATGTCTGCTGAAGTCCGGGGGAGTGTTCTGCCAAAGATCAAAGCGCTCCTAACGAAGGCACGCGCTTCAGGAATTCCGGTGATCTTCATTCAACATGAAGGCGCAGCGGGACATCCGCTGGAAACGCATACTAAAGGCTGGGAGATTGATCCGTCGATAAAACCGTTGGACAGCGAGTCCATCGTTAGGAAGCGGGAGTCAGATTCGTTCTTCGGAACCACGCTCCAACACGAACTTGAAAAAAGAGAGATCTACCATCTCATCGTCGCCGGAGCAATGACGGAGTATTGCGTGGACACGACCTGCCGACGCGCTGTGAGCCTCGGCTACAACGTTACACTGGCAAGTGACGCTCACCTGACGAGAGACAATGGAGTCCTGACGGCCGAAAATATCATTGCCCACCACAACTTCGTGCTCCAGGATTTCGGTGCGGGAGACCATGTGGTTAAGGTTGAGCCTACAGACGAGATCGTTTTCTGAGATTATTCACGAATCGCTGAAGCTGAGATGCTGCTGATACCGTCAGGAACGAGGGCATTACATTGCGCGACTCATGGCGGAGGTAAACGTCGACGATGGCGAAGAAGAAAGGTGCTGATACCCCGCCGAAACTCACGCAGACTGAACAAGACCTACTTTCACACATCCAATACGGGTACCAACTTGAAACTGATTCACTCGGTGGCAACCCAATTCTGCGGCGTTTGAAAGATAATGAAGAGATACGCCCTCTGTCTGCTAATCGAAATACCATCAAGGCGATGGAACGGCGCGGACTCATCAGCCCCGGCAAAGGCCGCGACCCACTCACTATCGTGTGGCGTCTGAACAAGAAAACTGATTAGACCTGTGTTCCGTAAATGGTCTGGCAAGGCTATCGAGTATAAACGTCCCATTGCTTAGGCGAAGAGACGATTCTGAATCGGGGCATCCTCAACGGGACGGGAACATTCTTCATCGTCGTTCGCCACGTGGTTGATTCGCGTGCTGATCGGATAACACCGCATCAGTCGAGCATCAAAGGGCTTAAACATTTCCGATACCGCGTCGACATTGGTCATTCCCGGATCGAGCCACAGATCGTAGTTATCCGGATCAAGGATGACTGGCATACGGTCGTGGACGGTTGAAGTCACAACGTTCGGAGTAGTCGTCAAGATCAACACGACTTGATCCACCGTCCGCTCGGGGCTTTCCATCGATCCCACAATCCTGCAAACGCGAACAATTCCCCACCGTTGACTTCGAAACAGAACGGCTGTTTCGCCTTGCCTCTCCGCTGCCATTCGTAAAACCCGTCTGACGGAATCAGGCACCTGCGATTGGTCAACAGATCACGGAATGCACGCTTCGCGCTTGCGGTCTCCGATCCTGCGTTTATCATCATGGCTGCGCCGGACGTGTCCTTCGCCCACGAGGGGATCAAACCCCAACGCATAAGCGACAATTCCCGTCGAGGTTCCTTTGGGTTCTGCCGGATGATCGGTACTGGCTGAGTAGGAGCAATGTTGTAGCGCGGAGTCCAGTCGTCTTCGCCGGAGACGCTGTCGAAATACTCTTCGATCATTTGCTTTCGGCGCGACAATCGGTAGCGACCGCACATGGAGGGAATTATTGCAGATCGGATGAATGTGGTGTCACTTGGCAAGCGGGCCGGGATGTATGCCTTCGCCAAGGACAAAACTCGATCCCACGCTCCCCACTACAGCCGATTCTCGCGGTAGGGCGAGTCTCTCACGAATGCGATAAACGGCTTCGATGCCTGTGCAGTGGGCACCGATCAGATTTGCTACTTTAAAATCTCTCATCTTATCGGCAGTCCAATCCAGTTGCTCATCCGTCGCCTGAAAAAGGTGTAATCCACCAATGACTGCCTCTACTGGTTCGTTGGGAAATTCCCCTCGGGCAAATGTCAGGATGTTGGCGATTCCAGCGTGCCCGCAGCCAGTGATGACAACTAAACCTTCGGGTGTGTTGAGCACCAGTGATTGATCCTCGGGGATATTGTCCTCGACCAAGCCCGCCGGGGTCTGCACTTTTCCAGTGCTGCTCCAGTTACGTTCTGGGTATTTGCGCGGTACCGGACCTGTCAGCCAAGCGCCTGAAAAGATTTCCGCCGCCGCCTCGTGCTCGATGAATTTTCCCCCAGTTGCTTCGTACACGTTCTTCAGCGCGATCATCTGGTTATCTTCCCCCTGCGGCGCTGGTCTGCTGTAGAAAATACCGCGTGCGACGTACACGACCGAGAGTGCCGAGGGGTTCTTTTTCATCATCTGTTTGCGAAGGTTCATCAACCCACTGACATGATCCCAGTGATTGTGCGTTAGAACGACTTCCTTAACGTCAGAGAGATCAATATTCAAATCATGTGCGTTTTGAAGCACGGTATCGGGATGGGCTCCCGTATCCAGCAGAATCCGATGACCATCTGCTTCGACCAGCGCCGAAAACCCCCACTCTCCCATCCCGGTTGTACTGCCCACCAGCATGGTCGAAAGCAGGGTCACCTTGAGCGAGTGAATCTGTGCGGGCGTGTTCTGAACACTCGCGCCTGAACTACGTTGAGCGTCGGCAAGCCTCACGCCGACAAGCAAAAGCGAAAGTGCGATCAGTAACGCAGAAATTGTTCGGCGATTACGTCCAGTATTGCTATTCATCATTCCCTATCCGCGACGATTCGGTAGCGACCGCACATCAGAGATTATGGCAGATCGTGAGAGCATCTGGCGTGCAGAGAAGAGTTTACGCTCAGGTGAGTGGGATTCATCGCTATCCAAAATACACAATGCCCTGTATTGCCGAATCGTCCTCAGAGGCAGAACATAAACGGGGGCTCTTATAAATGTGTAAGTCGTGCTCGTCGAATCGCCAGACACAGTTTGAGTCGGAGATATTCATCCACTGTCCCAGCCTTAAAGATCTAGATAAACTTCCCGTGATGGTGTTTCCGAGACTAAGTGTCTGCTTAGACTGTGGCGTGGTCGCGGAGTTCACCATTCCAGCAGACGAACTTCGCACAGTACGTGAACGGTCGGAGTCTGCGGCTGCGTAGCGCAGTCCACCGGAATTGTAGAGGCTGTCGCTTCGCTAATGCTTGGGCGTCGTATCCTTTTTATCTGCCTCGACGGTGACTTCTACCTCAGCACCTTCTTTTAGCGCAACCTCGTTGCCGTCTTTGTCTTGCAGTGCGTTCTCGATTCGGATTTCTTTGTACAAATCGTCGCCATCTTTGACGGCAATCTGAGCTTTTTCTGGCTCACTCGGGTGCGGGGACGGAATTATTTTTTCCACGGTTCCCGGAAGCGTGACGTTAGGTTTTTCCGGCATCGGCTCTCCTTTCGGGTCGACGGAGTCTTTCGGCAACAAAAAGTGTGTTTGAAAATCAATCTAGCACTGGGTGGGTGAGATTTTCCAACTTCTGTTCAGCCCCGAAGTGTCAATCCAAGAGCGTCAATCCAAGTCAGCCGCTTCGCACGACATGTGTTGAACGTCGGTTAACCGCTGCCCAGTTCGCTCCGAAAAAGCTATCGTCCAAATCGCCCAATGATGACACCGATAATAGTTCCACCCAAGGCTCCCATGCCAATGATCGGCGCATAAGCCTTGGTGATGAGAGCATCGGGGATGCTTAGTAGCAGCCCCAGGAATAAGCCAACCGACCAACCCGGCCACGGCAAACGGGAAGCACCTATCACAAAACCAATCCCGAACCGCGCGATGAATGCCGCTGTGATCGCGTTCCTTTTATCGGGAAAGCTCATCGGCAGCATGATTGCGATGTCGATAACGCCGAACACCAAACCACAAACGATACCAAGCGCTATTCTGGGCATGCCTACCCCTTTCCAAGGCCGAAGTTGACATGCCACAGTAAACCAACTATTTCGCCCTGCGTCCAGACTGATGTGCAACACCACGCTGTCACGTGGGATTCCGAGCCATTTGAGTACTCGAAGTCGGCATAACTACATATGCGAGTACGGAGCCGTCGACTACGCAGCCTTCTTCTGCTGCGCCTTCACCTTCGCCCACCGCGCACGTTGAAACGCTGCGATCTTCCTACGTGCTGTTGGTGACATCGTCCGCTTCGCAGGAGACGAGCCCGTTGTTCTTGTTGTCGCAACCATTGGCTGCGATCCGTTCTGAACCCTCGCCCATCTCGCTTTTTGAGCCCGCGCCATCTTGAGGCGCGAAGCCTTCGATATTATTCTAATGGGTTGGTTTGCCTGCCCGAATGTTCCCGAACCGTTTAATGACTCGATCACCGTAATTGCTTGGTCTATACTCTCGACACGCGCCTGTGCTTGCTTGCGCTCAGCACGTAGCTGCTGAAGCGGCCCCGGATAGGTTTCCCATTGTTCCCCCTCGGTATTTAACAACGGGCAATATTGTATAGGATTGGAATGACCGAGGATGGAATCCGTTTTGCTAGCGATAGAGCGTCAATGCGCAGGACCTTGGTCAACGTGTGAAATATAGATGTTACGCTAGCTGACTTCCGGCGTGGCCGGAAGAAGGCGCACTCAGTGCGCTCGATTAGTGATTCGTTGCCCCGGCGCGAACTTACAGGTGGAACCTGAACACCACACCCAGTCCACTGGTACCGCCTACGACGGTAGTGCCGAACAGATTTCCTCCGGGCTTAAGGGCGCCTCCAGCGAGGGGAG